>RCNC010000663.1_pt1 | contig 22188 bp, 15 predicted proteins | sample 2041301 | NCBI WGS metagenome assembly RCNC01 (sample SAMN09708231, study PRJNA481090) | Marine sediment metagenome, whole genome shotgun sequencing project. | biome: marine sediment; feature: ocean; material: sediment; isolation source: Sewage treatment plant 13A marine sediment (STP13A) ...
CCGCCAGGTGGCGTGTCTGGCGGTTCGTCTGCACAACTGGCTGAGGGATTGAATGGGCCGTTTCCCTGCACTCTCAAGAACTACACGGTGGTCACCGGCGCGTCCCCTGCGCCACCGGGTGCCAATGGAATCCCGACTGGCGGAGCCGGTAGCAACGGAACTGGGTTCATCTTTGCCTGTAACGGAGACCTGGCGTTCAAAGGAAACGTGCAAATCGAAACCCGGGAGGGCGGAGCTGGAGGAAATGGCACCCATCAGAACAACACCGCTGCTACTGGGATGGGTGGTGCTGGAGGTTGGGGTGGCGGCCTCTTCATCTGGGCCTTCGGGGATCTTTCCTTCACGATGGAGGTCACGGGTACCGAAATCAAAAACCACTTCTTCTCCGGGCGTGGAGGGGACGGTGGGATGGGGACCGGGACGGGTTTGGATAACGACAATGTGGACCCGGCCGCATCCGGTACCGGAACCGGAGGTCCCGGAGGATCTGCAGGGATCATCGACTTCCAGACGTCCGGTGATCTCTCCGTGGAGGCGGGGGTCCTCTTTGTCGGCCCCGGAACCTCGGCCCCATCAGGTGGTGCGGATGGTGGTGGGGATGGGGGAGTTGGAGTGGGCGTTGGAGCTCACGGAAAGGCTGCTGCCAACAGGGCCCCTGGGAAGCCCGCACAGGTCGGAGGGGCTGCCGTGGGAATGGGCGGCCCCGGTGGTGACGCCCCAGGTTTTCATTCCATCATTCTGGGTGGAGAGACGGGCTTCGAGGACATCGTGGTGGATGCCGGGGACGCGGGTCGGGGCGGAGATGGTGATGCCGACGCGGGTTGGGGCGGGAATGGTGATGAGGACAACATTCCTGGCGCCGATGGGGGCCCGGTTACTGCGAAGGGTGGAGCCGGTGGAAACGCCTTCACCTCCCGGGGTGGCGACGGAGGGGATGCGTATTTCACAGGTGCGCGGGGTGGAGACGGTTGGGATGACTGTATCCTGCCCATCATCGTGGCCGGAGGGCCAGGGGGGAACGGCGGAGCCGCCTCTGGCGGTGGTGGACCCCTGGGATCAGGTCTGAACCCGGGGAGTGTGGGGGCGCACTATACGTCGAGCGTGTCCAATGGTGGAGACGGCGGGAATGGTGCACCGGTTGGGGCAATGGGGATAAAGGGAGGGAATAGCATCTCCGATCCCTTTGCCTCAGGCCCAGGTGGTGGTGGAAACTCTCATCCGCCTGAAAAGATCGAGATCGGCGGTGGCAGCTTCATGGATGGTGATGACGGTGATGGATGTAACCTTGGCGGGTGGTTCGATTTCGGTATCAGCGTCCTCAGTGACCCGGCGGGACACCATCTATTCGTCGGTATGCCCGGCCAGATGCAAATCTGGGTCGGAGCCATAGCTACTAGCCCGACTACGGGAACGTTCTTCCTGTCCGGGACCAACCCACTCGTCCACGTTGAGGGGACATGGAACCCTGAGACCGGTGAAATCATGGCTTCCGGTGTGGGTACGGTCGCCGGGTTCCCGAATACGCAAGTGACGTTTACAGGGACCTTCATCGATGGTGTGATAACCGGAACCTACCAGATGGGAGGGGAGGGCCTGGAGCCGGGCGCTGGCGGGTTGCCCACGGGCGTCCCCATCAAATACACTCTCACAGGAACTCGGGCTCCGGGATAAGGGTCGGTAAGCCCTTGGTGACCTGAAGCGGTTCACCGAGTACCATTCGTCTGGGTTGAACGGGCGTCCTGGCATGACCGGGGCGCCCGTTCTATCCTTTCCGGGTTATCCAACCCAATTCCGTCAAAAGGGAAAAAGCCATGAAGAGGTTCCCTCGCATAGCACCAGGAATCGCCATTGCCCTTCTTGTTCTGGTGTGGGCCTGCTCCCCGGCACCGGGGGGAGACGCCCCGTCCGAACAACCCACCGCAGCTTTACCCGCGGTCGACGAAGGGCCGTCCCTTTACGAACAACTCCTGGAGGTGGCCATCGTTGAGGAGATGGTGATGATGCCCATGCGGGACGGGGTGAGGCTCGCCACGCATGTTTATCGGCCCAAGGACGCGGGGACGAATCCAGTGCCCACCATCTTCGTGAAGACCCCGTACAACATGAATCTTTGGGGCGACGGCGAGATGAATGACGGTCGCTTCCGGGGCCCCCTCGATGCGATCCGCCACGGTTACGCCTATGTGAACCAGAACGAGCGCGGGAAGTTTCATTCCGAGGGCGAGTGGGACATCCTTGGCCCCCCGAAGACGGATGGCTACGACGCCCTGACTTGGATCTCAGACCAGGCCTGGTCCAATGGGAAAGTCGGCACTCAGGGCTGCTCCTCCACCGCAGAGTGGCAGATGGGCCTTGCTTCCCTGGACCACCCCGCCCATGCAGCCATGGTCCCTCAGGGGTTTGGTGCAGGGGTTGGCCGCATCGGGGACTGGTATGAGCAGGGGAACTGGTACCGGGGGGGAGCCGAGCAGATGCTCTTCTTCAGCTGGCTTTACGGCGTGCAGAACACCCAGCGCCCTCAGCTCGATCCTGACATGGATGCGGATGACCGGGCCCGGGTGGCACGGTATTTCGACCTGGCCCCCGAGATGCCCCGAGTAGACTGGACCGAGGCCCTTTGGCATCTGCCTCTGGAAGACCTGATGCGTTCGGTAGGGGGACCGGAAGGCGTCTACGCCGACTACGCCCCAGTAGCCTCCGGCGGTCGCATGATTCAGCGGACCCCCGACGACGGTGCCTGGTATCGGGGCGGACTCTACCACGACCATGAGCCGTTCGGCGTTCCCAGCTTCTGGTTCATGTCCTGGTACGACGTCTCAATCGGGCCGAACCTCGCGCTCTTCAACCATGTGAGGGAAAACGGCGTCGACGAAGAAACCCGGAACAACCAGTTCGCCATGGTGGCTCCTGTGGCCCACTGTTCGTATACCCGCGCCCAGGAGAATACGGTGGTGGGTGAGCGGAGCATGGGAGATGCCCGGTGGGACTACGGTGAGCTGATCTATTCGTGGTTCGACTACTGGCTCAAGGGTGAGGACAACGGAATCACGGAAGAACTGCCCAAGGTGAGGTATTACACGATGGGGTCCAACGAGTGGAACACCTCCACTAGTTGGCCTCCGGCGGGCTCAGAGTTGGTGACCTATTACCTGGAGTCCGGTGGCAACGCCAACACGTTGGCGGGTGACGGGCGCCTGGTCATGGAGACCCCTTCTGCCGACGCTGTGGACCGCTTCACCTACGACCCGATGGATCCGGTAGTCTCCTACGGCGGGAACGTCTGCTGTATTGGTGGAGCCATCGACGCCGGCTCTTTTGACCAACAGGAAGTGGAGGCCGGAAGGCAGGACATCCTGGTCTACACCACCGAGCCTTTCGAGGAAGGTGTGGAGGTGAGCGGCACCATCGGGATCACCCTGTACGTTTCTTCCGATGTCCGGGACACGGACTTTACGGTGAAGCTCATCGACGTCTACCCCGATGGGAGCGCATACAACCTGGACGAGACCATCCAGCGGGTTCGCTATCGGGAGGGCTACGACCGCCAGGTGTTCATGGAGGCTGGTGAGGTCTACGAAGTCGAGGTGAGCCCCATGTCTACTTCCAATTTCTTCGAGGCCGGCCACAGCCTCCGAATCGAGGTGAGTAGCTCCAACTTCCCCCGTTTCACCAGGAACCTGAACACGGGTGGAAACAACTATGACGAGGCGGAAGGTGTGGTGGCCCACAACCAGGTGCACCACTCGGCTCAGTACCAATCACAGATTCGGATTCCGTTTGTAAGGAGATGAGGTGGTAGTGGCCGGTCCCAGCGATGGAGGGAATCGGAGGGAAGGGACCCCCCTTACCTTAGGCCTCCGTCTGCCGCTCCTTGTCGCCATTGGCGCATTCAGCCTTTTCGGTTGCGGCGATTCTTCCACCGCCCCGGCCTTGGAGGTGTTCATCGAAGGCCCCATCCAGGGCGACCTCCTGGTGGGGGATCAGGTCCAACTTCAGGTGACTCTCTCCGATCCTTCGGCGACAGGGACGGTTTCCTGGACCAGCAGTGACACATCAGTGGCTCTGGTGAGTTCAAGCGGGTACCTCAGGGCCCAGCGGCCAGGATCTACCACGGTGTCCGTCAAGTTCAACAAGGCGAAGGCCGATGCCGTGGTCAGGGTGGTGCCGCGACCGGGTGGTTACACCGCTCCGGAGATCGACTACTTCCAACAGATCGCCTTCGGGTTCGAGTACGGGTCCGCGTCAGAGATCATCCGGAAATGGGGGGCGAATCCCCGGATTCAAATTCTCGGAGTCCCGACGGCCGAGGACCTGGGGGTGCTCGAGAGCGTGGTCTCGGAGCTCAACCTTCTGATGGAAGGGGCCCAGGTAGAGTTGGTGGATTCTGATCCCACGGTGGAGGTCCACTTCGGACCCATATCGACTTTTCCCACCATTCTCCCTTCCTATGTATCCGGGAACTGGGGGTACTTTTCCGTGTGGTTCGACGGAGGAGGGAGAATCTCCCGGGCCGTTGTGCTTCTGGCTTCCGACGTAGCGAACCAGGAACAACGGAATCACCTGATTCGAGAGGAGGTGACCCAGATGCTGGGACTGGCCAAAGACTCGAATCGATACTCCGGGAGTATTTTCTATGCTCCCTGGACCACCACCCAGTCGTACGATCCCATAGACGAGGCCCTCATCGAGATGCTGTATCGGCCGCAGCTCCTGACGGGGCTGGAGTACCGAGGGGCCGTTGACCGCCTCCGGACGATGACGCGGAGGGGGTGGGAGGGGCCCTCGACGAGCTCCAGCTTGACTCCCGATTTCCTCTCCGATCCTGACCCCTGGACGGCCAGGCGGAAAGGGAAGGGTGGGGTTGGATCGGGAGGGGGGATGACCACCACTCGGCTCAGGGACCCTTCTTTGTAGTTCCAAGGCGCGCAGACCATTCGATTCGGTACTGGCGGCTGGGGAGTTTCCAATCCCTCCGAACCGTAGATCCAGGCTTCCAGAATCCGGAAGAGGTCCTGGCTCTTCAGCTGTATATACCCGGAACTGAAGCCCCTCGGGGCGCTGATGTCGCCACTACCTATGAGATGATCGTGAGGCGCCTCCAGGACGTTCCTGGCGTCTCCTCGGCGGGTCTGGCGACTGCTATTCCCATGGATGGGGGCGGCAACGTCAATCCCTTCGTGGTTCGGGACCGGGGTTTGGATGCCGAGGGGGGAAGAATCTCCCGACGCCACAAGTGGATCGGCCCCAACTACCTGAAAACCCCCCAGGCCCTCTCCTGATACCCTTGAGCCTTATCTAAACAGGTACAGCACAAACGACAACGTCGCGATGGAGAGGATGTTCGTAACCAGGACCGTCCGAGCGGCCACCCCCGGCGCTGCCTGATATCGGGCACCGAACAGGTAGACGTTGATCCCGCTGGGCATGGCTGCCATGGTCACCGCCACCGGCACCCAGATTCCCTCCAGCCCCATCACAGGCACGGCCAGGATCCAAACCAGGAGCGGGTGAACCACGAGCTTGAGGGCCGATAGGGTGAAGGCCGGCGCCGCGTCACCGGCGAGGCGGTAACAGGCCAGGGATGCCCCCAGAGCGAAGAGAGACGAGGGGACGGCCGCCGCCCCGAGCATCTCGGCGATCCCGTCCACGGCGGCCGGAATGGACATTCCGGTCACATTAGCCAGCAGGCCCAGAACGATGCCCATGATGATGGGGTTTCGAACCAACTCGATGGCGATGGTTCTTACCTGATCTACCAGCTTCAGCTTTCCAGCCTTCTCCCACTGGATCAGTCCCGTGGTAAGGGACATGAGGATGGGCCCATGGAAGGCGATGATCAGGAGGGTCGGCAGGGTGGCTTCCGGACCGTAGGCCGTGAAGAGAATGGGGATACCGATGAGGACCGTGTTGGAAAATCCAGCCGACATTCCGAAGATGGCCTGGTCCGCCAGCGTCCGCCGAAAGACGAACTTTCCAAGACCCATCCCCACAGCGAAGACAATAATGGCTCCGCCGAAATAGGAGATCAGGAATCCCCACCGGATGTCAGGAGGAAGCTCGGCCGTCGCCAGGCTCCGGAAGAGGAGAATGGGGATGGCGAAGTTGAATACAAAAAGGACGAGCCCCTTCACTGAGCGGTCGTCCAGCACCCGGATGATGACCGAAAGGGCCCCCAACGCCATGACGCCAAAGACCGGTGCGACCACTTCCAGAAGGAGACTCATTTCAGGGACCGGCTGAATAGAAAAGAACGGGCCCGAGGGGTTTCCCCCCCGGGCCCGTAATCTGGTGCAAGGTTCTCGCCTTTAGAGCGTGATCACCTTGATCTCGACCCGGCGGTTTTTCGCCCGTCCGTCCCGAGTGTCGTTGGTGTCGATGGGCTGCTCTTCACCAAACTGGCGAACCGTGAACTGGTTGGAATTCAGCTGGGAGAAGTTCTCCAGCAGCCAATCCCGAACCGCCTCGGCCCGGCGCTGACTCAGCCCCATGTTGTACGGCTCGGGACCCGTCGCATCGGTGTGGCCGTGAACCTCGATGTCGGGGTTCATGATGGTGATGAGCGTGGATCCGATCTGCCGGAGCTCGGCTTCACCCGCGTCGGTGATTACAGCCGAATCGAACTCGAAGAACACGTCCTGGAACGTGTAGGAAATGACCTCGGGCTCCTCAGGAATCGGGCAGCCCTGCCGGTCCACTTCAGTACCCCTCGGGGTGTTGGGGCAGCGGTCCATGTAGTCGAACACGCCGTCGCCATCTGAATCCAGGGGGCAACCCTGGGCGTCGACCGGAGCACCGGCTGGGGTGTCGGGGCAGTTGTCCATGTAGTCCGCAACGCCGTCACCGTCGGAATCCAGGGGGCAGCCGCGGCTGTCCACCGGAGCGCCGGCCGGAGTGTCGGGGCATTCGTCCATGTGGTCGACAACGCCATCACCGTCGGAATCAAACGGGCAACCCTTTTCGTCAACCGCAATACCGAGAGGTGTGTTCGGGCACTCGTCGACCTTGTCCTTCACGCCGTCCTTGTCCGTGTCCTTGGACCCGAAGAAGTAGGAGATTCCGCCGGAGAACGAGTAACCCCAGAAGGTCTCATTGGCGGTGAAGCCGGAGACGTCTTGGGTGACCTTTTCCATGGCGGTGGGGATGTCCCACTGGCGCCAGTCACCGAAGAGAGCGAGTTGCTCCGTGACGTGGAGGGTGACACCGGCTCCCCAGGTAAACCCGAAGTCGTTCTCCGAGTCGCGTTCTTCTGGGCTCCACCGGGTGATCCCGGCACCGCCGACGCCGTAGATGTCGAGCTTCTCATGGAGAGGGAGGGAAAGCCCCAAAACGGGGTGGCCCCACCAGGTGTCCATGTCGGTGACGTATCCCTTCGAGTCGGGTGCTATATCCAGAGGGACGTAGCGTCCGTCAAGCCCGACAAAAGTACCGAATGGCCCGAGGGTGTAGGGAAGGTGATAGTTCAGCTGAAACCCGAACATCACGTTTTGATCCGGATCAATGTAGAAGTCGCTGCCGTCCGGATCGAATTCGAAATTATCGTCAAATCCCCCGGCGAACAGTTTGATTTCCCATGGTCCGCGCTCGCTGGGCTGAACCTTCTGCCCTTCGACCGTCGCTGCTGGGAGGAGGAACAGGAGGGCAAAGACAAGAGCCCATAGCGATCGGGTGTGCATGGTGGTCCTTTCTTTCGAATCTTTCGAAGTATGACTTCCCAAGTCGTCACCTATATTCGATTCTGCTCGAAACCTAGTCGAGAAGAATTTCATACATTCTGAGCCTAACTACAACATCTGTTTTCGAATTAGACACATTGGCGCAAGCCCGGGTCACATAAGGTGTGACCCGCGCCCTCGGACAATTTGTAGAACCCTATGCCTTAAGATCAATGGGTTCCTTCAATTTTCTTAGTTTCCTCCTGTTAGCCCCCTGGCCTCCAAGAGGGCCTGAATCGACGGCTCACGGCCTCGGAAATTCACATATAGTTCCATTCCAGGACGGGTGCCACCCCTTGAGAGAATCTCTCGACGGAGCCTATCCGCGGTGTCGGAGTCGAATAGATCCCCAGTTTCCACAAAGGCCTGGAAGGCGTCCTTGTCCAGGACTTCGGCCCAGAGGTAGCTGTAGTACCCAGCCGAATATCCGCCAGAGAATATATGGTTGAAATATGTGCTTCGATACCGCGGGATGATTTCTTCGATGAGGCCGACCCTTTGCATCTCAGCCGTTTCGAAGGCGTCCGCATCCAGTTCTACCGGTTCTTCCAGAAGGTGCCAGCCCATGTCCAGGAGGGCCGCTGCAATGAACTCAACGGTAATGAACCCCTGATTGAACGTGGCTGAGGCCTGAAGTTTTTCGATAACCTCGGCGGGAAGGGGTTCGCCGGTTTCATAGTGTTTCGCATACTGGGTGAGGACTTCAGGCTCTCCCATCCAGTTCTCCATGATCTGCGAGCCGAACTCCACGAAGTCCCGGGGAACCGAGGTTCCACTGAGGGAGGAATACGTCACATCAGACATCAGTCCATGGAGAGCATGGCCCATTTCGTGAGCCAGGGTCATGGCATTGTTCAGGCCGATGAGGGAAGGGCCGTCGGTTGTTGCCGGCGGGAAATTGAAGTTGGTCGTGACGATGGGAGTGACGAATCCGTCTAGATTGGATTGGCTTCTCAGGGAGTTCATCCATGCCCCGCCCCGTTTGCTGGGCCGGGTGAAGAAGTCCAGGTAGAGGATGCCGAGGTCGCTGCCGTCAGCTTCCCGGACCTCGAAGACCTGCTGGTCAGGATGCCACCGGGGAAGGTCCGTTCGCTCGTGGAAGGTGAACCCATAGAGGTTTCCGGCAATCATGAACACACCGTCCCTTACCGCGTTGACCTCGAAGAAGGGAAGTAGTGCTTCCTGGTCCAGGGCGAATCGGGCTCTCCGTACCTTTTCGGTGTAATGACGCCAGTCCCAGCCTTCCAGCTTACCCGGAACGCCCTCGGCGTTCATCATCTCCTGCATGTCGGCCCGTTCCTGTTTCGCTACCTCCAGGGCAGGTCTCCACACCTCCTCCATAAAGCTGAGGACCCGGTCCGGAGTCTCAGCCATGTTGTCTTCCAGGATGAAGTGGGCGTGGGTGGGATAGCCCATGATCTGTGCACGTTCCGCCCTCCGGGCGGCCATCCGCGCCAGGATCTTCTTGTTGTCCTGGTCGTTGTCGTTGTCACCCCGAAGGGCATAACCCATAAAGATGTCCCGCCGCAGTTCCCGATTCGGGGAGTACTCCAGGAAGGGATTGATGCTAGGCCGGTCCAGGCCGAACGCCCAACCTGTTTCGTGGCCGTTTGTCTGGGCTCGTTCCGCCGCCAGCGCCACCAGGTTGCCCGGCAGGCCGCCCAGGTCGGCGGAGTCGGGGACCAGGAGTTCATACGCGTTGGTCTCGGCCAGGACGTTCAGCCCAAACTTGGTGGAGAGCTGGGCCATTTCGGAGTTGATCTCCATGATCCTGTCTTTGGCGTCTCCATCCAGAGCGGCCCCGCTCCGCACGAACCCCTTGTGGGTTTCTTCCAGGAGTTTGACTTGTTCCGGGGTGAGGCCCAGCTCGTCCTTCGCTTCGAAAACGGTGTTGACCCGGTCCCAGAGATCAGGGTTCAGGATCACCGCGTCACCGTGGGCTGCCCGCTCCGGAGCAAGAGTCTGGGCGACATCGGTGAGTGTGTCATTGGTGTGGGCGCCGTTCACGGCTCCGAACACCCGCCCCACCCGGCTGTAGAGGTTTCCGGCTTCCTCCAGGGCGACGATGGTGTTTTCGAAGGTGGGGGCATCACTGTTGCCGACAATCGCGTCGATTTCCGCCCGGTGAATCTCCATGGCCTCATGAAAAGCCGGGAGGTAGTGGGCGTTTTGGATCTGGTCGAAGGGCGGGACACCGAACTCGGTATCCCAGACCGCCAGGAGGGGGTTCTCATGGCCGGCGATCCCCACGGGTGGGGCCGGCGGCGGTGGCGCCTCACTGCAGGCTGAAAGGGTGGCGCCCAGGAAGACTAGCCCGAGGATTCTGGCCAGGCCGGGGAAAGTGTGCGTGAGTTCTTTCACGGTAGATCTCCTTATCCAGGTTAAGCTACCGACAACCTGACATTCCGGAGCCAAATGGGAAAGATGGAGGGTACAGTTTCAAGGGGTTGCACTCCGGAGCCTTCCAAGGTCCATTGAGTTTTGTAAACGCAGCATATCCCCTTTTCCCAACGTGCGAATCACAGGCGATATCATGGACAGACCTGAGCTCTCCCGACGTCGTTTTGTTTCGGCTCTCCCTCTTACGGTACTGGCGGCCCCTTCCTGCCTTGCGGCCTGCGAACGAGCATCCGATACCGAGACACTGGAAGCAGCCCCCCTCCCTGTCCTCCAATCCCAGGGCCCGGGGTTCGTCGGTCCTTTCACTGAAGCCGAGGCTGCCGCCGTCGCTGCCTCGCCCATGGCGCAGGAAATCGCAGGTCTGAACGGGAATGGATACCCCTGTTCTGAGATGATCCTCCTGGCCTCCCTTCGCCGGTTCGATCTGCCGGAGAACCATTTGGACGCCGCAGCCGTATTTGGAGGCGGGGTGGGCAAGAGGAGCCTCTGTGGGCTCCTGACCGGTGGCCTCATGGCTATCGGGATCGCAGCGGGCCATAAATACACGGACCGGGGTCAGGTTCATACGGTTGGAAGGACTGCATCCAACGCCTATTGGGATTGGTGGTTGACCCGAGGCGATCTCAACTGCATGGGTCCCGGTACCGAGCACTCGAACTCAGAGGAATTTGTCCGAATGTGCCAGCGTACGGCGGTGAAGGTTGAAGAGATCATTGTCGAGGTCCTGAAGGTTTGACCGCCGTCTGCCTGGGGTGAAGGGGCTTCTCGGTCCCTAACCCCCGTTCGACCCCACGACCAGATTGACGCCGGTAGTAAACATCCGCCATTCGACCCTCTGGCGGTCCAGGGCTTCGCTTCCGTCGTCGGTGAGTTGGTAGAGGCCACGGCGGCGGTTCCCGTTGGCCCATCTCCGGGTGATCCAACCCCGGTCTTCCATTCGAGACAAAACTGGATAGATGGAGGAACGGCGAAAGGCCAGGAGCTTTTGGGACTTCTCCTGAATCTGCTCGGTGATCCGATACCCGTGGGATTCCCCCTCCTCCAGTATGGAGAGAATGAGGAATTCGACGCTCCCCTTGGTGAGGGTTGGATTGACCAGCAAGATGACCTCGTTCCGAACTAGAAAGGGTTCGTCTGACTTTTCTACCTACTAACACGAGGAAATGCCACAGGAGGTTTTAAGAGGAAACCTCTTGTTAGGGTAACCCTTTTCTCTTGGAAATAGTTCCCGGTGAGATCAGAAATCCAGCCCGTTCATCTCGAAGAAGCTGATCCCGTGGGCCCCGGCATCTTTGGCGATCTGGACTGCTTGATCCCGTTCCTCGGGAGAAAGGGATGGAAGGTAAACCCCGGCGAAGAGTCGGCCGGGCCTGTTGCTTCCGTCACTCCTGGATCGAATGGCCTGTTTGCCCTCGGTTATGCCGTCACCGATCCAGGCTAAAGCCTCCTCGTAGAACCCGTGGTAGAGCATGGGGAAGACTGCATCCACCGGCCATTCATCCCAGGCCTGCCGCACCAGCTTTCTGGCAATGGCCGGCGTAGGGAAAACCGCGGCGGAAATCGGTTTCTCCCCTTTCCGGGGGGACAGGGTGCTCCCAAAGGGACTGGCCGGGATCTGATGGACCGATTCGGCCAGGGTTTCCACCAACTTCGTCACACCGTCCCAGCGGAAGCGCCTCCAACGTTGGTCTGCGGTAGGGTCGGGGAGGTCCAGGGGATCGATGCCGTGGGTGGAGGCGAATTCGTCTCGACAGGTGTCGCAGTAGCAGAAGTCGAACTCTGGGTACTCCCGGTCCTGAATGAGGTCGTACTTAGCCCAAAGGCCTCTTGGAAGGATGACGTCACAGTGACGGACATAGTCCAGGTGGACGCCGTCGACCCCGGGGTCCTGGCCGATCTCTAGAATGGATGTTCTGAGGTATTCCTTTACCTCGGTTTTTGTCGGACAGAGCCATCGGTAGTAGTCGACGTAGGGCGGATGTGTGAGGCTCGAGTTTCCCTCTCTGCTTATGGTGAACCACTCGGGGTGATGGTCCTTCACCCATTGGTCCCCATTCCGGTTCAGGGTCCAGACCCAGCGGTGAAATTCCAGGCCGGCGGCATGGGCAGCTTCGGCGTGGATTCCCGTTTCGCCTCCTCCGACCAGGACGCCATGAAACCCAGCTTCCGCCAGGCGCCCGTACTGTTCTCGCCAATCTTCCAGGGTTCGATCTCCTCCGCCGTGAACCCAGGTCCACCGGAGGAACGGTCCCGGGCCACAGGCCAGAGCGCCGGACGAAAGAGTGGCGGCCGCAATACCGCCGGCCGCCACCTTTACGAATTCCCGTCTCTTCATGCCAACCCTCTGGGTGCCGGGGGAGGGAAGGCTTGTTTCGTCAACGCCCTACCTCCAGGTGGTCATGGTGCAGGACGGCGTTCAGGAGCATGGCGTAGGCGCCGAGGGTCTCACCCCGCCAGAAGGGGTTGAAGCTGAACATGACGATGTGGCCGTCGCCCTTGGGAGCATCCACAACCGCCGGAGCGTTCACCAACTCCGAACCTGCCACCAGACCTCCACTGATGAGGAGGTCGGTGGGCTGGGCTGGGAAGCTGACCACCACCCGGGTGGACGGGGCGGAAGTCGACGGGTCGGCCGGACCTTCGGCCTCCTCCGCTTCCCGCTTCGCCCGCTCCGCTTCACGAAAGGCCTCGACCCCAGCCTGCCCCATGTTCACGGGCCGGCCCTGAACGATGTCCGGACTGTTCACATCTCCTCTGCCGGTCCGGCGGGCCGTGGTGCTTCCATCCGTGGAGGGTACGAGTGCGCTGGCTCCTCCTCCCCTCCGACCCCTGCCACCGCCACCACGGGCAAAGACCGGGGCTCGGTTGAAGTAGACGCCCAACTCCTCACCGTAGCCGTAGGCCAGAGGGCTGGATTCGTCCGTGATCCGGGCCCTGAATACACCACCCGGAGCCCAGAGCTCAGAGGTGGTCCGAATGGATACGCCCTCGGCCATTCCGAAGTGAATGGGGAGAACGGCGCTGTTCCCGATCGTAACGAGAACGCCTCCGGCCTCCACAAAATTCTGCAGATGCATGACTCCCTGCAGTTCCAATCCACCCCGCATGTCGTCGGTCTCGTCTTGTCGGCCGAGATTGGGGGTCACATCGGTAGCCTTCCAGGGGATAGGCTCGTCCCCTTGGACGCCACGAACGAGGGAGAGGGCGTCGGTGGTGGACGGTCCCATGATGATGACATCGTACTGACTCTTCAGGTCCCGTGTGTCCCGGGCCTCGTGGACCGATATGTAGTCGTAGGGGATTTTGTACTGATCGAGCCCGACCCGGAGCCACCCTTCCTGCTGGGTGGTGGTCCAGGTGTGCATGACCGCAACTTTGGGAGTCCCGACGGGGTGATTGGGTACGTCGGGCATGGCCCCCATCCCCCTGGCCACGAAGCCGAACTCCGTTGCCGCCGACTCCAGAATCTCCGTCAGGTTCGCAGGATTTCCTTCCACCGGAACGATGAACGATCCTGCGTGGAAGGAGTGGCCGTCAGCTTCGAAGGCCTCCTCCGCCGCCATGATCCGAAGGCTGTCCTGGGCAAACCTGAAGGTGGCGAGGTTGGCCTCTCCTGCGTAGTCGATGACGAAGGCTTCTGCACCACGGGCGTCGGATACTTCTGCAGGCGCCATCACAGGACCGTTCACGGGCTCCATCCGGGCGTCCAGAATGGAAACGTCTTCAATTCGGTCGGTCGTAACGTTGAAGAGGGGCCCAAGGGTCCAGCCTACATCGTCATAGGGCGAAGGGTCGGCCGGGTTGTAGTACTGGGTATCGAGGAGCATGTCGGCCATTCGGGAGTAGGGCTGATCCATACGAATCACATAGCTCCCTTCCCCATAGTCCGTCTCGCCCACCGATGCTTCCCGGGTCAACTGATGGACCTCCACGGCGTGTTCATCCATGAGTTGAAGAAGCTTCGCCTGAAGGCCGGGGCGCTCATCGTCCGCCGGAAAGACATAGGCCGCCGGTCCCTCTACCGTCGCTTTGGCGATGGACCTTTGTCCCTTCAGATAAAAGTTCTGCAGGAAATCCTCCTTGTTGTCGGCCATGTAGTTCAGGGCGATAAGAAGGGCGCTCTGCTGGAGGTTCACATTGTTTCGGATGGACCAGACCGTTTGGGAGAGAGGTGTGTTTGGCCGGTGCCATTGCCGTTGGACGTTGGTGCTGATGACCCGGGTGGATGCGTCGCCTGCCCCCTGGGTCTCGTAAAACCTACCGATGGCGTTGTGGCCGTTTGCCACGGTGAACATGTAGTTCGGGCCCCACCCATCGTAGAAATCGAAGGTATAGACACCGGGGACCCCATAGGCCGTCATATCCCGGACTTCCCTGTACGAAATGTTGTTCCATTCGTTGATGACGATGGGGTCGAACCAGGCGTTGTATGGGCCTCGCCCGGTGGAGACGTAAAGGTGGGAGGCCGACTCGTGAAGGTCGTGGACCACCAGCGGTTTGTATTGATGGAACACCTTGTGGATGTTCTTTGTGAGTGCCAGGGAAAGGCCTATCCCGTCCCGGTTGTCGTCATGGGCCACATATCTACCCCACCAGAGGGGCCGGGTCGGGTAGGTTCCATCCGGGTCCAGGCGGGGAGCCATGGCCACATCGACCTGTTTGGCTCGACCGTCGACTTCCAGCACCGGCGTCGTCATAAAGAAGATGTTGTCCCGGATATTTCTGATGAAAGGACTCTCCTCCACGGCTAGGCGATACACGATTTCCATGAGCATTTCCGGGGAGCCTGTCTCACCCGAGTGCATAGCGCCGGTGGCGTAATAAAAGGGCTTCGCCTGACCGAAGAGTCCCTGGGCAGCCGCCTCGTCAAGGTCTCTCGGATCGGCCAACCGCTTCATCATGCCCTGGTATTCGGTGAGGCGGGCCATGTTCTCCTCGCTGGAGACCACCGCCACAATCATCTCCCGACCCTCCTCCGTTTCACCAATGCTGAACACCTCCACTCGGGGCGATGCGTCTGCCACAGCCCTCATGTACCGGTAGATGTCCGCCGGGTAGGTGAGGACATCGGCGGCTCCGGCAATGTGCCCCAGGATGTCCAGTGGGGTGGGGACCGTCTCCGATGTCGGGAGGTGGTCAACCAGAGGGGTAGAGAAGAAAGGCTCTGTCGTGAATTCGAGAATCTTCTCGGTGTAGGCCTGGTCGTTAGCCTGGACCTGAGCCACCACCTGGGTGGGGAACAGGAACAGGACGGTCGCTACCAGGATGCCTAGAGAGATTGCACTCTGTGGGAGGGCAGGGCGTTGCATGACGTATTCCTCACCTGAGGGGACATATAAGCTTCCGGCGGTCAGGCCCGGGAGCGGTCCTTCGAAAAACTTCACTGGATAGAGAATTCTAGAGACTATCCAGAGTCTTTGACAAATCGCACCAACCCCCATCGCTCGGGGATGTGCATGTTGATGGCACCTTGAGGAGACCAGACCCAGTTCGATTCGGGGTGGCGGTTCTCCGGGCCTGGTTCGACGGTCTTTTCATATCCTGCATTCGCGACTTCCACGGGCCAGTCGACACGGGAGAAGTTGATCCTCCATTGGTCTCCGGGCTTGGGGGGGCGCCCGGTGAGCTGGGTTCCTGGGGGCACCAGCTCTTCCCAGGGGATGGCAAGCTCCACGGACCATCCCTCGTCTCCTTTGGACGGATTGTTCAAAGTGCCTCTCAGGAAGACACCGACCCGAAGGCCAGGCAGGTTCCATCCGATGTTCGCCGAGCCCCCCTTGTTGTAGGGCTCGTTCATAAAGAGATCGAGAACGGTCCCGAAGGCGTTCACCTCCACTTCGAAGTACTCCAATCCATCCCCGTCGGGATCCAGGAAGACCTCGAAGTCGTCATCCCGGTAGATGATGGCGTCCCGGTCCAGGAGGGTGGCCCAGAGGTGGGGCTCTTCCATCTCGGCGCCCACATAGAGGTACCGGTCGTCCCAGAGGATTTTGGCCCGGGTCCGGAGGGAGGGGCTTGGGGTGTCGTCCCCCAGGATATCCACGAAGTCTTCGGTCCAGGGAGCCCGGCCCCAGGACGGGTCGTCCAGGCGTCCGTCGATCACGACCTGCCCGGAAGTCCGGAGGGCGTCGTAAGCTCTGGGGGCTTGAGGACCGGTGGCCGAAAAACTCCAGATCAGAAGGGAGAAGATGAGGTGATTCATTCCGGGATAGTGGGGGTGGGGGCCCAGGGCGGGCAACCAAGGGTTTCACCCAGATTTCAGATAAGGGCAAGGTAAGAGCCGGCACACAGTGCCTCTCCAGATTGCTGTTTCAATCAGACAGACCGGTTTCCCTTTTTCGGCATACAAGGAGTTCCTGCGACCGAAAGGGTAAGGCGGGCTGGATCGGCATCGGTCCACGGAGCTCCGAACGCAGGGGCGGTTTCCTTCGGGGGCCGCCCCTGTCCTTCTTATCCCAGGATGGTTCGGTCCAGGGCTTCGATCATATCGGCCATGGTCCACCGCTGGGCCTCGATATGCCCCCCTTTGTCGGACTTTCTAACCCGGGACAGAAGGACGGGGTAGGCGAAAGTCCGGCCGTTCTCCAGGGTGTTCGCGTCAGGAAGCTCCACAGTGCAGAATTCCTTTGCTGTGAGGCCACCCTTCCTGCTTCGGTCCACTCTCAGGCGTTGCTTCTTTCCGGACACATGTGGCCCAGTCCAGGCTTGCTTCTGGTCTGGGTGATAGGAAGCGAAGGTGATGAGGTAGAACTTGCCGTTGATTCTTTTGGGCTTCTGGTCCCTATCTCCCCAACCTCGGCCATCGAACTCGAACCTCCGGCTCGGGACCTCGAGCCGTAGTTCGTAACGGATCGATCCATCCGGTTCCTTCCCGAGCCTGGCCAGCTTCCCCTGAACCAGGTGCCGGAGGATTCGGGCCGGAATCCAACCCAACAGGTCCACATGACTGCCGGCCAAAACGTCCACGATCCGATTTTCGACGGTCTCCAGCCCTTTCTGGACATCCTCCAGATACTGGGCCCGGTTCCCGGAGAAGTCCGGTTTGCTGGGGAGTTTCTTCTTCTTGATCCGGCCCCCGGCCTGGAGGAAGAGCTGAGCGCAGTAGCGGGCCAGCTCCACCTCGTGCTCCCCGGCCAACTCAGACATGAAACCCCCGAACCCATTGGCCAGTCGACCTGGAAGGTCCTCACTCCGGTCGGGATGGGCGGGGTCGGTAGCTGGGGAGATGGCAACGAGTTGGCTTCGTTCCATCTTCCCCTCCAGATCCATTACCCGGTCCACGGCTACGTAGGTCAGGGCCCGGAGCCAGCTACCCCGCTCCTCATCCGGGGAGGAGCCCGGATCGTCCACGAACGCTCTGACGTCCTCGGGGCTCTTTTCATGAAGGTCATGCAGAGCCTCCTCGGACCCCCTCTCCTCGGCCAACACTCTTCTGAGCTCACCTTCCAGGGTCAGGGCGCCCGCCGGGATCATGGCTCCAGTCCTATCGATCTCCAGGAGGTCCCTGAGTTTTTTGGCCAGGGAAACCAGGACGGCGGGGTCCGGGGTGACGGAGAGGGCCGCGGCCAGTTCCTCACGAATGAGATTCCGGATCCGGAAGTTATTCCTGGTCTGGAACACCTTGTCGGCCTCAACGACCCGAGACTCGTTCGTGACCGCTCGAAGGATGGAGCCGGTGAGAGGGATGAGCCGATCCAGTGTGGTTTTTCTTTCAAGGTCGACCCCGTCCAGGGATCCCAGGAGCCGGTTCGGCTTGTCCAGAAGCCAATGCTGAAGGTGGGGAAGGTCCAGGGGTGGATCCGGAGTCTCCACATGGGGGTCCACAAAGATGATCAGCCGCTCGAACTCCTCTTCGGGATTCTGGGCATCGATGAAAGAGGCCAGTCTAAAGGCCTCCCTGAGAGGCTCGTTGTTGAAGGTGCCACCGTCCACGTAGGTGAAAACCTGACGGTCCTTCCCCTTCAAGGCCTTCGGCCAACAGGAGACCCGTCCGTCCTCTGTCTCTCCGAACTCGTAGGATCGCCGTTCCAGGGGAACGGGTTCGAACGCAAATGGGATGGCTGCTGATGCGATTGATGTGGCCGCGAGTTTGGACCAGGCCCTGGCTCGCCGGAGGTCACCGATGCCCCTTCCGGACAACTCGGTGTCCCGGACCTTCTGTCCTGTGTGATACCGGCACCACCTGCGGGGAAAATTTCCGGTGTCCGTGAGGGAGGCGGCCTCCACTGATGTGAAATGGAGATCGAATACTCTTAGTTCATTGTGAACCTTGGACGTCATTCCGTCGGAAAGACCCTGGATCACAGACTCGTCCGCGGGGAATTCGCCGGAAGCGTCGGCCAGAATCGGGGTGAGATTAGCGATGGAGCTAGCAAAAAGGACGCGATCAGCCAGGAGTTGGCGGCCGGAGAAATCCACCGGTGGGCTATCTCGACCATCTTCCATACCGGGAAAGGCCAGGTGCTTCCTGGCTAGCTCCTCTATCGCCCCCCGGTCAAAGATTCCAGGCGTGAACCGGGTCCTCTTCGCGGCCTCCGGGAAACCGATGCCCAGGAGTTTTTCAAGGTTGATCTCACGGACCCAGACTTCCTCCTGGACGTCCTGGAGGATTTGGGCGGTGATCAGTGCTCGCTTTTCCTTTTTGGTCTTCTTGGTGAACTCGGTCCCGAACTCTTCGATGAGGCGAACCTTGGCCGCCATCTGACGTTCGGAATCCGGGTCGGACAACCCCCGTAGCATGAGAGCGAGGGAGAGGGACCCTGCACTTGCTCCGCTGAAGACGTCCACTTCCACTCGGCGGTATGGAGCCCCTTCGCTGTCCACGCCGCGAAGAAGGAGGAGTTTCAGGGCCTGGGAGAGGGCTGAACCGTTAAAAGTGCCCAGGGAATTCCCACCCCCCATGGCAAAACCAATCCGAAGGGTCTTGGCCACCCTCTTTCTCCGCCTAGCCTCCCCAGACCTCCTCAGCCACCCGAAGGAAATTTTCCGCCAGGATCTTATTCACGTCCTCATCCGAGTACCCGTGGGCCAGAAGGCGATCGGCCACATCTACGATCTGGGCATAGTCCTCGAAGCCCTCAACCTGGCGCTGAGGGGACCGGAAGTCCGCCGTGACGTGTTCGTTGTATTGGGCGGCGATATCGGGATACTGGGGCGGGTCAAAGGGATCATGGGGATGGTCCGGATAGGTGCCGATGGACATGTCCGTGCTTATGGCCACGTTGTCGGCGTTCCCGGCCATGTTGGTTACGTGGTCGATGATTTGGAAGAACTCATCCAGTGTGGGGCGGTGAGTGGTCCCGGGCCGCATGCAGAGCGGACCCCACGAGACCAGCGCGATGACTCCCCCACCCCCGATGCAGGCACGGATCTGATCATCGTCGATGTTCCTGGGGTTTGGGACGAGGGCGCTCGGGTTGGAGTGGCTGAATACGCAGGGGTGTGCGCTTCGGTCCATGATCTCCATTGTCGCCCGTTTCCCTGTGTGACTGCAGTCCAGGATGATACCTACCCGGTTGCACTCCTCCACCACTCGCTGACCGAGGCGACTGAGGCCTCCGTCGGTCCTGTCCAGCGCCCCATCGGCGAGTTGGTTTGTGGCGTTGTAAACCAGAAGCATCATGCGGAGGCCGAGCTCGGCGAACGCCTGGATTCGGCCTAGATCATATCCGACCCAATCTCCGTCCTGGGCCGCAAGCAGGAGGCCTGCCTTTCCTTCCCGCTTGAGCCGCCGAACGTCCTCCACCGTCCTGACCACCTCCAACCCGGCATGCTCTCGAGCTATCCCATGCCAGTGCATGATCCCGTCTGTGGCTGCAGTTACGTCGGCATGGGGATCCCAGGCCGTGACGCCATACGCCGTGACTCCATGCCGGTGGGCAACAGGGAAATCGGCATCGGGCCAGATCTGCATGCAAGGGTCCACGTAGATGAAGGGTGGGTCTGTTTCCAGCACGGTGTGGACGGATTTGCCGTAGGCGGCCTGGTGGTCTTGGCCGATTCCACCTTCTCCCATTCCTTCGCCGGGCCCGGGGAAGGGTCCCACAGAACCGAGGGCGGATCCCCCTACTCCAGCGACAGTGGCTTGCTTAAGGAAATCGCGACGTGGGAGAGTCATGACTGCCTCCTTGAAACACGGGTGCGGAGTCTGGAATCCAAAGTTGGGCCCGGAAAAAGTACGGGGGATCTTCCGGAACTGCGAGGGAGAGGGGAGTGTGAACCAAGCGGGGGCCGGCAAGGTTGGCCGGCCCCCGAAGAAGTCTTGGTACCTGGCGGCCGCTCAGCCACCGCGGGTCAGATCGTACATCCTTACGTATTCCACGTTCATCTCATCCCATCCCAACCCCAGGATATAGTCAGCCCCGATCTCGGTGGGATCAAAACGTTCGGGGAGCGCGATTCGGCCCACGAGGGCCCCCTCCGGGTCGAAGATGTTCCAGCTTCGGTTCTCATGGCCCGGTCGTTGAAAATCTTCCACCCACAGGTAGTCCAGTTGATCGGTCTTCAGACCCCCGTGTGGTGGAAATGCCTCGGGGAGAGGGAGTGATCCCAGTTGAGCCCGGATCCCGGCTTCTTGATCAGGGCTTCCGACCTGCTCCACAACGCTCTCGATATGCCGCTCTCCGTCGGCCGTCGTGACGGGGATGGGTTCGACTTCAAGGCGAATGAGACGCACGAGCTTCCCGGACGGGTCGTAGGCTTCGATCTCGTACTGATCCTGTGCGCTGAAGAAGAAGTAGTGAGGTGAGACGGCGCCTTGGGGGATTTTGGCGAATTGGGTTGAGGTGGGCCTTGAGTCCCGTCCCTCCCCTTCCAGATCCTTGATGAAAAACTCCGCTCCCAGTTTGTCCCCGAAATCTGCAACGAGAGATCCGTCCAAGTCACTGGAGCGGTAGAAGGTGCCGGCCCGATTCATACCATTCTTCAACTCCCCAATTTTCCGCATGTCGAAGGCCCCGCCATAAACGGTTTGGCCATTTGCAAACGCACCCGACGGATTCAGAAAACCGCCCACCTCATCTGAGACCCGGGCCAAACCGACGAACCCCTCGTCCGGATGAACGAATGTCAGACGGTGGTGGGCCCGATCCACCACGATGATGGTGTCCCCCACTACCCCGGCCAGGACCGGATTCTCGAATTCCTCCGGTCCGCCACCCCGCTGTCCAAAGGTCCGGAGGAACTCACCTCCTGCTCCATAGAAACGGACTTCCTGGCTGCCGGTGTTGACCACCCCGATCCGCCCATCCGAAAGTCGCCGGACCCCTGAGATCCCATAGAATTGGTAGCTAGGGTCGCCCTCGATCGTGCCAATGGTGAGGGTAGGCTCAGGGGATAGGATCCAACCGCCCCCATTCTCCGGGACCGGCCCGTGATTCTCGACGATGAGGACGCCGGCCGAGTCTGTGACGGTAACGTCTGGACTGGAGTTTGAGGCGCAGTTCATGGTCAAAATGGAGGCAAGGGAAAGGACGCTGAGCCGCTTGAGGTACAGGGTGCCCGCTGCGGATTTTCGTGGGCCGACTCGGTGCATGGCGATTCTCCCCGCTAAGGGTTCACTTCCTTGGGTGAAGATAGAAAGCTATGACCCTGGGGGCGTAGTATCTGTAGAGCGTTTGACGTATTTGAAGCTTTTTGGCTACGTAGTCATTACCCACAAGGTGGACAACAGCCAATGGTCGGAGGGATGGAGTGACGTAAACGCTCTGGTCCGGCTGATTCTTGACGCCCGGGTGATCTAAGGGTGCTTAGACCAAAGGGAGTTGCGGCTCCCCTTCGCCGGTCAGGGGGGAATCTCCTCCGAGCCTTTTTGCGAGAAGGTTTCGGAGGGGCGGTGCGAAGGCCCAGTATTCTTCCATTGTGGCTATGGCAGCAAAGGTAGGGGGCTGATCGGAACGGGTCTCCCAACGCCAGCCGTATCCGCCATCAGGGCGTTCCTCCAGGCGGGATCGAAGGACAAAACCGGTGGGACCACGGGAAGCGCCGATGTGCAGGAGGGAAAGAGCCGGGCGGGGTCCCAGGATGAAGAAGATGCCGGGTCTATTGAGGTAGGGCCGGAGGGCTGGATCCCCCAGAG
>RCNC010000890.1_pt1 | contig 22182 bp, 17 predicted proteins | sample 2041301 | NCBI WGS metagenome assembly RCNC01 (sample SAMN09708231, study PRJNA481090) | Marine sediment metagenome, whole genome shotgun sequencing project. | biome: marine sediment; feature: ocean; material: sediment; isolation source: Sewage treatment plant 13A marine sediment (STP13A) ...
TCCTACCGCGACGAACTGTTCCCGCTCGCGGTGCGGGCCCGGGTCTCGGTGGAGGCCGGCAGCCGCATCGGCTGGGAACGGTACGTGGGACTTGACGGAGCGTCGGTGGGGATGGACGGCTTCGGGACCAGCGCCCCGGCGGGAGAGCTCTTCCGCCATTTCGGGATCACCGCCGAGGCGGTGGCCGAGCAGGGACGGAAACTGGTCCGCTGACAACGACCCGCACCCCCGGTAGAAACCTGGGAGGGGCCATGCGGCGTGTGATACTTCTTTTCATCTCCTGTTGTACGCTGATCGCCGGCCCGGCTTGTTCAAACCGGGTGGAACCGCTGCCCGATGACACCAGCCTGGTGCTGGTGGTGGTGGATGCCCTGCGCAGCGACCGCCTGGGCGCCTGGGGCGGCGACCCGGGAGTCACCCCCTGCCTTGACCGCATGGCCGGCGAGAGCGTGCGGTTCCGCCACGCCGTGGCCCCCTCTTCCTGGACCAAGCCCTCGGTGGCTTCACTGATGACCGGGTTCTATCCCGGCCGGCATGGGGCGGTGGGACTCACTCGCAGCCTGCAACGTTACGGCGGCTCCACACGGCTGGACAGCGGCCAGGTCACCCTGGCAGAGACGCTGCGCCAGGCAGGATTCTCCACGGCAGCCTATACCACCAACATCAACATCAGTGTCAGAAACAATTTCCACCAGGGCTTCGATCAGTTCGTTCAGCGAGCGGGTGATGCCGATGAACTGTGCACCGGGGCGCTGGAGTGGCTGGACGGCCGGCAGCCGGGTGAACGGTTCTTTCTCTACCTGCACATCCTCGATCCGCACGCGCCGTACACGCCCCCGGAACCGTTTCGCGGGCAGTTTGCCGATCCCGACCCGCCGGAGGGCGGGCCATTCTCTCGCCGCGGGTGGCCCTTCGAGATGGAGTGGTGGGCCGAACAGTATGGCCGTTGGCTCGACAGCCCGGGCGGGCAACCTTTCCGCTACCGCTATTCACGCTTCGACCTGGACTGGGCCCGCCGGCACCTTCCCGAGTTCGACGACCCGGAACTCGACATCATCGTCGAAAACAAGCAGCAGTTTCGCGAGAAGGTGGACCTGGAGTTCACCGGACTTGACGACCCGGCCCTGCAGCGGAGGATCGGTGTGCTCACCTCGCTCTACGACGGCGAGGTGGCCTGGGTAGACCAGGAGCTATCCCGATTTTTCGACGGCCTGGAGGATCGCGGACTGCTCTCCCGCAGCGTGGTCATCATCACCTCGGACCACGGGGAGGCGTTTCTGGAGCACCGCAGCTGGGGTCACCACCTGACGGTCTATGGCGAGGAGATCGACATCCCCCTCTTTTTCCGGGTTCCCCAGCGCAGCGGCGGTCTGCTGCAGGGTGAGGTGGAGCCGATCGTTTCCCTGGTGGACCTTTATCCCACCGTGCTGGAGATGTTCGGTCTGCCCCTGCCTGCCGAGACCGACGGGGTCTCTCTCTGGCCGGCCATCCGGGGGGATGGTGAACTGCTGCGGGAAGGACCGGTGTACAGCGAGTTGCTGCTGGACAATCGGGAATACGTGGCGGCGCTGCAAGGAAACCGGAAGCTGATCCGCACCGTGGACCGGCGGGGGAAAGTGGGCTGGGAGTTGTACGATGTTGGCCTCGATCCCGGGGAACAGAAGCCGACGGGATACGAGCATGATGCGTCAACGGCCCGAGCCCTGCGCGCCGGTATCGAAGCCCATGCCGCGGCCCGGGACCTCCTGGCCCCCGGCGAGAATGAGGCGGCGCGCCTCTCGGAACAGGAGATCGAACGGCTGGACACCCTGGGATACCTGGCCCGGGAAGAGGCCGCTGAACCGGAAGCCCCGGCGGAGACTCCATGAGCCACGGCACACTGTCCAGCAAGGCGCTGCTCGTTGTTTTCATCACCGCTCTCCTGGTGCGGCTCTTGTTCTGTGTGTGTCACCGCTTCGAACCTCAACGGGTGTGCACCCCCGATTCCCGGGTCTATCTTGAACTGGCCCGGAGCATCGGCGGCGAGAGCCGGTTTGTCCGGGGGGAGGGTTTCTCGCTGGAGAACCCGATGGAGCCGGAGACCTTTCGCACACCGGGGTACCCGCTGCTGGTTCTGCTCTGCACGGTCCTGCCCGGAGACGGCCTGGTCCTGCTGGTCCTGCTGCAGATCATCCTCGGATCAGCAGTGGCCGTGGGGGGGGCCTGGATTACCGGACGGATCTTCACTCCTGCGGCCGGCCTGCTGTGCGGCCTCCTGCTGGCCGTCGATGCCGGCCATGTGGTCTATGCCAACATGGTGATGTCGGACATCCTCTTTGCCACCCTGGTCCTGGCTGCGGTCCTGCTGCTGCTGGTCCACCGCCACCGGCCGCACCTCGGGCTGCTGGCGGTGTCCGGGCTGGCACTGACCCTTTCCGCTGCGGTGCGTCCCCTGGGGGCCTGGCTGTTCATCGTGGTTGTCGTCTGGCTGCTGGGTCGAAAATCCAGCCGGCGCCAGGTGGCGCTTTTTCCCGCGGCCTGGGGGGTACGCAATTTCAGTGTCTGCGGCAGTTTCTCCCTGAGCAGCGCTTTTCACTACAACGTCTACCGCGTGGCCGCGGCCAAGGTGCTGGCCCGGTCCGCAGGCATCCCCCGCTGGCAGGCCGAGAAAGAGTTGGTGGACAAGGCGGTGGCCGAGGCGCCGCTCCGGGACATGCCGGCCCTGAACCGCTGGTTCCTCGGCCAGGCCCTGGCCGTCTTCAAGGAGCACCCCGGTCACACCGGTGCCGAGGCGTTGTTCTCGTTCATCGAGATGAGTGTGGCCGGCAAACGGCGGAATCTGCTGAAACTGCTGGGGGCCGGCGGCGGGGAGGATGGGGTGCGGACCATTTCCGACGGCCGGAGGAGCACGGCGGACATGGTCGGGTCTCTGGGCCGCGCCGGGCCGGGGGAGATGGCGCTGGTTCTCATCCAGGCACTGTTCAACACTTTGGTGCTGATCTTTTTTCTCGACGGTGTCCGCCGCTGGAAATCGATGGAGAACAGGGGCTTCGGTGGGTTGCTGCTGGGGGTGCTGTTCTACGTTCTCCTGGTATCGCTGGTGGTGGCCTCGGCGCGGATGCGTATTCCGGTCTCTTTCATCCTATACGGGTTTTCCGCATTCTCGATCACCGAAACGGTTGTCCGGATGACGGGGAAATCAAAAACCATTATCATTCATTGATTGGACGAATCAACGGCAGCAAGGTTTCGTAATTACTTGATGCGAGACGATGAAAACCAAACACGGATTCGAAAATGCCTGATCTGGAAAAGAGTGAACATGTGCAGCGGTTGACCCTTCGGCAGATCATGCACGATCTGGCGACCCGCTTCTTCAGTCTGGAGAGCGGCTGGCTGCGCACATTCAAGGAACTGTTCACCGAACCGGGCCAGATGATCCGGCGCTATATCGATGGTGAACGGAAAGCCTATGCCAACCCCTTTGCCTACCTGCTGGTGGCCACCGCCATCAGCGTGCTGATCCAGAACTCGGTGGGATTCCAGGACTGGATGATGGAGACTAACCTCGCCAATCCGGACTTGAGACCCGGACAGATCGAATTCATTCAGGGAATGCAAGAGTACATTTTCCAGCACCTGCTTTACGTGTCTCTGGGAATCCTGCTTCCCTTTGCCGTATTCCTCCGGCTATTTTTCCGGCGGTCCGGGTTGAACCTGGCCGAGATGACCGTCTTTGCCCTTTACACCACCGGCCATACGTCATTGTTCGCCGTGGTGCTGCTACCCCTGACAATACTGTCAGACCTGCATCCGCTGGTGACAGTTCCGGTGGGCCTGATCTATTTGTGCTATGCCGCCATCAGGTTTTTCGGCGGCCGGGTGATGACCGCGTTCAAGACGTGCGTCGCGTATGGCCTGGCTTTTGCCGGCTACATGGTGATAATTCTCGCGGCCACGATAATCTATATCCTGACCCTCGGATTATCGGAATTCAGGAACGCCGACAAGTGGAACCTGGTCACGGCCACCGAGCACGGAGCCGCCGCGGTGGTGGAGCGGCTGATCGGGGAGGGGGCCAACGTCAACATGGCCCTGCAGAGCACACCACTGCATGTGGCCACGGACCAGGGTGACATGGAGATTGTCGACCTGTTGCTGGCCAATGGTGCAGATGTGGATACGCCGAACCACTCCGGGCAGGTGCCGTTGTTTCTGGCCATCCGCAAGGGCCACCTGGAGATCGCCTGGCGGTTGATCCATGCCGGTGCGGAACCACCAGCCACAACCGACTCCGGATACACGCTGTTGATGGTGGCCGTGCGGGCCGAGGATCTCCAGCTGGTGCGGTGGTTGCTGGACAACGGTTCACCGGTCAACGCGGTCCGCCCGGATGGGAAGCGGGTCACGGCCCTGATGATGGCGGCGGACGAGGGTGACGAGGCCGCTGTGCAACTGCTTCTGGAATACGGCGCCGACCCGTCGATCAAGAACGACAAGGGCAAGACCGCGCTGGACCATGCCGACTCGGACGCCATTGAAAAGATGCTGAAGGCGGGGCCGTCACCGGGGCCGAATCCGGTTCGGCCAAAGGTTGAATGATAAGGGGCCGGAACGCTGATGACCGATGAAGCCCAGGAAGGATCGGGAGAGCGGCTGACGCTCCGCCTGATCGTACGGGAGCTCTTCGAGCGGTTCTTCAGCCTCGAGCGTGGGTGGCTCTGCACGTTCAAGGAACTGTTCACCGAGCCTGGTCCAATGATCCGCCGTTACATCGACGGCGAACGGCTGGTCTACGCCAATCCCTTTGCCTACCTGCTGGTGGGTATCGCCATCAATGCTTTGGTCCAGAAGACGGTGGGGTTCCAGACCTCGACCATCGAACAGGTTCTCAGCAACCCCGAACTGACCCCGGGGCAGGTCCTGGTCATCCAGGACCTCCAGCGGCTGCTGTTCAAGAACCTGCTCTACCTGTCGCTGGTCATTCTTATTCCATTCGCAATTCTGCTCCGCCTCTTTTTCCGGCGATCGGAGTTCAACCTGGCGGAGATGGTCATGTTTGCCCTGTACACGGTCGGGCACACCGCCATGTTCGCCGTGGTGGTCCTCCCGCTGGGGATGCTTCTCTCCCTTCACCCGGCAATCATTGGCATGCCTCTGACCCTGGCCTACTTCAGCTTTGCGGCCCTGGGCTTTTTTGGCGGGCGGGTTCTTACGGTGCTCAAGACCTGTGCCGCATATCTTCTCGGGTTGGGCAGCTCAGGGGTTGCCATCCTGCTGGCGACCTTCCTCTACATCATTCTGTTTCAGTTGTCCTATTTCAAAGGTGGGGACGGCTGGAACCTGATCACCGCTGCGGATCAGGGGGCCACCACCGTGGCCCAGTCCCTCATCGAGAAGGGCAGCGATGTCAATATGACACTGCGCCGGACACCGCTGCATGTGGCCGTTGACCGGGGACATCTGGAGTTTGTCGACCTGCTGCTGAGCAAAGGGGCCGATGTGGATGCCCGGGACCATCGCGGTCAGGTGCCGATGCTCTTCGCCATCCGGCGGCAGCACACGGCAATCATCCAGCGACTGATGGAGGCCGGTGCCGATCCCCTGGCCAGCACCGACAGCGGCATCACCCTGCTGATGGCCGCGGTCCGCCATGAAGACGTGGAACTTGTCAACTGGCTCATCGACAACGGTGCGCCGGTCAATGCCGTTCGGCCGGAGGGTGAACGGGTCACGGCGTTGATGTGGGCGGCGGACGGCGGCAACGAGGCCATGGTCCGGCTGCTGCTGGAGCATGGCGCCGACCCATCGATCACCAACCTGGACGGGGACAGCGCCCTGGACCTCGCCGACTCGGAGGCCATCGCCGACCTCCTGCGTGCCGCTGCCGGATCCGTCCCCGATTGAGCCGCCCTGAAGCGACCTTGACGTGTTCCGGATGGTTCCTTACGATTTGGCAAATCCATTCTCGCCACCGAGGAGGCCTGTCGATGATGTCCGACTCAGATTCCGTCAGCAGCACTCGTTCAAAAATTTCTGGTGTCGTTGCCACGCTGGTCCTGGCCGTCCTGTTCTGCCTCTCCCCGATCTGCCGCGCCGCCGGCTTCGAGGACCAGCTGCGGGCCCGCGGGGCGCGATACCTGGCGGCCGGCGAGAGCCAGGCGGAACTGTTCCTCGCCGGCCGCATGGAGGAGGCCTTCGCATTGCTCACCGGCCTGGTGCCGGCGGAGGAGCAGGGGCCGGCGGACTGGTTCCTGCTGGGCAACATGCTCTACGACCTGGCCCCGGAGCTCTCCCGGGATTACCACCGCCGGGCCTACGAGGCTGAGCCGAAGGAACCACTGGTGATGCTGGAGTGGGCGCTGCAGCAGCACCGTGTAGGGCATCATGGGGAAGCGGCGGAACTCTACCGGGCTGTTTTGAAGAAGATGAAGCGGGAGAAGCGCTACTACGCCCTGCTGGCCGACTGCCAGTTCCGCCTCGGCGACGTGAAGGGCGCCCTGAAATCATGGAAGAAAGCCGAATTCGAACAGGGGCACACCGCCATCGATCTCGCGATCCACTCGGTCTACGGAGACCCGAATCCCTGGACCACTCGGGCGGCCCTGCTGGAAGGACTGAAGACCGACCCGGCACGCGCGGCGGATCTGATCCTGCTCGACCTGGACTGGGAGGTCGACTGGTGGAACGCCGACGTCAACCGCGATGCTCTTAACCACGACATGGCGCTGATCAGGAAGACCATGGGCGGGGAGAGCTGGCGTTTCCTCGATTTGGAGACCCTGGTCTACCTCGAGACCTCCACGGGCATTTCGTCCGCCATGGTGGGGCGCAGGCTGAAATCGTCGGGCCTGATCCTCGAGGGCGGCCGGCTGCCCCTCGATTCGCCGGTGGCCTCCGCGCTCATACGGAGGGTGCTGTCCGAAGAACTGTCCACTCCTGAAGAGCTGTATGGGGCTTTTGCCGAGGAACTGGACAAGCGGGCCCGCTCCGCGGCGGGAGACGTAGAGGCCCTGAACCTGCTGGCCGGGCTGGCCCTGGAGGCGGACAAGGGGAAAATAGCGGGCATCGACCGCTATGGCTGGGACCGTTATGGCGATGAGCGGTTCGCCTGCAGCCTGCTGGCCGGCAAAGGCGAGAGGCTGAAATTGAAGGACCCCGACCTGCAGCGGGCCATGACGGAGTTCCCCGGCTGTCCTGACGTCTGGCTCATGGCCTCGGGCTGTGCGGCCATGGAGGGTGCTCCCACCCGGGACCTGATGGTGCGGCTGATCAGCGCCGAATTCAACGGATTGAATTCCGACCCCCACCGCTTCGGGCACAAGCTGAACGCGTATATCGATACCCTGAGAGCCATCATCGAGGGGGGCTACCGGTAGCCCCCCTGAACTCAGTAGGACAGTTCTGTCTCCACCTTCCTGCCCCGGTTGTCCAGCTTGAACTGCTCGGGGCGGCTTTTCAGCACCTCGCGCAGCCAGCTGTCGGGATAGCCCACCTCTTCCGGCCGGCCCTTCTCGTTCCGCACGTAGCCGTCGTTGTACGTGGTGATCAGGTGTTCGGCCAGTGACTGCCACCGTGTGACGGTCTGCTCGGCACGGCTCACCGAGTAGTCGGTGAGGTAGCGGGTCATCAGTGCCGGGTCCTTTTCATAGAGAGCGGCGGCGGTGCGGTCCACCTCCGGCTGCAGGGCGATGAACTCGCCCTCGATGGCCGACTGCACGGCACGGATGTCCTCGATCATGTAGGAATACTTGAGGTTGGCGTAGTTGGCCACCAGGTTGAAGATCCACCAGGCCGAGTCCCAGGAGAAGCGTTTGAAACTGCCCCGGGTGAAGGCCTCGGGGGCCTGGTCGATGCCGCAGTAGAGCGGTACGTAGCAGGTGCCGTCGGTGTCGTCCACCCCGTACCACAGCACGCCGCCCACCGGATCGGGGAGCCATGAGCGGGACTGGGTGACGATGGAGAAGCCGGTCTGCTGGGTGGAGATGGGCCGCTCCCAGGAGTAGAGCTCGTCGTCCACGGAGAAGGTCATGGGCCGCCAGCGGTTGGGGGTGCCGAAGGGCCCGGCGTCGACGCCTTTGGTCATATCCAGCTCGGTGCCCTCGTAGTGGTCGCGCATCAGGTCGAAGACGTCGCCCACCGCCAGCTTCCTGTCCGGCTCGATCCAGAGCGGGTAGTGCTTGGCGCCGGCGGCGGCGCGGCTGTAATCGGCGGTGAGCCCCAGCGAGGGGGCGCAGCGGCGGTAGAGGCTCCAGACCCGGGTTGAGGTGTAACCGATTTTCTGCGGCGAAGCCGGGCAGTAGGCGTCACGGAAGCTGAAGGGGACACCGCCCTCCGGGTCGTAGTAGCCTTTCTCCACGGCACAGGAGATCACGTTGGGGGAGTAGAGGCAGTTCTCGGGATCGTCAAGGGGGAAGCTGCTGATCCGCGACTTGTTGGCATAGGCGCAGACCGAGCCGTCGGGCACCTTCATCGCCACCCAGATGGCTCCCTTGCCGCCGGGGCCGGGGCCGATGATTTCCATGATCCAGGCCTCGTCCGGGTCGGCGATGACCATCGACTCGCCGGTGCTGGAGTAGCCGTAGTCCTCCACCAGGGCCGCCATCACCTCGATGGCCTCTCGGGCGGTGCGCGAGCGCTGCAGGGCCAGCCGCATCAGCATCCAGTAGTGCAGCATGCCCTCCTTGTTGCGCAGTTCCTCCCGGCCGTCCCAGGTGGTCTCGCCCATGGCCACCTGGTGCTCGTTCATCAGCTGCACTACTGCGTAGGTGTGGGGCACCTGTTTGATCCTGCCCACCACCTCGCCGGTCCAGTGGGTCAGTTCCTCGAACTCCTCCTCGTGGTCCTCGGCGGGCAGGTAACGCATGTTGGGGTGGAACTCGCCGTCACAGGTGTAGGTGATGATCACCGAGCCGTCGGCGGATGCGCCCCTGGTCACCAGGAAGTTGGTGCAGGCATCGGCGGTGGGTGCCGCCACGGTGGCGGCGGTCAGCAGGACGGCCAGAAAAAGGATGAACGGCGTTTTCACGGTGCGGGTCCTCCGGCGGATGGCAGGGCTGCACCGGCGGACCATCGTGGAGGCGCTGTCCGCCCGGTGCCCTGTTCGCAGAAATCAGCGGCGCTTGGTCAGGTTGTGCCGCATCCTGCCCAGCAGAATGTTGAAGGTACTGTCCCGGGGGAGGAAGGGCAGGATGGGCCGCTTCCTGAACCCCATGTCGTTTTGCAGGCTGATCAGGCCGTCATGATTCGGGTCCACCTTGAGCCCCTTGCCCAGCCATTTCACCGCCGCCCGCCGGTTCTTGCGCAACAGGTGGGCCCGCGAGAGGTTGAGGTAGTTGTCCGGTTCATAGAACCCGGCCTTCACCGCCCGCTCGCAGAGTTCCAGGCCTTCACGAACCCGGTGCTCGCAGAGGGCGATGCCATACCCGAGATAGGAGTAAAAAACCCCGGGGAGCTTGGTGTCCGCGTTTTTCTCCCGGGCCACCCTGGTCAGATGTGTCACGCCCTGGCTCCAGGATCCCTGACGGCACAGCTTGATCCCTTCGTAGGCGACAGTGGTCAATTCATCACTCATATTTTCCCCGAGTTTCAGTTGTTCAGTTTTTCCCAATCGGCGCCGGGCGCATCGATGGCCAGCGCCAGGCCACCATCACATCCGGCAAAGACCGGGTCGTCCACCACCTTGATCTTGCCGCCGCCGTATTCGGTGAGCTCCTGCTCCAGGCGTTTGGCAAACCCCCGGATCGCCGAGCTGCCGCCGGCGAGGATGATGTTCTGGCGGACGTGCTCCTGGTATTCGGTTTCGGTGGCCGCGATGAGGTCGATCATCGTCTCCGACACCGGTGCGATCAGCGCCTCACAGGCTATGCGCATCTCGTCGGTGATGTCGATCTCCGTCGGTTTCCCGCCCACCGGCACATTGACCTTCAGCGGTTTGCTGTCGCTGCCGACGAAACTCCAGTTCTCCTTCCACCGGCGTACGGTGTGGATCGAGACCTTGACCTCGGCCTTGCGTTCGGCGAGCAGCGTGGCCAGCTGTTCGTCCACCCAGTCGCCGGCGTTGGGCAGGGTCCGCTGGTCATCTTCGGTGGGGTAGTGGCCCTTCATCATGCAGAAGTCGGTGGTGCCGGCCCCCACGTCGATCACCAGGGCGTGGAGCAGGGCATCCATGCCATAGGCCACGGCAAAGGGCTCGGAGACGATGATCAGGCCGTCCACCAGGCCCTGCAGCGCCTCGCGCAGGTGTTCCTTGTTCACCCGCAGGGCTTCGGCGGGCACACCCACCACCGCCCGCACCCGGGAGCCGCTCTCGCGGGCCTCACGAACCCCGGCCAGGTCCAGCAGGTGGGACATCAGCTGCCGCACTGCGGCCTGGTCCTTCTCCGAACCCTCCTTGAGCAGCCCCCGCTCCAGCGGCCGGTGCAGGTCGAGCATCATCCGGCTGTCCAGGGCCTCCCGGCCGATCAGCACGTCCCGCTTGATCACTTTGCGGGCCACCATGTCCAGCGGCCAGCCCACGTAGCTCTCCACCACGTGACGCTGACCGGCGGAAGTGGCGATGGCGCTGTTCGATGTTCCCAGGTCGATACCGATATAGAGATCACCTTCCTCTTTGCTCATGATTCCTTCCCTTTTCCGCCGCCGCTGTCCGCGGTTTCGGGCGGTGCACTGTAATTCCGGATCCCCTCGAAAAGAGCTCGGGCGATCTGCTGTCTATAGGCAGGCCGGGCCAGCAGCCGGGCCTCGTGTTCGTTGGACAGGCAGGAGACCTCGGCCAGGATGGACGGCATCTCCGTTGCCACCAGCACCACGAAGGGTGCGCATTTCACCCCGCGGTTGCTGATCTCCGGTGTGGTCTGGCGCAGGCTGCTGTACAGCGAGCGCTGGACCGCGGTGGCCAGGCGCCGCGACTCGAAACTGCGGGCATCGGCATAGATCGAGTCGAGCAGACGCCGGTAGTCGGCCACCGAGTATCCCGAGTCGCGGTTCTCCAGGGCGGCCAGTTTCCGCAGGTGCGGATCGTCGGTGGGCCCGAGATAGTAGGTCTCCACCCCGCGCACCTCGCGGTTGTAGATCCAGTTGACGTGGATCGAAAGATAGATGTCCGCCCGATCCTCGTTGGCCGTGCGGGCCCTCTCTTTCAGTTTCACCGCTTGGTCAGTGGTACGGGTCATGGTCACCGAGTAGGATGCCGCTTCCAGGAGCCTTCTCAACCGCTTGGCGATGTCGAGGGTCAACTCCTTCTCCTTCAGCCCGGAATCGGTGATCGTTCCCTCCTCGTCCCCGCCGTGGCCGGCATCGATGGCCACCCGCCGGACGGCCAGCGGGATCACATCGGGCTCCAGCGGTTGGGGAAGGGTGAACCCGGCCGGTAAAACAGCCTCCCCCAGCGTGTCGAGCACCGAACCATCGGCCTCGGCGGATTCCTGGTCCGGGTTGCCGGAAAGCCACTGGCGGTAGAGCCGGCCCCCGCTGTCGAGGACCAGGAAGAAGAGCAGCGCCCCCAGGGACATACCGGCGATACCGCTGATCATCCAGTAGATCAGTCTTTTCCGGTTGAACCGCCGGCGCCGGCGCGTAGACCCCCGCGGCCGCTTCTCGATGGACTCGAGATTCTCCTCCACCAGCTCCCTGATCAGGGAGCGCTTTATCCTCTTCTTCTGACGCATCTGGAGTACTCAATATAAAAAAACATAATACCACAGCGGCTGGTTTGGATTCATACCCTCCGTATCGGCATTTTGGAGGGCTGAAAAAATGGTGAAATAGAATTAAAAAGGGGACAGGTAACTTTTTAAGCTGGCTGTAAACTATTTCTGAATCAGGGGATAAATGTAATTCGCCCCCCAGTTAAAAAGTTACCTGTCCCCTTTTTAAACGACAATACCTTCTAACGGTGGCGTTCGAGGTGCCGGGCACCCCAGGAGAGTGCCCCGGCCGCGAGGAGCAGCGACAGCCCCACCTGGAGCGCCAGCGAGGCCAGAAAGAGGGTGGAGGGACCGGTGTGCAGCCCCACCCGGGCCAGATACCAGCTGAATACCGGCCGGGCCGACAAAACGGTCATCACCCCGGTGTAGAGCAGCATCAGCGCGAATCCCAGCAGGCCGCCGGAACCGATGGTGGCCATGGAGGCGTCGGCGGCGTCATAGCGCGGAAAGCGGGCCCCAACACCCACGGCAATGGCGGCCAGGGTGGGGCCCATCAGCAATACCGCCATCACGGCATGGCTCTTCAGGTCCAGCGGGGCAGGGACCAGCAGCGCCGCGGCGGAGGTCAAGCCGCCGCCCAGCAGCACCAGCGGCGCTCCCACCACCAGGCTTTTGGCCAGCAGCCGCTTGAACGCGCCCAGCGGGGAGGTCTCGGGCAGCCAGCGGGAGGGCCCGTCCCGGGAGACCGAGGGGAGTCCTAACCGCAGGGCCACCGCGCTGAGCACCAGGCCGGCCACCCCCACGTTGAGCAGGGCCAGCAGGGGCCCGACAATCCGCTGGTCTCCGGGGATCAGCTTCAGGTTGTAGAGGTAGAGCCCGGAGAGCGCGGCCAGCAGGGCCAGCTGGGTCCACTGGCCGGGGTCACGGGTGATGGACGCCAGTTCCAGCCGGGCCACGGCGGCCATGGGCCGCGGTAGCAGGGCGCAGAGCCGGCGGCCCAGCCGGCCGGCCGCTCCGGCGCCGGGCAGGGCCGGAGCCGGGGCTTCGCGGGCCCGGATCCAGCCGTGGCGGTGCAGGGTGACAAAGGCCGCCGCCCCCAGGACCACGGAGAGCGCGCAATAGAGGGCCAGACTGGTGAGCGGGCCGCGAAACGCGTCACCGCTGGCCACCGCCATCCAGCAGTCGGTCATCCAGGATGAGGGATAGAAGTGCAGCGCCGGCAACTCCATGCTCTGCAGGGCCGAAAGCAGGTCTTCGCCGCTGGCCGGGTTGAACAGCCGTTCCGGCCGCACGGCACGCACCGCGCCGATGACCACCGCCAGGGAGAGGGCGGATATCGAGGTGATGGTCTGGGCGGTTTTGCCGGCGGGGAAGGTTCGCAGCAGGACCAGCACCAGGGCCAGGGCCAGGGCGGCGGTGCCGGTGGTGAGCAGCAGACCGGTGGCCGCGGCGGTGAAGGTCACCCGCCAGGGGTGACCCCAGGCGGTGCCCAGGGCATGGGCCGTGGGGAGGAGGAAGAGCAGGATCGGTGCGCCGGCGGCCAGGGTGCTGCGCAGCAGCCGGTGGCCGTAGAGCGATAGCCGGGGCAGCGGTTGGGCCAACAGCAGCGGCAGGTCGCGGGCCTGCACCGCCGCGGCCAGCCCGGTGACCAGTGATGATGCGAACAGGGCGGAGAGGGCGGTGAGCGCGGCCATGGCCAGCAGCCGGGCGGTGAGCGCCTGCAGCGAGCCGGTGAGCTCGGTGGGCAGCATTGATTCCACCGAACGCAGCCGGAGGATCCCCTCGAAGATACGGAGGAAGAAACTGTGGCAGCCCCAGCAGAAGAGGGCCACCACCAGCGTGGCGGCCAGCGCGCCGAACCGCTCGCCCCACCCGCCGCGGGTGAAGCGGTTGCGGGCGGAACGGAGGTCGGCGGTTACCAGGGTGGTGAGGTAGGGCATCTCACCCCCGGCGTCCGGTCAGTGCCAGCGGCCGGGCGGGGTTCTCCTCGGACCCGATGCCGGCGGTCCGGCCCGGCTCGCCCCGGGCCTCCTCCCCGGTGAAGAAGCGGATGTCCAGAACCTGTTGCGGCCGGTGCCCGGTGAGGGAGAGGAACTGTTCCCGCAGGCCATGGTCCCAGCCTTCCAGCCAGATCCGGAGGGCATCCCGCTGGGCGCCGGCCTCCTTGAACTGCACCAGCAGCTGGATCTGCTCGTTCTCACCGGTGGGATCATCGCGGTGGTAGAGGGCGTCGATGCCGAAGCGGACCGGGTCAGTCTCGGCGGCAATGCGGTCGGCCATCTCTTCCTGCCACCTGGCCAGACGGTTCACAAATGGTGCTTCGTCCTCCCCTGCCTTCTCGTCCTCAGCCGGTTCAGAGAGGTCGAAACCGGGCCGGGAGAAGATGGCCACCGCCTCGTCGAGATCGCCGTTCATCAACAGTTCCAGGGTGCGTCCTTCGGTCACCGCCGACACATCGATCACCCGCACGGTGTCGGCCAGTGCGGCGAATTCCGGGGCGATATCAGCCAGTGCATTGGCGCTGCCGGTGAAGAAATCCTCGTTGAAACGGACCTGGTCGTCGTCGGGGTAGAGGGGCAGGTAGTGGATGTTGGCCTCAACCAGGTCCTGGAAAAAGTGGGTGCCGAAGGAGAGATCGGGCACGTAGTTGCCCTTCTTGAAGGCCACCTCGATCAGCGCGGCCGTGTTGTTGATATCGGAGTACGTGACGTTGACCCCCAGCTTGATGTCGCCGCGGCTGCCCCAGCGGCCGGGCCCGATGAGGATGAACTGCCGCCGGGGCAGTGTATGGTTCAGCCGGCTCACCGCCCGGCCCACCGCCAGCAGTTCCTCCTGGCTCTCCAGCTCGGCGTAGCTGTGCGGATCGACATAGACCACGTGGGTGATGCCGGGGACCGCGCCGTTGGAGACGTGGCGGCGGGCGGTGAACAGCACCCGCTCGGGGCTGATCTTGCGCGGGATCGGCGCCGGCCGGCACTCTTTGGCGTAGCTCTGGGGCCGGCACTGCAGCAGGTAGAGGTCCACTCCGTCCGAGGCGAACTCGATGTCCACCGGGTGCCCCAGCGCCCGCTTCAGGGTGTCGAGGATGGCCTTCATCCGCTTGACGAAGGGCGTGCTGGAGGTCAGCCCTTCGAAGGTGACCACCGCATCGCTTTCGGAGAGATCCTCCATGCCGAAGGGTTTCTCCAGGTGGCCGTCGCGGTAAATGGAGATCAGCCGGTTCAGACCGGGCAGGTCGTTGCCGTGCTCGCGGATGAACTGTGGCAGGTCGACGGTGACGAACTGGTTGGTCTTCAGGTCGATCAGGTCGATCTTGCGCGGAGAGTAGCGCAGGACCTCGTCGATGCTGACGTTGGCCCTGAGGCCTGGCTGGCCCGGGGCCACCAGCACCGGGTAGTCGTCGCCCAGCCGGTCCACCGCCCTGGTGCCCATGCCGGGCACCAGGCGCAAGAGGCCGTCCTCGCGCCGGATCCGCGGCGACCAGCGGAACTCGTTGTTGCTGAAGGCCACCCCGGCGTAGGAGGGCAGGAAGTAGCGGCCCACCCGGGTGCCAACCACCTCCTGGATCATCACGCCCATCTCCTCGCCGTAATCGATCAACCCCCGCTCAACGCGGTATTCGATGGGGTCGGGGCTGAAGGTCGAGGCGAAGACCTCGGCCACTGCCGCCATCAGTGCCTCCAGCCGCATTCCCTTGCTGCCCTGGTTGGCCAGGAAGAGGCTCTTGTACTTGCCGGAGAATGCCGAACCCAGGCGGTCCTCCAGCAGGCTGGAGCTGCGGACGATGATCGGCTGGTCGCCAAGGTCGTCAAGCGCCGCGGCCAGCCCGGCCACGATCTCCTGGGGGAAGAACCCGCTCTTGAAGTCCTGGACGATGTGCGGATACTCCAGGCGGATCTGCTTGATGTCCTTGTATTTCTGCTCCAGCACCTCCTCGAAGCCGTTGTGGTGCATGAAGTTGAGCACCACGTCGGAGGTGATGTGCCAGGTCTTGGGCAGGCGGACGTTGGCCAGCAGCTCATTCTGTTTCGCTTCCCGGCGCAGGATCTGGGCCGCCAAGTGCAGGCCGGCGCCCTTGCCGCCCAGCTTGCCGTGGCTCTCCGCGCTGAAGATGATCCTCTTCAGCAGCAGGTAGAAATCGCGCGGTTCGAAAAAGCGCTGGGCCACGTTGATGTATTCCAGCTGGTCGCCGAGGAAGCGGCGGATCAGCGCCACGGTGATGCCCCGTTTGTTCGCCGGCTCGATGGCGCTCTCGTCGGGGGAGAGGAACTCGTAGCGCTGCAGCGCATCGGCAACCTCGGCCAGTGAGAGGTGCCGGTTCACAACCCGGGCGAGGAAGCTGAGCTGGCCTTCCTGTATCCAGTGCTTGATCAGCGCCAGAATCTCCTCGTCGTCGAGGTGGGCGGCGGCGATGGCGAAGGCCACCTCGCTCAGGTCCTCGGACAGTTCGGCTTGATGTTTCAGTTCGCCCGGCACGTTCCAATCCTTGAGCAGTTCCTCGGCCTCCGACTCGTGGGCGCACATGCCCAGCTTCTGCAGCAGCTGTTCGGCCTCGGGTACGCCGCTCCAGCTGAGGTGGTTGAGCATCTTGCGTGCCAGGCCGAGGTAGAAGCGCCGGTTTGTCTGGCGGGTCATCTCCAGCACTGCCCGCCATTCGCCTTTGGTTCGGTCGGTCAGTCCCTTGCTGGCCTGCTCCAGTTCGTGCCTGATGCCGCGTGTGCGCTTGTGGGTCAGGTAGCGGCCCAGCCGCATGGACACGGTGCGCAGCAGGCGGGTCTCCTCGGGGGTGAAGGGGCTTTCGGCCGTGTCGGGGAGCTGGTCGCGAAAACTGACGCTGATCGTGCCGCAGACCTTTCCCTCGGTGAGGATGTCCTCGGTCTTCGACCAGTGGGTATCATCGAAGTCGGGGCTGTCGAAACGCTCGCCCTCCACCACGATGCGCATTCCATAGTCCTCAGGTCGGCGCCAGCCTTCAGGGAGCACCTGCAGCAGCCGTCCGCAGATGTCGGCCAGGGGAGCGTCGGTGTCGGACAGGATCTCCTCCATACGGTGGAGGCAATTCAGCTGCTGGTTCACGTCTTCACCTCGGAGATGTGTCGTCCCGGAATCAGACCCAGCCGCGGTTACGGCAGGCCTGGGCCACCCGGCCGATGGATATCACATAGGCCGAATCGCGGGTGTAGAGCTTCCGCTTGGCCGCCAGTTCGCTCACCGCCTTGAAGGCGGAGGTCATCTGCTGGTCCAGTTTCCCCAGGACTTCATCCTTCTCCCAGTAGTAGTTCATGTTGCACTGCACCTGCTCGAAGTAGCTGCAGGTGACCCCGCCGGCGTTGGCCAGGAAGTCGGGGATGAGGAAGATGCCGCGCTCCTCGATCACCCGGTCGGCCTCCGGTGTGGTGGGACCGTTGGCCCCTTCGGCGATGACCTTGACCTGCTGGCTGATCCGCTGGACGTTCTCCCCGGTGATCTGGTTCTCCAGTGCCGCCGGGATGAGGATGTCCGCCTCCTGTTCCAGCCAGGCGTCGCCGGGCAGCACTTCGTAGCCCAGGTCCCGGGCCTTGTCCTTGTCGATACCGCCGAAGCGGTCGGTGATCCCCTTGAGCGCTTCCAGGTCGATGCCGTCCGCCTTGCGGAAGGAGTAGGAGGTCTGGTCGCCCTGGTCCCAGCAGGAGACGCAGACCACCTTGCCGCCCATCTGGCCGAAGAGCTGGATCGCGAACTGGGCCACGTTGCCAAAGCCCTGGACGCTGGCGGTGGTGCCGGCGGGGTCGATGCCCAGCTGCTTCAAGGCTTCACGCACGGTGTAGACCACACCGTAGCCGGTGGCCTCGGTGCGGCCCAGGGACCCGCCCATCCCCACCGGTTTGCCGGTGATGAACCCCGGGTACTTCCCGCCGTGGATCACCTCGAACTCGTCCAGCATCCAGAGCATGTGCTGGCCGCTGGTCATCACGTCCGGCGCCGGCACGTCGGAGACCGGACCGACGTTCCTCGCCAGCTGGCGCACCCAGCCGCGGCAGATCAGTTCCTGCTCCCGCTGGCTGAGGTTGTGCGGGTCGCAGATCACCCCGCCCTTGCCGCCGCCCAGGGGGATATCCACCACCGCGCACTTCCAGGTCATCCACATCGACAGGGCGCGCACCGTATCCACCGTCTCCTGGGGGTGGAAGCGGATGCCGCCCTTGCAGGGGCCCCGGGAGTCGTTGTGCTGGACCCGGAAACCGCGGTAGACCTTCACCGCACCGTCGTCCATCCGCACCGGGATGCTGAAGTGATACTCCCGCAGGGGCTGGCGCAGCAGCTCCCTGGTGGAGGGGTCGAGGTCCAGCAGGTCGGCCACCCGGTCGAACTGAGTCTGTGCCATCTCAAAGGCGTTGAACGATTTGTCGGCCATTTTCGGGGACTCCTTTGTCACACGGTATACGATGCCCTGAATGAATATGTCGCTTGCATATCGAATTCGTCCGCCCGGGGGCGGCCCCGAACCGGGGGAGACAGTATAGGAAAGGGCCTGCCCGGCTTCAACCCTGCTGAACTTCACGGAGCAGGTCGAGGAATACCTCCTCCAGGTCAGGGCGGCCCCGGGCCGCGGAGAGGACCTCCGGTGCCCCCTCCACCAGCAGTCGCCCGTGGTCGAGGATACCCACCCGGGTGCAGAGTTTCTGGGCCACGGCCAGGGTGTGGGTGGTCACCAGAATGGCGCAGCCGGCATCGGCCTTTTCCCGCAGGATGTCCAGCACCAGCCGCTGGGCCGGCACGTCCAGCCCCACCATCGGTTCGTCGATCACCAGCACCTCGGTGTTCGAGGCCAGGGCGGTGGAGAAGACCACCTTCTGCCGCATTCCGTGGGACAGTTCGGAGACCAGGTTGTCGCTGCGGTCCGCCAGCCCGAAGCGATCGAGCCAGGGGGTGAAGCGCCGGCGGGCCTCCCGGGTGCCCACACCGCGCAGCCCGAGGCTGTATTCACCCACTTCGATGACGGTCAGCCGGTCGGGGAGGTGCGGACGGTCGGGGATCAGCGCCAGGCGGGACGCCGCCTGCTGCCGCCTGGTGCGGACGTCCTCACCGGCCACCGCCACCCGGCCCTCGTCGGCCCGGGACAGGCCGGCCAGGCAGGAGAGGGCGGTGGTCTTGCCGGCCCCGTTGGGGCCCAGCAAACCGTAAATTTCGCCACCCTGCACCTCGATGGTCAACCGGTCCAGGGCCTTGAGCTGGCCGTACCACTTGCTGATCCCGTGGATACCGATCAGCGGATCGGCAGTCCGGGATTGGGTATTGTCCTTCATTGGTTCACCCGTGCCATGTCCACCAACTGCCGTTCCAGGTCCGCGGTTCGCTTGAGCCGGCTGGCGATCTCCCGGGAAAGGGTCACCATGGCCGCCCGGCATTCGTCTTCTCTCACCGCCGCTTCAACCCCGCCGCCGATGAATCGGGGGAGGACCAGGACGATGACGATCCCGGCCCCCAGCACTCCGGCCACGATCCGGCCCCAGAGCGGGAACCCGTCCTGGGCCACGGCATAACCGGTGGCCAGGGCTCCCGCCGCCGACAGGGGCACCAGCAGCCAGGTGGCGATTTTCTTCCGTTGCCGCCGGCGTTCGCCCCGGGCCAGCGTCCAGCGGCAGGCCAGGCGCTCCGCCTGCAACACCCGGATCCGCTCCTGTTCCTCGTCCAGTTTTTTACGGAGTTCGGCGGTGGAGGCGTCCCGGCGCATGGCGATCAGGTCGCGGACCACCAGGGCCTTGTTGTGCTGCGGTTTCCGTTCCAGGGCCAGACGATTAAGCCGCTCGGCCTCGTCGAGGTCGCCGGCTTTCAGCTGATCCACCGACATCCGGTGGAAAGCCCCCCCCGGCAGCCACCGCTTTTTCTCGGCCAGCCGGTAGGCCAGCCGGGTGACGGCCAGGGCGATGGTGGTCAAACCGGGGATGGGCATTACCGCCACCGCTTACTGCAGGGCCAGTGCCCGTTCCAGGTATTCAACGGCCTTGGGGTATTTCTGGCGGACCTCTTCCCACTCGTCGTTGGTCAGGTCCTTCGGTTCCTTGCCGGTGAGCTGGACCGTGCTGTCGTAGGCCAGCTTGATCAGGTCGCGGTTGGCATTGACCACCCCCAGGGTGGCGCCTGCGATCTCGAAGACGCCGTTGATGAAGTCAATCCCGGTGGCCGATTCCAGGCCCCGCTCGACGATGAAACCGGCCAGCCCGCCGATGGCGCCCTGGGTGACCGATTTCTTCAGGCGATCGATGTGCTGGTTCATTGGCTGTTCTCCCGTGTTTCCATATCCTTCAGCGATTTCTTAATCAGTTCATCCTTCTTACGCAGAATACCCTGCATACGTTTGACCTCGCGGCGCAACTTCCGCAGTTCCTTGTTGCCGAAGAACCGGCCGTAGACCCGTTCGGCCACCAGGATGATGGCCAGGGTCAGCACCACGCCGAAGAAAAAACTGATCAGGTCGATTTCCATGATTCCCACTCCCAGGCTATCTGTCGCACAGGCTTGTGCCGCAGGGGCCGAGTATGTAAACATTTCTCATATAAATAGACAGTATAAGAGGGCAATTGTCACGCTTCAACCGGGTTGTCGGCGTTTTCCGGGTCTGAAACACCAGTGATGACCAACTCGACGAACCGGTTTTACCTTTTCGAGGTGGACTTGATGACCAGCAAAATGAGTGAGTCGTTCATCGGCAGGATCGAACTGTTCAAGGATCTCGACCCGGACGAATGCCTGCTGCTGCAGGAGAAGGCGGAATTCCGCGCATACGAACCGGATACGCTGCTCTTCTCCGAGAACAGCCCGCGGAAGTGGCTTTTTATCATCGAGGAGGGGGAGGTGGAGCTGTTCAAGACCACGCCCCAGGGGGAGGAAACCCGTCTCTCCTTTTTCCGCGCCTACGACTTCCTCGGCGAGGGGGCGCTGATGGATGATTACCCCCACTCCACCTCGGCCCGGGCGCTGCTGGCCACCCGGGTCTTTCTCTTCAGCCGGGACGATTTCTTTTCGATGTTCGAACTGCACCCGGCCATGGCGCGGAAGATCCTCTCCCGGGTGGCCCGGGTGGTCTCCCGCCGCATGCGCCAGGCCAGCACCAGGGTGCTCAACGCCGGGGCGCAGTATATCTCCGGCCGCACCCGCAGCGAGCACGATCTGCTGGGGGACCGGGATGTGCCGGACGAGTTCTACTACGGCGTGCAGACCCTGCGTGCGCTGGAGAACTTCAACATCAGTGGGGTGCCGTTGGCCCTTTACCCGGTGCTCATCGAGGCCCTGGCCCGGGTCAAGCTGGCCGCGGCCCGGGCCAATGCCGACCTGGGCCTGCTCTCCCGGCCGCTGGCCGAAGCCATTGGCCAGGCCTGCCAGGAGATCATCGGCGGCAAGTATCACACCCAGTTCGTGGTGGACATGATCCAGGGCGGGGCCGGGACCTCGACCAACATGAACGCCAACGAGGTGATCGCCAACCGGGCGCTGGAGATCCTCGGCTACGAGAAGGGAATCTACGAGTTCTGCCACCCCAACAACCACGTCAACCTCTCCCAGTCCACCAACGACGTTTATCCCACTGCGCTGAAACTGGCGCTGATGGAGAGCAACCAGCGGCTGATCATGGTGCTGGGCCGGCTCTCCGCAGCCTTCCGGGACAAGGCGGAGCGTTTCAAGCACATCCTCAAGATGGGCCGCACCCAGCTGCAGGACGCGGTGCCCATGACCCTGGGCCAGACTTTTGCCGCCTACGCCTCGACCCTGGAGGAGGAGGTGGAGCGGCTGGAGCAGAACGCGGCGCTGTTCCTCGAGGTGAACATGGGCGGAACAGCCATCGGCACCGGGATCAATGCCGACCCGGAATACGGGAAGAAGGTGATCGAACACCTGCGGGAGATCAGCGGCCTCGACGTCTCCCTGGCCCCGGACCTGGTGGAAGCAACCCAGGACACCGGCGCATTCGTGATGTACTCCTCGGCGCTGAAGCGCCTGGCGGTGAAGCTGTCCAAACTCTGTAACGATCTGCGGCTGCTCTCTTCCGGGCCGCGCACCGCCATCAACGAGATCAATCTGCCGGCGATGCAGCCCGGGTCGTCGATCATGCCGGGCAAGGTCAACCCGGTGATCCCCGAGGTGGTGAACCAGATCGCTTACAAGGTCATCGGCAACGACCTCACCGTGACCCTGGCCGCTGAGGCCGGCCAGCTGGAGCTGAACGTGATGGAGCCGGTGATCGCCCAGTCGCTCTTCGAGTCGATCGAGATGCTGAAGAACGGGATGACCACACTGAAGGAGCGCTGCGTGGAAGGGATCACCGCCAACGAGGATGTCTGCCGCCGCCAGGTGGAACGGAGCATCGGACTGGTCACCGCCCTGGTGCCCCGCCTGGGCTACGAGGCCTGTTCAAAGCTGGCCAGCGAAGCCCTGGAAAACGACCGGGGGGTCTTCGAACTGGTGCTGGAGCAGGGGCTGCTCTCCCGGGAAGAACTGGACCAGCTGCTCGACCCGGAGAACATGGTGGGGCCGGGCTAGCCCGGGTCTGCTGAAAATGAGTCTCGAGGGAGGATCT
>RCNC010000684.1_pt1 | contig 22175 bp, 13 predicted proteins | sample 2041301 | NCBI WGS metagenome assembly RCNC01 (sample SAMN09708231, study PRJNA481090) | Marine sediment metagenome, whole genome shotgun sequencing project. | biome: marine sediment; feature: ocean; material: sediment; isolation source: Sewage treatment plant 13A marine sediment (STP13A) ...
GGTATCAAGATATTATATCTGATGTTATTAAGGCCATATCAGTTACAAATTGTATTGTTGAAGTAAATACAAGAGGATATTATCAAGGTTTTACAAAAGAGTTTTACCCCAGTAGACAAATACTTGAAAAGTGTTTTGAAGCTGACATCCATCTCACGATAAATTCAGATGCTCATCATCCGGATGAAATTACCAATAACTTTGAAGATGTTGCGTCCCTTTTACTGGACATTGGATATCGTAGTATATACATCTTCGACGAAGGGAAGTGGTGTGCTGCGCGACTATGAGAGATTTGATCATATTAATAAATGAAAATACTATGAAACGGTTATTTCTATTGTTATTAATACCGACAACGAGCATCATTTTTATTTCTTGTACTGATAACAGGAAGGACAAGGAGGAAAATATTGTGATTGAGAATGAACAGGTGAGATTAATTATCAGCACTGATGGAACGGCTGAAAGTCTGGTTTTTAAGCCGACGAATGAAGAGTGTTTACGTCTGGGGGAGAACATATCCCTTTTTTCAGTTACTCAGGAGCGCCCCTATAACAACGAAGTAAAACTGGCTCATCCCAATAAAAAAACAACATATCGGGCAGATACAGTTTACCGGGTTGAAGATAAATTGATTGTTGGTTTTGAAACAATCCCATACGAAGCTGTCATTAAAGTCAAGGTTGCACCAGCGTATATAAGGTTTAGTTTAGAAGATTTTATTGTTGAAGAAGAAGATTATAATGTCAATATTACACCACCGCCGGTATTTGAAATGTGTTTTTTACAGCTTCCTGTACGTAACAGGGATCACTTTGGAGAGTGGCTGAATGTTAGTTGGGATGACGATCTTTCGATCAATATTTTGGGGACAGATCCATTTGCAAGAATTGATGCAGAACAACGTAATGATTACCGCATAATGAAAGCTGATGCTGTTAAAAATGTGAAATTAAGAGGTGTAGGAGCTGCTTTAATTGTTTGTGCTACAGAGAATCTGTTGGAAAATATTGCCCAGGTAGAAGAAGACTATCAGTTGCCTCAAGGAGTAAAAAGTCGCAGAAATGAGAAGATTAAATTCTCTTATTACTGGTCAGGAAATGTTAATCCGGATAATGTTGATCAACATTTGAGATATGCTAAAATGGGTGGATTTCGAAGTTTAATGCTCTATTATCCATCTTTTATTGAAGGTGTAGGATATAGAAAATTGGGGAATTATAATTGGAAAAAATCAGTATACCCCAATGGCAAAGATGACTTGAAAATCATGATCAATAAAATTGAAGGTAATGGTATGATTACGGGATTTCATTTTCTCCATACGCATATTGGCAGAGACAGTAAATACATTACCCCAGAAGCCGACCATCGCTTGAATTTGCTTGATTTGTTTACGCTGGCAAAGCCGCTGGGTGTAAATGATACTATCATATATGTTGAACAAAATCCAGAAGGTTTAACCATGGCTGATAAATGCCGTGTATTGAAAATAGGGACTGAACTTATATCGTATAAGAGTTATACCACCACCCGGCCGTATAAATTTATTGGATGTTCCCGGGGTATCGATCAAACAACGATAAATTCGCAACCAGAGGGATATATCTTTGGTTTATTAGATGTTAGTGAGTTTAGTTCGACAAGTGTATATCTTGATCAGAACACCAGTTTACAAGATGAAATTGCAGAAAAGATTGCAGATATTTATGAGGCAGGATTTAAATTCATCTATTTTGATGGCTCAGAGGGTGTTAACTCTCCATTTTGGTATCATGTGTCTGCAGCACAATATAATGTTTACAGGCGCTTAAGGCCAGCCCCACTGTTTGCTGAAGGGGCAGCTAAAACGCATTTCAGCTGGCATATGGTAAGTGGGGGAAATGCTTTTGATGTTTTTAAACCTGAGTATTTGAAGGAAGCAATCCGGAAATTTCCTGCTGAGGAAGCACCCCGGATGAGAAATGATTTTACCCGTGTCAATTTTGGTTGGTTAGGATATTGGGTGCCGGATGAAAATACTGTCGGAACCCAACCAGATATGCTTGAGTATGTGACAAGCAGGGCGGCGGCCTGGGATTGTCCGGTTTCGATTCATGCAAATCTGAAAAAATTCGATAGCCATCCCCGAACTCCTGATAATCTGGAAGTTTTAAGACGCTGGGAAGAGGTTAGAGCCCAAAACTGGTTGACTGAAGAGCAAAAACAGATGCTGCAGAAGTTGGAGCAAGAGCATATCTTACTGTTGAATGAACAAAAGGAGTTTGAATTGCTACCCTATGATCAAATTATAAATGTGGCAAATGATAGCAGGGAAGTAAGGGCATTTATTTTTGAGCGGAACAATGATGTTTATGTTGTTTACTGGCACATATCGGATAGTAAAAAGATAGAATTGGCCCTGGATTCTGAACAGATTATACTATTAGAAAGTTTAGGGCAAGAAGTACCGGTTCTTCCGGGTCAAAAATTAAATTCAGTTGTACTGCCTGTTGGCAAACGGAGGTATATAAAAACCAGTAATTTAACTAAGGATCAAATAATCACTGCTTTCCACAATGCTACCATTATTGATTAGTCATTTTAAACCAGGGTTTATGCGAAACCGAGAGGGCAAAAAAATCAAAACAGAAAAAAGGTCATTGACAAGAAGAGATTTTATTGGCAAGACAACTGCAGGCGTGGCTACTGCGGCTTTTTCAACAGGCATTTCTACCATTGGTTTAAGTTCATGTAAAGAGGATAATAGCAGAGATAGAAATAGTAGAAAATATTCAGAGGGTGACTTTACGTATTTAGTAGAACAATCTCTTCCCGCAGAAGAGCTGTATGATTATCATAAGCGACTTTCAACGGATCCGGTGCATGTATTGAGGAGAGATCAGGAATCCCAACCGAACGAGAATGAAATGATGCTCCCTGATCAGGGCTGGAAATTGAAAATGGGAAAGAGCAATTCAGTGATCATTCAAAATGCTGCTCTTGATTTTCAGGACTACCTCGAGGTCTCTCAAAATGTGAAAGTGGAAATAGAAGAAAGAAACTCGATAGCAGACTGGCAGGATTTAAGTCAAAGTATAGTAGTAGGCACACGTGAACAGTTACCTGGCTGTGGATTGACACTTAAAACTCCCAAAAGCTATGAGATTGCAGTAACACCTGAACGGTTAGTCGTATGTGGTTATGATGAGCGAGGGACGATGTTCGGTCTCTATAATCTTGAATCACGCATGAATCTTCGCGAAGCTCCTTTTTTGCCAAAGCAGCTGAAAATTGCCCGTGAAAGCCTGTTTGATACCAGAATGGTATTGTCGTGGATGGGCTGGATGGAATGGCCTGATCAGCTTCTTTCACACCTGGTACATGATGGTTTTGACGCGATCTTTGCTTCTGTTTATGCTAATCCGAACGGCGATCGAACTACAGCTGAAACCTCGACCGATTTTTATGCGCGCTTGCTTTATAAAATCCGTAAACAGGACCCTGGAAGGATCAAAGACCTGATCAATCGGGCCAGTGGTTTTGGCATCAAAGTATATACTCCAATTATCTACCAATACCTGGGAACACGTGAAAGTGAATTGGGCCTGCGCAACCTTGTGCGTGAAATTGTCAGGGAATTTCCAGGCATCCGTGGTTATGTTCTTCTTACTGAAGGTTTCTGGTATAAGGCATGGGGTGGCGGACATGGTGCAAGCAAGAAGTATATGAAGGAGTGGGCACGAAATTGGAGCACAGCGGTAAAAATTGTGGAAGAGGAGTGCCATCGGATAGATCCATCCATCGAGATTATTCCCTGGGAATACAATATAGACTTCCGGCCTGAAAATAGTGATATTAAGAGGTACTTCATTCAACAGCTTCCACCAAATTCGATACCCATGCTCACCTGGGAAAATGGGAAGAGTTTTGAGCTTGATGGCATGAAGGGTTACCTGCGTGATTATTCGCTCAGCCAGATTGGGCCCGCAGAGGTAACAGACGCCCAGATTAGTGAGGCTAAGAAGCGGGGGATGAAAGTTTATTCCAAGGTTGATACTTTTGCCAGCTGGCAGTATGGTACTACTCCCTACCTACCCTGTCCCAATCAGTGGTACGACAGGTATGTGGCTTTGGAAGAATATGGAGTAAAAGGTACGCTGGAGAGCTGGAGCAGCGGGTACAAACCTAACTTCATTAGTGAGATGAGGGCCTGGACTTGTTGGACCGATGCACCTCCTATGGATGAACTATTCTCTGCTGTGGCCGCAAGGATATTTGGGGAAGGGCAGAAAGAAGGGGTTATAAAGGCATGGGAGCACTTTAGTCAGGCAATTCGTCTGGTGCCCGATACTGGCCCCAACATGGGTACCAACAATGCTATTGGCAATCCTCTTTTTTTTATGGAGCCACCTGCCAGGACTGCTACATACAAATATTCATGGGGAGATCAGGCCAGGAAATCGAATCTGAATCCTTATTGGCCTTTTACTGTTTCTCGTATGGTCTTTTACCCAGATTTTACTAATAAAACAAATAAAGCAGAGCGTTATGCAAGGCATGCTACCGGCCTTGAGGAAGTGGGTGAGGAAACAAAGGTTTTGTTGGTATTCCTTAAGTACCTGAAGCAGGCATCGGATAAAATGGAGGATGGATTGAAGTTATACCGTACTGCTGCAAACAACACTCCTGAAACTAAACGTACGCAGGCTTTGCGGGAAGTGGTAGTAGCTGAACAACTTCAGCGGATGATGCAGAGTGATTATGCGATCCTTGAGTTTGAGGACCTTCGCCTTCAGTTAGTAGGAGAGCAAGACAGGCAGAAAGCCGGGGTGATACTAGATAAAATGGAAAATATTGTACGCGAAGAGATTGAACGCACGGAACATTCACTGCTTGCTGCTACCCGGGACTCACGATTGGGGTTCCAATTTGAGCAGGATTATGTATATACTCCTTATTCGCTAAAAGAGAAGCTAGGGGTTCTAAATGAGACATTGGATATACAATTGCCAAATGCCCGGAGTAAGATTTCAGAGTTAACGTGAGCGGCTAGATTATTTTTACACTTAATTTTTATAAATTAATATGATGAATACAACAACAATCCCGAAGCAAGAATTTAATGATCGTATTGCGAAATTTCAATCCAACATTCAGGAAGCCGGTTTAGATGCCTGTCTTGTCAATGCAAGTGAATCGGACATGGCAAATGTGCGTTATTTGAGCGAATTCTGGCCTACATTTGAATTTGCTGCAGTATTTGTTCCCGCGGAGGGAGAAGCAGTATTACTGGTCGGACCTGAAAGCGATCAATACGCTGCTCAGCGCAGTGTTTTTTCAAACATTGAAAAGATGATCGAATACCGCGAGTCAGCTGAGCCGGATTGTCCCGGAATGGATTTTGCAGGTTTTCAAGATATCGTTACACGGTACACACCAAATGGCAAGATAAATAAACTGGGTATTGTGGGATGGTCGGTCACAACGCTTCCTGTTTATACGGCACTAAAAGAGCAATTACCTGATGTGGAACTTGTTAAGGCTGACAAAACTTTTCTGCCTTTAAGATTTATAAAGAGCGGGAATGAACTGGCCTGTATGCGAAAGGCTTATGATATTTCAGAACTGGCAGTTGAAGCCATAATCAATGAAATTAAGCCAGGCATGACCGAATTACAGGTAATTGGTATTGCGCAAAGAGAGATATACAAACATGGGGGCGAATATGAGGGCCATGCACTCTACTGTTTCTGTGGTTTGTCAACCAATAATGCCATATCACGTCCAACGCATAACAAGATCGTAGAGAATGAGATCATTCAACTGAATATTGGTGCACGTGTAAGCGGGTACTCATCAAGTGTTGGATTACCCATATCAATAGGTCCTTTACCGGAACGAAAAAGAAGACTGGTTGATTTTGGACTGGAGGCCCATTTCAAGACTATGGAGATGCTTGAAGCAGGAAAACCTGCCGGTGCAGTCGTAAATGATTATGAGGCATGGGTTGCATCTCGCGGATTTGAAAAATACCTTCTTTATGGCCCATGTCACAGCATCGGTATGATGGAGGTGGAGCAACCTTGGATGGAATCCACTTCAGACTATGAGCTGCGAGAGAACATGACATTTCAGGTAGATACCTTCTTCTATGATAAGGACTTCGGACTCCGCTGGGAAAATGGGATTGTAATTAAGAATGGCGGTATAGAAAAACTCTCTTCCAGGTTCATGAAAGTAATTGAGATTTAAAAAATAGAATTATGCGTTATGAAATGATGTTCCCGGATCAGATCCGGGAAGCAATTGACAACAATACTCCGGTTGTGCTTGCACTGGGAGTTCTTGAATACCATAGTGAACATATGCCGCCAGGCGTTGATACCCTCTTGCCGGTTAGTGCATTGGAGCTGCTCGAAAAGGAGATGCCATTGGTTATCATGCCGCCTTTCTATTACGGCGCCGGAACTTATGCTGTGGCTCCTCCGGAGCGTAATGGAGGGATTCATGTTGATTCGGCTGTACTGAATTCATTTGCACGTCAGTTGTTTTACAACCTCTTGCGGATTGGGTTTCGTAATATTAATGTATTTGTTCACCATCAGAGTGAAAACTTTGCCAACGGTATGCCAACTGACTTGTCCTTCAAGCTTGCAGCAAGGCAGGAGATTTTTGCTTTTATAGAAAATGAGCGTGGAGATGGATGGTGGGGGGATAACTCCTCAGCGAGCTATTACGAGGACCATGCTGCGGGTGACGATCCATTCAACTGGATCAGAATCTTGCCGTTTATGAGCGCTGAAGCACAAGCTCAATTCCCTATTGATCATGCCGGTGAACAGGAGACATCATTGATGATGGCATTCTGCCCGGAGGGTGTTGATATGGCTCGTTTTTCTGAGGAGAAATGGTACTCACAAAGTGCAAATAAGGCTTCTGTTGACTATGGTAATCGTGCTAAAGAGATCATTCTTCGTGATATGAAAAAGGCTTTGGGGAAATAACAGATGACTGGACCTGAATTACTCGAGTTACTGCAAAAGGCAAAACGACGGTCGCATGTAATTGGCAGCCCGGAAAATGGTATTATTGTTGGACTTGATATTGAAGGACGGCTATTTACAGTGCTTAACGGTCAGGTTTTAAGCCGGGTTGTACCATCTGCCATTTTGAATCATAGCAATAAGAATTATTATCAAAATCCGGGTGGCGATGCCTTATGGCCTGCTCCTGAGGGTACCTGTTTTGGTTACGAGTATGGTACAGGTAAATGGAGGGTTCCTCCCGCAATAACCGGGGCAGTTTGGGAAGTTGAGCAGTCTATAAATAAGACAGTGATAAGGGCTGAAATAGACCTGGTAAATAACCTGCAGATTGGTATTCCCTGCGAATTTGAACGACATATAGAATTTGAATGTCGTGGCGAATCACTAATCCAAAATGTCACTGAAATGATCCGGTATATCGGTGTGAGAACATTGGATAAAGATGAATTCAGGCTTGCTCCATGGTCATTATGCCAATTCGATGTTGGCCCGGAATGCAAAGTTAAAATGCCTCCACCTTCCCCTGAAGATATCTGGGATATGTATGATTCCAGCCTGTCCCAGCGTGGAATGTCAGGAGATAAATATATAGTTGACGCAAAAACAGATTTTCGATTTCAACTGGGATTAGGGTCAAAAGTGGCATGGATAGAATATGTCTGTGGTGATGATTTTCGTGTAAAACGAAATGCTGGACCGTTACCATCAGGACAAAGTTATATCGATATCACTGATGCTCCTCCTGAACAATTACCCTCTGATAAAGGAGTTAAACTCAGTATCTACTGTGATCCTTCAGGTTTTATGGAAATAGAGGCCTGTGGAGGTTGTCCCGATACCCTTGTCCCGGGCACAGAGCTTAGCGTCAGTATTATGACAGAATACATACAGCTTAGTGTACCATTAACGAATAATATTTCATAAATACATACAAAAGCTTTTCTTACTGTGACTGACAAAAAAAAGACCCTGGTTATTCCTATGATTATCATAGGATCCATGTTTGCCGTATTAGGCTTCGCATTGGGAATAAATGCATTTTTTGTTCCATTTGTGAAAGAGGCATTTAATATTTCCATCACTATGTCGTATCTCGTGATGACCGCGACATTTCTAGCATTTGTGGTTTTTGGAGTCCCTTCAGGTGCAATCATAAAAAAGTTTGGTTACAAAAGAGGGATGATTATGGCCTTTATAATCATGGCATTTGGTTTCTATTTAATAGCCCCTGCAGCAAAAATTGTAAGCTTTCCTATGCTGCTCCTGGCGCTATTTATAAGTGGCATGGGGCAAACTTTATTAACTGGTGCCGTAAATACTTATGTTACTATTTTGGGTCCGCCTGAAAGTGCGGCTAGCAGGATATCCCTGATGGGAATATGCAGTAAAACCTTTTATGCTGTGGCTTCACTCATGTTGGCTGTTTTTATGGATCTGGCCAATGTACAGATAGCAGATACGATTCTGCCCTTTTACATTATTTCAGGAGCCCTGGTTGTTTTGGGCTTTCTATATTATTTTGCACCTCTTCCTGAGATCAAAGCTGCAGGAGAAGATGAGAGTGACAACAACTCCGAAGTCTCTTCATATGCCAATTCAAAAACAAGTATTTTTCAATTTCCGCATCTACTGCTGGGCGTCTTTGCAATATTTTTCGATATAGGCTTGGAATACCTCGCTCTTGGATCAATAAATGACTATGCAGCCATTCTTAATTTGCCATCACCCGAGAACTATGTCTGGTTTGCCTCGGCAGGTATGGTGATTGGTTATATAGCAGGTGTGATATTTATTCCGAAGTCTATAAGCCAGAGAACAGCATTACTGGTATCAACTATTTTGGGTGTTATTGTCACTATATTGATTGTAATATTCCCAGCAGGTGTATCCATCTATCTTGTTGCTGTTCTTGGATTGGCTAATGCTTTAATGTGGCCTGCTATATGGCCAATGGCCATAGCCGATCTGGGGAAATTTACTAAAATGGGATCTTCACTGCTGGTGACAGGGATTATAGGTGGGGCTTTTCTTCCATTGTTATTCGGGTATATTGCAGATAAAACATCTCACCAGGTTGCCTATCTGGTTTGTCTTCCCTCCTATCTCTATATCATGTATTTTGCTTTATCAGGGAGTAAGATCAGGATAAAATAAATTTTTAGCGATATCATGGAACAGCTTAACTTTAAAAAGAACATGAAATTAAAACGTATTTATTTGCCTCTGCTCCTGAACACTGTGCTGCTTACCGGCATGCCCCTTCATGGACAGGTGCAGTTTAAAGATGTAACGGAAAAGGCAGGGCTTTTGAAACCCCTCAAGGGGGTGATGGGCCATGGGGCTGCCTGGGGCGATGTGACCGGCAATGGCTATCCTGATCTGTTTCTCGGGACATTTTCCGACCGGAGCGACTCCATTTACGCGGAACGAGGCCATCCTGCACAAGCTGAACCGGACAAACTCTTCCTGAACAGGGGTGACGGAACTTTCGAAGAGGTGATGGATAGTCCGTTACGACAATATGGAAGGAATTCCGGGGCGGCGTTTGCCGATTTTGATAATGATGGTGACCTGGACCTGGTGGTTTCTCATAATGCCCTCAATGATATGAAGCCAGTGAATAGTACAGGCAATTTCCTGTTTCAAAATGATGGTTCGGGATCCTTCACCGATGTAACAGAAAAGTCGGGACTGGACTTCGGAACACCATTTACCGGCCGGAATACTTTTGTCTTTGATTACAATGGTGACGGGCTCCTGGATATACTTATGCAGGAGGACTGGGTACGTGATGACGTTTCAGGGGGCAATTCCAGACTTATGAAAAACACAGGTGACCTGGTGTTTAAAGATGCCACAGCAGAGGCCGGACTCCCCCATGGATACCGGAAGGGGTTACACGGGATTGGCGGTTTTGTGGGAGATATTAACGGGGATCTCTGGCCCGATCTGTTCTTCGCCCACAGCTGCCGGATGTTCATTAACAACAGGGACGGTACATTTCATGAGAAAGTGTATAATATGGTAGATCCAGCTTATAGATTAAATGTGACGGAATCCCAAAGTAATAACTGGACCTGCGGGGCAGATATCGGTGACCTGGACAACGACGGGGATATGGATATGGTCATGGGTGAACATTTCTCCTCATTGGATACTGTTGAACGAACGTTGTATGTTTACTTAAACGAGGGCAATGATAAGGACGGGAATCCCGTACTGTGTGATATCACATCTAAGGCAGTGCTTGTCCCTCCATCAGAAAAGACACCCCATATTCAGCTTCAAGACATGGATAATGATGGAATGGTTGATATACTGGCATCCAGTAATAATGATTTTGTTTACCGCAATCATGGCATTGAAGGGGGTATTCCACGGTTCTATGAGCCCTCTGGCTCGGGTTGTGAAGGGGGCCACGGCTATTGGCCTGCAGGTCCTCTCGGAGACTTTGACCGGGATGGCAGGCTCGATTTCATCGGCCCCGAGTGGGAGACGGCTGCACATTCACCGCTTCTGAAGAATGTGACTAAGGGAGCCAAAAAATACATCGCCATAAAATTGGAGCTGCAGGATGGCCTTAACCGGAACGGAATTAATGCCAGAGTCGATATCTATGAAGCCGGGAAGCTGGGAGAAGTTGAATACCTAATCGGAACACGCATCATCACTATATCAAACGGCTACAGCAGTGGGTATGAGGCAATAGCCTATTTTGGATTACCCAAACACAGGAAGGTGGACATCCGTGTATCCATGCCCTGTGATGGTCCTGTTTTCACCGCCAATTCCGTAAAAAGAAACCAGATGTATATATTTAAGTAACAATAAGTATCCTGCCAGGCAATTAACTTATGCATATCATTTGAAAACTGGATTTTGAAACGCTTATTTTTAAAATACCTGATTATTGTAAAGCTCCTTGCTTTCATCCTGGTCATTAGCTGTGATCACCATGGATCCAAAGAGCATGGAGAATTTATCAATGATAGCCTCTATTTGAAGAATGTACCTGTTCAACCAGGTGAAGATAGCTGGAGATTTGTTGAGGATCTGAAAACACCAATATGGTCACAGCATGCCTGGGAACCGGCTGAACCGGCTCCTCAGCAGGCAGACCTTTCTCAAGGTGTGACCATTAAAGAGAATTTTCCTGACACAAAGGGAAGACTTGAGACTGCCTATGCCGATCTGAGGTTTTTTCTTGCTGCCGGCAGTGTGTCTTGTGACAATGGCAAATATATGATTGTAGCAGAAGAGTCTGCAAGTTTAAATGGTGAGTCATTTCGTATCGATATTAAGCATGATGCTTGCCATATCTTTGCAGGTGATGCTGATGGTATCCAGCGAGGCATTTATTACATTGAAGATGAGATGCTTCGTATGCGAGGTCCATTTCTTCCTCTGGGAACTGTTGAAAAGAATCCGATTATCCAAAGACGTATATCACGTTGTTTCTTCGGACCCATCAAACGGCCACCAAGAATGAGGGACGAGTTGATGGATGATGTTGATTATTATCCAGACCAGTACCTGAACCGGCTTGCACACGAAGGTGTCAACGGGTTATGGCTAACCGTCGAATTCCGCGATCTTGTAGCAACTACTTACACCCCCGAAGCAGGAAAGGAGGGTGAAAAGCGTCTTGCCAAATTGAAGCAAACTGTAGACAAGTGCCTGAGATATGGAATTCGCACCTATATATTCTGTATTGAACCCCGGTCCTGGGATACGCATAGTCCGGTAGTAAAAAATTATCCGGAGTTGGCAGGAGCGCCAGGAGGCAAGGGGTACTACTTCTGTCCGATGAGCCAAACTGCACATAATTATTTGTATGAATCAGTAAATACAATTTTCAGTGCAGTACCAGAACTTGGTGGAATTATCAATATTACACATGGAGAAAGAGGAACAACATGTTTAAGCACTGTTTCTGCCATATCCGATTATAAGGATAAAATTAATTGTCCACGGTGTTCCCATAAAGAACCTTGGGAAATTTTACACGCTTCACTTTCGGCCATGGAACAAGGTATGCACGATGCGGCACCTGAAGCCGAACTGGTAAGCTGGCTCTATATGCCGCAGCCCCAGCGATTCGTTACAGGAGATTCATATGCTCTTGGTGATTGGGTGTATGATCTTCCTGCTTTTACTCCGAAAGGGGTAATTGTACAGTTTAATTTTGAGTCGGGTGTGAGCCGTATGGTATTTGATAAATTACTTGTGGGTGGAGATTATTGGATATCAAATCCAGGACCCAGTACCAGATTTGAGCGTATAGCAAATGTTGCCCGGGAGAATAGCACAAAAGTTTCGGCCAAAATACAGACTGGAAATTCTCACGAGGTGGCAACAACTCCATATGTTCCGGTGCCATCATTGCTGTACATGAAATTTGCAGAAATGCGCCGTCTTGGGGTTTCTCATACTATGCTGTGCTGGTATTTTGGTAATTATCCTGGTTTGATGAACAAGGCAGCTGGGATCCTCTCTATGGAACCATTCCCTCCTGATGAAGAAACATTTCTAAAACAACTTGCCACTATCGACTGGAAAAGGGAGGATGTACCCACAGTAATAAAGGCTTGGAAACACTTCAGTGATGGCTATCAGAACTATCCCCTTACCAATATGTTCCAGTATTACGGACCTATGCATGACGGTCCTGTCTGGCCTCTATTGCTGAAGCCGGTTGATGCCCCTCTATCACCTACATGGCAGATAGGCTCCAGTAGTACACTTAAAGCGTGGCCGCCCAGTGGAGACCGTGTCGGGGAATGTATCGGCGAAATATTGACGCTGGAAGAAGCCGTAGAACTTACCAGCAGGATGTGCAAATCATGGGAGAAAGGAGTGGAGCTGTTAAAAGAGATAGAACAAAATTATGCAGATGAGCATGAACGGATCAGGGATATTGGTGTGGCCAAAGCCCTGGGTATCCAGTTCCGCAGTGGATACAACATTCTTCATTTTTATCTCCTGCGTGAAAAAATGTTAAGGATGGAGGGAGAGGAACGTCTTGACTTATTGAACAACCTGGTTGATATTATCCTGGAAGAGTTGGAACTTGATGAACAACTACTTTTACTGTGCAATAATGACTCCAGGCTTGGATTCCATTCTGAAGCTGAAGGTTATAAATACTTTCCTGAAAAAATAGGATGGCGAATGGATCAACTGAGAAGTGTACTGGCCAATGATGTACCAGAAGTGAAAAAGATTATCCGGAATAATGAATCCTTGTTCCCTGAGTACACGGGTATACAGCCTCAAGGAGCGGTTGCTCACTGTATTGCCTCAAAAGATGCCGAATGGCATGGCTCAGGAGGCAAACCTCCTGTTGGATTACAATGGCAGAAATGTATCTATGGCCCGGAAACAAATGAGATAAAATGGGCATCAATATTGGATAAAAAGGCGCTGTATATATGGGTATCGGATAGGACAACCAGTGATCATAACACCTCATTACAGGCCATTACCAATTTACAGATAAAGATAGAACCACAACGACTATATCCCGCCCGGCATTTCGTTTACGACCTGGGGAATGAACAGACAGATAATGAACTTGTAAATGTTGTTACTGAGCCTGGTGTCAGGCATGTCGGAGTTCGTATTCCCTTTGAGAAAATAGGTATTGATACTAACGACCTGCACCCTGTCAGGATTGATGTTCGAGTACAAAATGAAAGAGGAGAAGCAAACTCATGGCGCCCGAATAACCCAATCACATCAAGACTCATGCTGGGACCGGACAATCCGGCCGATCTGGGGTGGCTGATATTTGATAATAAACAATGAAATCGGGAAAGGTATCATGAAATATTAGCATCAAATTCTTGCAATTATGAAAAAGCAGCCCTATCAAACTAAAGCAAATCCCATTATTGTTGTGTTGTATGGATTTCTAGCTATAGCTTTTCTGATTAGCTTTATTCCTGGACTGGATCAAACACAACAATCAGAAGATGCTGGGACAAAACCATATAACCTGATCGTTATTATGACGGACAATCATGGACCCTGGACGCTTGGGTGTTATGGCAACCAGGACGTATTGACACCAAATATTGATCAGTTAGCTTCTGAAGGGATGTTGTTTGAGAGAGCTTTTGCATCCAATCCTGTTTGCTCACCCACACGCGCTACCTTCCTTACCGGGCTAATGCCTTCACAACATGGTGTGCATAGTTGGTTACACGCCGACCGTCTACAAATGGGCCCTGATGTGCAAAGTACCCTCGCTGAATTCACATCACTTGGCGATGTGCTAAAAGCTGCCGGATACGCTTGCGGTTTGGTTGGAAAGTGGCATTTAGGAGACAACATTCGGCCACAGGAGGGTTTTGATAGCTATTGGATAACTAAACCACATGGCCATACCCTTGAGTTCTATGACCAACCAATCATCCATGAAGGCAAAGTCTATACGGAACCACGATATACCACTGATTTGTGGACAGAACACGCAATCAAATTTCTCAAGCAGAATCAAGGAAAGGAAAAACCATTCTTTTTGTTGCTTACTTACAATGGGCCATATGGCCTTGGACAGAGTCTGCTTCAGCCAGCTCAAAACAGACATGCTAAATACTATGCTGATAAACAACTTCCCTCATTTCCCCGTAATCCAATTCATCCGTGGCAATACAACAATCGAGAGTACATGAACAATCCGGTTGCCATGAGACGATACGCTGCCGAGATCAGCGGAGTGGATGATGGTGTTGGCAAAGTGCTGGATGAGATTCGTCAGTTGGGAATGGATGAGCAGACATTGATTGTATTCACTGCCGACCAGGGATTAGGTTGTGGGCAACACGGCCTGTGGGGCATGGGGGACCATACTAAGCCTTTGCACGCCTTTGACCCAACCATGCATATCCCATTAATTTTCCGCCATCAGGGTAGGATTTCTGCCGGTAGCAGTACGAAAATGATGGTCGCTAACTATGATATGATGCCCACTATCCTGGGCTATTTAGGGATGGATGACAAGAAGCCAACTGAGCTGCCTTTGCCTGGGCAGGATTTCAGCCGAAAATTACGGGGACAATCTATCAAGTGGAATAATGCAATGTTTTATGAGTACATCAATACACGCGCTATTCGCACTGATGAGTGGAAACTAATCCTTCGTCACGATATCGGTCCCAACGAGTTATATAACTTGACAGAGGATCCAGGTGAATGGATTAATCTGTATGACAATAAAACATACGCTGATATACAATCTAAATTATCAGCTCAATTGACTGATTTTTTTGATCGCTACACCGATCCCAGGTATGATTTGTGGAATGGTGGGGCTTCCAAAACACTTCTGGATCTCGTGACAGTGAAGAAACCTAATTAAAAATCTCCAGGAGCCTAACCCTTAAATACCCTGATAAAAATGAGCAATCTTAATCGCCGTGAATTTATCTTTCAAACTGCTGTTTGTGCAGGTGGCCTTTCATTGGGCTTACACTCGTGTGTAAATGACAATGCTGATCTGTTGAAAGGAGTGCATGATTTTCTTTACCGTGTGGCCAATCCGGATGGGTCTTTCCGCCCTGGCATTGATCCGAACTACAAAGGTACATCAGATACAGGTCTGACCGGTATTGCAGCGCCAGCATATGCTACCATCCTCTGCGACACATTCGGGTGGTCTGTTCCTTATCCTGCAGAAACCATAGAGTTTTTCTTCTCTTGTCAGGATCCTGATGGTGCCTTTTATGCACCAACCGGAAGTATGGACCAGCATTCCCCCCATGCTAAATTATACAATACCTTACAGGGAATCATCTCTCTCCGTCTGCTGGGAGAAAAGCCCAGGTATGATACCATGCCGGTGATTGACTACTTCTTTAAGGAAGGAGAATTCATGGACCTTCCGCTCTATACAACAAGTTTCTTTCCACTTTTTTTCAGTGCCCTGGGACAAAAAATGCCAGACCATATAGACCGCAGAATGCGTGAGTATATTATAAGGGAGCAACAGGAAGATGGCTACTTGCAGGATCATGTTGCCACTACATTTCATGCAGCCCACTATTTTCGTCTGATCGGTGAACCTACTCCAAAAGCCGGAGCTATGATTGACCGTGTGATTAAAGATCAGAAAGAAGATGGATCCTGGTATTTATGGGAACCAGCCCAGGATGTTCATGCTTGTTTCGACGCCCTATTCATTCTTCACCAGCTTGGTGATCCGCTTGACCCTCGCATTAAACAAGCATACCAGAAGGCAACAGATTGGATATTGAAATGCCATAAATCGGATGGTGGTTTCACCCATTTTCCGGAAGAGACAATTTCAGATGTGGACGCTGTATACTTCCATGTCGGTGCGTTGGTTGAAGCCGGTTACCTGCAAATGCAAAGGAACCTTACGAATGAAGAGATCCTGGGATGGGGTCATGCCATGGACCCACTTAAAAATTATTCCTGCATCGATTGAAGGTCGTTCGACGAAACAGGTCATTTGATGAATTAGATCATTTACACTTTATCCGGCAATTCATAGGGAGACCTGTATGCCTTGGTCAGATAAGAATCTGCTTCTGCATCATTGATGAAGGTCTCCGCATGAGGATTGAAATGTAAGGTTCTATTCAGCCTGCAGGCAATATTTCCGAGGTGACATAGCGATGAGGATAAATGCCCTTGCAGGATGTCGGCATTGAGATCCTGCCATTTTCCGGACCGGACGCAATCCATGAAATTTGTAAAATGGTTAACCACCGCATCACTGGTGGCCGGATCTTCATTTGAAAATACAGGACCCTCTGTCTCCTCATAGGATGAGAATCCGCTGGGTCTGAGCTTAATATCACTCAAATTTGTCTGACATTCTCCGATATCTTCATTGTCTATTTTCATCCATCCTTTCGATCCGAAGATCAGGTTCCCAATCCTGATACCTCCTTCTGCATTGGTAGCCAGTCCCCGTACATCGAATTGGATAATGCTGCCGTCTTCATATTCAAATTCCAGATGCTGGATATTTGGAGTTTCCTGGTCACTATCCCAGATAAAAAAGTTACTCGTCCCCTGTATTTTCACAGGATGAGTCAGCTTGTTCAGTGTCCATCTGCCGATGTCAGCCTGGTGAATACCCTGGTTGCCCAGATCACCACAACCTGTATCCCAGAACCAGTGCCACTTGTAGTGGAAGCGGTTCTCATTGAATGGCCGATATGTGGCAGGCCCGAGAAATGCGTCCCAGTTAACACCTTCCGGTATGGCGCTGTTTTTTACATGTCCGATACTGCCGCGTGGTTTCAGGCAAAGTCCTTTGGCCATGTATATATCTCCAAGTCCCCCGTCATTTAAAAAATTCACTCCCTGAATGGTGGCAATATTGCTTCTGGCCTGTGTGCCTGTTTGAACCACACGATTATATTTTCTGGCTGCTTCCACCATTTTCCTGCCCTCCAGTACTGTATGGGAAACAGGTTTTTCCACATAAACATCCTTCCCGGCCTGGCAGGCCCAGATGGTCATTAATGCATGCCAGTGGTTCGGGGTGGCAATGGTTACCACATCAATGTCTTTGTTTTCCAGGACTTTTTGGTACTCCGTTGTAGTGGCAGGCTTATATCCGGTTAATTTCTCAACTTCTGCCACCGCCTCTGGCAATAATCTTTGGTCGATGTCACATAAGACAGCAATTTTCACATTTGGTACCTTCACCAGGGCACGGATAAGATCCTTGCCCCTGCTGCGGATACCAGTAACTGCCACATTAATGGTATCATTCTGGCTCCTATTTATTGGAACCTGGTTTATGATCGGGCTACTGACAAAAGCGCCTGCGGTGGCGACGCCAGATTTTTTCAGAAAAGAACGTCTGTCTATATTTTCCATAGTATTTGCATCTTTCAATCTAAAATTATCAATAATTGTTGATTTGTCAAACCCTCGTGGTTCTTAATTCCAGACTACCTTGTCATTATCTCTGATAAGGTTTTCGGGAATGGGATGTTTTTCATCAAAAGGGTAGAGGTCTTCAATCTCTTCTATGACAATTCCTTTTTCCAGCATGTGGGCATCCATTGCCATGGAAAGATCCAGTCCAAGATGTTTGGCCAGGAATGGATAAACAGCGGCACGTTTATTAAAATCATACCCATGCTGATCATCAGGCAGATGAACATTTTCCACCATTTCCGGTTTATCAAATAACTCATAAATGTATTTGATGTTCGGATACTCTATTTCAGGGGTGGTTTCCGTTGCATCTGTGCCTACCGAAACCAGTAAAAGGGGATGAGGTGCAATACATGCGGTAATTTCGACATTATTGGTTTTAAAGTTCTTGTTTTCGTGAATGGGCATTCCCAGTTCACAAATGCATCCTCCAAAGTGTCTATTCGAAATCATTACCACTGGAACAGAAATATTTACCCTGCTATCAACGGCAGCCAGATGGAAGGTTTGTGTACCTCCTCCCGAAGCACCCGTGCAGGCAATCCGGTTTGGGTCTGCATCCATTGAAATAAGGAAATCGACAGCACGGATACTGTTCCAGATTTGCAGCTTCATTGTTTTGGGATGATCATGGCGCCAACCTAATTCTGCAAGTTGCCCATATCCTACCATATCATAGGTAAAAACCATAGCACCCATACGTGCCATGGCAGCACAGCGATTTTGTACATCCGGTCGATAACGTCCATAGTCCTCTCTTTTTGGCCAATGTCCATGGGGACTTAAAATTCCTGGTAGTTTGTCTTTTGCTGATGTAGGACTGTATATACTCCCGGTGACATAGACCCCGGGTAGACTCTCAAAGGCTACATTCTGTACCTGGTAACCGTCGAATAATCGTTTTTCACCTAAGATGGGATTTAAGGCGCATTTTTCAGGTAGGGGTTGTAATTCCACAGCCAGCAGAATTTGTGAACGGATTTCTTCAGCGCGTGCCTGCCAGGCTTCAGGAGTTGTATAGTTTTTACGCATTTGATTTAGAAATGCTGCACCCTCTGATGCTGACCATTGATAGACCTGCCCGGCTTTGGAAAGTTCTAATTCAACTGGTTTTTCTATTTTAGACCTATTGCCGGTACAAGAGGCCAGCACGCTGATGAATAGGAAGATACAAAAGAGTTTGAAAAAAATGGTTGCTGGATATTTCATATAACAATATTACAGTTTTCTTTCCTAGCTACATCGTTACCATTCCACAAAATAAGTTATAACTTTGGTATCTGAGCTAATTATCGAAACGATTTGAAATACCTTATTAATTAAAATGAAAACGTTATTAAAAATACTAACAATTGGAATTTTAACATCCGCTTGCGGAATATCTGAATCTGAAACAGGATGGGAGATCAGTGTTTTACCTTCTTCTGTCCGCCTGGATCCGGAAACGAATGAGATCATAGACCAGAGATTTGATGCGGTTATCCAGGAAAACAGTCGGAATAAAGACCTCCTGGAGAAGAATTGGATCTACGATGGCGAGCAGGTCACCTTGCATGGCGCCAGGGGTGAATACATCTCCTTCCAGCTCGTATTGACGAACCATACCGGATCGACCCTGAAGGGTATCAATATTGATGTATCTTCTTTTCAAGGAACCGATTCAAGGTTTAATGTTGATCCTGAACTATTTTTGGAATGGGCAGTTGAGGTTAAAACGCTCAGTACAGGATATCCGAAAGCCTCACTGGGTACAGGCTGGTACCCCGATGCCCTGATCCCGTTTGAATTTGTACAAATGGATTCCTCTAAAGTGCATAGAAGGTGGACTTATCCTGTTGAACTTCCTGATTTTAACAACCGTATCGACAATCAGCGTTCCCTGATTGTATGGGTGGACCAGTATATCCCTTTTGATTATGAAGATGCCAAACCAGGCACCTATTCCAGTACTATCTCAGTGACTATTGGAAATGAAACCAGTAGCATTCCTGTGAATCTTGTCGTGTGGGATTTTGCGATTCCCAATGAGAATAAATTGAAAGCAGCCCTCCAGCACGAAGGCTTCCTGAGCAGGAAGGATCCAGCAATTGAACTGGAGATCTATCACCTTTTTAAACGGAACCGTATCTCCCTGATGGATCCCACCTATAAGCCCGATATGCAAATGTCAGAACAAGGGGTTATAAGCCTGGGCTGGGATTCATTCGACGAGCGCCTGGCAAAATATTTTACAGGGGATGCATTCACCAGTGAATACGGTTATGATTACGGTCCGGGTTATGGTGAACCGGTAGAAACATTCATCTTACCCTTTAACGTTCATGGAAAACACGGAGGATCGGGATGGCCGGATATCGGTAATATCCAGGAAGAGCGCCAACCTGAGAACCAGGCGGTATACAGGAAGGTAATAAAGGAATTGCGCAATCATCTTATGCCGATGGTTGATTCCACAAAAACAGAGCTTACAGTATATCTGAATGGGTTGGATGAATCTTATTTCCCGGAGGCATGGGAACGGATGGTGCATTATGGTGATATATTCAAAGAGGATTACCCAGAGACCCGCTTTCGGATTGACGGTGGTTACAGCGAGGAAGCCATGGAAGTAGTACAACAGTCTATCAGCTCCTGGGCCTCACATACGATTAATTATGACATAGACCGGATCAGGAAGTACCAGGAGATGGGGATCGAGGACTGGCTTTATGGTCCCATGCTCTATGAATCAAAGGTAAATAGCTGGGTCGGAAGTTCGACATTTCTCGATCTGCCCCTTGTCAATGACAGGGCGATTAGCTGGGCCTGCTGGAAGTACCATACCTATTCCTGGATCAGCTGGGGAATTGGTGCTGGATGGGAGTCTGCATGGTATGATCCAGAGACATGGAAAGATACATATAAATCCGGCTCAGATTCTGATGCTGACTATACATTCAAAAAGTGTAATGGAAATGGGATGCTCATATACAGTCCTGGCATTGTTCCAAACGTCAGTGGGGCATGTCCTTCTATCCGGCTTAAAACCATGAGGGACGGGGTGCAGGAATATGAATATATGCGCCTGTTGTCTGAAATTGATGGCAACGATGAGAGGGTAGAAGAAATCGTGAACAGCATCATTAAACAGCCCTTTGGAGAAAGTTCCATCGGAAACCTGGATGTCTGGATTTTTGATGCGGAGCAGTGGGATATGCGAAGGATACAATTGGGAAAACTAATTGAAGAATCAAACAAAAATAAATGAATATGAAAAAAGAAATCAATCGCAGGAAATTTGTAAAAATCACCACAGCTGCAACCGGGGGCCTTGCACTTTCCCACCTGGGAATGGCCCAATCTTATTTCCAGGAAGAAAAACCGTTGCGAATAGGCTTTGTAGGTGTTGGAGACCGTGGGTCCTATCACCTTGATGCGGCACTGGGCATTGGAGGAGTTGTTGTTCCGGCTATTTGTGATATTAAAGATGGACCCCTGCACCGGGCCAAGAGGTGGATAGAAGAGGCCGGACAACCAAGTCCGACGCTATACGGAAAATCCGAAACTGATTTCGTCAGAATGTGTGAAACGGAAGACCTGGATGTAATCATATGCGGAACTTCATGGAAATGGCATGCACCGGTATGCCTGGCTGCCATGAATAATGGGAAACATGCAGTCACAGAGGTGCCCATTGTCCTTACCCTCGATGAAGCCTGGGAGATTGTGGAAACTGCTGAGAAAACCGGAAAATGGGCAACACTGGCGTTGGAACAGGCCCTGCTGGAATCAAATTATGCCATGTCGGTGCTGAATATGGTACAACAGGGTGTCCTTGGTGATATCATACATATTGTGGGAGGCTATGTACATGACCTGAGGATGGTAAAATTCAATCCCCAGGAAGAACCCTGGCGCTTGCAACATTCCGTTGAAAGAAATGGTAACCTTTATCCTGATCATCCCATGAACAGGATCATGGCCATGATGGATATAAATCATGGTGACAGGCTGGATTATAGCTCAGGTGCCGCCATGCTGAATGAATATACCAAGGAGCAATATGGGACTGCCCATCCTTATGCTACCCAGGAGATGGCCCAGGGTGATACCAATGTCAGCCTCCTTAGAACGGTGAAGGGCAAACTCATAACTTTGAATTTTGACACCAATACACCCCATCCCAGGGGAATTTACAGGGTCCAGGGAACCAAGGGCGTATTTATGCAGGGCAGTGGAGTA
>RCNC010000665.1_pt1 | contig 22163 bp, 25 predicted proteins | sample 2041301 | NCBI WGS metagenome assembly RCNC01 (sample SAMN09708231, study PRJNA481090) | Marine sediment metagenome, whole genome shotgun sequencing project. | biome: marine sediment; feature: ocean; material: sediment; isolation source: Sewage treatment plant 13A marine sediment (STP13A) ...
CTGAGATGATTCAGATTATACTTTTCCATCTTAACCCGTGATTTGTGAATTCTGGAATGAGAGCACAAATATAAGAAATTTGGCTTTATAACTGAAGGTTCCTGAGCTGGAGGGGGTGTTAAAAGAGGTGCCTAGCGTGTTTCGCTTGGGCGGAATATGCAGCACCGTTTTAATACCCCCTCCAACTCAGGTCAATACAATTAAAACTGACTATATACGGGCTAGTTTTACAGCGGTGCCGTAGGCTAAGATCTCAGAGCAGCCCTGCATAACGGTGGAGGTGGTAAAACGTACGTTGAGAATAGCATCAGCACCCATCCTGTCTGCATCGAGGACCATCCTGTTCATGGCTTCTTCCCGTGCATCAGCCAGCAGCCTGGTGTATTCAGATATTTCTCCTCCCACAAGGTTTTTCAATCCTGCGAATATGTCACGTCCCAGGTGACGTGCCCTGACAGTACTGCCTCTGGCAATGCCCAGGGTTTCGGAAATGGATTTTCCGGGGACTTGATCTGTATTAATAACAATCATGGCATATGGTTTTTAAAGGACTCTTTTAATCACACGTAGCTTATGTGTATAATTACCTAGCTGCTTACTGTAAATACCCTGGTGGTCAATGGCATCTATCTTTACACAACCTGATGCATGCAGGACCTTACCCGGACCAATAATAATGCCGGTGTGTACTATCAACCCTTCATCATTATCAAAGAATAGCAGGTCTCCCGTCTTGGATTCTGTCATTATGTTCACTGTTATTCCCTGGCCGACCTGCTGGGAGGCATCTCTTAATAGGGGAATGTCCAGTATCCGAAAGATGGTTTGTACCAGGCCGGAACAATCGCACCCATAGCTGCTTCTACCACCCCAGAGGTAAGGTACATTAAGCAATTCCTCCTTCAGACCTTCCAGGGCTTTCAGTTTGTCCATTGGGGTGGGGGTGGGGTCCTTATCAAGTTCATATTTCTTCCCGCAATGGATGTGCCTGGTATCCCCTGCATGGTAATACAGTACGCTTCCTGTGGGGATTAATAAGGTTCCTTCATCTCCACGGAGGGCACAGAATTTCTCCTTAACCAGGGAATACTCCATGGCCTCATAATCACGGAGTGTCTCCTCTTCGAACAGACTGGTGGATACTGGCGATATCCATCCCTCATAGCCATCATATTGGTTTCGGATCAGCAACCACTGATCCTTTCTCTCAAGTACTTCAAATATCTCCCCGAAAAGCAACTGGCTGGTCATTTCACTGGTGCTGTCCGCTTCTTTCCTGACCGGGATAAAGGAAGCCTGTACTATACCATATTCCATACCCATGATTTCAGTACTTAAAGATAGGGGATAAAAGCTAAAATTGTTTTTGTATTTTTGTCAAAATTTTCAAAGCATCACAATGAAAAGGTTTTTTCTCTTTTTCTCAAAGAACCTGAAGAAGATAAGGATTATCTCACTCTTTGTTATCACTACTGTTTTCATCCTCCTGTTTTTCCCCAGGGAGGGAAGGTTTGGTTTTGAGTTTCAAAAGGGTGCCCCGTGGATGCATGACGAATTGATTGCCCCGTTTAATCTTCCCATCTATAAATACGATGAAGAAGTTGCTGCCGAACAGGATAGTATTCTCAAAGAGTTCAAGCCCTATTTTATTTTTGACAGGGAAATTGGAAATCTTCAATATGGCAGGCTGTTGGAAATCTATGATGAGCAATGGCAGGTTTATTTCGTTGTCCCGGATGGTGAAGCAGCTAACCAACAGTATAAAGGCAGCAGGAGCGATGCTGTGAGAACCAGATACCTGGTATTTGCCGGGGAAATCCTTCAATTCGTTTATTCCAAAGGGATCATAAGCAATGAAGATGTCCTGCAACGGGTGGATAACCAGGATTTGACCATTGTCTTGCTGGAGGACCAGTATGCTGAAGAACGGGATTTCGGAGAAGTATTCACCCAGAAAAAGGCCTATGAATATGTCCTTGACAGGTTGTCGGATTTCGGAGACAGCCTGTACAGTGATTCCGACATAGATTTTTTCAGATCCCTTAATATCAGTGAATTTCTTGTCCCCAACCTGTACTATGATGAGACAACCTCTAACCAGGTCAAGAATGAACTAATGGAAGAATTATCACTCACCAGGGGAATGGTTCAGTCTGGTGAAAGGATCATTTCCAAGGGAGAATTGGTCACCAGTGAGCAATTCCGTGTGCTGGAATCGATACGTAGGGAATATAACAGGAACCTGGGACTTGTAGGAGCTTTCAACTTTATCTTCCTGGGCAAGATGATCCTGGTGATCATACTGATGATCCTGTTATATCTTTTCCTTTATAATTTCAGGGTCGAGGTGCTGCAATCACCCCGTGAATCCTCATTCCTGCTCTTATTGGTGCTGATCATGGTGGCTGTTTCAAGTTTTACGATACGCTATAATGTATTGAGCATTTATTTCCTGCCTTTTGCCATCGTTCCAATTATGGTCCGAACCTTTTTTGATTCCCGCCTGGCCCTGTTCATTCATATTATCGTGGTACTGATCGTTGGTTTCTGGGCCCCAAATAGTTATGAATTCATTTTCCTGAACCTGATAGCTGGCATAGTCGCTATATTAAGCATGACCAATTCCTACCGCAGGGGCAGTCTTTTCCTTACAGGAGTGATGATCATTGCCTCCTATTCAACAGTATACCTCGCTTTCTCGATGATACAGGAAGGTAATCTGCTGGTGATCAATTTCAAGGCTTTCCTGTGGTTCGCAGGAAACGGTCTGCTGATCCTTACTGTATATCCTCTGATCTTTATATTTGAAAAGACCTTCAAATTCCTGTCTGATTCAACACTGATAGAATTGTCAGATACTAACCAGGCCCTCTTACGTGAACTGGCAGAGAAAGCCCCCGGTACTTTCCAGCACAGCCTTCAGGTGGCTAACCTGGCTGAAGAGGCCGTCATTCAGGTTGGTGGTAATCCGCTGCTGGTCAGGACTGGTGCGCTTTACCATGATATTGGCAAAATGTATAACCCGGAATACTTTGTTGAAAATCAGAGCACTGATTACAATGCCCATGATGAGCTCAAATTTGAAGACAGTGCCAGGATCATCATCAACCATGTGCTAGATGGTATAGAAATAGCCAGGAAGTACAGGTTGCCGGAAGCCATTGTTGATTTTATCAGGACTCACCATGGTACTACTATTGTACAATATTTTTATAAGTCTTTCATCAAGGAATTTCCGGAAGATGCATCTAGCCGGCATAAATTTGTTTATCCCGGCCCCAGGCCCTTTTCCAAGGAAACAGCTGTCCTCATGATGGCAGATTCGGTTGAAGCCTCCTCCAGAAGCCTGAGGGTAAAGGATAAATCAAACCTGAGCAACCTGGTCGAGGATATAATCAACCAGCAGATCAGGGAACAGCAATTTGATAATACGGAAATCACCTTCCGTGATATTGACCTGATCAAGGAAATCTTCTTAAGAAAGTTGTTGAATATCTATCATGTGAGGATAGAGTACCCGAGTTAGGTCAGGATAGTTCAGAAACGGGTATCGACCAGTTCCACACCTGGATGCGAGGAGGGATCAAAAATAAAAGTATCCTCACTGACAGATACTTTATTTTTATAATCTTTTAGTATCACAGTATGATTGTCTCCCTGCTTCCCAAGCGCCTGTGCAGAATAAAGCCTGAAACCCTTTTTGCTGATTAGTAATTTGATGGTATGATAGCTCTTATTCAGGTCATTGGGGAACAGGTCAATTTCATAGTAATCATTCCCTTCATAAGTGAGTTCTTGTGTCAGCCGGTATTTAAAGTCTTCCTGGTAGAAAGTAAACAGGTCCGAGGGATTAGATAGAAAAAATTCATCATCTGCATTATTTTCTTCAGGGTCGCTGATATATACTTCATTGACTGATTCCATATGATTCCACATGGTTTTTCCGTCACAATACACCTCCGATTCACCAACGGAGAGCCTGAATTTATCTTGTTGAAGGACCAGGGTGCCACTTTCGGTATTATGTTGGTTTTCCGGAAGGGATTCATAGGTATAATCAAAGCTGACGCTGACAGGGTAATCTGCCTGGGACTGGCTAGCCAGTCTGTCCAGGATCTTTCTTGCAGCCGGATCCTGGCCTGCCATGGACGGGTCCTGCTGGGCCGGCAGTAGCTGTGCGATTACCAGGCTGAGTGCTATGAAAATATATCTTTTCATTATCATTACAAGCTTTCGACATCATTGTCCAATAACCGTTCCAAACTTAAAAGGTCCTTGATGAGTACCTGGCGTGCCTTGCTGCCTTCATAGGGACCAACAATGCCTGTGGATTCTAATTGGTCAATTATCCTCCCTGCCCTGTTGTAGCCTATGGAGAACTTTCGCTGGATCAGTGAGGTGGATCCCTGCTGAAATTCAACCACCAGCCTGGCAGCTTTTTCAAAGAGGTCATCTTTTTCGTTCTGGTCGAAACCATTCAGATCAGTCTTGCTATCATCTACGTACTCGGGCAGAAGGTGGGCTTCCGGGTAGGATTGCTGCGAGCTGATATGGTCGGTTATCCTCTCAATTTCGGGAGTATCGATAAATGCGCATTGGAGCCGGACCATATCGCTGCCGACAGTGATCAACATATCTCCACGGCCTACCAGCTGGTTGGCACCGGGACTGTCAAGAATGGTTCTTGAGTCCATCATGGAAGTGACCTTAAAGGCAAGCCTGACGGGGAAATTGGCCTTGATCGAGCCAGTAATGATATTTGTACTGGGACGCTGGGTGGCAATGATGAGGTGCAGGCCTACGGCTCTTGCCAGCTGCGCAAGACGAGCCAACGGCATCTCAATCTCTCTGCCAGCGGTCATGATCAGGTCGGCAAACTCGTCTACGATGACAACGATGTAGGGTAGATACCGGTGTCCTTCCTTGGGATTCAGTTTCCTGGCAATGAATTTTTCATTGTATTCCTTAATGATCCTCACCTTGGCACTTTTCAGCAGGTTGTACCTGTTGTCCATTTCAATGGTCAGGGAATTCAGTGTCTTGATTACCTCCTGTGTATCATTGATAATAGGTTCCTCCGAATCAGGCAGTTTGGCCAGGTAATGCTTTTCGATGTGATTGTAGAGGGTCAATTCAACCTTTTTCGGATCGATCATGACAAATTTAAGCTGGGCCGGGTGTTTCTTGTAGAGCAGGGAAGCAATGATGGCGTTCAATCCTACGGATTTTCCCTGTCCCGTTGCCCCGGCAATCAACAGGTGGGGCATTTTTGTCAGTTCAACCACGTAGGTTTCATTGGATATGGTTTTTCCAAGGCCAATGGCCAGTTCGAATTTGGATTCCCGGAACTTCTTTGAACCAATAATAGACCGCATGGAGACGATTTCCGGTCTGCGGTTTGGGACCTCTATTCCTATGGTCCCCCTGCCAGGTATAGGAGCGATTATCCTGATTCCCAGGGCTGAAAGGCTGAGGGCGATGTCATCTTCCAGGTTTTTAATCTTGGATATCCGAATACCCGGAGCAGGAACGATTTCATAGAGGGTTACTGTAGGTCCTATGGTTGCCTTGATTTTATCTATCTGGATCTTGTAATTCCCCAGTGTCTGGACGATACGGTTCTTATTACTGATCAGCTCTTCCTCGCTGACCGTGGTGTCTTCAGACTTATGCTCCTCAAGCAGTTCTATGGAAGGAAGCCGGAAATTTGAAAGATCAAGTGTCGGATCGTAGTCCTCGAGTTCCAGGGCTTCATGGGAATCCACCATCTCCCCATTCTGCTTCTTTTCAACTGTCATCTCGATCTCGTTGTCGTCCTGGATTTCCCCTTTCTCCTCGGTTCCGGTTTCATCGGCGCCGGTTTCATCTTCTCCAATGCTGGTATCAACAATCTCGGTCCCACGTGTTTTAAACTGTAGGCTTTCATCTGTCTTGCTATCACCCCCTTCATCCCCCATTTCATTTTCATCTTTATCCGGTGTAATATCACCTGGGACTCCGGTCATTTTGTCCTCCTGGTCACCTGTCCAGGGATCCTCCCCTTCAGCCGTCTCACCTTTTTTAAACAGGCTCAGTATTTTTTCAAGGGTACTTTCAAAAGAGAACAGTGCAAATGCCAGTACCAGGATGGCCAGCAGGAATATTGTACCGACTTTCCCTAATATGGATATTAACCACTCATTCAGGAAGTAACCATGTCCACCTCCCGGTCCGCTTCCCAGGAAACCACCTGCATCACCGAAAAGGAAAGACAGGATAATGGACAACAGGATGGTTCCTACCAGTAAGATGCGGCCTGTTTTTCCCAGTGGCAGGGTGCGGATATTGATGAGGCGTAAGCCTATAATCAGCAAAATGAAAGGGAGGGCTGCAGAAGCGATACCGAACCAGTGATTGATGAATTTATTGGCGAGGAAGGCTCCGAATTTCCCAGCCCAGTTATCTACCATCACCTCGGGACCCGAAAAAACGCGTGACCACTCAAAGCTTTGATCGGTTTTCCAGGTAAAAAAATATGAAATAAAAGCCAGGTAGAGGTAAAGTGAGAAAAGGATAAAAAATATTCCCAGCGTCATTTTGAATCTTTCATCACGCAGAAACCCGAAGTATTTCTTTTTCTTTCTCTTTTTCTTTGCCATTTTGTTCTAGGAAGAAGGGTAGTCAGTCGAGTAGTGCATTCAATATGGTTTCTATCTCATCCTTTGAAACCTGGGTGTAATTTTTTGGGAGTTCAAAAACCCTTGCAGGGACCCTGGTAACATCGCAATTCTTTGCTACCATGTGCATATTGGCATTCCCCATGATTGTATTGAATTCCAGTAGTACCCCGGGAATTTTTTGAAAAGGACTATTACCATTGGGTTTATCTAGTTGAAGCTCTTCCGTATACCAGATATCAAATGATTTAATATCACCATCAGGAAAAGTGGCTATGGCTTTTTTGCATTCGAAACCAATGATCTCCTTCGTCTGTCTGGTAAACTCAATGTACATTCCATCCAGCATCCCGAAACAACATGGGGTCTCATTTTCATCCCCTCTGAAAATATATCTCTTGTCAATAAATTTCAGATATGTAATAAAGTGGGAAGTATTCAGATCTGATACATTTACCAGGTTAAAAAATCCCATACCACCCTGTATCGTATTTTTCACTATGTTTTCCCTGAATTCCATAGTCATCTTTGATGGAAGCAGGCTGGCCGAATAGCCCCCAACCTCCTGTTGTTCATAGGTGATCTTGAATTCAATTCTGCCTTCTGCCAATCCTTGCCTTTCCCCCCTGTTGCAATCAACAAGCAGAATTACAAGCAGGGTAAGGGGCAGGTATTTGAGGATAGATTTTGACACAGTATCAAGGCCTTGAGAACAAGAACGTCTAAAAATACTAATTATTTCTAAGTAAAAGGCGCTAAGTTCTTAACCAAAGGTTCCTTGTTGAATGTTCCGCACTTTCAGTTCCAAACCTAATTTCATAGATTTGTGACAATGCATACGTTAAAGGTCAAGGTATGAAAAAACTGGCTGTAATTGCCCTGGGAGGGAATGCACTGTTGAGAGGGAACCAGGAAGGAACCATAGACGAACAGGAACAAAATACGACCGAAACCCTGGAAAACCTGGTATTCCTGCTGAAGGAAGGATATGACCTGGTAATCAGTCATGGGAACGGTCCCCAGGTAGGGAATATCCTGATGAGAAATGATGCAGGTGAACAGGTATACGGAATTCCACAGATGCCTGTCGACATATGCGTTGCTGATTCACAGGGGGGAATAGGATATATGGTGGAAAGGATGCTTAGGAATGTACTGAATAAGCATGGGATTGACAAGGAAGTGGTTACCCTGGTCACCATGGTTGAGGTAGACAAGGATGATCCGGCTTTCAGCGATCCCCAGAAACGGATTGGGCAGATATATTCACGGAAAGAAGCTGATAAGCTGGCCTCAGAGAAAGACTGGAGATTTGAGGAGACAGAGAAACAGCAAGATGGCTGGAGACGGGTGGTGCCTTCTCCAAGACCTGTCAGGATAAGCAATGAAAAAGTGATTGAAACGCTGGCCCGGCAGGGGACTATCGTGATTGCTGCGGGAGGTGGGGGGATCCCTGTCTATATCGATGAAAAGAATGAAGTCAGGCCAGCTGAAGTGGTGATTGATAAAGACCTGGCTTCCAGTCTATTGGCGGCCAGGATCGGAGCAGATGAGTTCTATATCCTTACAGATGTACCCTATGTTTATCTGAATTACCGTAAAGAAAATGAACATTTGGTGGAATTCCTCAATCATAGGGATACCGTAAGACACCTTGAAGATGGACAGTTTACCAGGGGTAGCATGGCACCCAAGATCAGGGCTTGTCTCCAGTTCATCGAGCAGGGCGGAAAAAAGAGCGTCATTACTGAAGCCACCAAATTGGAAGATAAAAAATACGGTACTAAAATTACCATGGAATACGAAGATTGAATTTCCAGGGGAAACAATATCTTTAATCCCTCTATTTAATCAGTTAAACATTCGATTTATGCCCTCTAATCTCAGTAATAGGAGTTTTCTGAAATTGCTTGACTTTACACCCGAGGAGATCCGTTTTCTGCTGGATCTTTCTGCTGACCTGAAAGCGGCCAAATATGCCAATACCGAGCAACAGCGTCTGAGAGGCAAGAATATTGCCTTGATTTTCGAGAAATCTTCTACCCGGACCAGGTGTGCATTTGAAGTAGCTGCCTATGATCAGGGCGCACATGTTACATACTTGGGCCCCTCAGGTTCACAGATAGGTAGCAAGGAATCAATGAAAGATACGGCCCGGGTACTGGGCAGGATGTATGACGGAATAGAATACCGTGGTTTTGGACAGGAGAGGGTTGAGACACTGGCTGAATTTTCCGGTGTCCCTGTTTGGAATGGCCTTACAGATGAGTTCCATCCAACACAGATACTTGCGGATTTTCTGACGATGCGGGAGCACCTGGCAAGGCCATTGAACGAAATGAGTTTTTGTTATTTGGGTGATGCACGTAACAATATGGGCAATTCCCTTTTGATTGGTGCGGCCAAGCTGGGCATGGACTTCAGGGCAGCCGCTCCGCTTTCCTGTCAACCTGATGAAGGATTGGTGAAACAGGCCCGGGAGATTGCCGCCGAAACAGGCGCCAGGATCAACATCACTGATAAACTGGAGGAAGCGGTCAGGGATGCTGATTTTCTGTACACCGATGTATGGGTTTCTATGGGAGAAGCTGCCGAGGTATGGGAGGAACGTATAAGGCTTCTCAAACCCTACCAGGTCAATCAGAAGGTGGTGGAGCTGACCGGCAATCAAAACGTGAAGTTTCTTCATTGCCTCCCGGCCTTCCATAACCTGGAAACCACTGTTGGACAAGAAATAAATCAAAAATTTGGCATATCTGCCATGGAAGTTTCTGATGAGGTATTTGAATCGGAAAGGTCCATTGTTTTTGAGGAAGCGGAAAACCGTGTACATACTATCAAAGCTGTAATGGTAGCGACTCTTGGCTGACAATATCCTGAAAACTTGTAATTTATCCTCTTTGCTCTTGACTTTGTGGTTAGATAATTGTTAACTTGTATAATAATTACAAACCAACATTTTCATTAATGACACTTTATGTTGGTAATATTCCATATGCTGTAAAAGAAGAAGATCTAAAAGAGCTTTTTCAGGAGTACGGAACGGTGGCAAGTATTAAGATCGTTACGGACAAGTATACCGGTAGATCAAAAGGCTTTGGGTTTGTAGAAATGGAGACTGACGACCAGGAGGATACAGTCGTCAAGGAATGCAACAGGAGAGAAATAAATGAGCGGAACCTGGTTGTTGCCAAAGCCCATTCCCGAAAGGGTTATAATGAAAGGAGCTAACCCGGGGATCTTTATACGATAAGTTCTTTTATGAAGTAGTATGTCATTGCTATTGAAGCAGCTAATTTGAGCCCGATTCCTATCATTAGTCCCAATAATGATCCGAGTCCCGCTTTAAATGAACTGGCAGCATCCTTGCCTGTTATTGCTTCACCTATTACAGCTCCTGCAAAAGGACCGATAATGATCCCCAGCGGGGGGAAGAAGATCAATCCCAACACCAGGCCTATGGCTGCTCCCCACATACCTGCTTTGCTTCCACCAAATTTCTTTGTACCCCAGACAGGTACGATATAATCCATAATGGTGACAATAACTGCGATGGCCCCCATCACCAGGAGGAATTCGAAACTGAACTCAGCAAAGTTGGAAAAGTGAAGCAGGAGAAGGCCAACAAAGCTGGTCGGGGGACCCGGGATAACGGGCAGGAAACAGCCTATAATGCCCAGGATCATGAGGGCACCACCGCCTGCTGTAAGTAAAATATCTCCCATTGTATTTATTCGAATCCTGTAACCTCGTACCCGGCACCGGAGATGGCCTCCGAGATCAATTGGGAATTGATAAGCGTTGAGTCAAACTTGACCACTGATTCACCCGATGCATGTGATGCACTGACTTCCTGTATCCCCTCCAGTTTTTTAATATTGGTCATGATCGCATTCTCGCATCCTTCGCAGGTCATACCCTTGACATCGAATTTTACCTGGGTAAGATGCTCTGTTGAAATGGTCTGAGCTTCAGACGTAGCCTCCGCTTTTTTGGTCCCCGATGTACAGGACACACTCAGCAGGATGATAGCAAATAAATAAATTAAGTTTTTCATGTATTTAGATTTTATTCTGTTCCTACAATATCTTCAAAGGCAGCGTATATGGCGCAATAGGTAATTGGGATCGTAAAGAGGAGCCCCACAACAAATGCCAGTGCGCCTACTATATTTATCAGCACTAAAAGCAGCACAAACCCGAAAATATCCCACCATTTTTTGGTGACCATATTCCTGCTGAATTCCATGCTGTCCCAGAACTCCATTTTTCCAAAAACGATGAAAAGGGGTACAAAAGTATAGGCGACAGCAAGGTAGATCCCAGGAAGAATCAATGCTACCAGTCCCAATGCAACAAAAACACCTGAAATCAATGAATATAGAAGGAGAGGAACAAAAAAGTCAAAACCCTTGAAAAAGGTCCCGAATTCATAAGGTTCTCCTTTGCTGATTTTGTTGGCAACTATGTAGAAGCCTGCAATCAGGGGACCAGAAACTAAAAGTGATCCAAAAGGAATGAAGGCGGATAAAATACTGATCAGGAACATAATGAGGGTATAAGCAACAAACAAACCCATATTATCCTGGAAAATTTCCCAGCCACGACGGATATAACTCACGGCATCTGTCTCGTAGCCCTGTTGGATCAGGTGCTCCGTTTTCTGTTTGATATTATTGATAACTTCCAAAGTAGTTTTTTTTTAAAAATACTAAACTCCCTTCATATAATTCCAAATCACCTACAATAATTCATTTCATTTCATGTTTTGATGAGCAGAGATTGACTTGATGCTTAACTTTTCATACATTTAATTATTCCATGGAAGGCGAAAACATATACGATAAGATACAGGAAATCTTTGGGGAGGTTCCAGGGACATTCAATATCCTGGAAGAAAAGATCGATATTGATCTGCAGATGGAATATTTTGAGTTTTCAAGGAGCATAAAGAAAGACCTGGATGAGGAGATGGTAATGGAGCGGAGAGAGCAAATCTTTGATTTCGATAAGGATGAGAGGGACCGCAAGTCACTGTTTGCCATGCTCGCTTCACTGGAGGAGGTATTGGCATACAGGACCATTGAAAGATACCTGAAAGAGAGACACCAGGAGTTGCGGAACTGGGCCATTCTGGCTCTTCAGGAAAGCAGGATGTTGCTTGAGAGCAAGCTGCTGGAGGAGAACCAGGTATTTATTTCAACGGGACTGGGAGGAAAAGGATCAAAACTAAGGTATTTCGTTGTACTGATAGGTAGGAAGAAAGCGGATTTCAGTGATCTGCAGAAGAAAATTATAAAAAACGAGTTTGAAGATATCCTAATAAAATGTGATGCAGAGATAGAAAAAATTGATTTCCTGGGGCAATTTGCCACGCTGGTTGTGATGGTACCCTTGAAAGTTGCCCTCAAAGATGTATTCCGATCTGCTATAATCGAATGTAATCAGTATGGAAATTTTATGAAGTCTAACTTTATCATCACCAATGTTAAAGAATTGAACCTTGCTGAGATTAAGGATTTCTTAATAAAACAGCAACAGGCCAACCCGCCAGATGTTGAATAATTATTGCGAAAAAAGAAAAGCTGACAGGTCTGTCAACTTTTCTGTGTGTCGTCCAGATCTTCGAATTCTACGTTCGAAAAGTTTTCCGTAATAGGTTCTCCAACTTCCTCTTCAACTGAAGATTCAACTGTATCTGCTGTTTCCGTTATTTCACTTTCTACTTCTTCAATTACGGTTTCCTGCTCGATGGCCTCTTCTGCCAAAGGTGTGGCTGTTTCCGTGGCATGACTTTCGTATTCCTCTCTATCAAGGATTTCCGGGGCATTTTCCTTGATGTATCCGATTACCTCGGTTAAACCGTCTGTGAATTTTTCAAAATCCTCCTTGTAAAGAAAAATTTTGTGCTTTTCAAAATAAAACCTGCCGTCCCTGTTGAACCTTTTCTTGCTCTCTGTAAGCGTCAGGTAATAATCATTCCTTCTTGTTGTTTTGACATCAAAGAAATATGTCCTTTTTCCAGCTCTTACCGACTTCGAAAAAATCTCTTCCCTTTCAGTCTTGACAACGTCATCATTTTTTTCGGTTCCGTCTGCCATCAGTGTTAAAATTTAGTTAGGAGTATGGTTAGCTTGTCAAAAATAGAAAATAATTTTAGAAAATCGCAAATAATCAATTGATTGATTGTGTATAAGGAGATTATTCGCTTATTTTGCCTCCGTTTCATTTTTAACTGGTTCTTTATAAAGGATGTTTAGCAGAAGGTTGTTAAGGATCAAGGTTTTCCAAACATTATATGCCTACCATAAAGTGGAGGGTAAAACCTATGCAAGTTCCGATAAGGAACTCATGCATAGCATACAAAAATCCTACGAGTTGTATCACCTGCTTATTCTGCTGATACTGGATGTGATAGATTATGCTGAATCAAAGATTGAATTTTCAAAACAGAAAAAGGTGCAAACGGAGGCAGATCTGAATCCCAACACCCGTTTTATCGATAACCAGCTTGCCGCCCAGTTGAGGAACAACAGGGATCTTCAAAAGTACCTGTTAAAGCGTTCCGTGAGTTGGGTGCAGTATCCGGAGATCATCAAAAACCTCTTCATTTCATTTACTGAATCCGACCTATATCTTACCTACATGAAGGAAAGGGAGCAGGCATATAAGTATGATAAAAAGCTGGTGGAGAGATTTTACAGCGATGTGGTAATGAATTATGAGGATCTTTATACAAACCTTGAAGAGCAGAGTATATTTTGGATTGGAGATGTGGATTTTGTCATTAATATGATCGTTAAGACACTGAAGAAATTCGTTGCAGATCAATCCGGGGGGGGACCCCTTATGCCAATGTTCAAGGAAAGCGATGACGAGGACTATGCCAGGACCCTGCTGCGAAAAACCATACAGCATGAAGAGCCATACCTTGAGATGGTCAAGGCATCAGCCAAAAACTGGGAATTGGAGAGGATAGCGTTTACTGACAGCCTGATCCTGCAGCTCGCCATATCTGAGGCCATAGAATTTTCCTCCATTCCCACTAAGGTTACCATCAATGAATTCCTGGAAATAGCTAAGCTTTACAGCACGCAAAAGAGCAGCAAGTTCATCAATGGTATCCTCGACAATATATTCACCGGATTGAAAAAGGAGGGGAAGATCAAAAAGAGCGGACGAGGTCTGATCGGTGAAGTCTGATCAGAAGCTATTGCTGTTGAAATAAAATTATTGTTACTTTGCACTTTCTGAATCGATTATGAGGTTGTTACACATTACGGGACTGTTGACTTTACTCTTATTCGGCGCTGACTGCACGAATCAAAAATCCAACGAGGTTTCCGGGACGGTTGAAGATAAAACCGGATCAATGCCTGATATCAGTTTTGAGAAAACCGAGCATAACCTTGGAAGGATATTGCAGGGTGAGAAGGTTGGCTATAATTTCATATTTACCAATGATGGAGATGCCTCACTTGTCATTTTGGATGCCAGCGCAAGTTGCGGATGTACGGTTCCGAAATACAGCAGGGAACCTATTTCTCCTGGTGAGAAAGGATCTGTTGAAGTTGTATTCGATTCATCCGGAAGAATGGGGCAGCAGAGTAAGACAGTTACATTGAAAACAAATGGGAAGGTCCAGATTGTATACCTTACCATAAAAGCAAATATCTTCAGAAAAGAATCTTAATATTTACATAAATCGAAATTGTGATGAATAATTTTATGCTGATTTTTCTTATGCCCCAATCCCCGGATCAAAGTCCGGTCCCATCTTTTGTGTTTCTTTTGCTGATCATTGTTGTATTTTATTTCTTTATGATCAGACCGCAGATGAAAAAGCAAAAAGACCTTAAGTCTTACAGGGAAAACCTGAATAAAGGTGACAAAGTTGTAACCACAGGTGGTATTTACGGCAAGTTGTTGGATATCAAGGATCAGACAGTAACCGTAGAAATAGCGGACAATGTCAGGATCAAGATCGATAAGAGCGCAATTCTGAAGGATAGTTCTGATCTGGCTTCCCAGAAGAAGTAGGATCATTCCCTGGATGGGGACAAGTATGAACCAGTTCAAATACTGATGAATGCAGGATAAAACCCCGGGCAATAGAGTTTTGGCTGATTTCCTGGGCATGACCAGGAGGCCACGCAGGAAAAAGATAACCATGAACCGGAGGGTACTGGTCTATTTCTTCTTCCTTTTACTCTCTGTCTTATTCTGGTTTCTGACGGCCATGAATAAGGATTATCCAACAACCATCTCATACCCTGTGCGGTATATAAAGTTTCCGGAAAAGAAAGTGCTCGTTAATGACATTCCTGACAGGCTGGAACTGTCAGTGAATGCCGGCGGGTATACATTGCTTAAATACAAGTTACGGTCATACATTGATCCCATCATATTTGATGTAGAAACTTTCTCACCCAACAGGGTCCTCAGTGATCCTTCAACAATGTATATTAAGACCAATTCTGCAAGGGAAGATATCACAACACAGTTGGCGGATATCGAAATCGTGAGTATCAGTCCGGATACACTCTTTTTCCAGTTCGCTGACAAAATGAGTAAAAAGGTTCCCGTTGAACCAGACTTTGAGATCAGCTTTGAAAAACAGTATATGCAGGTTGGTCCCTACCTGGTGGAACCTGATAGTGTCACTATTTCCGGACCGGAAGTAATTATTGACACCATCAAGGTAGTAAGCACAGAGCCGGTGATCATGTCAGATGTTAACAGGAGTTTCGATATGGAACTGAAAATGCAGCCTCAGAATAAAGTTGAATTCGATCCCCTCGAGGTATGGATACAGGTCCCTGTTGAGAAATTTACCGAAGCAAGTCTGAAAGTCCAGATAGAAGTTATCAATATGCCGGATTCCCTCCTCCTCCGGCCATTTCCGCCGGCGGTAACCGTCAATTGCCAGATTGGCCTGAGTGCTTATGAGACCCTGAATGAGCATTTGTTCCGGGCCGTGATTGACTATGCAGAAGTGGGTAATATGCTGGGAAATAAACTACAGGTACAGATCATCAAAATGCCGGTATATATAAAATCTGTTAATTTCACTCCCAAGAGTGTCGAATATATCGTTGAGCGCTGATGTTTAAGGTGGGAGTCACAGGCGGGATAGGGAGTGGTAAATCAATTATTTGTAATATTTTCCACCATCTTGGTATCCCTGTATATCAGGCAGATATCGAGGCAAGGCGGCTTATGGGTGAGAATGAAAGCATCCGGACCGGCTTGCTGAGGTATTTTGGAGGAGCCGTTTTCCTGGGTGAGCAGCTTAATCGCAAATATCTGGCTGACAGGATATTTTCAGATCCAGATGCCCGCACATTTATTAATTCCCTGGTACATCCGGTCGTTAGGGCTGATTTTGCAAGCTGGGTGCAAACCCGGGTCGGGACTTCCTATGTTATCGAAGAGGCTGCCCTGCTGTTCGAAACAGGAGCATGGAAGGAGTTTGATTACAATATTCTTATTGATGCCACTGTTGAAACAAGGATAGAACGAATTATTAGTCGGGACGGAATTTCCAGGGCAGATGTCCTGGCCCGGATGGCAAGCCAGATGGATCCTGGAAAGGGCAGGGAGTTGGCAGATATTATCATTCATAATGATATAAATGATTTTGTTATCCCTCAGGTGCTCAAAGTGGATAAAATTATCAGGGAATTGGTGCTTAAGAAATCATGAATAGCAGGAAATATTTATCTTTGATACTTCAGGATATTGGATATGGGAAAATATGGTAAATGGATAGGTGGTGGTTTAGGCTGGGCCTTGCTGGGTCCCCTTGGCGGTGTACTGGGATTCGTAGTCGGATCAATGTTTGACCGTTCGGATGGACCCCAGCGTGTTTTTACCGGGACTACCCACGGGGATTTTACCATGAGCCTGTTGACACTGACAGCGGCAGTTATGAAGGCTGATGGAAGGATCATGAAATCCGAGTTGGAATATGTCAGGCAATACTTCTCCCAGAGTTTCGGTCCCGCGGCATCACAGGAGGCCATGCTTTATCTGCGGGACTTGCTGAAGCAGGAGATCCCGCTGCGGGATGTATGCTATCAGATCAAGAATCGTCTGGACCATTCATCCCGGCTCCAATTATTGCATTTCCTGTTTGCCGTATCAAAGGCAGATGCTAAGGTGCATCCTAAAGAAGTCGAGGTCATAGAAAAGATTGCCGGCTATCTTGGTATATCTTCCAAGGACCTGGAATCTATCAAAGCCATGTTCTATGAGGACACTGACGCAGCATACAGGATACTGGAGATTGAAGCTTCGGTGGACGATGATGAGGTCAAGAAGGCCTACCGTAAAATGGCCAATAAATATCATCCCGACAAAGTAGCTTATCTGGGCGAAGATATCAGGAAAGCTGCAGGAGAGAAATTCAGGAAGGTGAAAGATGCTTATGACACCGTCAAAAAGGACCGAGGGATGAATTAATAAACTTCTATGGCAGAGAAAAAAACAGCAGACAAAACAGCAACAGACAAAAAATCTGAAAATCCAGAAACCGGACAGGAACAGGATGAAAAGCAGAGCTATTTAAAAGACCTGATGGCCATTTCCGGTCATGCTGGTCTTTTTAAATTCATTTCCCAGGCGAGGAATGGTATCATTGTAGAATCCCTGGAAACAGGAAAGCGTATGAACGCTTTCGCCACCATGAAGGTAAGCGCCCTGGAAGATATAGCCATCTATACGGATGATAAGGAAATCCCATTGGAGGAGGTCCTGGTCAGTCTGCATAAATATGAAAACGGAGGAGAGGCCATCTCGCCCAAATCTGACCCTGAGGATCTAAAGGATTATTTTTCAGCCATTCTTCCCGAATATGATCGGGAGAGGGTTTATGTATCCGACATTAAAAAGGTTCTTGCCTGGTATAACCTCCTTTTAAAATATGACCTGATGAAGCCCGATGAGGAGAAACCAGCAAAGAAACCAGCTGAAAAGGAGGCTCCTGAAGACAAGGCTTCTGAGGACAAGACTTCTGAGGACAAGGCAGATGCAAAATCCTAGTTTTTAACCAGAACCTTTACCTCAACCTGCCAATCATGGAATATCCATCTAAAAACCGATACATCGAATTCAAGAGATTTTGCAAGACCCTTAACCTGGAAGATGACCCACAACTGATTGAAGATTATAAAAAGGTACATAGGAAGGGGAGGGTATGGCCGGAAATCACACAGGGAATGATAGCTGTTGGTATCCTTGACATGGAGATTTACATAACCGGGACCCGGCTGTTCATGATCATGGACACCATACCGGATTTTGACCATGAGGAAGCCATGGAAAAACTGGCGACCATGCCACGGCAATCTGAATGGGAAGCATATGTCTCAAAATTTCAAAAAACCTCTTCCAAAGCCAGTGCAGATGAGAAATGGCAGATGATTGAACGGATCTATAAGCTGGATGGCTAGTATGATCATTGATGCCCATCATCACCTATGGAAATTCAACGAAGCTGATTATGCCTGGATGGATAAGTCCATGTCCATCCTCAAAAAGGACTACCTGCCTGCTGATCTGGAGAAGCAGCTTGGCGGTACCGATGTCGTGGGGACAGTAGTTATACAGGCGAGGCAGAACCTGGATGAAACCCGCTGGCTGCTGGAAATGGCAGGCCGGTATCCCTTCATCAAAGGGGTTGTAGGCTGGTTTGACCTTTGTTCAGAAAACCTTCAGGCCCAGCTTAATGAATTCACAGATGACCCCAGACTTGTTGGTGCACGCCATGTGATCCATGATGAACCGGATGACGATTTTATGCTCAGGCCGGCATTTATCAAAGGGATGGAAAAACTCGTACGATATAGCCTTTCCTACGATCTGCTTCTTTTTCCCAAACACCTCCAGAGGGCTTTTGAACTTGTCAGTCTCTTCCCGGATCAGAGATTCGTGCTGGATCATCTGTCAAAGCCTTTTATCAAAGCAGGTATGCTGGATCCCTGGCGGGAGGAAATTGGCGCACTTGCATCCCAGCCCAATGTCTGGTGCAAGATCTCGGGAATGGTTACTGAAGCCGATCATGAGCATTGGAAATATGAAGATTTTATACCTTACCTGGATACGGTGATCGAAGCCTTTGGCACGGACCGCATCATGCTGGGATCTGACTGGCCCGTATGCCGGCTGGCAGGAGAATATGACCAGATTATGGATATTCCGGTCAGGTATTTCAATGATCTGGATCCAACCGATAGGGAAAAGATCTTCAGCCTGAATTGTATTAAATGTTATGAATTGACCAATCTTTAATTTCACGCAGACTATGACTGAAAAAGCAGCAAAGTTCCTGGAGGCCAAGTATGTAATACCCTTTGTGCTGATCACCCTCTGTTTCGCTTTATGGGGTTTTGCCAATGATGTAACTAATCCGATGGTAAAGGCCTTTTCAAAGATTTTTCTCATGAATCCCGTCCAGGGATCACTCGTACAGGTGGCCTTCTATGGTGGTTATTTTGCCATGGCTTTCCCTGCGGCTATGTTTATCCGCAGGTATACATATAAGGCGGGGATTCTTGTGGGACTGGGACTCTATGCCACGGGTGCTTTATTGTTCATTCCTGCCAGTGCCATTGGTGTTTATGGGCCCTTCCTCTTTGCCTATTTCATACTTACCTGTGGACTTTCTTTCCTTGAAACCAGTGCCAATCCATACATTCTTTCCATGGGCGACGAAGAAACTTCTACCAGGCGCTTGAATTTTGCCCAATCCTTCAATCCCATGGGATCACTCGCAGGAATGTTCGTAGCCAAGAATTTCATACAGGCACGGCTGGATCCACGGGATACAGCAGCTCGTATGGATCTGTCACCGGCTGAATTTGAAGCGGTGAAGGACCATGACCTGGGAGTACTTGCCAACCCATATATTGTTATTGGAATTGTCATTCTCGTGATGCTGGTCATCATCGCAATGGTTAAAATGCCACGGAATGCAGACCAAAATCGTGGTATCAATTTTGTCCCAACAATCAAACGAATTTTCAGCCTTCCCAGGTACAGGGAAGGCGTGATCGCCCAGTTTTTCTATGTGGGTGCACAGATCATGTGCTGGACATTTATTATCCATTATGGGACCAGGATCTTTATGGAAGAGGGTATGGGAGAACTGGAGGCTGAAATCCTCGCCCAGCAGCATAACATTGTTGCCATGGCAATATTTGTAACCAGCCGGTTTATATGTACTTTCTTGCTGAAGTACATTAAACCCGGAAAATTGCTGATGTTCCTTGCCATTGGAGGCGGATTGCTGGTTCTCGGTGTCATTTTCATTGATGGTGTTGCCGGACTGTATTGCCTCGTTGCAGTATCTGCCTGTATGTCGCTGATGTTCCCTACTATTTATGGGATTGCACTCAGGGGACTTGGAGAAGATGCTAAATTTGGGGCAGCCGGACTAATCATGGCCATTTTGGGTGGATCTATCATGCCTCCCCTGCAAGGAATGATTATCAAACAGGACATGGTTTTTTCCATGCATGCTGAAAATGTATCATTCATCCTTCCATTTATTTGTTTTGTTGTTATCAGCATTTACGGTTACCGGACCAGGCAGGGATTAAGCTAAGCAGGATATCCTATGAAACTGACAGAAAAGAATCCACTGGGTAAAACGGGTTTGTATGTACCGCAGATCATTTACGGAACCAGTTACCTGGGAAACCTATACAGGGCGCTTCCTTATAAAGACAAGCTGGCCCTCATGCAGAAATGGTTCGAATGTACTGAAAAACCAGTGGTCATTGACTCTGCTGGTAAGTATGGAGCAGGACTTGCCCTGGAGATCATAGGCAAAGGCCTGGATGAACTCGGCATTGCCCCGGAAGATATTATCATAAGCAATAAACTCGGATGGTACAGGGTAGCACTGGAAAGCGAGGAGCCCACTTTTGAGCCAGGTGCCTGGGCAGACCTGGAATATGATGCCATTCAGACTTTCAGCTATGAGGGTATTGTAAAGTGCCATGAGCAGGGGAATCGTTTGCTTGGTGGTACCTACATGGCTGAGGTGGTATCCGTCCATGATCCGGATGAATACCTGTTCGCTGCAACCGGAGCTGAAGGCAGGGCGAAACGCATGGAAGAGATCCTGGAGTCCTATCGTGCCCTATTCGACCTGAAACAGGAGGGAAAGGTCAAAGCTGTCGGGATTGGATCTAAAGACTGGAAGATAATAAGGGAATTGTATGAACATGTACGATTTGACTGGGTGATGCTGGCAAACAGCTTTACTATCTATCATCATCCGCCCGAATTACTCTCCTTTATTGAACAGCTTCACCTGGATGGTGTGGGCATCATAAACTCGGCCGTATTCCACGGCGGATTTCTTACCGGTGGAGACCTCTTTGACTACCAGGATATATCACGTGCAAGTGAAAAGGGCGGGATCATCTATCCCTGGAGGGAAAGCTTCAACAGGATATGCAGCAAGCATCAGGTCAGACAGGGTGATGCCGGTATCCAATTCAGCATATCTCACCCGGCCATTGTGAGCATAGCATTGAACACCAGTAAACCGGAAAAAATGACTCGGAATGTAGAAATTATTCAGCAAGAGATCCCGGATGAATTCTGGGTAGAGATGAAGAGTGAGGGACTCATCGATCCGGATTATAAGTATGTCTAGACGGAATATGGCAAAAAAGATAAAAAGCTTAATAATAAGTCAACCCGGGGAGGTAGAAGTTACTGAAACAGCGTTTCCCGTACCCAGAGGGGGAGAGGTTTTGCTGAAAATGAAATATGTGGGATTTTGCGGATCGGACCTAAGTACCTACCTAGGGAAGAATCCCATGGTACAATATCCGAGAGTACCCGGACATGAGATCTCCGCAGAGATAGCAGAGACTGGTGAAGAGGTTCCGGAGAGTTTGGAGCCCGGACTGCCAGTGACCGTAGTACCCTATACGAGTTGCGGACAATGCCCCTCATGCAGAAGAGGGAGGGAATATGCATGCCAGTTCAACCAGACACTGGGAGTGCAGCGCAACGGGGCCATGCAGGAGTACCTGCTTGTTCCCTGGCAAAAAGTTCTTGAAGCGCCCAGGCTGAACGAGAGGGAACTCGCAATGGTTGAACCCCTTACTATTGGATTTCATGCCATTGAGCGAGCCAGGGTTACGAATGCTGACTCGGTGATGGTGCTTGGTTGCGGTATGATAGGGGCCGGGGCCATCGTTGCTGCAGCTGCCAGGGGCGCCACCGTAATTGCGGTTGATATTGACGATCAAAAACTATTGCTTGCTAAGAACTTAGGTGCGAGATTTCTAGTGAATTCAAAGGAATCCGACTTACATCATATGCTTGTTGAACTGACAGGCGGGCATTGTCCGGACGTGGTTGTGGAAGCTGCCGGGAATCCTCTTACTTACAGGGCAGCCATTGAGGAGGTTGCTTTCACCGGAAGGGTAGTGTGCATAGGGTATACAGGACAGGAAGTGTCATTTGAAACTAAACTCTTTGTACA
>RCNC010000666.1_pt1 | contig 22154 bp, 17 predicted proteins | sample 2041301 | NCBI WGS metagenome assembly RCNC01 (sample SAMN09708231, study PRJNA481090) | Marine sediment metagenome, whole genome shotgun sequencing project. | biome: marine sediment; feature: ocean; material: sediment; isolation source: Sewage treatment plant 13A marine sediment (STP13A) ...
TGTTCGCCGAAAGGATGGCGATCGATTTATTGTTCGCTCGCTCAAGCTCGCTATCGCGGCCCGCAAGCCTTGATCTCGGGCTTTTTACGGATCCGTCGGAAATGTGACTTTTTACGAGTTCATCAATGTTGATGGACGCAAAAAAACCAAATAGGTATTGAGATCGTGTTTTGGCAAGGCCAGAGGAAGGAAGCTGTATAATAATACTGCGACGACCGATAACGCCGTCCAAATGCGCGATCTCAATGCCTATAGTTTTTCAACCCGCGCACGTGCCCTGCGCTTACGCTTGGGAAGGCGACGGCTGGGCCCCTTTTTGCGGGTAGTGGGCACCCATCCCGAAGAAACGGTCTCCTCGCCGCCTTTTATTGCCAGGTATCGGGCCATGGCAATCTTTTCCTCGAAGGCAGCTGAATCCAATACGGTGGCTCCGGCCGACTCGGCAGCAGACATGACTTCCCGGTCGCTGCTGACCACCAGGGCTTTGGCCTTTTCCCGGCGGGCCATTCGCCGAATCACATCATCGGCGCTCTCTCCACCCTGTGAATAGCGGATGGCAATGCCCCTGACCCGATCCCGGGAACCGTAAAGGGAGGGCTCGGCAGTGCCATCGAAGACCACTGTAATTTTATGCGGTTTCAGTTTTTTGTAGGCCACCAGCATGTCCACCAATGCTTCACGTCCCAGTTGCAGGTCCTGCCGATCCATCCCGGACAGTTCCGGGGATTGGCGGATCAGGTTGTAGCCGTCGATGATGAGGTGAATAGCCATGGCCATTAACTTGTCCGGAGCAGCCCCAGCAACCGTTCCAGGTCGTCGTCACTGAAAAAATCGATTTCCACCCGCCCCTTCTTACCCTTGCGCTGAATGCGGACCCGGGTGCCAAAATGGCGGGCCAGATCTTCGGAGACATCCCTGAAATAACGCTGTGCAGAGGTCAATTCCGGGGTGCGGGCTGGTTTCTTTTCCGCGTTGATCCGTTTGATCAACGCTTCAGTGTCGCGCACCGACAATTTTTTAGCCACCACCTCCCGCCAGGCGGTCTGCTGTTTGGCCGGCGTGTCGGCCCCCAGAAGGGCCCGGGCGTGGCCCATGCTCAAGGCGCCCTCCATGATGCTCTCCTTGATCGGGTCGGGAAGCTGGCGCAGCCGCAGGAAGTTGGCCACGGCGCTGCGGCTCTTTCCCACCCGCTCGGCAGCCTTATCCTGGGTCAGATCGAACTCGGTGATCAGCCGATGGTAGGCCTCGGCCTCCTCCATGGGGTTCAGGTTCTCCCGCTGGATGTTCTCTACGATGGAAATCTCCAGCATCTCGGCATCCGAGACATCCTTAACCAAAACAGGCACCCGGTCCAGGCCGGCCAGGGTGGCCGCCCGCAGACGGCGCTCACCGGCTACCAGTTCGTAACCCACATCGTCAGTGCGCACCAGCAGCGGTTGGATGATGCCCTGGCTGCGGATGGATTCAGCCAGTTCTTCCAGTTCATCCGCTGCAAAATGACGTCGCGGCTGGAAGTGGTTCGGCCGAATCATATCGATTTCACACAGAAAATAACCTTTTCGCGTCGATGACGATGATTCGGAAATTCCTTCCATCGTTCCCAGATCCGGGATCAGTGCATCGAGCCCCCTGCCCAAGGCCATTTTCCGTTTCTTCTTGGCGCCGGATCCGACGCTGCTTTGTTTGGTCTTATCTGGCATGCGGTGTCCTGAATTGTGAATGGCTGGCCGAAACCGATAACACCGGTCCCGGCGAATCAGCGTTACCGGAAAGCCTGTCAGGCGCGGCCGGCATGATTGGCGGCCATGATCTCCTTGGCGAGGGAAAAATAGCTGACAGCCCCGGCAGACATGGCATCGTAAAGCAATATGGGCTGCCCGAAACTGGGTGCCTCCCCCAGGCGGACATTACGGGGAATGGTCGTCTTGAACACCAAGTCCTTAAAGTGGTTTTCCGCATCCTCGGCCACCTGATGACTCAAATTGGTCCGGCGGTCGAACATGGTCAGCAAAATACCGGCGATTCTGAGTCCCGGGTTCAAACCGCTCTTGATCCGCTGGAAGGTCTGAACCAGTTGGCTGAGTCCCTCCAGGGCATAAAACTCGCACTGTAGGGGAATAAGCAGGGCATCGGCGGCCGTCATGGCATTGACGGTAAGCAAGCTTAACGATGGGGGGCAGTCGATCAGGATATAATCGAAATCTTCAATCACCGAAGCCAACAGGCGCCGTAAGGCATGTTCCCGATGGGGCCGGTCCATCATCTCCACATCGAAGCCGATCAGTTCCACCCGGGAGGGCATGACCTTGAGGGATTCGATCTGGCTGTCGACGATCACCGCATCTGCACCAGCATCGCCGATCATCCCGTGATAAAGGGTTTTTACCAGTCGGGATTTTTCCAGTCCCACCCCGGTGGTTGCATTGGCTTGGGGGTCGCAGTCCACCAGCAGTGTCCGTTTTTCAGAAACGGCCAGCGCCGCCGACAGGTTGACTGCCGTTGTGGTCTTTCCCACGCCGCCTTTCTGGTTAGCGATGCATATGATCTGTGCCATGGCGCCCAGCTTTAACACAAAACATGCTGTTTGAAAAGTATATTAGAATGTGCCATGCTAGGTTGAAATGCAATCGAAACAGCCGTTGCCGTTAAAAATTTAGAGGTTATTAACATGCCGATAAAAAATAAAATATTGACCATTGTCACGATGGCCGCATTTCTCATTTCCACCATTGTCATCACGGTTCCCGAAGGCATCTGCCTCACCATTCAGGAAGAAAGGGAAATGTCCTCGGAGTTTATGGCGGTGGTCAGGGCCCAGTTCCCACTCATCGAGGATCCGGTTATCAATGACTATGTCAACCGGGTGGGCAAACGCATCCTGGCTGCCATACCGCCCCAGCCTTTTGATTATCAGTTTCACGTGCTCCGTGAAGATGTATACAACGCCTTCGCTACCCCGGCAGGCCACATATTCTTCAACAGCGGCCTGTTCGCCGCCCTGGATTCCGAAGATGAGCTGGCCGGCATTATCGGCCATGAAATTGCCCACGTGGTCTGCCGCCACATCTCCGACCGTATCGAAAGCTCCAAGAAGATCGGCATGGCCACGCTGGCCGGCATGGTGGCCGGGGTGTTGCTGGGCGCCGGCGGTGCGGGGGCAGCGGCCAGCGCCGTGACCATGGGATCGGTGGCCGCCGGCCAGACCGCCGCCTTGGCCTACAGTCGTGACAATGAGATGCAGGCGGATCAACTGGGCCTGGAATATCTAGCCCTGGCCGGCTACAGCGGAGAGGGATTGCTGACATCATTGAAGAAAATCCGCAGCAAACAGTGGTACGGGTCCGAACAGATTCCCACCTACCTGACCACCCACCCGGCTTCCGAGGCGCGAATGAGCACCATCGACAACTGGCTGCACCAGAACCGATCGAAATCGGTCAAAAAACTTGGGGAAGTCGGCGGATTTGATCTGGCACACACCCGGTTGATCGCCCTCTACACCGATGAAAAGTTGGCTCTGAAACGGTTCAAGACGGACCTCGAGGCATCGCCGGAAAGCCCTCTGGCCAACTATGGATATGCGCTGGCATTGACCCGGGTCGATCAGTGGCACAACGCGGCCGTGCATATGAAACGGGCCATCGAAGGCAATGCCATGACCACCTCGATGCTCCAGGATCTGGGAATAATCTATTTCCATGACGGCCAGTATGAAAAAGCCATGGAAGCCCTGTCCGCCAGCAGTTCCGAAAAAGATCCCGAGAGCAAGCTGTATCTGGGGCGCACCCAGATGGAACTGGGTCGAATGGCGGAGGCTATAGACACCTTCGAAAATCTGGTGCGCTACAATGAGGGCTTTACCCAGGCCTACTATTATTTAGGGGAAAGCAGCGGTCGACTGGGGGATATGTTCAGCGCTCACTACAACTTAGGCCGCTTTTACCGACAAAAAGGAGATCTGAAAAATGCCGGTTTTCATCTGAACCGGGCCTTGAAACTGGCTGTTGATGACTCTCAAAAACAAATGGTGGAGCTTCAGTTAAAAACCCTGGGTTCCCAAAAAGAGAAAAAATCAGGTGCCGGATGACGCACCCTGACAGGCTGCTGAAAAAACGTCAAGAGCGCAGGTAAGACAAGGCAAAATCCGGCAAAAAAGCGCAGTTTATGGTTGATAAATGAGCATTTTGAGTCGAATTTTAACGCTGGTTGGCCAAGCGTAATAGTGTTTCAACAGCCTGCTAAACCGTGTAAAACGAAGTCACCTTTATTCACACAGGACGGCAGTTCAGCCGTTGATTGGGTCGACGCTGGCTTCCGGTGCCTTGGCGCCATCCAACACCTTGCGTATGGCTACCGAAAGTTCCCTCATCACCAGCGGTTTTTTCAGGTAGGCCGAAAAGCCCATTTCCCGAGCGGCTTCATCGCTGATGGAGGTGCTGAACCCCGAACTCAAAATGATGGGCAGGTCGGGTCTTAATTCATGAAGCTTTTTTGCCAGGGCTTTTCCGGCCAATTGTGGCATAGTCAGGTCGGTAATCACCAGGTCGAAGGCGGCCGGATCTTGCTTAAAGAGCGCCAGGGCCTCGAGGCTGCTGGTTTTGGCGACAATGTTATACCCCAGCCGAGCGAGTACCTGCGTGGTCAGATCCACCTGAAACTGTTCGTCATCCACGAATAGGATACGCTCGGCCCCGGTCTTCATGGCCGGCTGTACCAGGGAGGATTCGGCAACCGGCCCGGTCATTACCGGCAGGTAAACCATAAAACAGCAGCCCGCGCCAGTCCGATTCTCGACGGTTATCGCCCCGCCAGTGGAGGCCACAATGCCGTGAACCACAGACAACCCCATTCCGGTTCCCTTGCCGGCAGCCTTGGTGGTGAAAAATGGATCAAATATTTTACCTAAAACCGATTCGGCAATGCCCTTGCCTGTATCGGCGACCGAAAGCTGGGTATGGAGACCGGGCTTAATCCCGGGATGGGCTGAAGCAAAATCGTCATCAAGGCGAATATCCGTCAATCGCACCTCCAGTACCCCGCCGTCCTCTTCCATCGCATGCCCGGCATTGCTGAATAGGTTGATACAGATCTGATGGAGCTGGGTGGGATCACAGCGAACATAGGCCGGGCTCTCAAGATGCGGTTGAATGTCAATGCCGGAAGGCATCGTGGCTTGGATCAGTTTTAACGCCTCGGTGACAATGGCGCTGACCTTCACGGGTTGGTTGACGGTGTCGGCCTGTCTGCTGAAAGTCAGGATCTGCTGCACGAGTTTCTTGGCCCGGTTGCCGGCAGCCAGCACCTGATTCAGGTTCCGGTAGGCCAGGGAACGCTCATCCAAATCCATGCGAACAATTTCGGTGTATCCAATGATAGCGGAAAGGATATTATTGAAATCATGAGATATACCGCTTGCCAAGCTGCCCATGGCCTCCATCTTCTGGGCCTGCTGAAGTTGAGACTGAAGTTGTTTACGGTGGGAGATATCCCGGAAGCTGAAGACCACATGGCGGCATCCGTCCATGTCCAGCCCGACGCCTCCCCCCTCTACCTGAATGAACGACTGGTCTTCCCCGTTCATGACGGATTCCTCTATGTAAGCGATGCCATCCCGGACGGCATTGGCTAAAGCGCTGCGAATCTTGCCGGCCTCACGCTCGGGGAAAAGGTCGGTGACCCGACGGCCGCAAAGGCTGTACCTGGAACAGGATAACAGGTGGCAGGCCGCACGGTTGACGTTCTGGATCCACCCATCGGCATCCATCAGCAATTGGGCATCAAACAGGTTGTCGAAGAGCATTCGAAACCGGCGTTCACTCTCCCGAAGCGAGTGTTCGGCCTTTTGCCGCTCCATGATTTCTGCCTTCAGGCGGAGGTTGGTTTGAAGCAGGGCCCCGGTGCGCTGCTTGACCTGAGCCTCCAGTTCTTCCCGAAGGGCCTTATCAAATCGTTCCTGCCGCTGGTGCCGGTGCAGATCCAGGGCCAGCTGCCGACCGGTCTGGATCAGAGACTGCTTTTCCGAATAATCGTACTCACAGGATTCGATGAGCAGAATTTTTTGACCGCTGAGCAGTACAGCACTGGCTTCAAAGGCCATGTCATCGCCATCGGGCGCCGTCTGGACACATACCCCCGACCGGATTCGCCCGCCCTTGCCGAGTTCCCAGAAGTCACGGGCATCCACCAGAAAATTCATCAGAAAGGGGAACCGCTCTTCCGGCGAGGCCGGCAGGCTGCCGGGCAGAACGTCAGGGCAAAGCTTCCGGAACCAACCGGGCAGGTCTCCCAACAGGCTGCACCGGTCATCATCCCGGTAAACCAAAACCACCATTTCCAGTGCTTTGAAAAGATCTTGTCTGCAATCAATGCTCATGGTGAGGCCTCCAGCCATAGGCAGTTGTGGGACTGTCCAGGCCTTTCAGGTCCAGGATCCTGGCGGTAAAACAGGTCTGGTCACGTTTCAATGCATCAAAGGTAGCCGCGTCAACCAGGATTTCGCCCGGCGACGCCCGGCTCTCCAGGCGGGCTGCCAGGTTGACCGAATGCCCGGTAACACTGAGGGTTCGGCGGTCCCTGCTGCCCAGAACACCCAGTACCACCGGACCCGTGGCGATCCCCACACCCACACTCAGAGACGGCTGACCCGCTTTTCGCCGGAGGACAGCCAGTCCACCGGTGCTTTTCAGGATCTCCCTGGCCGCGTCAACTGCCAGGCCTGCGGCGGACAGGTTGGACGGCAGGAGACCGAAAACCGCCATCACGGCATCACCTATGATTTTGTCGACAATCCCGCCGCCGCCGAGCACCGGCTGAATCATGGCACTCAAGTAGGCATTGAGCATGTCAACCACCTGCGCAGGGGGCCGGTGTTCGCAGAAGGTGGTAAACCCCCGAATGTCGGCAAAAAGGGCGGAAAGGACCCGCCGCTCCCCCCCTTTTTGGAAATCGATACGCAGCAGCCGCTCGGCCATGCCTTTTCCCAGATGTTGATCCAGGATCCGTGCGTGGGCATCTCTAAGCAGTACCAGTTCGTTGGCTTTCTGCTGCAGCAGACGCTGGTTTTCGGCTTTTTCACCGGCATCCAGAAGCAGGAGCCAGAGATAGCTGTCAGCGTTGAAAAAGTGGGCATCCACTGTCAGGCCACCCGGCAATGCGACGCACTCCAGGAGCATTTGGCTGCCGTCTATGGGAAGCATGCCCTCGGTGAAGAGCAGCAGGTCGCTGATGGGAATGCCTTTTTGGGGTTTTGGAATCCGGTAGTGATCCAGGGTGCCGCCGAACGTGAGAATGTGGCCATGGGCATCGAGATGGAAATAAGCCAGGTGGCGGTTTCGAGCATTGCGATTCAGCAGGTAGCGGGTAATGGGAGCCGGATAGTCCACCGTCTATTCCTCCAGCATCATCTCCACCAGGGTGGTGAAGGCCTTTTCTACGCCGGAACCCTCTTTGGCGCTGGTCCGAACGATTACCATACCCTGTTTTTCCAGCGCATCGAGCTGAATCGGTTCGATCTCCCAGCTGTCCATCAGATCGAATTTATTGAAAACGAAAACTACCGGTATGTTTCCGACCGTCTCTTGCGTCCGCTTCAATAGGTCATGGGCGGTATCCAGAGTATATCGCCGGGTGCCGTCCACCACCAGCAGGCATCCGGACGCCCCCCGCAGATAGGAGGACCGCACCGCCTGGAATTCGTCTTCGCCATAGATGTCCCAGAGGATCAGATCCACCGGCGTCCCGTTGATGTTGACGGGCTTTTTATCGATCTTGACACCCACAGTGGTATGGTATTTATCCGAAAACAAACTATGGACATATCGCTGCACCAAACTGGTTTTGCCAACGGCAAAGGCACCCAGCATGCAAATTTTCTTTTTAATCATCACTCTTTTCCCTGCATGAAACCACCATCGTTGACCAGTTCAAAGCCGGCGAACCGGCTCCCGGCTCGAAGGTGTTCATCGGTACCATCGTCCGCCACAGATGTTGAACCCATCCCGACAGCCATGATAGCGATGTTGACCTTGCCGTTGTCAATTAGAAAGCGGCGTACCGCCTCAGCGCGGCCCTGGCTGAGCTTCAGGTTGGCCGTCTCGGAACTCGAGGCATCGGTGAAGCCGACGATTCTGATCCCAAGTGCACGATCCAGCTGTTTTGACAGCATCTCCAGCGCATGAATGTCACCGGATAGGTGGATTAGCAGCGGTTCCTGATCGGACGTAATCGCACTGGCGCCGAGCGGAAAAAGGATCCGGACGCCCTCGATCCGTTGACGGATCTCTTGCAGGGCTTGCATGTCTGTGTCGATGAGATTATCCGCCCGGGTCCGACTGATCCCTGCGGTGGCCGTTCCCAGCTCGTAAAAGTGCCGAATCCATGGGTGTCCGGCTTCCCCGCTGGCCACGAGTACGTCTTTATCCAAGCTCAGTGTAACCGTGGATGGGGGCTGCAGCATGCTGTGCGCGCGCATCATGATCAGCTCCGGCTCAAGGGAGACGTAAGGGCGCCAGCGATAGTCCACTCGGTCAGCGGGGAAATATTGCGACGACAACAGTCCGGTCGGATCGTCGACCAGGGGATCTTTCAGGCCGAATATCAAAAGCCGGCTCCCGCGTCTTTCTGTTCCCGTAAGCACGATTCCGGGCTGAGCCCGAAGTGCTGCGAGAAAGGCTTCCGTGCGCCGGTAGAGACGAAGTGAAGTGAAAGCCCATAGGGCAAGTGCCACGAGCAGGACAATCGAAATGACCCACAACAAGGGGGAGGTCTTCTTTTCCGAGGCCTTGAATTCAGTGCCCAGGCAGGATCTCAGTTCTTCACGGGCAGCCTCGAAGGCAACGGCATCCCCGTCGTATTCATCAAGTGCCTGGTTAAACGTGAGGTGGATGTCGCCAAGGATGTCCGCCATGCGGTCGCGCAATTCAAGGGGGGGCGTTCCTCGTATCACCACTGCAATAATGGCCTTGGATCCCTGTTCGATCCAAATGCTGCGCTCGCTGCCGATGCGAAGGGTGTCCAGGCTCTGATCAGACGCCACATTAAAGGAGTCCCGAACGAAATCCTCGATGGCCGTGAGCATTCCCGACACCAGATCCGGATCCTGGAATTTTACGGACGGACCCACGACGTGCTGAAGGACCAGGCCGTTTTTTCGATGGATGAGGAACACCTGTTCCACTTGGTATAGCAGGGTATTTAAAAGGAGAATCTCAGCGTATGGCCTCCGGGTTCGAAGGGCCTCCACCCGCCATTTGAAGCCCTGAATGGAAAAACTGTGGTTGAGCAGCTGGTTGAAGGATTGGATCATCCCCATGATCGTTGATGCGATGGCCTTGCGGATGCCGGGCCCCATCAGCGGGAAGATAGCATCTGCCAGCACCTCGGGATTTTTCTGGACGGAAACCCGGATGGATTCTTCGATGGTAGGCTGAAGGGACCTGGCGATTTTCTGATCTTTGGCGGTGCAACGGACAATGGCATCGGGAAGGACACGGCTCAGCTCATCTGCCCGCGTCCCTGACTCATCCAGCCGCTTTTCCAGGTGATGGATCCGCGTTTTTTCCGGCCCGACAATGATGCGGCGAAGGGTCTCCAGATCATCCGCCGGTTGTTCGGCGTCATTCCCGGCAGCCAGTTTTATTCGCTCTTTGGGGGAAGCCTCGGCCACGGGGCACCTTACTCGGGTTCCGGAAGTTGAAATTCATCCTTGAGCCGCATGGCGGCTTCCATCATCAGGTTGGCCAGGGCCAGACGATCGGTTTTCTCCTGTGACAGTGCTTCGATGGATTGGTCCATTCGTTTCTGGAGCCCATCGTTCTTCTCATGCATCTCATCAAGCAGGTTCTTGGTCTGCAAAAGGATCTGCTCCTGCGTATCACGCTGGTCCTTGACCACCCTATCGCTGAGTTGGCTGAGTTTTTTCTCAACGGCTTTTTGGGTATCTGCGACCCGACCCGAAAGACTGTCCACGGATTCGGCCCGTTCGGATTTTTCACTGCTCAACTGGTCGGACAGGGATTGAAGCTCTTTGCGCAAAAATTGTTCCAAGGCCCCGAGAGTATTTTTCGTCTCACTGCGTAAAACACCTATTTCATTGTCAATTTTTTCTTCCACGGCACTCAGTTTTTTCTCAAGCTGACGTGACTGGGAGCCGAAGAGAATATCCCGGATCTTGTCGATGTTTTCACCGTCGGGTGGAGACCCGCTGTCCACCGGTTGGTCCGGGGCTGGTGAAGCCGAGTCTTTTTTCGCAGGTTTGGCCATGGATCCTCCTTTTTCGATTCGCAGAAGTGATACACCCCGTTGTAACAGGTCCGACCGACATACTAGTATGGAATTGAGTGAAGGGGTTGGAGACAAAACGTATGTGGAATAATAACATGGTCGATCTTGGTGTCAAGGCAAACTGACTTCCAATGATTTTAGCAGTTTGCTTCAAAGGCGCTTCGACTCGCATCGAGCGGTATCGGCATTGGAGGGCCCAGAATCTCACAGAAAACACTACAAGCTCCTATCAATAGAGTTGACACCATCCCGGTTTCATACTAAATGTTAGATTGTCCTGATAAAGCTTCTTCTGCACGATTCATACTGAACACATGCTTTTCCTGATCACCACATGCGGCAAGGTCCGGCCGATCTCGCAATCACGACTGTGACATCCTTAAGGTTTTGCCGATGCTGATGACGGGGAGAACAAATCCGAACATACCAAGGATTGATGCATGAAAAAATGGATAATCGCAGCCGTTCTGGTCGGTGTGGGGATCGTGATCGCATTTCCCTTGTTCAGCATGACGTACTACACCATGGTGAGAACATCCACCCCCGAATTCTGCGCCTCCTGCCATGAAATCCAACCGGCGGTGGTGGCCTGGCGGTCTTCCACCCATGTGAACAACCCCCAGGGGTTCGTGGCCGACTGCATGGATTGCCACCTGCCCGCGCCTCACAAAACCTTCGACTTCTTTTTCGCCAAGACCGTTCACGGCCTCAAAGACGTGATCAAGCATTTTACCAGCGAGGAATACGATCGCCAGAAAAACCGGGAGGCCGCCTACGCGTCCTTCAACAATGCCGAGTGCCAGAAATGCCATCGCAACCTCCTGGCCATGCCCCACAAACGCGGGGCCATGCTGGCCCACCGCACCGTGCTCTACCCCCGTCCGGGATATGAGAAAAAGTGTGTCGACTGCCACTATGACCTGGTTCATAACGATAGCGTGAGCATCATGTACAAGCAGTACCGCCGGGCGCCATACCAGGCAAAAGGGCTGAGAAACCTGTAAATCACCGGTTTTCACTAACCGTTTCAGGTCGTTTAACCAAAAAGGAGCAATACCATGAGGCGATGCAATTGGATCATTTTATCGGCTGTTCTGATCTTGGGGCTGGTGCTTGGGAGTGTCCTGCCGTCAGCCATGGCTCAGCCCAACTATGCCAAGGTCAAGGAATTCCGCATCGAACGCAGCGTCCCGCCCGAGGCCGTGGCCTGCATTGAATGCCACAAGCAGACCAACCCCGGCCTCTTCGGCGACTGGGCCAACAGCCGCCACGCCAATGCCAACATCACCTGCCTGGACTGCCACCTGGCCCAGCCTGGAGACCAGGATGTGGCCAAAGGGCACGATAAATACTACGGCCGCAGCGATCTGCCCTACGGCGAGGAAAAGTACAAGGTTCCCATCGCCGCCATCGTCACCCCCAAGGACTGCTCCCGATGCCATCCGGACGAGGTGACCCAGTACAGCAAGAGCAAACACGCCAACACCATTGAGATCATATGGAAACTGGATCCCTGGCTGAACAAGGGCATGAACTCGGACAACGAGCGCAAGGTCGGCTGCCTGCACTGCCACGGCACCGTGGTGGCCATCGACGACAAGGGCAAGCTGGATCCCGCCACCTGGCCCAATGTGGGGGTGGGACGCTTGAACCTGGACGGCAGCAAGGGGTCGTGCACCTCCTGCCACACGCGGCATCGTTTTGCGGTGTCCGAGGCCAGAAAACCGGAAGCCTGCGATTCCTGCCACTTAGGCCCGGACCATCCCCAGATAGAGATCTACGAAGAGTCTAAACACGGTACGATTTACAATGCCTTCCAGGATGAGTTCAATTTCAAGGCCGCCGCCGGCACATGGACACCGGGCACCGACTACCGGGCCCCCACCTGCGCGGCCTGCCACATGAGCGGTTCGGGCAAGGTCATGGGAACCCACGATGTGACCGAGCGCCTCTCCTGGGAGACCCAGGCACCGCTGACGGTGCGTCCCCAGGATTTCAAGCCCTTCCCCTCGGGCACCGACTGGCAGGTGGAGCGGGACAAAATGAAAAATGTCTGCCGGTCGTGCCACGGCGATTCTTGGATCAACGACTTCTACCAGGGTTTCGACAAGGCCGTTGAAGAGTACAACGAGGTTTATTTCAAACCGGCCAAGGCAAAACTCGATGAGCTATACGAGAAGGGCCTACTGGACAAGACCAAGTTCTTCGACGAACGCTTGGAGGTAGAGTACTACGAGCTGTGGCATCACGAGGGGCGCCGGGCGCGCATGGGCACCATGATGATGGCCCCGGACTACGCCTGGTGGCACGGCTTCTACGAGTGCAAGCTGCGCTTTGCCAACTACATGGAAGAGGCCAACCACCTGATCGAAACCGGCCAGAAGGCATACATTGCCAAGGATTTCCCCAACGCCACCGGGGACACCACCCGGCCGGTGAAGATCTTCGGCAAGACCCAGTAAAAACCGCTACGCTGTTACACATAAAAAGCCGTCCCGCTCAATGGGACGGCTTTTCTTGTTGTAGGTCTCCTATTGGATGGCTGTTCACGGGTTCAGCGTTAACCTCTGAACCTTGAACCCTTGTACGCTGAACCCTTGCTAATTCCGGTCAAACCGGGAGAACTGCATGGAAAAGGTTCCCCGTCCCTGGGTGGCCGAACGAAGGCTGGTGGAGTAGCCGAACATCTTGGCCAGCGGTACCGTCGCTTTGATGGTCTGAACCCCCAGCTTGGGTTCGATGGATTCGATTTTTCCGCCCCTGGCGTTGAGGTCCCCAATCACCTCCCCCATGAAGTCCTCGGGGACGATGACTTCCACGGCCATGATGGGATCCAGCAGGAATGCGTTCCCCTGGGATAGGGCCTCTCGCACCGCCATGGAGGCGGCCACGGTAAAGGCCAGTTCCGAGCCGTTGGTATCCCGGGCCCCGGCTCCGGTGAGCACCGCTTTCACGTCCACCACCGGATACCCCATGAGGATGCCGCTCTCTAACGACTCCATCACCCCTTTCTCAGCCGCTTTCACCAGTCCGGGGGCCAGTTCTTCCTCTGCCAGGCGTGATTCGAACTGTTTGCCTTCACCTCGCGACAGGGGTTCCAGTCGTAGGGCGATTTCGCCGTAATGGCGGTTGCCGGCGACCTCCTTGTCAAAAATCGCGGTGCCGGTAGCGGCTGATTCGATGGTTTCCCGATAGACAACCTGGGGCTTGCCCACGTTGACCCGGGTATTAAACTCACGCTGCATGCGGCTGGTGATGATTTCCAGGTGCAGTTCTCCCATGCCGGAAAGAATCGTCTGGCCGGTGTCTTCATCTTCCCGGACCCGCAAGGTGGGGTCTTCGGCCATGAACTTTTCCAGTACCTGCTGGAGCTTCTCCTGGTCGCTGTGGGTTTTGGGCTCAACGGCCACGGATATCACCGGTTCGTAAAAATCCATTTTTTCCAGCCGTACCGGATGTTCCTGCTGGCACAGGGTTTCGCCGGTTGAGGAATCCTTGAGCCCCACGACCCCGACAATGGCCCCCGGACCCACCGCGTCTACCCGCTCCCGCTTATTGGCATGCATTAAAAGTATGCGGGACAGCTTCTCTTTTTTATTTCGGCTGGGATTATATACGTCTGTGCCGGCGGTGATTTTGCCGCTGTAGACCCGGACATAGGACAACTTCCGGCCTTCCACCATGGAAACTTTGAAAATCAGCGCCGCCAGAGGTGCTTTTTCATCCGGCCGGCAGAGGATGGTTTCTCCGGTTTCCGGATGAACCCCCTTGATGGCCGGTACCTCCGCCGGGCTGGGGAGGAATTGAACGATGGCATCCAAAAGCGGCTGTATTCCTTTATTTTTCAAAGCACTTCCACACAGCACGGGCACCAGTTTCAATGCGACTGTAGCCTTTCTGACGGCGGCCAGAATAGTCTCCGTGTCGATAGGTGCTTCGGCCAGGTAGGCTTCCATGATCCCGTCGTCGACCTCAGCGAGGGATTCCAACATCTGATCCCGGTATATTTCAGCATCTTCGCGGAATTCGGCATCGATATCCTCGCTACGGTAGCTGGCCCCAAGCGTGTCGTCGTCCCACCGGACCTGCTGCATGCGAATCAGATCGACAACACCGGAGAAGCTGTCTTCGGTACCCATCGGAATCTGGAGAATCAAGGTATTGGCTTTGAGACGGTCGCGCATCATTTTAACCGTACCGAAAAAATCGGCACCGATGCGGTCCAGTTTATTGATGAAGGCAATCTTGGGTACCTTGTAACGGTCGGCCTGGCGCCAGACCGTCTCCGACTGGGGTTCCACACCACCTACGGCACAGAAGACACCCACGGCCCCATCCAGCACACGCAGGGAGCGCTCCACCTCAATGGTAAAATCCACATGACCCGGCGTGTCGATGACCTGGATATCCCGCCCATTCCACTGGCAGGTGGTGACCGCTGAAGTGATGGTGATACCCCGTTCCTGCTCGTCGGCCATCCAGTCCATTACCGCTTCACCGTCATGAACCTCGCCGAGCTTGTGGGATCGCCCCGTGTAGTAAAGGACCCGTTCGGTGACCGTTGTTTTACCGGCATCGATGTGAGCGATGATACCAATATTCCGAATATTATTAAGTTTGTCAGTTTTCTTCATCGTGTCAGCAGCATATCAGCGGTTAAGGGAAATTCTAGTGGAAGGTGGCCAGTCAGCGTCTGTGCCTCCGCTCCGTCAATGAGAATTTTTACCTGGTCGACCTCTGCAACGTTAAGGACCAGGGAATTGACAATAGAAAATAGTGTCAGTTGTTCCAGGCGGCAACTCCCAGAGTGGTTTTCCCGCAGATGAAGGGAAAAATCAACCACCGCCGTCCCATCTTCAAGCAGAAAAAAGGATCTCAGTCGGGTCTCTTTGGGTATGGTGGCCAGATTTCCACGCGCAGACCCCTTGATCAGTTCCAATACCAGCTGCCTGCCAAATGCCAAGGGTTCGCCAGGGTTGACCATCACACGCGCTTCGGCAATAAGAAATGACCGCTTCACATCGGCGAAATAGAGATGAACAACCTGCTTATCCCCTTCATCGGCAGCGCAACCCGGCAGCATTCCAGCACCATGAACCACCAGTCCGGCAATTATCAACCAGCTGACCATTCGCAAAGCGGTTATGCCGCCGTAAAGCACATTCATGGATGGTTTCCTGCTGCAAATCGTTATCCGCCATTGAAACGGGAGGTTGCCATGACCCGCGAAAGAACTCATGTATGCCAAGGACCCGGACATGTCAAGAACAACACGGGTGAAGGGAATTTGTCCCGGGTGGATCCGGCCGCCACCTGCGGATGGCGGGAGACACGATAAAAAAAGCGGGCCCCCACTTAACAAAGCAGGCGCCCGCCGGGTTATGGGAAGGACGGTAGTCTACGATTCCTTGATGGCATCAGTCAGTTCGGGCAGAAAATCGAGGATGTCGGCTTCGATGCCCACGTCGGCCATCTGGAAGATCGGCGCCTTGACGTTCTTGTTGATGGCCACGATAAACGGTGCGCCCTTGATGCCGCCCATGTGCTGGAAACTGCCGCTGATCCCGCAGGCCAGGTATACCTTGGGCTTGACCGTCTGCCCGGAGGTGCCCACCTGGCGGGATTTTTCCAGCCACTTGGCATCCACGATGGGCCGCGAGCAGGAGACCACGGCGCCCATGGCATCGGCCAGTTCCTGGGCGACTTCGATATTCTCTTCGTCTTCGATACCACGGCCCACAGAAACCAGCACGTCGGACTTGGTGATGTCCACATCTCCGACTTCGGCTTCCACGACTTCCAGGAAGGTGCGTTTGACCGTCAGGTCGCCGGCATCGCCGGAGCGGTCTTCAACACTGCCGCCGGCCGATTGGCTTTCATCGGGGGCAAAGGCGCCCGGCCTCAGGTTGACCACCGCGCCGCCGGACATGTCGGCAGTCACATGGGTGCTGACCATGCCCGAGTATTCCTGGCGGATCACCTTCAAAACGGTGCCGTCCACACTCTCGATACCCACCACGTCGGCCACGAAGGTCGAATCCAGCTTGATCGACAGGCCGGGGCCCAGGTCCATACCGAAGGTGTCATTAGAAACCAGCACGATGGCCTGGGCGGGCAGGACATTGACCAGCAGCTTGCGCACCACTTCGGCATTGGGGTAGGCCAGGGCGTCCAGGTTGAATTTGAGCACCTTGGCATAGGAGGCCGCCACCGCATCGGCCACCTTGTCGACCTCGGCGCCTGAACCGGTGACGATGGCGGTGACGGCGGCATTGGAATCGATCTTTTTTACCGCAGCAACCAGTTCCAGGGCCGAATCATCGGCCACGCCAGCCGTGTGTGTAATGTATGCATAAATATCAGCCATTATTTCAACCCTCCTTTGGACTTCAAGAGTTCAATCAGCTTGGCAACGATCTCTTCGGTGCTGCCCTCGAGCATCTCGGCTCCCTCGCCCATTTCAGGCACGAAATAATCCAGCCGTTTGACCCGGGCGCCGGCGGCACCCAGGGTAGCGGCGTCAACACCCAGATCGGCGGCGCCATGCTGGGGGATCTCCACCGAGGCCACCTTGCGGATGCCGCGGATGCCCACGTAGCGGGGTTCGTTGATGCCGGTCTGGATCGACAGGACGCAGGGCAGCTGGATCTCGTTCATCTCCTGGTTGCCGCCTTCGATTTCACGGCCCACCTTGAGCTTGTCGCCGTCCACCTCGATCTTGTTCACCAGTGAGGCATAGGGGTAGTCCAGCATGGCCGCCAGCATGCCGCCCACCTCGGCGGCCCCGCCATCGGCCTGGGCACCGGTCAGGATCAGGTCGTACTTGCCCTTATCTACCGCCGCCTTGAGCAGGCTGGCGACGCCTTTGCCGTCCGACCCTTCGAAGGCGTCGTCGCAAAGCAACAACCCGTTGTCGGCCCCCATGGCCATCTCCCGGCGCAGCACCTCTTCGGATTCGTCGTCGCCCACGGTGATCACCGTAACGCTGCCGCCCACCTTGTCGCGGATCAAAATGGCCTCTTCCACCGCGTAGTTGTCCCATTCGTTGACCGAGTAGACCAGGTCGTCGCGCTCGATATCGCTGCCGTCGCGGTTCACCTCGATCTCGTTCTCAGCGGAATCGGGTACCCTTTTGACGCATACTAAGATCTCCATGTTTTCCTCCTATTAAGAATACTGATTACACATTCCCTTAGTAAGACAAGCTGAAAATAACAAATTCCAATATCCACCTGATCTTAAAATTGGGCCAAATAAATCTCAAATTTCAATATTCAAACAAGGGGCAGACCAACCGGTTTGGAATTTGAGATTAGGATCTTTGGGATTTGTTTGTGATTTGTGATTTGGTTATTGAAATTTTATCTTCATATAGAACTTAATATCAGAAACTGGCCTAAGCCATATGTTGTACGATCAATTCCGACAAATCAATGGCTTCCATCTTGCCTTCCAACCCGGCCACCTTGATCGCATCTTCCATGTTGACCAGGCAGAAGGGACAGGCCGTGACGATGACGTTGGCACCCGCTGTGGCGGCCATCTCCACACGCAGCACGCCCATGCGCTGCTCTTCCTCGGGTTCGTAAAACAGCATCAGCCCACCGCCGCCGCAGCAAAAAGACCGGTCGCGGCAGCGCTCCATCTCCACCCGCTTCAACCCGTCGATGGCATCCAGGGCCGCCCGCGGGTCCTCGTAAACATCATTGTGGCGGCCCAGGTAACAGGGGTCGTGATAGGTGTAGACCTTGCCGTCGCCATTGCTGCCGGTCAGCCGGATGGCGCCGGATTTGACGTTGCGGGTGATGAACTGACTGATGTGTTCGACCGGCGGCAGTCCCTGGTAGTCATTTTTCAAGGCGTTGTAGGCATGCGGGTCGGCGGTGATGATGTGCTTGACCCCGCTGTCGAGAATAGCATCGGTGTTCATCTCCTTCATGGTCTGAAACAACATCTCTTCACCGAAACGCCGGATCTCGTTGCCGCTGTCTTTTTCCTGTTTGCCCAGGATACCCACGTCCGCACCGGCCCGGGAAAGAATGGTCGCCGTGGCCCGGCCGATCTCCTGCATGCGGTCATCATAGGATGTGATGCTGTCCACAAAATAAAGGGCCTCGGCCGGATCTTTGGCCAGGTCCTTGACGGTGACCCCCTCGGGCAGATCCTTGGTCCAGTCGGCGCGCTTCTTTTCCATCTTGCCCCAGGGGTTGCCGCGCTTTTCCAGGGCCTTTAATGGCTTTTGCAGGCTCTGGGGCACCATGCCCTCGTCCACCATGCCGCGACGAAGGTCGACGATCTTGTCGATGTACTCGATCCCGATGGGGCACTCCTGCTCGCAGGCCCCGCAGGTGGTGCAGGACCAGATCTCGTCCTCTTCGTAAATGCTGCCGATAAGATCCTCGCTTTTTTTGAACGGGCTGCCATAGGGATGGATGGGATAATTCTTAAATACCAGGTCGCGTCCCTTGATCGAGATGAAGCGCGGTGAAAGCGGCCGGCCCACGGCGTTGGCCGGGCAGTTGTCCGAGCAGCGGCCGCAGTCGGCGCACGAGTAAAAATCCAGGATGTGCTTCCAGGTGAAGTCCTCCAGCTTTTTTACGCCGAAAGATTCCAGATCGTCCAGCTGTTCATCGGTGACGCCGTGCTGAACCGGTTTGATGTTTCCCCGATCGATGCGCATGAAAAACACGTTGAACAGCGAGGTGATCACGTGGAAGTGTTTGCCCAGGGGCAGAAAGCACAGGAAAAAGAAGAAGGTCAGGTCGTGGACATAGTAGGCGGCGATGTGCAGGGTCTGCAACGTCTCCACGGAGGTGGACAGCAGGGCCTGCTTTAACAGCCAGGCCAGGCTCATCGGTGCCAGGAACTCGGCGTGCAGCCCGGCCTGGGTGTTGGCGGCCACACTGCTGACCTCGAACAGGCTTTCGGAAATCATCAGCATTGAGATCAGGCCTAAAACGAACAGCGCTTCGGCCGTGTGGTCCTTGCCGTATTTAGCCGGCACGGCGTAGCGTTCCGGCTTGACCACGGCCCGCCGAAAGGCGGCGATGGCGCAGGCGACCAGTACGGCGGTGGCGGCATAGTCTTTCAGGAAATTATAGATGTGGCCAACCACCCCGTCAAATCCGGGCATGACGAAGCTTGGAAAAATGCCCATGACGACCAGGGAGCACGAACGGATGCTCAGGATCAGAAATCCGACAAAGATGACGATATGCACAACCCCGGCAAGCAGGTAGCGCGGCTGGCGATACTGGCCCAGCCAGATCTTCACCACGTTATAGATGCGCTGGGGAATACGGTCCGCTCGGCTGTCCGGGGCCGCCTTGACCAGCGGCGCCAGGCGGATGGCCATGATATAGGCAAAGACGGCAATCCCCACCAGGGGAATCAGGATCGAAAAAACCACCGTGGGGATGACAAGAAAAAAATACTTAGCCGGAGCGATCAACGCGTTTTCCATATTTTACCCTTGTTCTCCCTTCGGTTTCGTATTAAAATGCATAAAAATGAATGAGGATTCATTCAGTTTTTAACGACTGATTCCAATCCTGTCAAGAAAAAATTTTGGTGAAGATGTCCATCCCCACCCACTGACAGCAGTGGCGTCGTTATTTCTGCGAAAACAATTTATCGGGTTTTGCACCACCGAATGTGCACACGCCAAAGATAAAATTAACCATCAATTTTATTGACAAAAGCAGCGTCTCAAAATAGGTGACAACTGATTCAGCAGCACAAACTCCACCCAACAGGCATGCGGGCCTCATTTATTACGAACGCCCATTAAAAACAAGGAAAAAGGAGGTTCAAGTGAGCACAGACAATCCCTATCTGGAAAAACCGTGGCTGAACCACTACGAGGCAGGCGTTCCCGAACATGTTCAATATGAAAACATCTGCCTGCCGGAGTTCCTGAAGCGGTCGGCCGAGGCGTTCCCGGATAAAATGGCCCTGACATTTCAAGGTTATCAAATCAGCTTTAGCAAACTGAACGAAATGGCGGATCGATTTGCCGCTTGCCTGACCGACTTCGGGGTAAAAAAGGGAGACAGTGTGGCGATCCTGCTGCCCAATGTAATCCCTTGTGTGGCCGCCTACTATGCCATCCTGCGCATCGGCGCTATATCCGTGATGAACAACCCTTTGTATTCCGACCGGGAGTTGGAGCATCAGTTCAATGATTCCGGATCCAAAGTGCTGATCACCTTGGATCTGCTCGGCAACCGGATGATCGATCTTCGGCCAAAAACCAAGATCAAACAGATTATCTATACCAGTATCGGTGACTATCTCCCCTTTCCCAAAAATTTCCTTTTCCCTCTGGTGGGCAAGAAAAAAGGTCTGGCTGCCGACGTCAAACCGGCCGACAACCTTTACAAATGGAAAGCACTGATCGCACGCTATGCGCCCAACCCGCAACAGGTGGCGCTGGATTTTGATGCTGTGGCCATGTACCAGTATACCGGAGGTACCACAGGTGTTTCCAAGGGTGTCATGCTCACCCATGGCAACCTGAGCAAACAGACCCAGCATGTATCGGCCTGGTTTCCCACTTTCGGCGGCGATGAAATCATGCTCGGCGCCCTTCCTTTTTTCCACGTCTTCGGCCTATCCACCGCCATGAACCTGGCCATTTTCAAGGGTTGGGGGAACATCCTGGTACCCAAACCCCAAGCCCCTCAATTGTTGGAGGCCATCAGTAAATTCAAACCCACCTTTGCACCACTGGTGCCCACGATGTACATCGGCATGCTCGAACACCCTGATATTGCAAAAGCAGATCTCACTTCCATCAAAGGCTGTTTTTCCGGCAGCGCCCCGCTGCCGGTGGAGGTAATCAGCGAGTTCGAAAAGAAAACCGGTGCGGTCATTGTCGAGGGTTTCGGAATGACCGAATCCTGCCCGGTAACCCACATCAATCCCTTCAAGGGCGATCGCAAAGTAGGCAGCGTAGGTATTCCCATTTCAGACACCCAAAGCCGTATCGTGGATCTTGGCGACGGGGTCACGGACGTTCCTGTGGGTGAAACCGGTGAACTCCTGGTCAAAGGCCCCCAGGTCATGAAGGGTTATTGGAACCGCCCCGACGCCACCGCGGAAACCCTCACCGACGGGTGGCTGCACACCGGCGATATCGCAAAAATGGACGAAGACGGCTATTTCTACATCGTTGATCGCAAGAAAGATATGATCATCTCCGGCGGCTTCAACGTTTATCCCCGGGATATCGAAGAGGTGTTTTTCGAACATCCCAAGGTGATGGAGGCCACTGTCATCGGCATTCCTCATCCCAAACGCGGCGAGGCGGTCAAAGTGTTCGTCGTGTTAAAGGAAGGCCAGACAGCCACCGCCGAAGAGCTGATGAAATATTGCGAAGACAAGCTGGCCAAGTACAAATGGCCCACGGAAATCGAATTCCGCGAGGAACTGCCCAAAACCAATGTGGGCAAGATTCTCAAAAAAGATCTCAGAGTCATGGAGCAGCAAAAAAAACAATAGGGAACCGGCCGTGTTGGATGGGCCGCTGAGAACGGCAAATTACAAAGACGGGGATTGCATCCAGATGCAACCCCCGTCTTCATTTGTTTTTTGTGAGCGTCGCCAGGTTCAGCGTTCAGGGTTTGCTTTCATTCGTTGACCGTGCGCATAGGCCACCGGGTTCCTGATGAATCCGCCAATCGCAACGCGAGTGGCCCCGCCAGGTAACTATTCATCTGATCAGCGTTTATCGTTAAATGATACTATTGCTGAAGTTCTGGTTCACCCTGAACCGCTGAACCCAGAACCCAGAACCTTGAACCTTGAACCTTGAACCTTGAACCTTGAACCTTGAACCTTGAACCTTGAACCTTGAACCTTGAACCTTGAAC
>RCNC010000668.1_pt1 | contig 22133 bp, 16 predicted proteins | sample 2041301 | NCBI WGS metagenome assembly RCNC01 (sample SAMN09708231, study PRJNA481090) | Marine sediment metagenome, whole genome shotgun sequencing project. | biome: marine sediment; feature: ocean; material: sediment; isolation source: Sewage treatment plant 13A marine sediment (STP13A) ...
ACTAAATTAATACGAGGTAATAAATGGTAGAAAATGTCATAATTATGGGAGCTGCCGGGCGGGATTTTCATAACTTTAACGTCTATTTCAGGGATAATAAACGATACAGGGTAATTTGCTTTACAGCCACGCAGATTCCGAATATCGATGGCAGGCGGTATCCACCTGAACTGGCAGGAGAATTATACCCAAAAGGTATTCCAATATATTCTGATGAAAAACTGGCTGATTTGATAAAAGAAAATAAAGTGGAGCTGGTTGCTTTTTCTTATAGCGATGTCAAACACATTGAGGTTATGCACAAGGCTTCCATCGTTACTGCAGCCGGAGCTGATTTTTTAATTATCGGCGCGGCATATACCATGCTTAAATCGAAAAAAACAGTAATATCAGTATGTGCAATCCGTACCGGATGTGGAAAATCTCAAACCAGCCGTAAGGTTGTGCAGATTCTTCAGAAAATGGGGAAAAAAGTTGTTTCCATACGCCATCCAATGCCTTATGGGAATTTAACTGAACAGATCGTACAGCGTTTTGCGACTTATAAGGATTTTGAAAAGCATAAATGCACAATTGAGGAAAGAGAAGAATACGAGCCGGTTGTTAGCATGGGTGCTGTTATTTATGCCGGTATCGACTACGAAAAGATTCTTAGACAAGCAGAAAAGGAAGCAGATGTAATTGTCTGGGATGGCGGTAATAATGACACGCCGTTTTATAAACCTGATATCAACATAGTTGTTTTTGATCCTCACAGGGCCGGACACGAAACCAGGTACCATCCGGGCGAAACTAATATGCTTATGGCAGATATTGCAATTATCAACAAGGTGGATAGTGCAAGTATTGAAAATGTGGAAAAGGTGAAAAAAACCATAGAAACGCATAATCCTTCTGCCAGGATTATTTTAGCCGATTCCGAAGTAATTGCCGAAGATGCGGATGCGATAAAGGGTAAAAGAGTGCTGGTTGTTGAAGACGGCCCCACCTTAACACACGGGGAGATGAGTTATGGTGCAGGTGTAATTGCTGCCAGACGATTTGGTGCGGCAGAACTTGTTGACCCACGTCCCTACCTGTCAAGCACAATTAAGGAAACATTTGAGAAATACCCGAATATTGGTACTTTGCTGCCGGCAATGGGGTATAGTCCTCAGCAGATGAAGGACCTCGAAACAACCATTAACAACACCGAATGTGATCTTGTTCTGTCAGCAACCCCAATAGATTTACTTAAGCTTCTTTCCATTGAAAAACCGACGATGCGGATTCGCTACGAGTATAAGGATAACAGCAAACCAACTTTAGAGGATTTATTAAAAGAGATGACGTCGTAAAAAGTCCCATCTACTGCTTTGCAGCGGTTTTTCAGAAACTCGGAATACTCCTTGTATGGGTTCGAGCTTATGGCTTTAAAAAATGAATAAGCAAAATCGAAATAAACCGATTCTTCTTGTGGCACTGGGCGGCAACTCCCTTATTCGGAAGGGACAGGAAGGAACAATTGAACAGCAGTTCGCAAATTTAAAGGTCCCGATTCGCCAGATTGCAAGACTTTCAAGAGACTATAAAATCATCATTACACACGGTAACGGGCCTCAGGTTGGAAACCTAATGCTTCAGCAGGATTACTGTGATGCCGTGCCGAAACTGCCGCTGGAAATCCTGGTTGCGCAGACTGAAGGCCAAATCGGGTATATGATAGAATCGACATTGGACGAAGAGTTGATGGAATTGGGAATCGATTTCAAGCCTCTGGTAAGTTTGATTACATATGTAGTTGTCGATAAAAATGATCCTGCATTTAACAATCCGACAAAGCCCATCGGCCCTGGCTTAAGCAAGGAAGAGGCTGCCGGGAGCGAATATCCTGTTTTAAAAACATCTAAAGGATATAGACGTGTGGTAGCTTCACCACGACCTGTTACAATTATTGAAAAGAGGGAAATACAAAAACTTATTGATATGGATTTTATTGTCATTTGCTGCGGTGGCGGAGGTATTCCGGTTATACGAAAGGGGAGGGCATTTAACGGCGTCGATGCGGTTATTGATAAAGACCTGGCAAGTGCGCGCCTTGCCGAGGAAGTGGGTGTAGACATTTTTCTAATTGCAACCGATGTGAAAGGCGTTATGCTTAACTTTGGCACCACAAACCAGAAGATGCTTCGTTTCATGTCATCGGAAGAAACAATTCGTTTTACCAAAGAAGGCCATTTTCCGGCTGGTTCAATGCTGCCTAAAGTTGAGGCGGCCACGCAGTTTGTTAAAAACAAGAAAAAAAAAGCTGTTATTACCTCAATCAAAGAAATAGAAGAGGCGGTCAATGGAAAGGCTGGAACTGAATTTGTTCTTTAAAAAGTAAGGATCATCTCAAAAGAGTGGGTAGGATCATGATCACAAGGATTCCAGGGTTCAAGGTGTCAGGAGGTCGAGTAATCCGCCACAAAACACTTGACCCCTTGAACCCTTTCAATCAACTAATATAGAGGAGAACCAAAAGCGATAACATTTTGAAATTGCTTCAAGTGCATGCTTGTAATTAACAGCAGGTAAAATAATATGATAAGTAAAAATAAGCGTTACAAGTTATATGAGTTTGTGGTGGAAGATTTGGGGTTGAAGATTATAAAAGGAGAATACAAACCAGGTGATACCCTTCCGAATGAAGAGCTGTTGAGCAGGGAATTTGACGTGAGCCGAGGTGTTTTAAGGGAAGCAACAAAGGTTCTTGTTAAAAAGGGACTTATTCGGCTAAAACCAAAAATTGGTACGCAGATACAACCTAAAAGGGAATGGAATCTATTTGATCCTGATGTGCTGATATGGAAATTTGAGGCAGACGATAAGATGAAATTCCTTGAAAACATCATTGAAGTGCGGCGGATTATCGAATCAGAGGCTGCAAAACTTGCTGCCGAACGTGGAGGTGAAGAGGAGATTTCACTTATCAGGTCTAACTATGACAAAATGGTCAAGTTTTTAGACGATAAAGACGGTTATTCATATGAAGAATACATAAAGCTGGATATTAAGTTTCATATATCCATTTTAGAAGCCTGCCAAAATGAGCTTTTTTCGCAAATCGGATACACGATACGTCAGGCATTGTTGGCGGCACGTCAAAGTGACAGAAAAGATATCAAAGCCCAAAAAGAAACACTGTCGCTTCATCTCGATATTGTTAATGCGATTGAAAACCATAAACCTGAGGCGGCTTACAAGGCAACCCGTACACTTATTTATGAAATATGGGGAGAAATTAAGGAAAAAATTTCCAAGCCAGAGTACGCTCAAAATAATGTTAAGTTGAGCGAACCCTGAAGTAATGAAGCAAGTTTGCACATAGAATTTACTGAAAAAACACTTCCCGCCAAAAATCCAATTTTTTTTAATCTTGTCAATTACTACAATTCTTGTTAATAAATCATTTTTGATGAATTTGTGAGAAGTCTGTTTTTCCCACCTCATTTAAATCAACATGGAAATGTTCCCGGAGATTAATAAATGGAACAGACAAGGAATCTGGTTTTAAAATGTCTCGATGATTATGAAGATGATGACAGACTTATAAAAGAACTGAATCAGATTATTAAGAAAGAAGGGAAAAAGGCCTATCCGGTAATTTTTCATGTCTTAACCAATCTTGAGATAGAGGATGAAGACGCCAAGAAATTTTGGGCTGAAATAATCACTCATTATAAAAAACTGGTTTCGATTTTAGGTCGCAAAGTAAACCTGAGAACAGCGCTTTGTGATTATTTTTGCTCGATCCACAGATCATTAAAAAACCCTAAAGTTGTTGAGATTCAACTGTTTGAAAAAACAGTCAAAGCTTCCAGATTCGACAGCCTTACGGGCCTTTACAACAGGCAAGCATTTGACGAAACGCTTGAGCGTGAAATAAACCGTGCAAAACGTCATGAAAAGGAATTATCCATTTTATTTCTTGACCTTGATGACTTTAAAGAAGTTAACGATTCTTTTGGGCATCAAACCGGTGACGAGGTTTTAAAGCAAGTCGCTAAAATCGTATTAAATGAAAAAAGATCTGAAGACTTAGCCGCAAGATATGGGGGCGAAGAAATAGTGGTTATAATGCCTGAAACATACAAGGTTGATTCTCTTGTGTTAGGAGAAAGGATTCGTCAGAGAGTTGAAGAAATGAGAATCGATTTCAAGGGACACACTGTCAGGCTAACAATAAGCGGAGGGCTCGCTTCATTTCCTGAAAATGCTACTGATGCGGAAAGTTTGTTGAAATGTGCAGACAATGCGCTTTATAGAGCCAAGGGTTCAGGCAAAAACAATATTTCCTTTTTTTCACGAGATAAACGGCGTTATATGCGTATTGAGATTGACCGTGAAGTTAAGGTCAGAGAACTTGGGTTTGATAATACACTGACACAAACAGGCAAAGGGAAAAATATCTGTTTTGGAGGTATTCTTTTTGAAAATAAATATGCACTTCCCATTGGAACTAAAATACAACTCCATATACCTCACAACCATAATAAGCCTTTATTTATTATCGGAACTGTCGTTCGTGTGGAGGCCTTTGCCTCAGAGCAATATGATATAGGCGTAGCGATATCATTTATAGAAATGGATAAAACCATTAAAAGTGAGATTTCCAGATGGCTTCAAATTAAAAGAAATAATTAACAGGCAAATAATTAATAAGGGAGAGTATAGTATAATGACAATAAAAAAAGAACTTTTGGATATTCTGGCATGCCCGAAGTGTAAGGGGGATATTTATTTAAATGATTCACAAGATGGGCTTATTTGTGATAATTGCAAACTGCTGTACGAGATAAAAGATGATATTCCGATTATGCTTATTGATGAAGCAAAGCCCATTGAGAAATGAGTCTTCCAAAAGAGCCCAAACCGGCAAAGCTGGTTATAGGTCTTTTCATGAAAGAAAAGCGCCTTATTGAAAAAATACCTGCTGAACTTATCAAGGCATTCGGCTCTGTTGACATGGTGAGTCAATGGTTTCCATTTGACTATACCGATTATTATGAACCTGAAATGAATGCTCCTTTATTCAGGAGGATGCTGACATTTAAAGAGTTAATAAAGCAAAGTTCACTTGCTGATATAAAAACCCTAACCAATGAGATAGAGTCAAATTATTCCAGGGAAGAGAAACGTCTGGTAAATATTGATCCTGGGTATATGCTGCAGGAACGGTTCGTTCTTGCAACAGGAAAGAATTTTGCTCATAGAATTTATATTGGCAAGAAAATTTATGCTGATTTGACCCTGATTTATACAAAAGGTGAGTTTAAAAAGCTGCCCTGGACATATCCGGATTATTCCAACAAGAAAATGCTATCATTTCTCAGACAGGTACGAAAAAAATATGTTGCTGATTTAAAGAATATGGTTTTGTAAATAGTTGAATTTACCACAGAGACCACGGAGTTCACAGAGATAAAAAACTAATAAAACAAGATATTTGCTGTGTTCTCTGTGAGCTCAGTGATGAAAAAAGACTTTTTACGATACCATCAAAAATACACAGGAATAAAAAAAATGATAAAAAGCATGACCGCATTTTCCAGTGCGGAAAAGACAACAGATAACTTTTCAACAACAATCGAAATACGTTCATATAACAGCAGGTATCTTGATATTGCCATGCGAGTTTCTCGTGGATATCTTCTTTTGGAGGACAGAATAAAAGGCATGATATCCGAAAAGGTGAATAGGGGGCGCATTGAAGTTAATGTTCAGATTAAAGGCAATTTAGATGAAACACTTGCATTTGATGTCAATGCAGAAAGAGCAAAGGCATACCATGAAGTCCTGATGAAACTAAAAGATTTATGCGACATTAAAACTGAAGTTTCTTTAGACCTTCTGGCAGCAACAAGTGGTATTATCATACAGGAAGAAGCGGAAAGGGATATTGATGCCTGCTGGTTTGTTGTAAAAGAATGTCTTGTAGAAACCATAGACGACTTAAATAAAATGCGGAGCAAGGAAGGAAATTTTATTGCCGCGGATATCACAAAACGGCTCGATTATATTGAAAATTGCCTAACTCAAATTAAAGATAAATCTTGTGATCTTTTAGCTCATTACCAGCAGCGTCTTAAAGAACGAATTGCTTCTTTAACAAAAGGCATAGTGGAGATAGAACCCGGACGGATTGCACAGGAAGCTGCTTTTTTAGCTGATAAAAGTGATATTTCCGAAGAAATTGTCAGGGCAGAAAGCCATTTAAAGCAGTTTCGCGATATTACAAATTCAGAGGAATCTTCAGGCCGGAAGCTCAATTTCCTGCTACAGGAACTTAACCGTGAATTTAACACAATGGGTTCTAAAACAGAAAAGGCACATATATCCCATATCGTTGTTGATGTTAAGTCAGAACTTGAAAAGATAAGAGAGCAGGTTCAGAATGTCGAATAGAATGAAATAAAATAGCATGGAAAGAAAAAAAATACCCGTTCACGCCCGTTCGAAAAAAAAAGTTGCACAATCTGTGTTCTGTAAGCGTTCACAGGTGCTGCAGATGTGCGTGATCAGGGCGACCAGCTATAGTCTTCTATGCTGATTGCCCTGATCATGCGCAGATGTAGTGCCTGTGAACGCTTACGAAAAAAGGAGTGAAGATGGAACCAAGTTTACTTAACATCGGATTTGGAAGTACGGTGGTTGCGCATCGGATTGTTTCAATTGTATCACCGAATTCCGCTCCGATGAAGAGACTTAAAGATGAGGCTAAAGATGAAAAACGTCTAATAGATGCAACCCATGGCAGAAGAACCCGTTCAATAATTGTCATGGACAGCAACCATGTTGTTCTATCAGCAATACAGGCTGAGACGATATCCCAGCGGTATTCAATGCTTAAGGAAACTCAGTAAGAGTAATGAACGACACAAAAGACAGACGATTTGGGTTAAAACCAGGATCAGTGATTAATGACGGCAGAAGCCGTCTTTTTATAATTTCCGCCCCGTCCGGGTCCGGTAAGACAACCTTGTGCAGTGCAGTCCTTAACCGATTTCAAGACATGCTTTATTCAGTGTCATATACAACAAGAAAACCTCGAAACGGGGAACAAAGTGGAATCGACTATCACTTTATTACAAAAAAGGATTTTAAAGATAAAATTAAAATCGGGAAATGGGCCGAATGGGCGAAGGTTCATGGAAATTATTATGGCACAAGTGCGGAATTGTTAGACAAAGGGTTGGACTCGGGACGCGATATTATTCTTGATATAGATGTTCAGGGAACAATCCGGCTCCTTGAGCGATACCCTGAATCAGTTACAATTTTTGTCATGCCTCCGTCCATTGAGGAATTAAAACGCCGTCTGGAATTAAGGAATACAGACTCCAGTGAAATTATTGCAAGACGACTTGAAAATGCCAAAATAGAAATGGCAAAGAAAGAGCTTTACCTTCATGTAATTATAAACGACCAACTTCCTGATGCCATTGAACAGCTCATAGCTGTTATCGAAAACTATCGTTTAAATGTTCAATAGTCCGGATAAAAACGGCTTCAGGTTCGTTTCAACCAGCGAACAGCAACCAGTAACGAGCAACAAGTATCCAGAATGAAAACTGAAATTCTTTATGGAATTAATCCTGTTTTTGAAGCCCTTAAGGCGGATAGAAGAAAAGTTTTCGAAATTTATATTGCAAAAGATAAAACTTCCGGACGTATTGCAAAAGTTGTAAAATTTGCACAATCTAAAAAGATTCCTGTAAAAGAAGTAAAAACTACGCAGCTTAAATCAATAGTAGGGAACAGTCGGCATCAGGGTATAAGTGCAAAAGTAAACACTTATGCAATGGCCGATTTATCGGATATTATCGGCAGCGACCTGGCAAATGATAATAATCGTTTTTTATTATTGTTGGATAATGTACTGGATCCACAAAATCTTGGTGCAATAATCAGAACCGCACTTGGTGTAGGAATAGACGGTATTATAATTCCAAAAGACAGGTCTGCCATGCCTACACCTGCTGTCTCTAAGGCATCTGCCGGAGCCATCGAGCATGTACGTATGATACGGATTACAAACATGGTGGACACAATTAAGGTCCTGAAACAACAAGGGGTATGGGTTGTGGGACTGGACAAAGGAGCTGACAAAACTGTTTATTCGAGTGATTTGACCGGTTCAGTTGCTATTATTATAGGAGGAGAGGAAAAGGGGATTCGTCCTCTTGTGAAAAAAAACTGCGATTTTTTAGTTTCAATTCCTCAAATGGGGCAGGTGAATTCTTTAAATGCTTCTGTTGCAGCAGCAATAGTAATGTACGAAGCATTCAGGCAGAGAGAAAAACAAAGAAAAGAACCGGATGTGCGAACAACACTTAAAAGTAGATAATATTTATTCACGGATAATCAATACTTTTGCGAGGGCATTTTATCCGGCAAGGTGTCCGGTATGTGATTCTTTCTTTCATTCAAATATGAGCCGAAGCGTAGGTTTGCCGGAAAAAGAATTGAAGGATAAAAAATCTTTAGCCTTTGATCAGGTGCAAGATTCCCAGGAACAGCGAGTTATTTCCTGTTTAAACGGTGATTTTAAATTTGACAGGCTTTTTTCTCCTTATTTATGCTCTGCATGTCTGGAAAGGTATGCACCTGTTGAATCTCCAATTTGCATAAGATGCGGTATGATGTTTAAAAGCAGGGAAGGGGATGACCATCTTTGTGGAGACTGCATAAAGGAACCAAAAAGGTTTAAGATTGCGCGTGCGCCCGGTATTTATGACCGGACACTTAAGAAGGCTATACATTGTTTAAAGTACAGGGGAAAAATTCAGATGGCCCGGCCTTTTGGAATGCTTCTTTTTGCTGCGTTTATTCGGTTTTGGGATATTAAGAATATTGATCTTATTATTCCTGTTCCACTTCACACTAAAAGGCTAAAGGAAAGAGGATTTAACCAGTCGTATCTTCTCGTAAGGAACTGGAAACAGCTTGCCGCAAAATTGAGTATCGAGATGTCCGATATTGCGGTTGAAAGGAATGTGCTTGTGAGGAGCAGATGGACGGAACCACAGACTGGATTGGGTCGCAAAAAACGGATGAAAAACATAAAGAATGCATTCAAGGTTAACGATTGTTCCAGGATTGCCGGGAAAAGAATACTACTTGTAGATGATGTTCTTACCACAGGAGCAACAGTAAATGAGTGCGCAAAGACGCTGCTGAGCGATGGTGCAAAAAGAGTAGATGTGCTCACTCTGGCACGAGCTATGTGATTTATGGATATAATCTTAAAAATAATAGAACTAAAAGATCTTCAAGCAAAAGTGGCTACGATTAAAGAATCAGGCAAAAAAGTTGTATTTACCAATGGCTGTTTTGATATTCTGCATGTTGGGCATGTCCGCTATCTTGCTGCAGCCCGCTCTGCGGGAGATGTCCTGGTAGTTGGTTTAAATTCCGATGAATCCGTAAGATTGATAAAGTCAGCAAAGAGACCGATAGTCAAGCAGGACGAAAGAGCCGAAGTTCTTGCGAGCCTGTGGTGTGTTGATTATATTATTTTATTTAATGAACCGGACCCGCTTTTACTTATTCAAACCATTATGCCTGATATATTGGTAAAGGGAGATGACTGGGCTGAAGAAAATATAATAGGGGCGGACTTTGTTAAGAAAAAAGGGGGCAGGGTAGTGCGGGTTCCGGTAGTACCCCAAGCTTCTACATCAAGAATTATAGAAAGAATCGTTAAAAGATACCGGTGATACATAGCTCATAGCTGATAGCTGAGAGCTGATAGTCCCGCCCCCGACTGCGCGGCAGGATTAAATGATGAAAAATCCTTTTTTCCTATGAGCTGAGAGCTTTGAGCTATGAGGTGTTTAACATATTACGAGGTATGAACTTGATATCGGTTAAAAGAAACGGCACTTCATTTTTACAGTTTCCGAATCTATCCCGGTTTTCGGATATCCGGCATGGGATTTTTACAAGAAAAAACGGGTACAGCAAGACGCCTTACAAAAGCCTTAATACAAGTTACAGTAATGGTGATGACAGCAGAAATGTTAAGTTAAACAGGTCGGTTATTTCCAAGTGTTTTGATGGAAATGAACTTGTATTTTCCAGGCAGGTACACGGGGCAAAGGCTTTGGCGTTTGCAAAAAAAAGTATACCACCGAAAAAGAAATATTCCGAAGTACTTCCGGAATGTGATGCCATGATCACAGATATTCAAAAAATATCTCTTGTAATACAGGTGGCGGACTGCCAGTCAATACTCATGTATGATCCTGTTTTGCAGGTAATTGCAAATGTCCATTCAGGATGGCGCGGAAGTATAAAAAATATAATAGGGCGAACGGTAAGTGTTATGGAAAAAGAGTTTGACTCAAAAGCGGGAAACATTGTTGCCGGTATAAGCCCCTCTCTTGGACCATGCTGTGCTGAATTTGTAAACTATAAAGATGAGATTCCGGAAGAATTATGGAAATACAAGGATGATTCAGATCATTTTGATTTTTGGGCAATAAGCTCAGACCAGCTTTGTGATGCAGGAGTTTTAAAGAAAAATATATATTTAAGCGAAATATGTACCCGGTGTAATACCGATTTATTCTTTTCCTTTCGCGGTGAAGGGACTACGGGAAGGTTTGCTGCTGTTATAGGTTTGAATTCGACTGTGGCTTAAATGCTTTATAGAGTGAAGCATCAAAGACCGCTTCATATCCTGTCAACCTGGCAATGATCACATTGTCAGGATCAAGGAACGTAAAGTCTCCTCTCATTATATGATCAGTCACTTCATTTACTTTAAGTATTGCAGTAACACCCTTTGCAGGGAAACTGTCGCAATACTGTCGGTACGAAGCTAAGTAACTTGGAAGAGATACCTTTCCCATTTCATCATAGCACCAGATAATTGCCATTTGAAAGGCTGAATCAAGGACAAGGGGATCGCCTATCCATCTGTTTCTTAAAGGGTCTGTCATCCATTTTTCAGGTGAAGGGGCTGAGGATATTTCAGCAATTATTCCCTCAGAGGAGTAACCGATGATTTTCTCTATTCCCCGAAGATCATTGCCGTGGAAAAGAATTTTATCATATACCTCATCCATGCTACGGGGGTAGGTCTTTGAATCAAAATACTCTGAGGAACTGAAAGCAGGCGGCAGGGGCGGATCATCAGTCAAAATGGCCTTCGCTCGTGAATGTATTACCGGCATATTATCTTTAAATCCATCGCGCAGTTCAACATCAACTTCGTAATTCTTTCCATTTTTTCTGGCCTTGCCTGCCATTAGACGGATTATCTTCTTTTCCTGATCAAGTTTGATGCCCTTTAAAATACGCATGTCGTCAAAGCCGGAAAGAATAAGGCCGGGATTTTCATGAAGAGCACCATGCCCAAGCCATTCCGTCATCAGAGCAAAAGGAACTACAGGTTTTCCATCCAGGATGTGTGAATTAAGAACCGGGTATTTCTCAACATCCAACTCACGCTTAAAAGTAAGGGAAAGGTGATTTTTATTTTTTAAAACAGCTTTCCGCTTTCTTTCAGAAGACCGGCGTATTTTGCCGTCTGTCTTATTATCTGCAATTATATTTCCGCCAATAACTACTTCTGCCGGGGCGCTTTTATCTCCCATCATTTCGTAAAGCATGCATTTCGCACCATCTTCCATGGGAATCAAATGTACGCCGTTTTTGGCAAATTCCCGTTTTAATGAAGAAGATACCATGCCTCCATCCCAGGGACCCCAGTTGATGGATATGACTTTGCAATCAGGTCTTAATATCGATTCCTGCCAGGCTGTTTTGTTCAGCACTTCATTTGCCATGGCATAATCAACCTGACCCTTGTTTCCCAATCGGGCGGTTATAGATGAAAAAAGAACAATGTATTTAAGGGCGTCCTCTTTGGTTGCATCAAGAAGTGCTTTCAGCCCCATTACTTTGGTGTCAAAAACCTTCTCAAACTGTTTAAGGGTCTTATCTGCAATAAAACGATCTTCAAGTACTCCTGCTCCATGGATAATACCTGTTATCGGGCCTTGATTTGAGCGAATTTTATTGAAAATTGAGTTAACACTGTCAAAATTGCGAACATCAACCGAATAATATATTACATCGGAACCCGTCGATTTCAGGCGGTCTATGTTGTTCGAGATTTCACGATTTGCCATGTGCTTTTTATAATTAGCTTCAATCTTTTTAGGTGATGCCTTTTTTTTGTTCAATTCATTTTTAAGGATGGCCTTTTTTATTGAAGCTTCGTTTATTAATGATGCGAGCCATTTTGGTTCAGGTGATGGAGATGGAGACCGGCCAAGAAGGACAAGGGTCGGGTTGCCATGGTTTGCAAGGGCAAGCGCAGCGGCTGAGGTTACACCTCTTGCGCCGCCTGTGATAACAATCACATCATCAGGTGTGAGATCGGCTGTATGTTTTAAATTCGCCGGATAAGGTGACGATTCAAGTTCAAGCGTATTTCGCATTCCGGGTTGCAAGTTTTTGGCAAAACCGATTTCAACAGGACTCGACGGATCGGGATATAAAAGTTCTGTCACAAACATCTTTGCAAGTCCCAAGTTTTCTTCCCACCCGGGTTCGATGTCAATGGCGCGGCAGCATACACCTTTGAATTCAATAGCGGCTGTTTTTGCAAGCCCGATAAGACCGCCCTGTAAGGGGTTAACAATTCCCCGGCCTTTAAAACCGAAGGCACCATCAAGCCTGGTTATTGTAGCAAAAATTGCCCCGCCTTTTTCAGCGGAATCCAGAATGTCATTCGCAACATGATTTGCCAGCAAAAATGCGTCTTTTAAATCCGGGTTATTACTTTCTGTTTGCCGATTTCCGACGATTATAAGACCGGCAGCTTCAGGGAGCTTTTCTTTGTACTTTAAAATATCTGATGAAATAAGAACGGTATTGATGTCGTGTAACTCAAATTCATCAACGATAGCCTGCGAAAGGCCGGTTTTGTCATCTGTAATAAAAATTTTTCTGCCGTCTGGAATAGATATCCTTTCTCCCTGATGAAATTTCTTTTCAACTACACAGACAACTTTTCTATCAATGTTACCTGAAAGGAGGAAAGGTTCATTTTCAGGTATGATGTCAGGTTTACTATCTGCAGGTTGAGTCTCTGAAGCAGCAAGGTTTACAGAGTTCGATCTTAAATTCCCGGAAGACACGGTTTCCAAACTTTCGTTTTCAAGGTATTGGGCGATCTGTCCCAGTGTTTTTAGCGTACCTACCACATCAGGAGAAATAGATGGCAAAGCAGGCATTTTTTCTTCAAGGGTGGAAAGTATTTCAACCCTTTTTATGGAATCAATACCCAGGTCGGCTTCAATATCCATATCAAGGCCGAGGGTTTCCACTGGATAACCGGTAAGCTGGCTGACTACTGAAAGCAGAGTCTCTTCAATATTTTTTATTTCGACGTGAGACAGCCCGGAATCTTTTACTTCAGGTAAAAAAGATAGATTTTCTTTGTTGGGGCCTTCAGAATTAATCGATCCGTCAACCGCTAGAGAATTGACCATGTATTCGGCGATCTGTCCAAGCGTTTTCAGAGTCCCTACGATATCGGGTGAAATGGATGGCAGATCAGGAATTTTTTCCTCGAGAGTTGAGAGAATTTCAACCCTTTTTATGGAATCAATACCCAGGTCGGCTTCAATATCCATATCAAGGCCGAGGGTTTCGACGGGATAACCTGTAAGCTGACTGACCACTGAAAGCAAGGTCTCTTCTATATCTTTTTGCTTCAGCCCGGGTGATAAAACAGATGATTTAATATCTGATTCGGAAATGACCTCTACAGGTTGTGCTTCAACACGACTAACGGTATTAACCGTGGCGGAGGAAACCGCTGTTTCAATAGTGCCGGAGCCGACTGCCCTTTCAGAGTCTTTCAGGGTATCTGTTCTGCTTTGCTCCGGGAGGCTTTTTGACTGCCGATCTTTATACGGCTCTGCATCCGGTCCTGAAGGCTGGGATTTTATACCCAGAGAAGCTTCAACAAGTCGCTGTGTGCTTTCCATCATTTCCTGCAGGGATCGACTCGCATCGGATTGGGTTTCTAAAAATTTTTGGTGGGTTTCGGCTGTCTGCCTTTGAAGGTCCTGCATCGATTTTAAGCCTTGTTGAACCAGGCTTAATGAATCGATAATAAAGCTTGAATGATTTTGATCGTTCTTTTCCATTGTATGTAGTTTTCCGTCAATATAATCTGCGTCAATCTTTTCTCTTTGTGAAATAAAGTTTTCCGGCTGTCGCGGGGATATATCGGATTTATCATTTATTTGATTGTTTTGGATTTCGGCTGTAGGCTTTATGCTTTTATATTCAAGTTTGCTATTTTCCGGGTTAACATTTTTAGCTTCAGGTCTCACTTCAGGTTTTGGTTTTACGTAATTTGCTCCTGAAATAGGAATGCTCATTATCTGCTTTCTTGTTTTTAAAACAGGATGTTCCCATATGTTTAATTTAACGGGATTTCCCAAAGATGCCAGATGACAGAGTGTTGCTGCAAGATCCGAAACTCCGAAACGAGCTCCCGAAGATCTGTCCATGGGGATAGATATAAAACTTTGACCTGCTAAAATAGATTTCACCAGACCGGTCATAACTGATCTGGGCCCGACTTCAACGAATGTTTTAACCCCTGATTTAAAGATATTTTCAATTTGACTCTTAAAATCTACAGGTTGAAGAAGGTGTTCACCTAAAATCTTTTTTACTTTTTCAGGTTCTAAGGGGTAGGGGAGTCCTGTTGTATTAGAGAAAACCGGGATATCAGAAGGCGTGATTTTGATATCTTTTAAGTTTCCGGTAAAAGGTTTTTGCGCATCTTTTACAAAGGTGCTATGGAATGCGGCAGATACCGGCAGTTTTACTGTTTTAAATCCTTTTTCCCTGAATATTTTTTCTGCATGTAAAATAGCTTCAGTTGAGCCGGAAAGAACACCCTGGTCAGGGCTGTTTCTGTTTGCAAGAATTAAATCTAAGGTTGAATTTGAAATCAGTTCTTCAAGTATGTCAAGGGGGGCTTTAACAGCCAGCATACTTCCGCTGTCATGATTATTACTCCTGCCTGCTTTTGCCATAAGCCGGCCCCGGCAGTTTGAAAGAAAATAAAGAGTATCTTCATCGATCCACCCGGCAGCGCAGAGTGCTGCCAGCTCACCAAAGCTGTGCCCACATGTAACATCCGGTTTGATGCCAAAGCGCCTGAGAATTTTCAGCATTGCAAGGCTTACGGCTCCAATGGCCGGTTGAGCAACATCGGTTCTTTTTAAATTTTCTTGCTGAGCTGTCTTTTCTTCTTTACTAACAGCCGGTACAGGATAGATAAGATCGCTTAGGCGAGATTTCCCTTTATATTTTTCATTTGCTTTTTCTATAGTATCAAGGGCCTCCGGGAAAATGCAGGCCAAGTCATGGCCCATGCCGACATACTGGCTTCCCTGGCTTGGAAAAACAAATGAAATTTTTCCGGGATGCTTGTTCGAGCCATAATAAATATTATTTTCATTCCAGCTTGATTTTTCCTGGTTTGCCTCAAAAGCATTCATGGCTTTTGAAAAAAGAGCAGACAGATCTTTAGAATGTTCAATGACTATTAAAAGCCTGTATTGATCTTCAGGTGAAAAATTATGCCTTGTTTCGGCAGCCTTTATTGCAATATCTTTAAAAGGCAGGCCGCTTTCAATAAAGGCTTTGAAAATTTTGAAACTGTCCTTAAGTTTTTTTTGGCTAGAAGCGGACAGGGCAACAATTTCGACTGAACCGTCCCAGGAAATCTGCTTTTTGTTGGGTTCGTATTCTTCGAGAACTACATGGAAATTACTTCCACCGAATCCAAAAGAACTGACACCGGATCGACGGGGATGCTTTTTATCAGCAATCCAGGGCCGGGTATCGGTATTAAGATAAAAAGGGGACTTATCTATATTGAGGTCGGGATCAGGGTTTTCAGCTTTCAAAGTAGGAGGCAGTACCTTGTTATAAAGCGAAAGGGCGGATTTAATAATGCCTGCCGCACCTGCCGCTGCCTTGGTATGACCTATCATTGATTTAACGGAACCGAGTGCGCATGTATTGCCAATATCACAGGATTCGCTGAAAACCTGATTGAGCGCTTTGAATTCCACCATGTCTCCGACTATGGTTCCGGTGCCGTGAGCTTCGATAAGCCTGACAGTAGCGGGATCGACATCTGAATTACTGTATGCAGTTTTGAGTGATTTCGCCTGACCTTCAGGTTTTGGCGCATAAATGCTTTGCGATCTGCCGTCGCTCGAAGTTCCAAGAGCCTTTATAACAGCGTAAATTCTGTCTCCATCTTTCTTTGCCTCTTCAAGTCTTTTAAGAACAACAAGGCCGATTCCTTCTCCAAGCACCGTACCGTCGGCATCTTTTGAAAATGGTCTTGCATCTCCGGTTGGTGAAAGGATATGGGTTTTTGAAAAACACATATACATAAAAATGTCATTGAGCGTGTCTACACCACCGGTAATAACCATGTCGCTTTTACCGGATATAAGTTCCATAAGAGATAGGTGTATGGCGCTCATGGAACTGGCGCATGCCGCATCAACAACACAGTTGGTACCGCCAAGACCCAGGCGGTTGCATATTCTTCCCGCTACAACATTTCCTAAAAGACCGGGAAAGGAGTTTTCCTGCCATGAGACATATGAATCGGATATTTTATCAATTACACTTTCAGTCGTTTCAGGAGAGACGCCGGCGTCTTTAAGGGCTCTGCGCCATTTCGGGAAACCGAGTCGTGAACTTAAGGGGATAACAAGTTCCTGTGTTCCGGTTACTCCCAGTATTACACTGGTTTTATCCCTGTCAAAAGATTTGCCGTCGCCGTAACCGGCATCTTCAATGGCCATTTTAGCTGCCATCAGGCTAAGGAGCTGGGAAGTGTCAGTTGCTTCAATAGAATTGGGCGGAATTCCGAATTCGGCCGGATCAAAAGATAATGGAGGAATAAAGCCCCCCCGCTTGCAATAGGTATGATCCGCTTTTTTGGGGTCTTTATCAAAGTAGTCTTCAGCAGACCAGTGGGTTTCAGGGATATCGGTTATGCCGTCCTCAGCGCGGGAAATAAGACGCCAGTATTCCTTGAGGCCTGGAGATTTTGGAAAAAAACATCCCATCCCTATAATAGCGACAGGAATATTCGGTATTGTTTTGATATTTTTCAATTTGCAGTACTTTAAAACTTAAGAATTCGGCTTTTTTCGTGGCCAACGATATTATCAAGGTTAAACAATCTTAATAATATAACGCATAAAAACCATATTTGCAAGAACTTGACAACAAATAATCTGGTTGATAAGATGGGATAACAACTTATCAACCATAAAAACATGATTAAATTTTACACCAACAGGGAGTTGTCACAAAAACTGAACATAAACCTTGCCAGGTTTAAGCGCTGGACTCGTGAGTTTCTGCCGCCTGATCCGCTGGGGGGCATGCAATCCGGATATGCAAGGCAATATTCAATAGATAATGCTTTTACGGTCTATGTTGGCGGGCACTTAGTCGGTGAACTTAAATATACTATTCCGCAAGCAAAAAAAATACTTGAAGATTTAAAAAAGTGGTTAAAGGAAAACGCATTTTACATAAACACTGTAAACGGCGGAAAAACCGGAAACGATGGAAAAGCACTGGTTAAAGAGTATATCATTTTTATTTTGCGGGAAAATGATTTAAAAAACAATTCCGGCAGTTTTTCATACAGGATCCGTGGCATAATAAGTGATTTACCGGTAAAAAATAATGAGTACGGAGTTAGAGAGGAACGTTATATTGAGGAATATGTTCTAATTGATAAAAGAAATAAAACAAATAATAATATAGAATCCGAAAAAATGTTGAAAATAACAAAGATTTATCGTTATTTTAAATCCTGTTTGAAATAAGACTGGTGGTTTCAAGTTTTTACGAATTCTTTGATATGTTTAATGGTTAGCGTTCACGGAACATCCTTTTCCTCTAATTCTTTTTTCGTGTTTTCGTCTTTTCGGGCTTTCGTGATTGGTTTTTGATTTTGGACAAAGTTTATCAGCTTTTGTTCCACTTATCAAAGTCGTGCCAGCCCATATCCGATAAGGCTTCTGTAAGTTTGTATGCATCCTACTCATAAATTCGTTTCATCTCTTCCGAATTTCTACTTTCCAATTTCAAGTTTCAAGTCGTGAACGGCTATATTTATTGTATTAAAACCGCCCTGGACTTTTTTCCGTCAATTTTCAGAGTGATGGGCTTGTCAAGCTTTACATGCCTCAAATAATCGGTTTCACTTTCGGGTGATAAAGATTTCAACCATTTCCAGTCCAGAAAATCTTCATCATTTTCTTTTATGGTCAGATAGCTGATACCAAGAGAGGTGATGTTGTGAAAGAAATGGGACCCCTGGGAGGGATCGGCCCTTAAGTTTTCCGCTGTTGTTTCGATTACTGCACCTATGCCTGAAATATTTTTCCAGGTGACAGGGATTCCCAGCCACCGGTCAGCCGAACCCCACCTTCCAGGACCGATAAGAAGATATTTTTTGTTTTGCTGCACCATCTGCCGGTTAATTTTTCCTATTTCACCGGCTATTTCAACGGTTCGTGCCGGATCAAATGAATCAGGTCTGACATAGATGATATCTGCAATATCTTTAAACTTGCCATTACCCAGAGCCATTGTTGAAAAACAGAAAGCGCTATTGATATCTTTTTTAGTTATTTCAACATCCCGGTTATGCATGCTTATGGCCATCGGTCTTATCTGAAGCAGGCTGAATTCCGGCTTTTTCTTCTTATTAAAATCGATATTAACGGAAAACTCGATTTCAACCGGAGATCCCATTCCTTTTCGCCCTATTCTCAGGATTTCTTTAAGTATCTGGGGAAGCGGAAAAAAATCATATTTTAATATACCGGCAAATGTGAGAACCCGATAACCGGGTACATTTCCTGTGTCACGTATCCTGTTTTCTTCAGGAATATAAGTGCTGGAAAGATGAACCACAGGCGCATGGTCGTATGCGTCATCTATTTCCAGTTTTGTAAGAGTTTCGTCATCTGTTGCTTTACCCTGCGATTCCAAAGATTCCTGAGAATCAACCATTTTCAGTGCATAGAAAAACCTCTGTGAATTTTTTAATATGTCATCTACTGTGGAAAACTGTGGCAGGTATTGTGGATATTTTGGTGAAAAGCGAAGTGATGTCTCCCCTTCAACCACTGTTTTTCCCAATCCTAATGCAATATGTGCGATTCCTTCTTCCGGTTTCATATGGGATATAGGATAGAAGTTGTAAGACTGGGCAACTCCTGAAAGTGCCGGATAGAAATAGTCGCTTTGCCGGTTTCCGCTAAGCTGCTGTAAAATTACAGCCATTTTTTCATCTTCGGTTCGATGCAAAGTACTTCTGGCATAGGCCCTTGGTATTTCAAGATATGTGGAAGCATACACCAGTTTTATGGCGATCTCAAGTTGCATGAGCCTCTGGTCAGGGTCAAGGTCTTGGTTTGGCAGCATGTAAGTCTTGTAAATACCGGCAAAAGGTTGAAACTGTGCATCTTCAAGGAGGCTGGAAGACCGAATGGCCAGAGGATAGTTTATATTTTCAATAAATAATTTAAGGTCGCTGTGAAGCCAATCGGGTAAAGAGGATTGTAAGAAAATCTCAGATATCTGGTTATCACTATAGTCGCTGGTGGGAATATCTCTCAGCTTGTTTTCGTTGATAAATGAATCAAAAGCTTCTGTTGAGATGACCAGGGTCTTTGGAACGCTGATGGTGATATCTTTAAATTTTTCATGGATATGAGGATTTTTCTTAAGCTGGGTAGACATAAAGGCAAGTCCTCTGGCTTTTCCGCCGAGAGAACCCTTGCCAATTTTGATGAAATCAGCGGCAGGATCAAAAGCGCCTGAGACAAAATCGGTAATGATACCTTTCTGGCGGCCCTTTCTTCGTTCTTGAATAGATGCAACCAGATGCTCTTTTAATTCCTTTATGTTTGGGAAGTCAGATGTTTTCAGAGGCTTAAGCTTTGAGGCGAGTAGAATTTCAGAACGGGCCATGAGCCAGCTTGAAAAGTGATTCCTGGTCGCATGATAAAAAACAGATTTATCAGGAATAGAAGGAACAACCTTTTCCAGCTCCCTAAGATTAGAGGCCCTGGCTATTTCCCTGCCGTTGGGAAGACGAAAAATGAAATCGCCGAAGCCGAGTCTGTCCATAAAAAAAGATCGGATTTCAGAATGGAGTGAGGGTGAATTTTTATTGAGGAAAACAGCAGGAATCTTTTCCGCTTTTTTGCGGTTTGCCTCTTCCGAACTTAAGTTTAGTAAAGGTATGTCCGGCGTTTCTTTTTTTATCATGGAAAGGAGATCAAATCCTGCATGATTATCCATTTTTCCTTTTCGTGGAAAACGGACATCGGAAAATACGCTCAGTAGGTAAGGTTTAAACTGCCGGTAAAGCTTTTGGGCCTCTTCATAATTTTCCGCCAACAGTATTTTGGGTCGCGCCCGCATTCTGAGGATGCGATGTTCGTCATTGAGTGATTCTTCCATTACAGCCTGAGTTTGCCTAACGATCTCTTTGTAAAGAAGCGGAAGAAAAGATGAGTAATATATGGGTGAGTCTTCCACCAGAATAATCACCCTGACCTTTGCTCTTTTGGTGTCATAGGCCACGTTCATTTGATCTTCGGCATTCTTGATCAGGGCGAGAAGAAGATCACTGTTTCCGTACCATACATACAGTTTGTCTATGGAGCTTAGATCCGAATGTTCAGATTCGAGGAGAAGTCTGTTGGTGTTGTGTGTAAGGAGAAAAATTGGTAACTCAGGGTATATCTTTTTTATTTTTCTGCCAAGATTAAAGGCATCCATGTCGTCTAAGCGGGGCATGGTGATAACCAAATCAAATTCTTTGTTGGATAAAGTATTAAGGGCTTCCTGGGCGGTGGATACCCAGGTGAGTTTGGGCGGGCGGGAAAGATTTAATCCGCGATATTCATGGATGATTCTTTCTGCCAGACGCCCCTCTTCTTCCATGATAAAGGCATCATAAGGGCTGGAAACCAGAAGGATTTCAGTGACCTTTTTCGCCATCAGTTCATGAAAAACCTTAAAGGAAAGATCGAAATCGTCCAGATGGTTATTCGGCAGGTTTGTATTTGGTATTTGGTTCATAGTAGAGCGTTAAATTTATTTTTCAGGAAAAAAATTGAATATACAACAATCAAAACGAGGAAACAAGAAACAAGTTGGATTAGGAGAGAGTAAAATTGACTTTAGCGGCAGTTTCTAAATTATTAAAGAGAGATTATGCTTTAACAAAGGTTTTCCAGCATTTATCAATAGAGCAAGCAACAAGAGCTGTCCTTTGAAAAAGACTTTCTTTTATCATATATTCGTCATCACTATGGTCTTTTCCTCCAATTGGACCCAGGCCATCGATAACAGGTATATTCTGTTGGGCAATTAAATTAGCGTCTGATGCTCCTGACCTGAACTCTTCCTTAAGCGGCAGGTTAAGGCTTTTTGCCACCTCTTCGGCTGTATTGAAAAGTTCTCTGTTAGCAGTGCACTGAGTCATCGGAGGGCGGCTGTTTAATATTTCTACTCTGCAGCTTGTCTTGGGGGTGTGTTGTTTTTTTACTATATCGTTTATTTTTCCTTCCAGGTATTCTTTGTCCTTAATCGATTGAAACCTGAAATCTATGAATGCGGTTGAATCCTCAGGCACTGTGTTGGGGCCGATTCCTCCCTTAATCTTGCCAACATTTACCGTAATCCCTCTTACATGATCATTTAACGTTTCAAATGCGATTATTTTATGAGCAAGTTCGGCTATGGCACTTGCTTTGTCTTTGCCGGCATAAGCCGCATGGCCGGCTTTGCCTTTGACATCCAGTTTTGCTGAAATAATTCCTTTTCGCCCGGTAGCGACTTCTCCCGCAAGGCCTCCAGCCTCCAGGACCAAGGCAAAAGCGCTATTTTTTGCCTCGTTTTCTATGAGTTTTCCGGAACTTTTTGAACCGATTTCTTCATCTGAATTAAAAAAGAAAGTGACGGGTATTTTTTCCAAAAGACCGGCAAACTCAAGGGCTTTA
>RCNC010000669.1_pt1 | contig 22132 bp, 15 predicted proteins | sample 2041301 | NCBI WGS metagenome assembly RCNC01 (sample SAMN09708231, study PRJNA481090) | Marine sediment metagenome, whole genome shotgun sequencing project. | biome: marine sediment; feature: ocean; material: sediment; isolation source: Sewage treatment plant 13A marine sediment (STP13A) ...
TGATGGCCTGGACCTGCAGGTCGCCTACAGCCTGCCAACCGCCGGTCAGCTCATCATTTTCATAGGCCCCGATAGCCTGCAGGCTCGTGAAGCTCAACAAGGCTGCGGTATAGGAGGTCACATAGGGGGTCACTTTCTCGCCGTCCACCTTTACTACGGGCGATTTGACAACAATAAGATAAGGGTTCTCGTCGCAGTCGATATCGCAGCCGAGCTGCCCGGAAACCGGGACGTTGTTGAAAAGATACCCTCCATCGCCACCGGTCTTTTGTGACCCGACTCCCCCAGGGTAACGAAGGGAGACCTTTGCTCCCTGGACCGGATTGTTGTTGATGTCTACCACCAAGCCGGCGATGGAGCCTTTGAGGTTCACCTTCCCATTGCCGCCCGTACTACTTGAATCCGTTGCCGGATCCCCAAGATCGGTGCAGCCGAAGACCCATACACTCATCGCAAGGATTGCCGCCATTGCGATGAGCCCGTTCCAACTCACGGTTTTCTTCATTGCTCACTACCTCCTTCTACATTGTTGGTTGGAAATGATTTTGGCGCTTTCGGCCAAAACGATCGGAAAAAGTCAGCGGGGCCCTCTCTCTGCCCCTTCGGTACTCCCCAGTCTTCTTGTCTCCCTCCGATCACCTCCTTTCTCCATAAGTCTCTACCTAACTCTAAATGAATTATTATTTTTTTCAACAATTCTGACAAGAATGCCAGCAATGTCACAATAAACAGGAACAAAATACGTATTATTTGTCGCCTTTGTCAAGAGAAAATTTTAGAAAGTTTTCTCCTGGTAAATTGGGCTCCTTCCTCTCCTCTCGGGGCTTACTGCCTGATCTGCTTCAAGGAGATCCTGAACATGTTATCGACTACATATTGAATTTCAACTGGATTGTCAAGCTCCAAATAGAAAATATTTTGTGCAAAACCTCTGCGAGTACAGAATATTATACATTAGTTATGTGATCTCATCTCTCGTAACACGCTTTAAAACAATCATCTCGGATCGCATTCTTGTAAGAACCGATATTATCGGACTATAATCCCCGTCGCTCAAGTGATGCACGCCTTTTTTCTAAAAGAACCCACGGGATCCGAGACGCGGGAATCGATTCGGATGAGCGCACCTGCCGACAAAGCACTCTCCCTGCCTGAACATCTGACAAGGATTTTCACGGCCGAGGGAAACCGGGTGGCCCTGGTTTTCCCGGAAGCGCAGTACCGCTACCGAGAGATACTCGAAGGAATCCAGCGAACAGCGGGTTGGTACCAGCGGAACGACGTCCGGCCCGGGGACCGCATCGCCATCCAGATGGTGGCGACCGTCGAATCCATCCTGTATTATCTCGCAAGCCTGTTCTATGGGACAATTCTCGTTCCCCTGAACCCGCGATACACGGCAGAAGAAACGAGATATTTCCTCGAGGACGCAGATGTCCGCCTCTTCCTGTGTCAGAAAACCGGCACGTCCCCCGGGCACCCCGCCGGGTGGAAGGCCTTTCTCAGGTCTACCCGAGGAGATCTCGAGGAGAGGGAGAAAGAAGAATTGGACGTGGCGTTTCTTTTCCGACAACCTCTTTATATAATTGAAACCCGGAGGAGCCCTGACGAGATTGCCCTGCTCTGTTACACGTCCGGCACCACGGGCAAGCCAAAGGGCGCAATGATCACACAGGGGAACCTCTCCACCCTGGCCGCTTCCCTTCACGAGGCCTGGGGGTGGAGTAAGCGCGACGTTCTCCTGCACGCTCTTCCACTCTTTCACGTGCACGGACTCCTCGTGGCTCTGCAGGGGGCCCTTTACGCAGGGGCGCGCACCGTCCTCTTGCCTCGGTTCGACCCGGGCGAGGTTCTCGATCGGCTCGGCCGAAAGACGATCACTGTGTTCATGGGCGTTCCGACCATGTACCGGCGTCTCGTCTCGATCGACAGCCCTCATGAGCCTTCTCTCGGGAACATGCGTCTGTTCGTTTCCGGCTCAGCTCCTCTCGCCCCGGAGGTCTTTCACGCATTTCGTGCACGCTTCGGCCACACGGTCCTCGAGCGGTACGGAATGACCGAGGCGGGCATGGTCCTTTCCAATCCTCTGGACGGGGATCGCAGGCCCGGGTCGGTCGGTTCTCCCCTTCCCGGCGTATCCGTCCGGATCGTGGACCCCGAGACGAATGCCGATGTCTCTTCCGGCGAGACCGGGGAGTTGCTCATCCGGAGTGGAAGTGTTTGCAAGGGGTACTGGAATCTGCCGGAAGCCACGGAACAGGCCTTCACGGGCGAGGGCTGGCTCCGGAGCGGAGACATGGCTCGCGAGGACGCCGACGGCTACATCACCCTCGTGGGACGGCTGAAGGAGCTCATCATTACCGGCGGGTTCAACGTGTACCCCAAAGAAGTGGAGAATGTCCTGGAGAGGCATCCCGGTGTCGGGGAGGCAGCAGTCTTTGGAATGCCGGACAGCGACCTGGGCGAGCAGGTCTGCGCAGCGGTTGTTCCGGAAGGAACGCAGGGGCTGACCGAAGAAGACCTGATCCGCTTTTGCAAGGCCTCCCTCACATCGTACAAGTGCCCTCGCACGATTCGCTTCCTGGACGCTCTGCCCCGCAACCCCATGGGCAAGGTGGTCAAGGAGAGGCTAAAGGTCAAAGGTAAAAGGTGAAAGGCTGAAGCGGGGATCAGGGGTCAGGGATCGTGCCCGTGTGCGTGACGATTTGGCTGTTAGCTCTTAGCTTTTAGCTCCCAGCCTCCCCTCCCCCAAGAGCCACGGTGAGACAGGGATGGAGAGGGGTGGGCTAAGAGCTAACTGCTAAGAGCTAACTGCTAACTGCTAACAGCTTTCTTTCAAACGCGGGGCGTGAAATCCATCCCGGGCTTCAAGGCGCACACGAATTCCTCAAGGAGCCGGATGCTGTTCTTGACGTCCTTGAGAGAGATCATTTCCACGGGGGTGTGCATGTACCGGTTCGGCACGCCGACCAGTCCTGCGGCAACTCCGGCACGGGTGATCTGAATCACGTTCGCGTCGGTCCCGGTCGCACGCGACTCTGCCTTCATCTGATAAGGGATCTTCTTCCTCTCCGCCACGTCCACCAGCAATTGCCCGACCACGGGGTTGATATTCGGGCCTTTGTGGAGGATCGGCCCGCCACCCAGCTTGATATCGCCTACGATCTTCTTCTCCGCACCCGGCTGGTCGGAGGCAAACCCGACATCAACGGCAACCCCTACGTGGGGTTCGATCCCGAAGGCGCTGGTTCGGGCGCCACGAAGGCCGATCTCTTCCTGGACCGTGGAAACGGCCGCGACCTCCACGTTCTTGAATCCCTTTCTCTTGCTCAGCCGGCCGAGGACCTCCGTGACGATGAAGGCGCCGATCTTGTCGTCAAAAGCCCGACTCACAGCGATGTCCTTCCCGAGCATTGCGAGCCCTTCGGCCACGGTCACCATGTCTCCCGTTTGGACCCGCTTCTTTGCGTCCTTCTTGTCCCTCACCCCGATGTCCACCCACAGTTCGTGCGCCTTGGGCACCTTCTTCCGCTCTTCCGGGGTCATCAGGTGAATCGGCTTCTTGCCGACGACACCGAGAATTCTCTCCTTCTTCGTGTGCACGTATACCCTTCGACCCGGCATCAAGGCGAGGTCGACGCCTCCCACGGGCTGGACGTAGAGAAACCCTTCGTCCGACACGTACTGAACCAGGAAGCCGATCTCGTCGCAGTGTCCGGCCAGCATCACCCGGAAGGGTGCGCCACGGTTCAATCTCCCGATCACATTGCCGTGAACGTCGGTCTCCACATCCTCGGTGAAGGCCCCCATACGCTTTCGAACAATTTCCTGTATCTGTGCCTCGAAACCGGACGGGCTCGGGGCATCGATGAGGTCCTCGAGAAACCTGAGCTCTACCTTCTCCATCTCACTTCCCCTTGAATTCCGGCTTGCGCTTCTCCATGAATGCCTGGAACGCCTCCATCAGGTCCTCGGAGGGAAGGATCGCAGCATTCTTCTGGGCCACGAACTCCAATCCGGCTGCTGTCCCGAAGTTCCTCGAGAAGTTCAGCGTCTCTTTCACGCCCTGGACGGTGACGGGCGACAGCCGGGCGATCTCGCTCGCCATCTTGAACCCCTCTTCGAGAAGGGCATCCCGGTCCGGATAGACGTGGGTCAGGAAACCGATCCGGAGCGCCTGGGAGGCATCGAAGTCCCTTCCCGTGAGCGCAAGCTCCCGCGTCCAGCCCTGCCCGATGATGGCCCCGATTCGCTGCAGGGTGCCCAGGTCCGCCACCATGGCCATTCTCGTCTCCCGGATGCTGAACACCGCGTCCTGCGAGGCCAGGCGAATGTCAGAGGCGCAGGCCATGTCCACCCCGCCGCCGATACAGTGGCTGTGGATCGCTACGATGACCGGTTTCCGGCAACGGTCGATCACGTTCATCGACTCCTGAAGACGCATGATCACCCTCTTGAAATCGTGACGACTCTTGGCCGTCGGATCCGTGAACAGGGTGGCCGCCTCGGCCAGATCCAGGCCTGCGGTGAAGCTCTTCCCCTCGGCGGAAATCAAGACCGCACGAACGTCGTCCTCCTCATCGATCCTGTCGAAGACCTGTACCATTTCCTCGAAGAACTTGAGGCTCATCCTGTTCCTCTTGTCCGGGCGGCACAGGATCAGATGACCCACATAGTCTTTCTTCTCGAGTCGAATGCATTCATAGTCTGCCATCGATTTCCCTCCCGCGGCGGGTTCAATCTACAAGCATACAAGGCTGCATCGAGAAATCAAGGCGGGCGGCCTGCTTTGAGAATGCGGGCCGGCCCCGTATAATGGCGAAAGAAGCGTAAGCACACACCTATTTATTGGCAATCGGCTGTTAGCCAAATAAGGCACATCGGTGGAATACAAGACCCCCCTTCCAAAGCGAATCGGCCTCGTGGCGGACAGCCACGACCAGCTGGAGGCCCTCGCCACGGCCGTAGGCATTCTCGAGGAAAGGGGGGCGGAATCCCTCGTACACCTCGGAGATATCTGCGATTCCCTCCGGCTGGACCTGCTGGAGGATTCGGTCCGCCTTCTTCGCAAGCATCGAATGCTCGTGGTAAAGGGGAACAACGATTTCATGCTGGAGAACCTGCTTCGCTGCCAGCCCCCTGAAAACGAGGGCCGCTTCGATCACCTCGCCGCCTTTCTCGAAAACCTCCCGATGCGAATCGTCTGGGACGGGGTCTGTTTCGCACACTCCCTGCCCTTTGATCATCTCCGGTCTTTCTACGAACCCATCGACATAGGGACCACCCAGCGAGCCGAAGACGTCTTCCGCCTCACCCCGCACCGCATCCTGTTCTGCGGTCACTCCCACCGGTCTGTCCTGTTCCGGCTGTCCGGCGACAAGGTCTCCCGAGAGAACTTCCCCGAAGCACAACCGATCGCCCTGGACCGGGAAGAGCGTTACATCATCGTGACAGGCTCTGTCCTCGAGCGGGAATGTGCGATCTTTGACGTTGACTCGTGGAGTGTCGAGAACATCCGGATCCCGTTGGACGAGTAACGCTCGTCCTCGTCGTCGTCCTCGAATTCTGCTGTTAGCTGTTAGCTCTTAGCCGTTAGCTCCCAACCGCTACCCCCTTAGAAACATTTGCGGGGTGGGGTGGGCTAACAGCTAAAAGCTAACAGCTAACAGCTATTCTCGGGCACGAGTCCCGGTTAAGCGATGGGGTGGGCCACCCGCCATTGTCAGCCCTTTTTCGTTTGTGCTATAGATGGGCCGTTCCGAACCACATGAGGGAGCCTCCATGGCGGGTATCCTCCGATACGGCGCCTACATCCCCCACTTCCGACTGCCCAGGAGCGAAATAGGCAATGCCTGGGCAGGACGCGGATCCCGGGGCGAGAAGGCGGTGGCGAATTACGATGAAGACAGTCTCACCCTTGCGGTGGAGGCCGCCCGGGACTGTCTGCACGGCTGGGATCGATCCGAGATCGACGGCCTCTTCTTCGTCTCCACGACCTCCCCCTACCGTGAAAAGCAGGGGGCCGGCCTGGTCGCCTCTGTCCTCGGCCTGCGCTCCGATATCCTGACCGCAGATTTTGCGCACTGTCTGCGCGCAGGGACCACGGCCCTGGAGCTGGCCAAGGCCTACACCGAGACCGGGCGAGCGGCAAGCATCCTCGTGACCTTTGCGGACACGCGGACCGCCCATCCTGGGTCCCCTCAAGAACCCTGGCTCGGAGACGGTGCCGCCGCCTTCCTGATAGGAAAGGGCCGATCCGGCGCCGAATGGGATTCCTTCGTCTCTGTCTCGAACGAAATGATGGATATCTGGCGCACACAGGAGGACGACTTCGTCCGTTCCTGGGAGGACCGCTGGGTCAAGGGCCGGGGATTCCTCGACACAACGCGGGCCGCTGTGGATCGGGTCCTGGGAGAGTCAGGCGTCTCGGCACGCGAGCTGGATCGAGCTGTCCTGTATGCCCCGGATGCAAGGAGTCACCGGCAGCTCGCGAGCGGACTCGACCTCGGAGAGAAGACACAAATCACAGATCCCCTCCTGGACACCGTCGGGGTCGCAGGGGCAGCCCATGTTCCACTGATGCTCGCCTACGCCCTGGAAGAGGCTCGGCCAGACGAGGCCGTCCTGGTGGCCGGGTATGGAGACGGAGCGGATGCCCTGCTCGTGAAGACAACGGAACACGTGAGCCGATTGCGCGGCCGGAGAGGCGTGACAGGACACCTGGAAAGCAAGCGAAGGCTCGCCAACTACGACCGATATCTCTGGTATCGCCGACTCGTGGAGGTCCAACCGCCTCCGGCCCTGCTCGTGGGATCCTCCGCCACGGTCCTCTGGCGGGAGAGGAAATCGATTCTCCAGCTGAACGGGTCCCGCTGCAAGGCGTGCGGGGAGGCGGCCTTTCCCATCCAGAGAATCTGCAACGGATGCATGGCCAAGGACGCATACGAGGAGATCGCCCTTTCCGAGTCCCGGGGAAGGCTCTTTACCTATACCCTGGACTACCTTGCCAGCCAGGCCGACCCGCCCCTGATACAGAGTGTTGTCGATCTGGAGCCGGGGTGTAGACTCTACACCTCGATGACCGACGCGGATCCCGCCGATGTGGGGCTCGAAATGGAAGTGGAGATGACCTTTCGACGGATCCGCAAGGCAGAGGGTTTCTACAATTACTTCTGGAAGTGCCGTCCCGTGCGCTAGCCACCCAACGCCTGGAGAAGACCGGATGGGGACACTAAGAGACAAAACGGCGATCGTGGGGATGGGGTGTACCTCCTTCGGGGAGCTGTGGGATCAAGGCGTGGCCGACCTGATCATCGACGCAGCCTACGAGTGCCTCGAGGACGCGAGCATGGACCCGGGGGACATCCAGGCCGTGTGGGCGGGTACGCTCCGCTCGGGCCTCTCCGGAACGGTCGTAGCCGATGCCCTGAAGCTTCGCAACGTTCCAATCACCCGCGTGGAAAACCACTGTGCCTCCGGCCACGATGCGCTGCGCAATGCGGCCCTGGGCGTCGCCTCGGGACTCTACGACCGGGTGATGGCGATCGGCTACGAGAAGCTCAAAGACACCGGTTTCCCGGGCATGGGCGTGGGCCGGGGCCCCCACCCCACCTGGATGCAGCACTGGACCGCGCCCACCGCCTTCGGGTTCATTGCAAGCCGCTATTTTCTCGCCAACGGACTGACCGTCGAGAAAGGCAGGGAGATCCTCGCGCACATCGCCGTCAAGAACCACGCAAACGGATCTCGCACGGAGAAGGCTCACTTGAGAAACCTCGTATCGCTCGAGCAGGTACTGAACGCGCCGACCATCGCCTGGCCGCTCGGCCTGTTCGACTGCTGCGGCACCTCCGACGGCGCCTCCGCTGCGATCCTGGTCCGTGGCGATCAGGCAACACAGTATCGGAACGATCCGGTGTACGTGAAGGGGATCGGCCTGTCGGTGGATCCGGTCATGCCCTATTTCCGAGCCGGATTCGACTATCTCGGATTCGATGCGACACGGGAGGCAGCCCGGCAGGCCTATGACCAGGCCGGCATCATCGACCCCCGCGAGGAAATCGATCTTGCAGAGGTGCACGACTGCTTCACCATAACCGAACTCGTCAACTACGAGGATTTAGGCTTCAGCCCGGCCGGCACGGGCTGGCAAGATGTTCTCGACGGCACCTTCCACCCGGAGGGACCCCTTCCGGTCAACACGGACGGCGGCCTCAAGTGTTTCGGACACCCCGTGGGCGCATCCGGGCTTCGCATGCTCTACGAGATCTACAAGCAGTTGCAGGGCAAGGCGGGCGAGCGCCAGATCCGGCACGCCCGCAAGGGCCTGGCCCACACCCTGGGGGGCCCTCCCCAGGTGTCCTGCGTCGTGATCGCAGGCAATGAGAAGGATAGGGGCAACCCTTAGCATCCTTTGGAAAAGGAACTCATGTGCGGGCCCCGGTGCTGTAATCATAGGTAAAAGGTCAAAGGGGAAAGGTAAGGACCGACGAATATGCCAGACAAGAAGCTCCCCGGAGAGGGGACAAAGAACGGCCTGCCCCACCCTCTCCCCGACCTCTCCGGCGGGGAGTTGCTGAATCTGCTCGGCAAGAAAGAGCTCCGTTACCTGGACCTCATCCCAAGGGATTCCCTCGAAGAGAAGATCGCCTACCTCGTGTTGGAGGGACCGGGCGCCTGGGGCGAGATGGGTGCCGTATTCGACCGGTTGCTCGAGACGGTCCGCCGCTTCTCGACCCAGGGCATTGGGACGGTCGTCTTCGGCGGCGGAACGGGGTTGTCCGGAATCCTGGGAGGCGACACGGCGCTCGCCGGCTGGCCGATGGCCCCTTTCGGGGGTCTGAAGAGATACTTTCCCGACTTCACGGTCGCGGTCTGCACGACCGACGACGGCGGATCATCGGGCAGCCTGCTGCGCAGCCTGCGCTGCATCGCGCTGGGGGACCTTCGCCGAGCCATCCTCTCCGCGGTTACGCCGCACGGCCTGCTGGCCCGCTACCCAACCCTGTACCCCGAAGATCTCGAAACCGTAATGGCTTCTCTTCAACGGATCATGAACCATCGGTTCGGTCGGTCCCCGGACCCCTCCATCGCGCGACACCCGTCGAAGCTCTTGAGCCCGGGGGCTCGACGCTCTACCCCGCAGGCCCTTCTCTCCTTCCTGGACGATACGGGAAAGGCATTTGTCTCGAACCCGACCTGCAAGGGGATCCCCCTGGCGGAACAGTGTCTCGGCAACCTCTTGCTCGTCGGCTCGATCTACGGCCAGCGGAACCCTCCCCTCCCCAGGGCCTCGAAACGGACAGGCACGCATGACTCACTCTCCTGCAGCGAGATCGTAAAGGGCATCCACGCCTTTGCAGAAGGCATCGGGGCCGGCAAGCAGACCATCTACCCGGCCTGCTGCACCCAGGGAGAACTCCAGGTCCTGTATCGGCATGGGGTGGTGAGCGCCGGAGAGGACAAGTCTGCGAAGGGACACAGCTCCTTTCCGGTGCAACGCGTCTGGGTGCACTTCGTTCGCAAACCCGTTGCGGACAAGAAACTCCTGGAAAAGATCGCAAGCGCGGACTTGATCGTGTTCGCTCCGGGGAGCCTGTACACGAGCATCATCCCCATCCTCCAGATTCCCTCGGTCAGCGACGCGGTGAGGGGCAATCGAAGGGCGCTCAAGGTCCTGGGGGCTAATTTCTGGGCACAGAGGGGCGAGACCGACATCTCCCCGAGCCGACGGGGGAGGGAGTACTATGTTTCGGATCTGATCGACGCCTACCACCACAACGTGCCGGGCGGGGCAAAAGGGCTCTTCGAATCCGTTATCGTAGCCGATCTGCAATCGATCCCCGGAGACATCCTGCGCAACTACGCACTGGAGGGAAAGGTACCCATCTATCTGGACAAGGACCGGGTCCGCACGATGGGCTTTCAAGCAATCGAGGCGGCGGTCTTCTCGGAGCAGAGGCTCCGGAGCGAACGGGTCATCCAACATGATCCGGAAAAGTTTGCACAAGTCATCAAAAGCCTGTATTATCTCCACAAGCATCACAAGAAGACCCCTGTCTCCTTCTCGCTCCCCCCGACTCGATTCGATCCGGCGATCCGCTTTCCTCGGAAGGGGTATCTGTGCGATCATTGGGACAAGGCCCGGCACAAGGTCGGGGAGATGGACATCTCCAACGCTCGACTCCGTACGGCCCTCCTGGATATCCTCTGGAACAACCGGGAGATCCTGCTCGAGCATCTGGACTGCGTGAGGGGCATCCGGATGATTCGGGCCCGGCACTGGGCGAGAAGCACGGAATGGGACAACATCCTGGGGTACTACGATCCGGAAGACGGAACCCTGAAGATCCACGAGCATCTTCTCAGGGGACCGGATCATCGGCTGACAGAGGACCTGTTGATCGCCCTCGGTGAGTCCCTCCTGGGAAACTACTTCAGGAGGAAGTCAACGCGCTCGGTCCGAGAGGAAGGGGAACGGCTCGGCAAGATCTTTGAGATCGAGCTTCGACCTCTGCGGGAGCGCAAGGCCTTTCTGAAGGACCGGGAGCTGACGGAATACCTGCGGCTGGCTCAGCTCAGCTCTTCGCCTGGAGACCCAGACCGGTTTCGAATGGTGATCAACGGAAATGAGGCGTTCACGCCTCCAGGACTTCTTTTCGGGCTCCTTTACGCCTGGTATGTCAACAACCGTTTCGGTGGAATCGTGGATTACGAAATGTCCCTGATACGATGGAAGATCTCCGAGCTCATCCCCAAGCCTTCCATGGTGAGAACCCGGATGCAGGAGCAGATCGATTTCTTTCGACGTGTCGTGTTCCGCCAGAGAGTTCCGTGCCCATGATGGAAGAAAGAGACCCCCCTACCCCGATCGTCATCCCCAGACCCGAGCATTGTCTTTCGAGGAAGAACATCGACCCGGACGCGCTCAAGGTAATGCTCCGTCTCCATCGCCACGGGTACAAGGCCTATCTGGTCGGGGGCGGCGTGCGCGACCTGCTCCTGGGCAGTAAACCGAAGGATTTCGACGTCAGCACGGACGCGCGACCGGGTCAAATCAGAAAATTGTTCAACAACTGCCGCATCATCGGAAGGCGTTTCCGCCTTGCCCACATCTATTTTCGCGGAAGCAAGATCATCGAGGTGTCTACGTTCCGGAAGAGGCCCCCGGAGCCGACCCCCGAGGAGGAGAGCGAGGGGGATACTGTAAAGCCAGGAGATAACACCTTCGGCCGACCCTATGAGGACGCCGTAAGGCGTGACTTGACGATCAACGGCCTCTTTTACGATATCGCCAACTTCTCGATCCTCGACTATGTAGGAGGCATGGACGACCTGAAGGCAGGGATCGTCCGGACGATCGGCCCCCCGGACGAGCGGTTCCGGGAAGATCCCATGAGGATGCTGCGAATCGTCCGGTACGCCGTGCGAACCGGATTCAGAATGGAGCCGGAGACGCGCGCCGCGGTCCTTCGGTGCGCATGTCTCCTCGAGGAGAGCAACCTGTTCCGCTTGCAGGACGAATTCCAGAAAGAGCTCGGCGGTCCCGCCTTCTGTTCTGTGCTACGCCTCCAATGGGAGTTGGGACTTTTGGCAGCCATCTTCCCGGAGTTGGATGCCTACCTCAAGCAGCCGGGCCAGGACCCTCAATCCCTGTTTCACCCATCCTGGGTCTGGAACGCACTCGCCGGCCTGGACGCCTGCACGGAAGACCAGGACCTCATCCGGGAACGCCGGGTCATGTCGCTCGTCGTCCCGTTGATCGAGGGCCGAGTAACGAAAACGTACTCGTCCATGACAGAGGCCAGAAAGGATCCGAGCGGAATCAGAGACCTCTTCCGGCTGGTCGAGACCCCTTTTGCGGTGCCTCGAAGGGAACAGGAAAGGTTCAAGAGCTGTCTAATCGGCTGGATGCGGCTGCTGGAGTTCGTCGATGACAAGAACCTGATCCCGGCCTCTTTTCAAAAGAAGGCATACTTTGACAGGGTTCTTCAGTGGCACCTTTTTCACCAGAGGATCCTCGGCAAACCGGAAGAGGAGACCCGGGAGGCGCTGGACGCCGCCATTCTGGCAGGTCAGAAACGGCATAGCCGAACGAGGAAGAGGAAAAGGCAAAAAAGAGGTTGAAGGATCACGGAGAACCCCTCGATTTTTCTTGACAAATCCAGGGGCCTTCCGTAGAATCATCCCGAAATTAAGGCAAAGGCCGTCCGGGGAGGCGAGACTCGCATGGCGGCTCCTTGGACCCGAACCGATTCTTGAACTGGGAGAAGACTTGCTTTCTCTGTTTCGAAGAGACAGAAAGAAGGTGTCTGTGTACGTGCTTGCAGCGGCGATTTCGCTGCCGCTGGGGTACTTCGTCATTTCCTGGTCGATGAACACCTATTCCTTCCTTTCCCTCTACCGACCCGAGCAGCTTTTCCAGGAAAACGACGATCCTGCGGCCACCCACGAAACCAAAGGGACCGAGATCCTGCAGGCACTCAACGCAGAGATCGAGCAGGAGAGCCACGTCAAGCAGACAGAGGAAGGTTGGCTGCTGGCCCGTGTGGACCGCCTGTGGCATTCGATCCGCAGATACGTTTCTCCTTCCCCAGAAAAGAAGTCCCGTGTCGCCGAGGGGCCTCGCGCCACCCTTGCGAATGAGAAGCCCCTGTCACACCCCTTTCCCGCCCGGGCCAATCCAACGGAAGCACCTGGAAGCGAGAAGACCGCACAGAACCTCCACAACGTCTTGTCTCTCGCTGCGGACCCGGAAATACTCGAAACCGCCTCGGAAGATAGCACCGTTCGCTCGGCACCTTCTCGGAAGAGCTACAAACCCCTCCTGACCGTCTCGACGAAAAAGGCGAAAGCCCTCCAGAAAGAAGAGGGAGACGCGACGAAGGAGTGGCTATACCGCTTTGAACCGCTCAAAGGCGTTCGCACCCAGAGCCTCATCTACCAGTTCAACGGGAATCTGGCACTCGAGGGAACGGTAGAGGCAACACCGATGGGAGAGACGGATACGAACCTTGCCGATTTCGGCTTTCGTACGGTCCATGCCCTCAACTTCCTGCACGATCGCCCCACGCCTTCCATCATGATGGGATACGAGGGTATCCATTCGGGCTATCCGCTTTCCTACGGGGTCGGACTCAACTATCAGGTTTCCCCCCTGGTCAACCTGCGCTTCGACTATTCATTTGAAACACCGAATGATTATCTCGTCCAATACAACGGCAGCTGGGAATCGAGCCTGATGACCACCAACTACAACAAGAGCCGGTCCGACAACCCGCTCTCCATCCACAGCTTCTTCCTGGGCTTTCGGTATCTCGTTCAGCAGAAGGCCACCCGCATCCCTCTTCATACGGGCTTCTTCTATTCGACGAACATGGAACACGAACCCCTCTCGTCGAACGTTTCCATGGGGTTCAGCGTCGGTGGGGGCATCCATCGAAGAGATCTTCGCCTGGGCTTTGACTGGCGCTTTCGTATCTGGGACAACCCGGAACAACAGTTCCTCGACGAGCAGGAAATGCGGGAACTGGAAACGAGGGTGTCGAATCAGTTTCTGCTAACCCTCATGTTCTAGAACGGAAGTGCGTCTTCGAGCCCCTCCTCTCCGAGCCGAACGTCCAGGTATGGGGCGAGGACGACGCTGTCCATGAGTTTTTCGTCCTCCTCCCCATATTCTTCCCCGGAAAGCAAGTGTCCCAGTGAAACAGGTCTCTCGAAGATCAGGTCCACGGCAATGCCCTCCCCGTCGTACCGGACCACCGGAGACCGAGCCAATTGGCGCTGAAGCAGGAGGATGGCACTGCCCGTGAGCTGTTTGCGGGGGGACTCCTCCTGGGCGATCTCGAGATACCGGGAGAAGGCCGGCAGGGCCCCTTCAGGGTTCTTCAAGCGAAGGTAGGCACATCCGAGATCAAAGGCTACGTCTGCGCGACCGGGCACGACTCGCTCCGCCCGCCTCAACGATTCGAGGCAGGCTTCATAATCCCCCTCCTCGTACTCGCTGAGGGCCTGTCGAATCAGGAGCGCACAGAGTCGCTGACGGACAGGGGAAATCCGTTCCGGGGAAAGCGTCATTTCTGAATGAAGCGCCCGCTCGTACCGGTGGATGGCTTTCTCGTAGCTTCCCATCATTTCTTCGAAGACCCCCTGCAAGAGACTCAACCTTCCGTCCGGCTCGGACAACTGAACTTGTATGCTTCGAATTCGTTCCAGCCCTCTTTCATAGTGTCCGGTTCGGTAATCATCCAACAGAACAGACTCTGCTTTGCGGGCCAGCTGAGCCGCTTGTGTCTTCGGTAGAATGAACGGCTTCCCCCCTTCCGACGGCCGGGAGAGGATCATCAGGGCTTCTCCCCCCATCCGAAGGGCCTCGAGGGAGCGGAAGATCTCTGAATCCAGGTCCGCTGGGGCTCGTTCGTCGCTTCGGGCAACAAGGAAACAGAACAGGGCCTTCGCATGCTCTCCTCGATTTGCCGATTCCCTTCCCCGCGAATATGCGTCGGAGGGGTCGTCGATACTCGCGAGCAGGTCAGGGTCGTCGCGGATCAAGGTCAAGATCTCTCCCCTGATCCGGGGGTCCTGCAGGACCTGAGAGGCCTCGAAAAGATGCAGCCCGTAGTCCACGAGAGCCTCTTCCTTGCGTCCGAGGGCCTCTTCGATGCGAGCCTTCTGGTAGTGCACATCCCTTGCCTGCGATTCTCCCAGGTAGGGTTCAAGGTCGTTCATGGCCCCCAGGGCATCGGAGAGATCCTCCTGCCGCAGAGCGGCCTGCAGGCGTTCTGTGAGGATCGCAACGATCCTGTTGCGAATGGCCTGTCGCCCGTTCTCTCCCCTGACGTTACGGAGGGACTCCTGGTACACCTCCAAGGCCGCCCCGTCATCCCCCCTGTGCTCGTACACCTTCCCTTGCCACAGATACGGAAACGCCTGCGTAGGGGCCCATTCCCTGGCCCTTTCCAGTGCTTCCAGGGCCTCTGCCATGTCGCCTCGCACGAGCGCCTCTCGGCTGACTTCACGATAGGCCGATGCAAGTTCATTCTGGAAGGCTTCTTCCGTCCCCACACTCGGAACGCGGCGCAGACACTTCTCATACTTGTCCAGGGCCTCCTGCCACCGTCCCGCCTGCAAGAGGAGATACCCCGTTCTCCGATCGTCCAGGGCACGATCTTCCCGACCCCCTTTGTGGTCCTCCAGGGACGCGAGACCGGAGGCCACACTCTTCCCAATCTTCCTTCGATTCTTCTGCTCTATACGGCTTACCAGCAGGCTCACCCGCCGCTGGACCCGTTCGATCTCCTCGGGATCTCTCTCGTACTTGAGGTACCGTTCCAGGAAAGGGAGTGCCTCTATCGTCTTCCCACGCTTCAGAAGGACGGTGGCGAGGTTGTAGAGAAGGGCTTCATCTTCCGGATTCACCAGAAGGGCCTGCTCGAACGCCTCCTGGGCCTGGGGGTATTCCCCCCTGACAAACCGTTCGGTTCCCAGGAAGGAGTAGTAGTAGGCCAACTTCGCCTTCACTTCGTTACGCTCTCGAGCGTCCGGATCCAGGTAGAGATAACGACGATAGGCGAGAATGGCCTGCTCCCACTGCGCCTCTCGCTCGTAGACCCTGGCCAGGTTGTAAGCCACCAGCGGATTCTCCGGGGCCCAGTACAACGCCTTCTTCAGGAACCGGAGGGCATCCGTATATCCCCCCTCCCGGTAGGCCTCGTCCGCCAGAGAGGTACACAGGCTGACCAATTCCTCCATGTAGGGGCGATTCGTCGCCTCTTCCAGTCTCAACTCGAGGATTCTTTCGAGATAGGCCACCGCCTGTTCCGGTCGTCCGAGTCCAATACAGGTCTTTGCCAACAAGGAGTACAAGTCCGGGTTCTCTGGATCGACTTCGATCCCCTTGTCCAGGATGTCCTCGGCCCTGGCGAGATACCCCTGACGCAGGTATTCCTCGGCGAGAAGAACATGCAGACGAACAACGCGCTCGAGGATCGCCTCTCGCTGCTCGGTCATCGGATTGACCTGGAGGTAGGCGAGATAGTGGTTCTTCGCGTCTTCGAGCAGGCCTAGCTTCTCCTCACAAGAGGCCTGATGCAACAAGAACCCGGAGTCTTCGGTGTCCCATCGAGCCGCCTCCTGGTACCTCGCCAGAGAACCGTCGTAATCCCCCGCGCTGAACATCGTCTCCGCCGCCTTGCGTAAGCAGTCGGCAATCCACTTCTTGATGGGTCCCTTCTCGGTCGGCCCGCAGAGCGTGTGGTATTCCTTGAGCGAAGCAGCGGCTCGTTCCCATTCTCCCTTCGCCTCATAGACCCGACTCAGGTTGAAGTGTATCGTCTTGGAATACGGGTACAACTCCCGTGCCTGGCCGTACCAATCCAAAGCGCGTAGATACTGGCGATTCTGATACGCCTGAGCGGCCAATTCTCCGCAGAGCTGGAAGACCCTTCTCTTGACCGTCTCACGATCGGGAGCCTCGGGCGCCCAGCGCAGATAAGCCATATAGTACCCGACGGACTCTCCCAGACGACCCAGAGACTGAGCGAGAACGCCCAGGTTGTAGTGTATCGCCGGATCCTGGGGGCTTTGCCAGGCGGCTTGCTGGAAGGCCTTGAGGGCCCCCTCACGATCTCCCAGGCGCAGTCGTTCCTGGGCCTGGGAAATCCAGTCGGCCGGGTCTGCCGCGAGTCGTCCATGGAGGGTCAGGAGGAGAAGAAAAAGAAGGGCCGATACCAGAAGAAACCGCACGCCTTGTCTGAGGGAAGAAGATTGCGTCATGATGGAGGTCTCATGGTTGTTCGTGCGCACGGAGCAGAAGTAGGATCGACTACGATCCCTCCTCAACGAATACTTCTGCTCTTTTACTGTACCAAACTCAATAACCTGCCGTCAAACAAGAATAAAACAGGGTTCAGGGGGTATACGGATGCGAGAGGCATTGGACTCATCTGATGTGGTACCGAGCCATCTTCTTGTGCAGGCCCTCTCGGCTGATCCCGAGGTGCTCTGCGGTACGGGTTCTGTTTCCGTAGTGTATCTTCAGGGCCTCTTTGATGAAGAAGGCTTCCACCTGCTGTGTGCGGGTCTTCAACGACCCTTTCGCTGATGCAGCGCTAGGGATGAGGGTCTTCATGACGTTGATCGGCGGTGAAAGAAGGTCGGAAGAGATCAGCCGCTCCTGCTCTGCGTGGATCACGACCCTTTGGATTTCATTCTCCATCTCCCGTACGTTGCCCGGCCAGTGGTAACAGCACAGCAGATCCATCGCCTCAGGCGTAAACCCCATGACCCGCTTTCGCTCACGCAGGGCACAGCGGCCGAGGAAGCTCTCGGCAAGCAGGGGGATGTCTTCCTTTTTGTCCCGAAGAGGGGGTACGGTCAGACAGAATCCATTCAACCGGTAATAGAGATCCTCCCGGAACTCCCCCCGTTGCACCCTGCCCTCGAGATTCCGGTTGGTTGCGGAGACCACGCGCACGTTCACACGGATCGGCTCGGTCCCACCAACGCGAAAGAACTCTTTTCCTTCGATGACACGCAACAGCGCTGTTTGCGTGGACGCGCTTATGTCTCCGATCTCGTCGAGAAACAGCGTCCCGTCTCTTGCTGCTTCGAAGTAGCCGACCCGGCGCACCTTTGCGTCGGTGAAGGCCCCCTTTTCGTGCCCGAAGAGCTCGCTTTGATGCAGGTTGTCCAGGAGGGCCGCGCAGTTTACGATGACCAGGGTCCCTCTTCGCCCACTCTGCCGGTGGATCGCCCCGGCCACGAGTTCCTTCCCGGTCCCGCTTTCCCCTCGGATCAGAACGTTCACCTGCGAGGGGGCGCACTTGCGTATCAGCGTTGCGAGGTCCTTCATCACGGTTGTACGGCCGATCATGTCTTCGAAAACGTTCTTGCGGAGGCCTTCCCGCCGAGACTGAAAAATCTCCTTTTCTGCCTTGTGTTGCATGATGGCAGTCCGAATGCAGAAGCGCAAAGCGGTTTCGTGGTCGGTCTTGTCAAAGACCCAGTCTGTGCCACTCGACAAAGCGTCGGATACAAAACGGTTCGAACCGTTGTGGAGCATGAGTAGGACCCTTCCCCGGGGCGAAACCTCCCGGGACGCCACGATCCATCTGAGCAGTTCCTTCCGGTGCCCATCGAGACCCTCCGTGTCGATCAGGAACAGGGACGGGTGGACTTCTTTGAGTGACCTTCTCTCTGCACCCGGATAGGGCAAGAAGAACAGTTCACCGAGATTCCTGTGCGCATCGTCGAAGAGCCTGCGCATTCGATCCTCGTCGTTCCCCAACCAGCAGATCCGGTATCCCTTCGGTCCCATCGCATCTCCTCCTTATCGACCTCGTCTTGCCCGACCCTTTCCACGACCCGTGCAATCCCCAGGCATTCGGAATGAACGCGGGAGGATTCATAGCAAGCCATGTGCCATGAAGGGGAGCGCTTACGACGCCCTATTTTCCAGGGTGCCCGTCCGCTCCTTCCCGTCGCCGAGTTGCCGAAAGGAGACACAACGCTGTCGTCCTGCTTCCAGTCGTCCACACAAGTTGTTGTCTCACCGTTCTCCCGCAATGGAGCCCCACGGGTAAACCCGTGGTACCATCACAGCGCCCTTGGGGCGACATCACGCCGAAGCTCTCAGAAACGAGCTCGAAGGATGCATTTCCGTTCATCCACGGCCAAGGCCGTGGTCCCTTGCGAAGGCGGATGGAATCTAACAGCCCGTTGAATAAGTGGCTGTTGGAGGCTGTTCAAAAAGTTCCAGATGCAAGGCAGGCAAAACTTGTCCCCGCGAAGGCGGGGATCCAGTCCAACACTGAGGCGTACTTACTGTACGCTGAATGACGAGGGATGAAGCCGAACGCCGCAGATGGTACTTTTTCAACAGCCTCCTAAGAACCTTGCCTCCGGGACAGAGGTCTTCTATGATGACGAGACTTCGCGAGAAAAACCGATTCATGGGGGGAAAAGATCCATGCGCTTCGACAAGAAATCCAGAAAGATCCGCGTCAAGAAGAAAAAAAAGAAGAATGCCAGGATCACCGCGTCTTTTTGGGGTTACGTGGTTTTTGCAGTCGTCCTGTTGGGCATCTTCTACGTCCTGCTCTACAGCGCCCACAAGAAGGGGCTCCGCAGAACCCGTCAGGAGAAAATCCAGGAGGATTTCGATCGGATCTGCGCGGGTGCGGTCCTTCATGCCCAGGAGCATGGAACCTTTCCCTCGACAGAACAGGGAATCGCCGCACTCGTCAAGAAGGTCGTCAAACCGTCCACCCCCGGGGGTTCGTCCGTAAGCACCGGGACCCTCGAACGTATGCCCCTGGACCCATGGCGCAACCCTTACGCGTACAGGGGTTCTGCGAGGGCGGATGAGATCACCCTGATCTCCTGGGGGGCGGACGGGATGCAGGGCGGCACGGGAGAAGCCGCCGACGTCATCCGCAAGGGATGCCGCTCGACGGCCCTGCCGTTACGGTAGAAGGTCAAAGGGTCAAGGTCAGCGGAAGACAACGCCGACAGCTTTCGGGGGGGGGAATGGAGCGGGCAACGGGACTCGAACCCGTGACACCCAGCTTGGGAAGCTGGAACTCTACCAACTGAGTTATGCCCGCCCACGAAACGAGGAAGGATCCTTCCTCTTGCGCATCTAACGTTCCTACTTGATTTGTTCACTATTGTCAAGGGGATAGGGGTCCCGGGCTGGCGACTTCTCCCTTGAGCACGGTCCCTCTTTCTTCAGACAAGGTGGATGATACGGATGGTTCCTCGCCCTCTCGAATGACCTCCGGTGTGACCAGAACGGAAGGGATCCGCTTGACAATCTCCTCGAGGATCCGCGAGTTCAGATAGACCTGTCCGCCGAGAAGCCTGAGAAACGGTTCGTCCTCGAGTTGTTTCAGCCCGGCGATACGCAGGCCTTTTCTGGCCATCCGCTCCTCGATCAGCCCACCCGCGATCGAGAACATGAGCGGAGTCACAACGCCTGCCCAGAACTCCTGGCTGAGTGCCTTGGTCCAGAAAAGCCTGTTGGCCATCCTGTCTATCCCGGCAGCATGGAGCTTTCTTTGGGGCAAAGGGCTATTGAAAGGGGTCGGCTGGAGATGGATCAAGTGCCCAAGGGGCCGGGGACGCTACTTCGTGGCAACGGCCCTGAGAAGGTCCAGTTCTTCGAGGATCTTTCCGCAACCCAGGGCGACACACGAAAGCGGGTCTTCCGCAACGATCACGGGCAGGCCGGTCTCTTCACGGAGCAGGTCATCGATATTCGTCAGAAGCGCCCCGCCCCCTGCCAGGACGATTCCCTTGTCTATGATGTCGGCCGACAGCTCGGGTGGGGTCCTCTCCAGCGTCATCCGGACCGCTTCGACGATGGAGTTGATCGGGTCGCCCAGTGCCTTTCGGATCTCTTCGGAACTGATTTCGATCGTCTTCGGGATCCCCGCCACGAGATCACGGCCCTTCACGAGCATCGACTCATCGTCGCTGGCCGGGGTTGCGGACCCGATCGAGATCTTGATCAGTTCTGCCGTGCGTTCTCCGATCAGGAGATTGTATTTTCGCTTCAAGTGCTGAATGATCGCCTCATCCATCTTGTCGCCCGCCACCCGGATGGACGTGCTGTAGACGATGCCCGCCAGGCTGATGATGGCCACCTCGGTGGTTCCCCCACCGATATCCACAATCATGTTCCCGGACGGTTCTGTGATCGGCAGGCCCGCGCCGATGGCCGCCGCGACCGGTTCCTCGACCAGATAGACCTCACGGGCCCCGGCGGAAGTGGCGGACTCCCTGACGGCCCGCTTTTCCACTTGCGTGATGCCGAATGGGACGGCCACGATGATGCGGGGCCGAACAAAGGCCTTCCGGTTGTGAACCTTCCGAATGAAGTAGCTGAGCATCGCCTCGGTGACCTCGAAGTCGGAGATCACGCCATCCTTGAGGGGCCTTATGGCAACGATGTTCCCCGGTGTGCGGCCCAGCATCTCCTTCGCTTCCTTGCCCACGGCCAACACGCGATTCGTGTTCCTGTTGCCCTTGTGGACAGCCACCACAGAGGGTTCACAACAAACGATCCCCTTGCCCCGCACATAGACCAACGTGTTGGCCGTGCCGAGGTCGATGGAGAGATCGTTTGAGAAAAGACCGTAGAGATAGTTGATCACGTCGGCTATCCCCTTCAAGTGACTATTCAGATTTCGCCGATATCATACTGAAATACAACAGGCAACGCAACTAGACAATCGGCCGGTTTTCCGATAGCCTTGAGACTGCGAATTGCCCGTCGCACCCATCGAGAATCTTGCCTAATACCAGCAGGTCGAGGGGTTCGGGAGTGGGACGGCAACAACCTCCGGAGATTCGAGCAGATGAGGCGTTTCCCTCTTGCCCTCCTCGTCGTGTGGTGCACGATGAGTTGTAGCGGCCTGGACCGCTCCCAAACGGACCGAGCCGGCCGGCCCTATCTGCATGAACCCGCCCCGACCGCCTTTTACACCGAGCAAGGGATCGCATCCTGGTACGGCAAGGAGTTTCACGAGAAGCCTACCGCGACCGGGGAGGTCTACGATATGTACGCCATGACCGCTGCCCACAAGACCCTGCCCCTGGGAACGTGGGTCGTGGTAACCGATTTGGGCACCCAGCACTCCGTTCGGGTGCGGATCAACGATCGGGGCCCCTTTGTCAAGGATCGAATCATCGATCTCTCTTACGGGGCGGCTGATAAGCTCGGGATGCTCGAGAAAGGAACGACGCAAGTCGAGGTACGCTGCACCTACTCGGAAGAAACCCTCCGCGAAAAACTCGGCTACTGGGTGCAACTCGGTGCGTATCAGGACAGCGATCTTGCCGGGGATTTAGCGGTCCGCCTCAAGGAGGAATACCCGAATGTCCGGGTATTGTCATCCGAAGCCTACCATCATGTCCGGATCGGCCCCTTCCAATCCGAGCCGGAAGCCAACCAACTCAAGGAACTTCTGCTGGAAAGTGGACAGAGAGCCTTCGTGGTGCGTGACCTGCTCTCCCTGCCCCCACCCCCTTAGGAGGCTGTTGAAAAAGTCCCGTCTGCGGCGTTCGGCTTCATCCCTCGTCATTCAACGTACAGGAAGTACGCCTCATCGTTACATGGACCCCCGCCTTC
>RCNC010000670.1_pt1 | contig 22123 bp, 24 predicted proteins | sample 2041301 | NCBI WGS metagenome assembly RCNC01 (sample SAMN09708231, study PRJNA481090) | Marine sediment metagenome, whole genome shotgun sequencing project. | biome: marine sediment; feature: ocean; material: sediment; isolation source: Sewage treatment plant 13A marine sediment (STP13A) ...
TTTCTTTGCTATTTCATCCAGAGGGCCGGTGGCCACTATCAAGCTAAACCGGCCCGAGGTGCACCATGCCATGAACCCTGATATGATCAGGGATTTGATCCGGGCATTCTCCGAAAGGGTACCAGGCAACAGCACTTGTGCCAAAGCACCGTCCGCTATGATCTCATTGGATACCACCTGGGAACTGTGATCAGCAGACGGCCACAAAGTATAGGCAAGCCCGCCAAGGATTATGATGGCACCTATAATCTCAGGATTGTGGAAACGGAGATTGCCTCCTGCAACCGGGCCAAGATCATCCGGGATGATCCTGTGAATGCCAGCTTCACAAAGCTGGAAGAGCCGGTTAATACATCATCAGACAATACACATGCTGTTACTTCAGGAGATGGCAACACCATGGTTTTTGTAACGGAGTTGAAATTTTACGATGCCATACACCTGTCGAAAAAAATAAACGGGAAATGGACTTCTCCGGAGGTATTGAATCCCCAGGTCGGTTCAGATGGGGAATTCTATCCTACTGCCCTGTCATTTGATGGGACAGAATTATATATGGTCAGGCGGGTGGATGGGAATAATGATCTATATGTCAGCACCCGAGGAGAGAGTTTCTGGAGCAAGGCCCTACCCCTGAATAGTTTCATCAATACACGGGCGCACGAAACCCACGCCAGCCTGTCTAACGATGGAAATACACTTTATTTCACAAGTGCCAGGAGGGGCGGCCAAGGTAACCTGGATATTTACCGGTCGGAAAGGCAAGCCGGTGGAGACTGGGGGGAGGCTGTAAACCTGGGATCCATTATCAATTCCCCCGAAGATGAAGATGCACCCTTCCTGACCGGCAATGGGAACCGGCTGATTTTTTGTTCAAAAGGGCATTTCAACATGGGCGGTTACGACATTTTCTACAGCGATCATGGTACAAATGGTGAGTGGACAGAAGCGGTCAATATAGGATATCCTATCAATACTACCGGCGATGATCTTTTCTTTTATCCAATGGGCAATGGTCTACAGGGTTTAATGGCGAAAGTTGACAGGGATGGTCCCCTGACTTTTGATATATACCTTGTTGAGATCCAGGATGCCGAAGTAATGCCTCCAACTGCCGTTCTGCCTGTATTTACCAGGGATTTTATTATTAAACTCTACCGGCCGGAGACTGGTGATACCCTTTTACTGCATTACAATAAGGAACAGGATGTAATAAAGTCAAGTGATCCATCTTACAGCATCATCATTGATGAAGGAAAATAGGATCCTTTGAAAGATATGAATCCCCTATCCGGAAAAAATACCAGGCTCAGGGCCATTGAACCAGCTGACCTGGACATCATCTATGAATGGGAGAATGATCCTGCGAACTGGTTGATCAGCAATACCATAACACCATTTGCAAAACATGTCCTCAACCGGTACATCGAGCAAGCGCATAAGGATATCCACGAGGCAAGGCAGCTTCGGCTTATGATAGACCTGATAGATGTTTCCGGGGTTGCGAAGGAGACCATCGGCACCGTAGACCTGTTTGATTTTGATCCTGTCCACGAGAGGACGGGTTTAGGGATTTTAATCGCAAACAAAGAAAACAGGATGAAAGGATTTGCTTATGAATCACTTTCAATCATTATCCGGTATGCATTCGATACACTCCATCTGCACCAGCTTTACTGCAACATTTCTTTGGACAACCAGGCTAGTCTTAACCTGTTCAAAAAGCTTGGTTTTAAGGTTGTAGGGGTTAAGCGGGACTGGCTAAGGAAGAGCAGTGGGTGGCAGGATGTCTGCCTCCTCCAGCTAATACGTCCCAGCTGATATCACAGGGCTGACCAATTCGGTATGAAATCGGTAAACTCGTATTTGTCCTCATTCTCAACATACTGGCAGCAATAGTGTTTCATCCCGTTGGTAACAATAAGCCATGGGACATTATGGGTCAGGTTATATAGTCCAATCTGCTCAAAAACGCTGCTGGTAATAGGGACAGAAGGAGCCTTGCACTCCACAAGTACTACCGGATCACCCAGGTTATTATATACCAGAATGTCGGTCCGCTTTTGCATTTTATTGAAAATGAACTGTTGCTCCACCGTGATCAGCGATGCATGAAATTCTTTTTCTTTTACCAGGTATTGGATAAAGTTTTGCCTGACCCATTCCTCGGGGCTTAGCACAATATATTTCTTGCGGATGGCATCGAAAATATAATTTCTCCCGGCCTCTGATTTTATAGAGAAAGAATAAGTTGGTAAATTTAAAGTTTCCATGAATACCTGTTGACCGAAAAATGATTGTAACAAAAATAACAAGAACTGTCAGAAGGAGGATACCATGAAGACGAAAAAAGATATTGTCGAGAACTGGCTGACCCGCTATACCGGACAGCCACTGCCTGGCTTCGGAGAATATATACTGCTTACCAACTTTGACCATTATCTTGAAATTTTCTGTGAGATGCATAACACGACTGTCATGGACCCATCAAAACCCATGCCCTGTGCCACATCTGATGGAATTAGCGTGATCAATTTTGGCATGGGCAGTGCAAATGCAGCCACCATCATGGACTTGCTCAGCGCCATACATCCCAAAGCAGTCTTGTTCCTAGGGAAATGCGGGGGACTGAAAAAAAAGAACAAGCTTGGCGACCTGATCCTGCCCATAGCAGCCATACGAAGTGAAGGTACATCAGATGATTACCTGCCTCCCGAGGTTCCGGCACTGCCCGCCTTCAGCCTGCAACGGGCCGTATCTTCCACCATACGAAGCCATGAAAAGGATTATTGGACCGGTACGGTTTTTACCACCAACCGCCGGGTATGGGAGCATGATGATGATTTTAAGGATTACCTTGTCACCACCCGATGCATGGCCATCGATATGGAAACAGCTACTATTTTTACGGTGGGATTCGCCAATGAGATCCCTACAGGTGCCTTGCTTCTTGTTTCTGACCAGCCCATGATATCCGCAGGCATTAAGACCATTGAAAGTGACAAAACAGTTACCAATAATTACGTCGATGATCATCTCAGGATAGGCCTTGATTCGTTAAAGGAATTAAAGGAAGAAGGACATTCTGTAAAACATCTCCGTTTCTAATCTCCATCTTATGACTTTTGAAGAGATCTTCAAACAATTGAATGAGAAAATTTACCGCCCCATTTATTTCCTGATGGGAGAAGAGCCCTATTTCATCGACAGGATCACTGAACATATTGCAGCGAATGTGCTTACGGAAGAAGAAAAAACATTCAATCAGATGATCCTGTACGGAAAGGACACCGATATTCCAACTGTCATCAACACCGCCAGGCGCTTTCCCATGATGGCCAGCCGCCAGGTTGTAATTGTAAGGGAAGCACAAAACCTGGACAGGATTGAGGACCTGATCCATTATGTTGAGAATCCTCTTGAATCCACCCTTCTGGTAATCAATTACAAGTATAAAAAACTGGACAAACGCAAAAAGCTATTCAAAGCCCTTGAAAAAAACAGCATCCTGTTCGAGTCCAAGCGATTGTATGATGACAAAATTCCGCCATGGATTAACAGTTATCTGCGATCCAGGGGCAAAAAGATTGAACCCAAGGCTGCCGTCATTTTAACTGAATACCTCGGGAATGACCTTGGCAAGATTGCCAATGAACTGGAAAAACTGATCATTGTCCTGAAAGCAGAACAGGATACCATCACATCAGCAGACATTGAGCGAAATATCGGGATCAGCAAAGATTACAATAATTTCGAGCTGAATAATGCCCTTGCACAACGAAATGTATTAAAAGCCAATAGGATAGTCCAGTATTTTGGGGCCAATCAAAAAAATCACCCGATAATCCTGACCATAACGTCCGTTTACCAGTTTTTCAGCAAGGTTTTGAAGTATCATTTCCTGGCTGACAAATCCTCACGCAATGTTGCATCGGCGCTCGGGATCCAACCATTTTTCGTCCGTGAATATGAAACGGCTGCAAGGAACTATACCACTGCCAAAACTGTCCGTGTCATATCCCTCCTGAGGGAATATGACCTGAAATCCAAAGGTTTCGGTAATGTGTCCGCAGTCCCAGGAGAATTATTAAAAGAACTGATTTACAAAATAATACACTAATATGACAATTATTATAATCATAGTAACACTGATCATCACCGTGATTGCCTTCTACAGCGACGAAGTTTTGTCAAAGATGATGTTGAACCCTTACCAGGTTTACCATAAAAAAGAATGGTACCGTATGATCACCCATGGATTCTTGCATGCAGACTGGACACATCTGATCATCAATATGATTGTCCTGTATTCCTTCGGTTCAAATGTCGAAGCCTGGTTCGGAAAACTGAAGATGGGAGGTTATATTGACAGTGTTGCCATTACATACAGCCTCTTGTATTTCGGTGGCATCATTATCTCGTCGATGATCACCCTCTTCCGGCATAGAAATAATCGCTGGTACAATTCGGTGGGAGCATCTGGTGCAGTGTCTGCCATCATTTTTACCAGCATCTTTTTCAACCCGCTTGACAAGCTCTATTTCTTTGCGGTCATACCCATACCTGGGATTGCCTTTGCCATTCTTTATTTGTTTTACAGTACTTATATGAGCAGGCGGAGCAAGGACAATATCAATCATGATGCACACCTGCTAGGTGCTGTATATGGATTTGCCTTCCCCTTATTAATCGATTTTGACCTGATATCTCATTTTCTGCAGGGCTTTTCGGCTTATTAATGAACCAATTTTATAGGAATGAAAAGGGACGGGGGATTCTGCTGGTTTGACGGTTTTTTCCACAGGGAAATTGAGACCCCGGTTGATACCAGGTTATTCAATACCGGTATCATAGTCAGGGAAGAGGTCCGGACACGTGGTACCAGAATGGCTTTTTTCACTGAACACTATGAAAGTCTTCAGTCACGATTAAACATCCTGCATATAAGTCTGGAGGAGATCCTGGGAACGGAAGAAATGCACCAGCAAGCCATCAACCTGATTAATAAAAACAGGAATTTCGGAGGAAATAACCTTCGTATCACTATTATTCATGAACCGGGTCATGGTCCAGGGACTAACCACTGCCTTATGGAATGTTTAGCCCTTGAACATCCTGCCTATGTATTGAACCGGAAAGGTTTTGTATTGGGACTCTATGATGATCTGAATATCCCTCTTGACCGGCTCACGGGTAAGTTTTCCCGCCCCCCCCTGCTTGATTTTTTTGCCTGGCGTTACATGACTGCCAAGAGACTTGATGATTGCATCCTTTTCAATCAGCAGGGACATATTACCAGCAGCCTGTATTCAACGATCTTTTTCAGGATAAAAGATAGTATCCACACACCTCCTGTAAGGGACGGATCTCCATCCTCTGTTATGCGCGACAAGGTGATCAGGTTGCTGACAGCTGCCGGGGACCCGGTAGATGAGAAAACATCCCTCCGGGCCATGGATATTGAAAAAGCTGATGAGATCTTCCTGGCTAATACTTTGGACGGGATCACCTGGGTGGTGGCTGTGGACAGGTTCAGGTATTTTAACCACACCGGGGTGAAGTTGATCAACTGGCTAAATGAAAAAGCTTTAGGGAGTGATTAATTAAGGCCTGGATTTTCAGGGAAATTAACCCAGGTTTTGTATTTATCACCGGATTTTTTCAGGATATCCTTCCACAGGTTATTGTCAGGCCCCTTCAGGATCTGTTCGGCATTCATCTCGGATACCAACCAGGCATTTTCAGATAACTCATTGTCGAGCTGGTTAGGGGACCAGCCCGCATAACCGAGGAAGAATCTGATCTCGTGACCCTTTATCCTGCCAGATGTGATCATCTCCTTAACAGCTTCAAAATCCCCACCCCAGTAAAGATTATCCAGTACCTGGACCGAATTGGGGATGGCCATTCCCAAGGTGTGTACGTAATGGACAGTATTGGTATTCACCGGGCCACCAATTGATATCTCGGCTTCGATTTCGGGGAAGTCTGACAATACATCATTGACAGACAGATCTACGGGTTTATTTAATACAAAGCCTACAGAGCCTTCCGGAGTATGTTCGGTAAGGAGCACAACAGAGCGCCTGAAATAGGTATCATTCAGGAATGGTTCGGAAATCAGGACCCTGCCCTGCTTCGCAACCTTGTTGTTTTCTATGTTAAAAAAATCAATATCCAGTTCCATATCCTGCTGAATATTTGACCTGCAATATATCCAAATATTTTACAAATATAATACACAGGGCAAATGTTTTTTATTATTCTACGGAATTTTATAGTGAACGTTCGCTTCCATTCCATTAAAATCTTTTACTATCTTTCCATTCTGTTTTTCACAGCCATTGATGGATGAAGTAAAGAAAAGACCCACCCTGCTCCAGGCATTGATCCCCATAGTCTGCCTGATTTTCCTGCTATCACTTAACGTATTCATATATGGTGAAGATACTTTGTCGGGTGCCAACCAGATTGCTCTCCTCCTTTCTGCGGCCATTGCCGGGATCATTGCCATTCGCCTGAAACTGACATGGCCGGCTATCTTATCCCAGATCGTCACAAGCATAGGCTCAGCTATGCCATCCATACTCATCCTGTTGCTTATCGGGTCATTGGCCGGAACCTGGATGATAAGCGGGGTTGTCCCTGCCATGATCTACTATGGCCTGAAGATCATTCACCCCAGCATCTTCCTTTTTGCTGCAGTAGTCACTTGCAGTATTGTCTCCCTGGCCACCGGAAGTGCCTGGTCCACCATTGCAACAGTGGGTATTGCATTACTTGGCATAGGACAGGCCCTGGGTTTACCTGTAGGACTCGTTGCAGGGGCTATTATTTCAGGTGCTTATTTTGGTGATAAGATGTCCCCGCTCTCGGATACAACCAACCTGGCTCCTGCCATGGCAGGCACGGATCTTTTCACACATATCAGGTATATGATGATCACAACGGTTCCTACTATGATCCTCACGCTGATCATATTCCTGGTAATAGGTTTTGTGTCCAATTTTGAAAATGACGGGGCCAGTGTACAGGCCGTTCTTGAACAGATCCAGCTTAACTTTTATATCTCCCCGGTGCTACTGATCGTACCGGTACTGCTCATCCTGGTCATTATAAAAAAAATGCCTCCACTGCCTGCCATCTTGTTTGGTGTACTCGTTGGTGGCTTGTTTGCCGTTTTATTCCAGCCCGGGATCATCCGGAATATTGCCGGTGATTCCTATGGTTTTCTCATGGGTTCATATGTTGGAGTCATGCAGTCCATGTTTGGGGAAATCAGCATCCTGACAGAAAATGATATCGTTAATGAACTTTTGACTACCTCGGGCATGGCAGGCATGCTGGACACCATATGGTTGATCCTGGCGGCCATGGTGTTTGGAGGTGTTATGGAATCAGCCGGTCTGCTTATGAGGATATCCGAAGCCATCATCAGGTGGGCCAATTCCACGGGGTCACTGGTTGCATCCACAGTGCTAACCAGTATTTTCTTTAATATCACCGCATCTGACCAGTATATAGCCATTGTAGTGCCCGGAAGGATGTATGCCAAAACTTACAGGGAACGGGGGTATAAACCGGAACTGCTGAGCCGGACACTGGAAGACGGTGGAACCGTCACATCAGTCCTGATCCCATGGAATACTTGTGGCGCCACCCAGTCCCGCGTCCTTGGAGTATCCACATTTACCTACCTCCCCTATTGTTTCTTCAATATTATCAGTCCTTTTATGACAATATTCATTGCCTCCATCAATTACAAGATCAGGCGTATAGACAAGGAGGAAGATCCGGATCAAAAAATACCAGGATAAGTATCCGGATTATATTCATGCATCATCCCATAAATGGTCTCGAAAACATCTTCGGCACTGGGATTGGAAAAATAATCACCGTCGGTACCATAAGCAGGCCTGTGATCCCGTTGTGAAATAGTCCTGGGTTGCTGGTCCAGGTACTCAAAAGCACCCTGTTCCTCGAGTACTTTCTGCATCATGTATGCCGTGGCACCACCCGGGACATCCTCATCGAAAAAAACGACCTTCCCCGTCTTCCTGACCGATTCAAGGATGCTATGTGGAAGATCAAAAGGAATCAGTGTCTGAACATCGATCACCTCTGTATCAATATTGAATTCCACCAGCTGTGCCGCCGCCTCTTCAGCAATCCTTACGCAGGAACCATAGGTTACCAAGGTGATATCTTTTCCGGTCCGGATAAGCTCCGGGATCCCCAGAGGTACCCTGAACTCACCCATATTTGTTGGTATAGGTTCCTTCAGGCGGTAGCCATTCAGGGGTTCAATGACCAGCGCAGGATCATCCCCTTCAAGCAGGGTATTATATAAGCCGGCAGCGCGTGTCATATCTCGTGGCACACATACATATACCCCGCGAATGGAATTGATCACCATGCTGAGGGGGGAACCCGAATGCCATATACCCTCCAGCCGGTGTCCCCTTGTCCGGATAATGACCGGCGCCGACTGTGCCCCTTTGGTCCGGTAATGCATAGTTGCCAGGTCATCACTTACTGTCTGGAGTCCATACAATAAATAATCAAAATACTGGATCTCTGCAATGGGCCTGAATCCCCTCATCGCCAGACCAATCCCCTGCCCGATAATAGAGGTTTCCCGGATCCCTGTATCTGTGATCCGCCATTCACCATATTTTTCCTGTAAGCCTTCAAGACTCTGGTTTACCCCCCCTATTTTACCGGTATCCTCTCCGAAAGTAACCAGCATTGGATATTTGGCAAACAACCGGTCAAAATTTTCCCTTAATATCTCTCTCCCGGTTGCCTCCTCCACCTCCTGTTCTGGATAGGCTGGCATAACCGGCCGGACATTCAATACGGACCTCTCACTTTCATTGTAGAGAAAAGCGCTGTACTGATCCCAGGCCTCATCATACCGCCTGTTAAGCCAGTTATTTATTTCTTTCTGCAAATCCAGCCTTACGGGGCAATCCATGCAGATATGGCGAAGCACCTTTTTGGCTGTCGAGAAATTATCCTTACGTATCGGATTCCTGACTCTTTGTAGGTTTTTCCGCAATATCCTGATCTTGTCTATCTCTTCTGAGAGGCATTTGCACTTTTTATGTACCAGGATATCAACTAGTTCCTCCCTCTCCTTGTTAATGGCTCCAGTGTAATTTGTCCAGGCTATCTCCCTTGCCTGTTTAACCCGCACAACTGCTTCCTCTTCAATAAGATCCAGCTCTTCCGAGCTTGCAAGGTTGTTTTCAAGTACCCATTCCCTCATCTTTTTAAGGGGGTCAAATGCTTTTTCCCAATCCAGTCTTTCCTTCGTTTTATAACGTTCATGAGAACCTGAGGTGGAATGCCCGAGCGGTTGGTTCATTTCATCTATATGGAAAAGGACCGGTATATGTTCATCCCTGCAACGCTGAATACCTTCCTCAAAAACCCTGCATAATTCAGGATAATCCCAGCCCCTGGCATGGTAAATCAGGATACCCTTCTCCTTATCATTTGCTTCGAATCCCTTAAGTGCAGCCGAGATACTCTCCTTAACCGTCTGGTATTCCTTTGTTACTGAAATACCATAACCATCGTCCCATACCGCCACAGCCATAGGGATCTGCATGACGGCTGCAGCATTCATGGTCTCAAAGAAATGTCCTTCTGATGTGCTCGCATCCCCAATCATTCCAAAAGCGACTTCATTCCCATTTTCGGTCAGTGATTCGGTCCCATTCAGTCCAGGGCTATGCCTGAACAGCTTCGAGGCATAGGCTAGTCCCACAAGCCGCGGCATCTGGGCTGCAGTAGGAGACAGGTCCGCAGCAGCGTTCTTCTGTTCCATCAGGTTCCTCCATGTACCGTCAGGATTTACATTGGCAGTGGCGAAATGGTTGTTAAAATTCCTCCCGGCATTGCCGGGGTTCATTTCCGGATCTGTGCTTCCGTAGACCTGTGAGAAGAAACTTTCCGGTGTAACAATCCCGGCAGCCATCATGAAGGTCTGGTCACGGTAATACCCCGATCGCCAGTCCCCTTTCCTGAAGTTCTTGGCCATGGCTATCTGCGCGACTTCTTTACCATCCCCGAAAATGCCAAATTTGGCCTTGCCTGTCAATACCTCTTTCCTGGCAACTACACTGCATTGCCTGCTTATACGGGCAAGGCGGTAATCTTCAAGCACTTCTTCCCGGAAATTATCAAAGGAGATCTTTTGTATTTCCTCCTCCTTCATAGGCTGAATTTAAATTGGTATCCGGACAAAAATACAAAACAATTCAGCCATTTAAATTGTTTCTTTTTAAAATGCTAACTTTGCAGACATCATGCTGAAAGTTATTATCATTTCGTTTATCCTGCTGGGAATAGCTTTCCTCGGACTTGCCTTCCGGGCACTGTTTGTCAGCGGGGGAAGGTTTCCACAAACATCCATCGGTAAGAACAAACAGATGCGGGAACTGGGCATAACCTGCGTGAAACACGATGAGCTGAACTGCCATAAGAATGGTGGCGGCGGCGGCGGTTGTGGCTGTTCCTGATTGCTTTATAACTCCTCTGACAGCGTTTTTTCCATCCCTGCGGTATACCATACCCTGTATTCCCCCATCTCATCATTAAAGATCAGGTAGGCATCCAGGTATGTATGTTCTTCAAGGAAACGGCGGGCTTTTTCATACCCCATTACCATAAAAGCAGTAGCATAGGCATCTGCCCGCATGCAATCGCTGGCGACCACAGTGGCACTCAATAAACCATGCTGTACAGGATATCCTGTGGAAGGATCTATGGTATGTGAGTACTTAATGCCATCTTCTTCATAAAACCTCCGATAATTACCGGAGGTGGCCAGTGACCTTCCGGATATCTGCACGATCGCCTGCAACTGCACCCCCGGCAGTTGGAGTCCGTCGATAGGCTTATCAATACCGATCCGCCAATCCAGGCCGAAGCGGTTTTTTCCATTGCACCTTACCTCGCCTCCGATCTCCACAAGGTAATTCTTTATGTTCTCTGCATCAAAAAATCCGGCCAGGACATCCACTGCATAGCCCTGGGCGATGGCATTCATATCCAGCATAATCCCTTCCCTATCCCTGACCAGCCTGTTATCCTGGAGGGAAACCATATTCATCCCCACAAACTGCAGAAGGCTGTCAATCAAGGCGCTGTCTACCCTGGACCTTTCAGTAAAACCAAATCCCCAGGCATTTACCACGGGTGCAACAGTAATGTCAAATGCCCCCCCTGTTGCAGTATATACTTCGGCTGCCGCCTGGAAGCAATGCCTGAAATAGTCATCGGCATCAACATCGGATATCCCCTGGTTCATGCGGGAGACAATGGAAGAGGGTAGATAGGTGGAAAGGGACTGGTCAAATTCTCCCAACAGTTTCTCCAATTGTTCCTGGTAATCGGTACTGTCCGGGTCCTGGTAGGTAATATTATAGGTGGTACCCTGCGTATATCCGCTGATCTTCAGCCAGGCACCCCGGTTGCCAGCAGCGCATCCGTTCAATAGAAGGGCCAGGACCAGGCCCCCGGCCCATAAAGTCATTTTAAACATTGGCTAGCCCCCGAAATCATCAAAATCAACCATCTCATCAGGAATGCCCAGGTTATACAGCATATCCTGTACGGCATCATTCATCATGGGTGGTCCGCAGAGATAATATTCAATCTCTTCGGGTTCCTCAACTTTGCCAAGGTATTCATCATATAATACCTGGTGTATGAATCCTGTCATTCCGTTCCACTTATCTTCTTCCAATGGCTCTGAAAGGGCAATATGAAACTTAAAGTTCGGAAACTTCTTTTCTATGGCCCTGAACTCATCTTCATAGAATATCTCACGCATGGACCGGGCTCCATACCAGTAAGATACCTTGCGACCGGTTTTAAGGGTATGGAATAAATGGAATATATGTGATCTGAGGGGTGCCATTCCGGCTCCTCCACCGATATATACCATTTCCTTGTCGGAATCCTTGATATGGAATTCACCATAAGGCCCTGAAACCATTACTTTATCACCGGGCTTACGTGAAAATATATAGGATGAACAAACACCGGGGGGTACTTTCATAAAGCCGCCCCTGGACCTGTCCCATGGGGGAGTGGCAATCCGGATATTCAGCATCACAATATTGCCTTCTGCCGGATGGTTCGCCATGGAATAGGCTCTGTAGGTTTCCTCCGAATTTTTCATTTTCAGGTCCCACATATTGAACTTATCCCACTCATCCCTGAATTCTTCTTCGATATCGAAATCCTTGAAGTTAACTTCAACCTTGGGTACATCGATCTGGGCATAACCTCCTGAATCAAAATCAAGGGTTTCCCCCTCAGGCAGTTTCACAACGAACTCTTTGATAAAGGTTGCTACATTGCGGTTGGAAATAACCTCGCATTCCCATTTTTTGATCCCCAGAACTGATTCCGGGACCCGGATCTTCATGTCACTGCGGATCTTTACCTGGCAACCCAGGCGCCAGTCAGTCTGCTGCTCCTTACGTGTAAAGAATCCTGTTTCTGTGGGAAGGATACTTCCACCCCCATCATAGACCTGTGCTTTGCACATACCGCAGGTTCCACCACCCCCACAGGCTGAAGGCAGGAAGATGCCTGATTCAGACATCGTATTCAACAATGTATTTCCGGGGGAAACGATCAATTCCTTATCATTGATCTGCAGATTGACTTCACCCTGAGGTGTCAGTTTTGCCCTGGCGTAGAGCAACATAAATACCAGCAGGATGATCACAATCAGGAAAACTGCTATACTTATCAGGATTACTCCGAGGGAGGATGTTAGTAGCACCATATCAGACGTCAGTATTTAAAGTTTGATACCCATAAAACTCATGAATGCAATGCCCATCAACCCGGTGATGATGAAGGTGATCCCGAGTCCACGCAAAGGAGCAGGAACATTAGAATACCGGATCTTCTCACGGATGGCGGCAATGCCTACAATGGCCAGGAACCAGCCCACCCCGGAACCGAGTCCGAATGAAGTGGCCTCAGCAATGGATGTGTATTCCCGTTCCTGCATAAATAGCGAACCTCCCAGGATAGCACAGTTCACGGCTATCAGGGGAAGAAAGATCCCAAGTGAAGCGTAGAGTGAAGGGGCAAATTTCTCCACGATCATCTCCACCAGCTGCACCATTGATGCGATCACAGCAATGAACATGATGAAGCTCAGGAAACTCAGGTCCACGTCGGCTAATGTGGGACTGAGCCAGGTCAGGGCGCCTGCCTTAAGTATGTAATTTTCGATCAGGTAATCGACAGGCACCGTAAAACCCAGGACAAAGATCACTGCAAGTCCCAGTCCGGTCGAGGTCTTTACTGTCTTCGATACCGCCAGGTATGAGCACATACCCAGGAAATATGCGAAGATCATATTGTCAATAAAAATGGACTTGACGAATATATTTACAAGATTTTCCATATGCTACAAATTTTCTAATTCTCTTCAAATAATTTCTTGTTCTTTGAACGCTGAACCCAGATAATGATGCCTACGGTGATCAGTGCCATTGGTGGCAGGATCATCAATCCGTTATTCACATATCCGGTATTAAAAATGCCCAGTTTCTCAAACAGGGGATAGTCCCAAATTGTTCCCGAGCCAAGCAACTCCCTGAAAAAGGCAACAATGATCAGGATGACTCCATATCCTGTAGCATTCCCTATGCCATCCAGGAAAGCCGGCCAGGGTTTGTTGGCCATGGCAAAAGCCTCCAGCCTCCCCATAATGATACAGTTCGTGATGATCAATCCCACAAAAACCGAGAGTTGTTTGCTCACATCATAGGCAAATGCCTGCAGGATCTCATCCACCAGGATAACCATGGTGGCAATGACCGTGAGCTGCACAATGATGCGGATCCTGGGCGGAATGGATTTCCTGAGCAGGGAAATCACCACGTTGGAGACAGCCATGACAGCTACCACTGATATTGCCAGTACAACTGAAGGTTTCAGTTTAACCGTAACGGCAAGGGCTGAACAGATCCCCAGGACCTGTACCGTAATAGGATTGCTGTCATTCAGAGGATCCCTGAGTAAATTCAGGTTCTTCGTTGAAAACAGCGGTTCTCTCTCTTTCATGATCAGTTGCTTTTAGTCTTAAAAAAGGTTTCATAATTGCCGAGGCATTCTTCCATCATCTCCTGGAGTGCCACACTGGTAATGGTCCCTCCTGAAATGGCATCCACGGCATGCGGATCAGCCGGGTCTGCGCCGCCTTTAACGACCCTGACCGATGTAAATTTCCCGGCATCATCAAATATTTTCTTACCCAGGTATTGAGCCTGGTACCAATCCGTATTGATCTCTGCACCCAGTCCGGGTGTCTCCTTGGCATGGGCAAAGATGGCCCCGTAAATCGTCGCCATATCTTCCTCCAGGGAAATATAACCCCATATGGGTCCCCATAGTCCCTTCCCCTGCAGTGGCAGAATATATATTTCTTTGCCATCTTCATCGACATAAACGAATACCGGCAGGTTCCGTTCCTCCTGAGATTTTGCCAGCTCTGCCTTCAGGTTTACTTTAAATGCTTCCACTTCCGTCTTCAATTCTCCTGCTGGATCGATGGTGAAGCTTTTGGTAATGTTCTTCCCATAGGCCTCTTCCACGAATGCATCTTTATCCTCAACATCATCCATGTCACGAGCGATACCGACAGAACGCAGGATATCCAGTTTCTTCTCGATCTCAACATTTTTTTCCTGGAATGGCTTGAGTTGCTCTGCTACAAATGACAGAAGTGTGGCAACAAACATCACCATCACCGCAGAGAACACGAAAATATATGTATTGCTAAAACTTTTCATAGGATTGGTCTCTTATGTGTTGATACTTATTTTCGCTCTTTTGAGCCTCTTCTTGATGTGGGATTCTATTATGTAATGATCGATAAGGGGTGCAAAAACATTCATCAGCAGGATGGCCAACATAACCCCTTCAGGGAAGGCCGGGTTCAGTACCCGGATGATAATGGCAAGGATTCCAATGAGGAAACCATATATCCACTTGCCCCTTTCTGTTTGGGCAGCGCTAACCGGGTCAGTGGCCATGAATACGGCTCCGAATGCAAATCCGCCCAGCATCAAATGTTGCCAGAAGGGGATCTCCATCAGCGCATTTCCTCCAAAGGCATTCAGGATCAGCCCCATTACCGTACCACCTGCAAATACAGAAAAGATGATTTTCCAGCTGCCCACTCCTGTAAAAATGAGGAAAGCGGCCCCGATCAGTATGGCAAGCGTGGAAGTTTCACCAATGGAACCAGGAATAAGTCCAAGGAACATATCCATTCCTGTCATGGGATCACCTGTGGTGTTAAGTATCTGCGGATCATTAACGGCAGCCTGTCCGAGTGCAGTGGCCCCGCTGAATCCATCTACGATCCCTTCCCCCTTAATCAGTCCATTTATCCATACTTTGTCCCCCGACATAAAAGTCGGATAGGCAAAAAACAGAAAGGCCCTGGCTGTAAGCGCCGGGTTAAGGATGTTCATACCTACCCCCCCAAAAACCTCCTTGCCGATGATCACAGCAAAAACTGTTGCCACGGCAACCATCCACAGGGGGGTGTCGACCGGGACTACCAGGGGAACCAATATGCCGGAAACCAGGTAGCCTTCACTTACTTCATGATGCCGGATCTGCGCGAATAAAAATTCTACACCAAGCCCGACTACGTAGGAGACAACGATGATGGGAAATACCTTCAGGAACCCGAACCAGAAATTCTCAAGGACAGCCCGTTCCATGCCAGTGGCCAGGGCATTCTGATATCCAGTATTCCACATTCCCAGGAGGATGGCAGGCACCAGGGCCAGCACCACCACTATCATGGTCCGTTTCATATCCATGGCATCACGGATATGCGAACCCTTCTGGGTAACATGGTTGGGTACAAAGAGGAATGTCTCGAAGGCCTCGAAGGTGGACTGCAAGGCGGCAAACTTCCCACCCTTTTCAAAATTCGGCTTGATCTTATCTACAAACCTTCTCAATGAACTCATATGCGTATGGGATGAATTTTATGTTGTGGATTTACTCTAATTCTTTGATCATCAGGTCAATTCCCTGCCGGATGATGGACTGGATCTCGGTTTTCGAGGGACATACGAATTCGCATAGGGCAAAATCCTCTTCTGCGACCTCGAAGATACCAAGCTGTTCCATTTTCTCAATATCATCCACAAGGATGGCCTTCAACAAATGCATCGGGTATATATCCATTGGCAGGACCTTTTCATATTCGCCGGTTACCACAAAGGGCCGTTCCCCGCCTTTCAGATTAGTATCCACCTTAAATTCCCTGCCAGGCGTCATCCAGGAGGGAAAACTCCGGGAAACACTCAACTTATTGAACCCGGGTAATATCCAACCAAACATCTCGAAATAATTCCCTTCGGGCAGGACAGTTACCTGGTTGTCATAATAACCCAGGTATCCAATCTTGTTTATTTTACTACCGGTTAGCGCATTTCCGCTTATGTACCTTAATTCTCCGGAGTTAACGTTATCCATCACATAAGGCTCAATACTTGTCCCGCTCAAAACCTTGAAATACCTTGGTTTCTTCACTTCAGAACCGGTTATGGCGATTACCCTGGTGGCATCATAGATCCCCTGTTCAAACAGGCGGCCAATCATGATCACCTCCTGGGGATGTAAATACCATACGACTTCATCCTTGTTGACCGGATCGATATGGTGGATCTGCACACCAGGATTCCCGGCCGGGTGCGGTCCCTTAAAATAATGCAAGCTTACACCATTTGCCTGTGTAAATACATCGGCAGCAGGATAGCTGCCGTTCAGTGAAAGATGAACTTCCCCCTTTGTGAGCTTATTCAGGGCATTTATCCCGGTTTGAAAAGCGCTGTTGTTCCCTTTCACCATAAAATCCATATCTGGTGAAAGCGGAGCGGTGTCGAAACCTGAAATAAATATCGCCTTTGGCTCTGTTTGTGAACGAGCAATAACCGCATAGGGCCGCTGCTGGATGGAAGGCCACAATCCGGCATCCTGAATTTTCTTGATAATCAGTTCCTGGTCAAGTTTGCCAGGATCGGCGGCCCCGAAATCCTCAGATTCATTCTTCCCATCAGCTTCTACAACAACTTCCAGTATTCTTCTTCTTTCTCCGCGGTTGACTGCTTTGACCTCTCCGCTCACCGGTGAGGCAAATTTTACCTCGGGATGGACTTTATCAAAGAACAGGATGGACCCTGCTTTAACCTTATCTCCGGGCCTTGCAACCAGTTTTGGTACAACTCCGGGAAAATCGATTGGTTTGACAGCAAAGGTCGAGGAAGGTTGGACGTTGGAAATAATTTTTTCGGCGGCTCCTTTTAACTTTATATCAAGACCTTTCTTGATCTTAATTACCTTGGACATGGAATATTTTTTGGTTTGTAAAAGGCATTTGACAAAAATAGGTATTTTTAGTTTTCATACAAGATGGATTAGCTGACATTCAAACAATAAAACTTCATATGTCATGTTTTTAATAGATATATGTCAATAGTAAATTCCATATACCGTCTCAAAGGCTTATTAATAGCTATTATTTTGCTGGTTTTTACAGGAGTTTTAGAGCTTGTGGGCCAGGAAGTATTTTATACTGACTGTACCTTCCGTCCCAGCATCAAATCCGTTCAGCTCCACAGGGCAGGTTGGGATATGACCTACCCAATCATTGAACTGAACAGTGCAGATCAACTGGAACTCCGTTTTGATGATCTCAGCGATGAGGTAAAAAACTATTCATATACAATAGAACACTGTGATGCGGATTGGATGCCCTCCAATCTTGCCGTGGACGAATATATTGATGGATTCAATCATCAACCTGTCCAGGACTATTCCCTTTCCTTCAATACCCATATGAACTATGTCAATTATAGTGTGGTATTACCAAACCAAGATATGGGGATCAAGTTATCCGGCAATTATGTCCTTAAGATCTTCGAAGATTTTGAGGAAACTAACCTGGTACTGACCCATCGTTTTTCAGTATCAGAAGCATTGACAAATATCCAGGGAGATGCCATAAGGCCGGTGGCAGATCCCTATCATGATGACGGCCACCAGATAAGTTTCAAGGTATTTCTGGGATCTGTCAGCATCAATGATCCCTACTCCGAAATCAAGGTGGCCATTCAACAGAACAATCGCTGGAACATGTCTATCAGGACCCTGAAACCACTTTTTATCAGGGATGGCATGCTGGACTATGACCATCAATCGGGCAATATTTTCAAAGGTGGTAATGAATTCCGCTATTTCGATATCAAAAGCATGCGATACCAGGCCGAAATGGTAAGGGACATCAAATACGAGCCACCCTACTACCATGTTTACCTTTTTCCTGACCAGCCCAGGTACAAGGGTAATTATTTTTACAGACAAGACCTGAACGGTCGCTATTATGTTGAAGTCCAGGAAGGTGTCAAAAGACATACAGAGTCAGATTATGTCTATGTCCACTTTACCCTACCCATGGATGTCCCCGTCATCGACGGGAAACTCTATATATGCGGTGCCCTTTCAAACTGGCAGTGCAACGAGACCAACGAATTGACTTATGATTTTGAAACCAAATCATACAGGCTTGAGATGCTTTTGAAGCAGGGATTGTACAATTATGAATATGTTTTTATCAAGGATGGATCAAGATTCCCTGATGCCACCTATATTGAAGGCAGTTCTTATGAGACCGAAAATGACTATGTGGTCTATGTTTACCTGACTACCAATACCTCCCGTTACCACAGGCTGATCGGTTACCAGATCCTGAACTCTATCAGGAAAAACTTTTAATTTACAGGCCGATCTCCTCCCCTATCTTTTTCATGGCATCCAGGCTGATCTCCGCAAATTCAGGAAGTGGGATCCCGATCTTTTCACATTCCATGATGATGTCCCTGTTCACAGAAGCAGCGAATGCTTTTTGCTTCATTCTCTTCACAATGGATTTCGGCTTTACCGATGCGATCTTCCGGTCAGGATATACAAGTGCAGTAGCGTAGATGAGTCCCGTGATAGTCTCGCCAGCGGCCAGGGCATGCTGGAATTCTGTTTCCCTGGCCTTGCCGGTAGCCATCTCATTATGCATGCTGATGGCATCTAGCATATCTTCCTCCAGGTCACAATCTGCCAAAAGCTCCCTGGCCTTCAGGGAATGCGTTTGAGGATCTGCATTGGTTACTTCTACATCAATATCATGAAGCAATCCCGCCATGGCCCATTTTTCCTCATCCCTGCCAAGTTTTTTCGCCAGTGCTCTTAATACCGCTTCTGAGGAGAGGCAATGATAGATCATCTTCTCATTTTTTATGTATTGCTGAAGCAGATCCAGACCTTCATCACGTGTTATCATCGTTTTATTATTTTTGTACCAAAATATTGAAAAATAACCGATGCTGAAAATGATTGATGAAAAGATTTCGATAGAAGAGCTTGTGGAAATTCTGCCAGCTTCAGTCACCTACCTCTCAAAAAAAGGCATCAAATGCATCGCCTGCGGAGAACCCATCTGGGGTACCCTCGAAGAAGCCGCCCGGGAGAAAGGATTTGGCGAGGATGAGATCATTGAGTTTGTCAGGGAATTGAATCAGATCTATGTTCCTGGAATTTAGTTTATCGAATTTTAAAGGATACACCAGTAAGATTTTCAGAGACTTCCCAGAGCTTTGTAGCATGTTCCATATTATGAGATGCTTTGTTTGACGCTACGCGAACCGGATAGCCGGTCATTTCATTGATTCCGTTATAGGGACCGTAATAATCCTTCCCCCTGACATCCGGATCTACCGCTGCACGAATCTGGGTTAGTGCTCCCATGGCAGAGCTCTGGCTGAAAGAATACATTATCGGTCCAAGCAAACGGAACCAAGGTTTCTTCTCCAAATACCTGCCAAGGTTTGTCTTTGAGCTCCCAGGATGAGAGGCGACCGCAATACTTTCCTTGCCATTTTGCTCAAACAATCTTTGAAGCTCGTAGGTAAATAACAAATTCGCCAACTTTGATCTGCCATATCCTTTGATCGGAGAGTAATCCTTTCCATTCTCGAATAGCAAATTATCGAAATCCATTTTACCAAATTTATGACCACTGCTGCTGACATTTACCACCCTGGATCCCGGCGTACTGACAATCAGTTCGAATAACTGGCCAGTCAATGCAAAGTGTCCGAGATGATTGGTTCCCATTTGACCCTCAAAACCATCTTTGGTTAAGAAGTAGGGGGTAGTCATGATCCCGGCATTATTCATCAGCACATCAAGCCGGTCATATTTTGCTTTAAAGTCAGAGGCAAATTTTGTGATGGAAGACAGATCCATCAGATCCAGCTTCATAACAAGCACTTTTCCAATTGGTTTATGCTGCATTATTTCAGATTTTGCAGCCTCTCCCTTCTCCATTGAACGACTGGCTAAAATCACTTTTGCTCCCTTTTCTGCAAGGGCTTTGACCGATTCATAACCCAAACCGCTGTTTCCGCCGGTTACTATTATGATTTTACCTGTTAGATCAGGTATATGATCCCAATTCCATTTCTCTTTTTTCATGATATGTCCAATTATTTTACCTGACTCATCATTATCCTGTCAAACATCCTGTCACTTAATCGTTTACGCATAAACATTAAAGGTTTGGCCATCTTTCCTGCAACATATCTTGTTTTAGGTTTCTTTGCGTTTATCGCTTTGGAAATCACATTGGCAATGACCGAGGGAGGAGATGAAGCTCCTTTTTTCTCATAGGATGATCTTGTAGCATTTGCCATGGATTGAGCGATGTGGCTATAGGGCCCCTCTCCCGACCTGGATAGCATTGGTTCAAGCATTACATCGCCAAATTCTGTAGCAATGGCTCCCGGTTCGACGATTACTACATCAATATTGAATTGTTTTACCTCTAGCCGTAAGGCATCGCTCCAGCCTTCAAGTGCATGTTTTGTTGCATGATACCAGGCTCCGAGCGGGGTATAGATCTTTCCACCCATAGAGCTGATATTGATGATCTTCCCTGATTTTTGTTCACGCATATGAGGAAGTACCAGTTGCGTTAATCTGGCCAATCCAAATATGTTTACTTCGAATTGCCTTCTTGCATCTTCCATAGAGGTGTCTTCCACAGCCCCGTAAATGGCATACCCGGCATTGTTGATTAGAATATCAATTTTCCCTTGCTCCTGTATTAATTGCTCAACACCTTGTTTAATTGTTTCCTCGTTGGTAACATCCATTTTTATCGCGTGTCCACCATTGTCAACTAATTCCTTCATACTTTCAACTCGTCTTGCGGCGCCATAAACAATATGGCCTTCTTTGATCAGTTGCAAGGCAGTTTCTTTTCCCATTCCTGATGATGCTCCTGTAATTAAAATTGTATTTTTCATTTTTATTTATTTATGTGATTACTTACTTACTATTTATTATAAAATTTTTAGACTCCGTATTTCCTCAATAAAAATTCCATAAATGATGATGACTGATCCATATTGCCTTTAAGGATCTCGGTTGACACAGACTCGATAACATGATTTAATAATACTGCCTCATTCCCGGGTTCTTCATAATTCAATTCAGTAAATGCAGCTTTTAATTTATCAATCAACGGTTTCATCTTATCCGGGTTGTTGTATTCAGGCTGCCACTTCAATATGAACTGCAGTTTCCAGAAATCTATTTCTCTGCTATCAACCCCTCTGAAGGGTAGTTCTATGGTTTTTCTAATCACCAGTTTTGGATTTGATTCAAACAATATCGGGCCAAAGATCTTACCAAGACGGACTTCAGCCTCCCTGATCAATGCATCCAACAGGCCTTGTTTGTTTTCAAAATGCCTGAAGATAAGTCCTTCTGATACACTGGCCTTCTTGGCAATCTTGCTTGTAGCTGTAGCTGCATACCCTTCATTGGCAAATAACTCCAACGCAGCTTCTAATATTTTTTCTTGTTTGTCTGTCATTAAATGAGTGATTATTCACTCACAAAAGTACGGATAATTTTTACAACTCCAAATTTTTTTGATTTTTTTTCATTCAGGAAAGTTGTAGATGTCTGTACTACTAGATACAAATTTAACAACATATTA
>RCNC010001087.1_pt1 | contig 22105 bp, 18 predicted proteins | sample 2041301 | NCBI WGS metagenome assembly RCNC01 (sample SAMN09708231, study PRJNA481090) | Marine sediment metagenome, whole genome shotgun sequencing project. | biome: marine sediment; feature: ocean; material: sediment; isolation source: Sewage treatment plant 13A marine sediment (STP13A) ...
GCGAGAGTCGGCTCGACGACGAACCAGCGGATTTCCACCGGCAGGTCCGCGAAGGCTTCCTCGAACTCGCCGAGCGCGAACCGGATCGGGTCCGGGTAATCGCTGCCGACGGCCCGCCCGAAAAGGTCTTCGCCCGCATCCACCCGATCCTCCCCGAGGCGCTACGATGAGTGAGGATGCGACCCGCTGGTGGAATTCCACGACGCTCGATCGGGAGCAGTGGGGCGATCTCGTGGCGCCGGCGCTCGAGCGATTGATGAGCGCACGGGATCGCGATCGTCTCCCACACGCACTGCTGTTGGTGGGCCCTGCCGGGCTCGGCCGTGAGCTGGCGGCGGTCGAGGCGGCGACGTTGCTGGTATGCGGGGCGGCAACGGCACCATGGTCTGACAGCGGTTGTGCTGCGCGGATCCGCGATGGTCTGCACCCGGATGTGATGGCCGTTCTTCCGAGAGGAGCGAAGCAGATCATCACGATCGCCCAGATACGGGAGATCGTCGAGTCGGCGCCGAGCCGGCCATACGAGGGCGAACGGCGTGTGTGGATCCTCGACGGAGTCGAAGCCGGGCATCTGGGCGCGGCAGCCGCGAACGCCTTTCTCAAGGTCCTCGAGGAGCCGCCGGAGCACGTGATCTTCATTCTGCTGGCGGCCAATCCGATGGCGGTTCTGCCAACCATTCTCTCCCGCTGCCAACAGCTCACTCTGCCGGGAAATCTGGCCATGGCCCACTCCCGTGCCGATGACACTCCGCTGCCGGAGCTGGGGTGGGCGTTTTCCGCCGAAGACGAGCTGGGCGACACGATCGAGATGATCCGTAACGCCCTCAAAGCCGGTCTCGGGGGTAAGACCCGGCAGCTCCTTCGCCTGCCCTACGCCTTGCCCGATGGTGCACCGCCGTTTGCAGCGGTGGCGGCGGTGGCGGTGAACATGGCCGCCGAGGCAGAGGTTGAGACGGCGGGCGAGGAGTTGTCCCGCCTGGCGGCGGATTTGCTGGCGGTCGAGCGACGCACCCGTGCTCTCAATCTCAACGCCAAGACGCAGATGGTGTCGAGTTTGCTGCGGTGGCAACGGGAGCTTGGCGCTTGAGCTGGCTCAAGCGCCAAGGTTCAGGGTTCAGGGCACAGGGTTCAGGACGTCCCTGCACCCTGCACCCTGCACCCTGTACCCTGCAATTGATCCATGAATGAAACCTTCCTCCCCTGGACTCTCCTTATCGCCTACGCTGCGGTGATCGTCTATCTTGCCTGGCGCAACCGGCGGCGCGCGACCGACATCGAGTCGTTCTCGGTGGGCAGCCGCAGGGTGCCGCCGTTCTTCGTCGGCCTATCGCTGGCGGCCAACATGACCTCGGTCGCCACCTTCGTCATCAACCCCGGGCTGATCCACGCCTACGGGTGGGCGGGCGTGGTCGGCTACGGTCTGGCGGCTCCGCTGGGGATCTTCATCGGCCTTGTGGTCACCAGCAAGCGATTCCGGAGGGTCGGCGACCAGTTCACGGTGTTGACCGTTCCACAGTGGCTCGGCGAGCGCTATGGCGACCGGCGGTTGACTGTCTTTTTCGCTCTCGCCAGCATGCTGCAGATCACGTTTCTAGTCCTCATCGTGACTGCCCTGGTGCTGGTGCTCATGACCGTACTCCAGATCGGTATGTGGCCGGCGCTGTTCATGGTCGTCGTCTTCACATTCGGTTACATCCTCTTTGGCGGCGCCAGCCTGCACGTGTGGTCGAACAGCCTCCAGGCCATGACCATGCTGGCGGTCGCGGCGATCCTGGTGGCCTCGGGTGCGGCGGTCTTTGCCGACGGGTTGGGCGGATTCTTTTCACAGCTCGACGCGGTGGCGCCCTATTACGGCAACATGACCAACCCCTCGAGCCTTCTCTTCCGAGACCTCTTCGAGGTCGTGGTCGCCAACTTCGTCATTGGCCTGGCCATCATCATGCAGCCCCACATCATCTCCAAATCGCTCTATCTGCGGTCGGAGCGCGATGTCAACACCTACCTCGTGACCGCGATGGTTGCGGGAACGATCTTTACCACGGTTCTGCTGGTAGGGCTGTATGCCCGCCTCAGCCTTGGCGGTGATCTGCCGCCCGACCGCGTGGTGGCCACCTACATCGTGTCGAGCTTCGCTCCTGGGCTCAGGGCCTTCATCATGCTCGGGGTGCTGGCGGCAGGATTCTCGACCCTCGAGGGTGTGATCCTTGCCCTGTCGACGATCTTCGGCAACGACTTCTACGGCACGATCGCCCGCGCCCGAGGGACGGCGCCGGAACTATTGCAAAGGCGGCTCCTTCGGGTCGGGAGGATCTTCCTCGTAGCACTGGCGCCGATCACGCTGGTCCTCGCCTATCGCCAGATCACTGCGCCGTCCCTGTCGGTGGCGATCTTCGCCCAGAACGGGGTCTACGGGCTCTTCGCCGCGACCTTTGCGCCGGTCCTCTTCGGCATCTTCTCGAAGCGCGTCTCCGCGCCGCTCGCCTTTGCCGCCGCCGTCACCGCGCTGGTGGTCCATTTCGGCATGTACTACGGCGGCATCACTCACTATCACAACAATCCGGCCGTGCCGGCCACCTTCGCCATCGTCACCAGCACTCTGGTGATGGGACTCGGGTCCATCGTGCTTCGCGGAACATCATCGGCCGCTGAGACGTTGCACTCTAAGGGAGAGAACGAATGATCCAACTAACCAGAACGCTCATCGTCATGCTTGCGCCGATTCTGCTGGCGGCCTCCGCCATAGCCGGAGACCGCGTGGTGGCTGTTGGTGACGTGCACGGTAGCTTCGACGGGCTGGTCTCCATACTCCAGCGCGCGCAGCTCATCGACGCCGAGACCCATTGGATCGGTGGCGAGGCGACCTTGGTGCAGGTTGGCGATCTCTTCGATCGGGGCCTGCACGTCCCCGAGGTATTGGATCTCCTGATGAGGCTCCAGGGAGAGGCGGACTCAGCCGGTGGCCGCGTCATCGTGCTGCTCGGCAACCATGAGGCCATGAACCTCACCGACTTCTTTCGCGATGTCAACCCGGAGATCTACGCGGCCTTCGCCGATGACAAATCCAAGAAACGGCAAAAGGCGTCATTCAAGAACTTCAAGAAGTATTGGAATGCCAGGGCCGAGGCGGAAGGTGCGGATCCACCCGTCTTCACCTCCGAGGTCGAATCCAAATGGATGGCGGCCTATCCACCCGGGTTCCTCGAGTACATGAATGCCCTCGGCCCCGACGGACGCTACGGGGCTTGGCTGCGCAGCTTGCCGGTGGCGGTGATCAACGACGACGTGCTCTTCATGCACGGGGGTCTCAGCCCGGCGCTCGCAGGCATGACAGTTGACGAGATCAATGCCAAGGCCGCGGCGGAGCTCACGACCTATGACAGCACGCGTCGGTACATGATCAAGAAGAGGATGGTCCCGGCCACCGCTGGACTCAGTTCGATGATGGCCGCCTACCGAGAGCAGGACCCGCCGGATCCCGCACTCGCCGGGCTCGCCAACGCCGACACGTGGCTGATCCGCTCCTCCGACGGCCCGCTGTGGTTCCGCGGCAACGCCAAGTGGGACGAGGAGGTCCACGCCGAGGAGGTTGCCGAACTCCTCGCCGGTATCGGGGCACAGTGGATGGTCGGCGGACACACGGTGCAGGATGAGGGCCGCATTGAGGTCCGCTTCGAAGGCCGGGTGTTTCTCATCGACACCGGCATGCTGTCGAGTGTGTACGAGGGCGGACGGCCGTCAGCCCTGGTCATCTCCGACGGCATCTTCACCGCCATCTACCCCGACGGCAGCGAGGAGCTGCTATTCGAGGAGGCCCTCCCCGAGGCGGCGTGAACTCGTGAAGGGATTCCGCAACTCACGGAAGCGACATGACGAGTAGAAAGTCAGTGCGAACGGCGTGCCGGTGGGCGGCAGTCTGGCTCTTGGTGGTGGTCGCCGTCGGCTGTGCCGTGGAAGACCATGGGGAGCGGCCGGATCCCACCATCCGCGAGGTGACTCTCCTCTACACCAACGACTTCGAGTCGGCCTACGATCCGATCCCGGCCTTCTGGCGGGATGACCTCGAGCACGTGGGAGGGATCGCGCAACCTGGAACGTGCACGGGCCGAGCTGAGCTTTCTGCTCGACGCCGGTGACATCTTCACTGGCACCCTGGCCAAGCTGAGCCGCGGTGAGCTGCCCTTCGAGCTCATGATCACCATGGATTACGATGCGATGTGCATCGGCAACCACGAGTTCGAGTACGGCTGGTGGGTGCTGCGCGACGCGATGCAGCTGGCGCCGTTTCCGGTGCTGGCGGCCAACCTCTTCTACCAGGGCACCGAGATTCCTTTCACCCAGCAGATGGTGGTCTTGGAGCGCGACGGCTTCCGCATCGGTGTGATCGGCATCTTCGGCCGCGACGCCGCCACCGCGCTCTATCCGCCACATCTCGAGGGCCTCGAAGTTCGCGACGAGGCGGCGGCGGCGCGGGCGGCCGTAGCTCAACTCCGACCCAGGGTGGATCTGGTCGTCCTGCTCACTCACCAGGGCAAGACCGCACCCATGCAGACCGACGACGAGGCCGACCCCAACGTGTGGCGGGGCATCGATGCCGATATACGGCTTGCCGGTGCGGTCGAGGGGGTCGACGTTCTCATTGGCGGCCATGCCGATGCCGGCCAGGAGGCGCCCTTCATCCACCCAGAGACGGGGACCCTGATCTGCCAAACCTATGGCCAGGGAACGCGGCTGGGCCTGCTGAGGCTGACCGTGGACACCGAGGCTCACGAGGTGCTGGCCCACGATGGCCGCCTGCTGGTCGTAGACTCTGATTCTCTCGAGCCGCACCCCACGGTAGCCGCCAAGCTCGCCGCCTACCGCACCCGCTTCCCCGAGGTAGACGAGGTTATTGGTCGCACGGCGGCGCGCCTCACCCGGCGTTACAACGAGGAGTCCGACCTCGGCAGCTTGATGGCCGATATCCTGCGCGACCATGGCGCAACCGACGTCGCCTTCATCCACTCGGGTGGGATCCGCGCCGATTTGCCGGCGGGGCCCGTGACCCGCGAGAACCTGCTTGATGCCTTCCCATTCATCGACTTCGTGTACATCTTGAACATGACCGGCGCCCAGATCCTCGATGTGCTCGAGCAGAGCTTCACCCTCGAACGCGGGGTGTTGCAGGTGTCGGGCTTGACCGTGAAGTACGACCCCTCGCGGCCGGTTGGTGAGCGGGTGATCAACGTTTGGGTGGGGAAGGAGCCGCTCGAAGCCGGCCGCGCCTACTCGGTCGCGACTCTCGACTTTCTCGTCTCCGGCGCCGACCTTTACAGTGGCTTTACCGGAGCCAAGGTGATCAGGGGGGAGGGCCCCGAGTTCGCCGAGCTGCTGGAGGCACGGTTCGCGATCGGTGAAGTGGTGGCCGCGCCCCTCGGTGGGCGGCTTATACCCATAGAGTAGGCGATTGCCCGCCGATCCTCGGGTATGGCACCGCGACAGCAAGGTCGATCGAGCGGTCGGGCTACACTCATGACACTGGAGGTCAGCCGTGGATCGAAGCATCGTTGTACGTGTGCTGTTGTGCCTTGGAGCCGCCGCCTTTGGCGTGGATGCTGCGGAATCGGTCAACGATAGCCCCAATTTCCTGGTCATTCTGGTCGATGATCTCGGCTACGGCGATCTTGGCGTTTACGACCATCCCACCATCCGCACCCCGAATATCGATCGGTTGGCGGCCGAGGGCATACGATTTACCGACTTCTACTCGGCGGCACCGGTGTGCTCGCCGGCTCGCGCTGCATTTCTTACGGGTCGCATACCGGTTCGCACGGGGATCTACGACTGGATCCCACCGGGTAGCGACATGCATCTGTCGGCCGAGGAGACGACCGTCGCCGAACTCCTGCGAGCGGCCGGCTATCAGACCTCGATGTTCGGCAAGTGGCATCTCAACGGGGCGCTCGATGCCGACCAGCCGCAGCCTGACGACCACGGCTTCGATCACTGGTTTGCCACCGCCGGTTTTGCCATGCCGAACCACCTGAATCCGGTCAATTTCGTGCTCAACGGCGAGGAGGTGGGTCCGACCGAGGGCTACGCATGCCAGATCGTCACCGATGAGGCCATCCGCTGGCTACGCGAGGATCGTAAACCCACAAGACCGTTTTTTGCATACGTGGCGTACCACGAGCCGCACGAGGTCATCGCCTCGCCGCCCGAATTGACGGCGGGCTTCGAGGCGGCTCAAAACGGCAACGAGGCGCTCTATTTCGCCAACGTCACCAACCTCGATCTCGCGGTCGGCCGGCTGCTGGCCGCCCTCGATGAGATGGGTCTGACGGACGACACCTTTGTCCTCTTCACATCGGACAACGGTCCCGAGATGCTCGAGCGCCACCCGCAGGCGCAGCGCTCTTACGGTTCAGCCGGTCCGCTGCGTGGCAAGAAGCTGCAGCTATGGGAGGGTGGTATCCGGGTGCCGGGGATCATCCGTTGGCCCGGCCACACACAGCCCGGGTCAGTTTCCGGGGCTGCGGTGAGTGGGATCGATCTCCTGCCGACCCTGTGTGCGGTCGCAGGTGTGCCGGTGCCGGCGGAGCTCGAGCTCGACGGCATCGATATCACCCCGATATTTGCAGGTGAGGGTGTCGACCGCGAGGTGCCGCTGTTCTGGTATCACTACAAGGCGTGGGGCGGGCCGAGGGCCGTCATGCGCGAGGGGAGGTGGAAGCTGGCTGGATTCTGGGATGGTCCCGAACGGCTGCGCTCAGACAGCTCGACCATGCGCCCGGGCGACCTCGAGTTGATCCGGACTACTGAGCTCGTACGCTTCGAGCTCTTTGACATCGAGACGGATCCGGGCGAGAGAGCAGACGTCGCGACGAAAAACCCAGACGTCTTCGAGGCCATGCACAACGAGATGGTGCGGCTGCTGGCCGAGGTCGAGTCCGACGCTCGACGCGACTGGCGGGAGAGCTGGTTGCGGCGTTGGTAATCCTTTTTCAAAAAGAAAACCCCTCCGCGATGGAGGGGTTTTTGTTGTGGTTGAAAGGGGGCTTACCAGCCGCCGCCACCGCCACCGCCGCCGCCGCGATTGCGCTCTTTTGCCTGCGCAACATCCACGCGGATGGTGCGGCCGTCGAGCTCGGTGCCGTTCAGTGCTGCGACGGCCTTGTCGGCCGCCTCGTCATCATCAAAAGTAACGAAGCCGAAACCACGTGAGCGACCGGTATCGCGATCGCTGATCACGATGGCCTCACTGATTTCGCCAAAAGGGCTGAACGCAGCGAGGAGGCCGTCGTCGTTCGTGTCCCAGCTCAAACTTCCAACAAACAATTTCTTCGACATATCTCTTCTCATCTCCCTGAGCATTGCCTCTCTCCGAGGCGCTCGTTTCGCGAACCGCGGTGGACGATGCGTCCACCCAAACAGAAGCCAGCCCCGATGGCCGGCAACAGAGCGCATACCATAGCAGGTATCTTCTTTGAGTACAACTCTTAACTCCTATACTTTTGGCTTCCGTCCGGAAATGATCCAGCGGTCGGGGCCGAGGTCGGTGCGTTCGATCTCCGCGAGGCCGGCCGCTTCCATCCAGCCGCGGATCACGGGTTCGGGCCAGGTGTCGCCGAAGGATCGCATGTTGACGGCGAAGAGGGCACCGAGCAGGTGCTCACGCTGCGCATCGTCGATGGCGAAATCGACGACGACGACGCGGCCGTCCGGCGCCAGGGCCTCGGCGCCGCGCCGCACCATCTCTGCCGCACGGTCGGCGGTCTCCTGGTGGAGGACGTTGGCATACAGGACGAGGTCGAAGCCGGAACCGTAGTCGGTGGCGAGATAATCCCCTGGCACGAATTCGATGCGGTCTCCGAGCTCGGTGCCGACGAGATCGGCTGCGGCCAACTTGACCACCTCGGGGATATCGAGCACGGTGGCCTGCAGCCCGGGACGTTTTTTGCACAGGGCCTTGGAGAAGTGGCCCCAGCCGCCTCCGACGTCGAGAACACAATCGACCCCTTCGAGGTCGAGCACGCCAGCGGCCCGCCGCGCCATCTGCGACCCCATGGCGCGCATGGCGGCGCCAAAGCGGCGAACCTCCTCCGGCGTGCGTTCGGCGGTTCCCCAACCCTCGCCTCGCAGCCACGGCTCGAGGTTGGCGCCCCAACGCTCGTACATCGCGTGCGAGTGTTCGAGAAAGGGCAAAAGATCGTCGTCACCCGGGAGGAAGTGGGGCCGGAGGGCGCTCACCACGCGGTAGTTCTCGCCCTCTGACTCGACGATCCCGAGCGCACACAGGGCCCGAATGACCTTGCCGGCGGCCGAGCCATCGAGCCCGAGCTCGGTGGCCGCGTCGTCCGGTGTCGCGTATTTCTCCGCCAGCAGACGCAGCATCCCGGTGCGGCCGGCAACGGTGATGATGCGGTGGCTGGCGAAGGTCCACAGCAACCGCTGGAACTCGTCGAGGTTCATTTTCTCGTTTGACATGACAGCCTCCAGGCCCTTGATAGCATATTCCGGAACCTATGTGCCCAGATACCGTAGAATGACCGAGCCTCGGAGCCGGGAAGACCGGTGAGGCACATTATTCGGAGGAAATCCAATGCACACATTCGTCCGTTCCGTCGTCCTCGTGGGGAGCGTTCTCCTCGCGACTGTCTCCGCTGAGGCGCAGATCGACGCCCGGTTGCTGCGGCAGCCCGATGTCTCGACCACAGCGATCGCCTTTGTCTACGGTGGCGATATCTGGATCGTCGACAAGGACGGCGGCGTCGCCAACCGTCTGAGCACGCCGAAGGGAGAGGAGAGCTTCCCGCGCTTTTCGCCGGACGGTGCGTCGATCGCCTTCACCGGCAACTACGATGGCAATTCCGACATCTACGTGATGCCGGTCGGCGGTGGACTGCCGACGCGACTCACCCATCACCCGGACCGCGACCGCATGCTCGACTGGTACCCGGACGGGGAGTCGGTGCTTTTTGCGACGATGATGACCAGCGAGAAGAGACGATTCAACAAGCTCTACAGGGTCTCCGCCACGGGTGGTTTGCCGGCTGTCCTGCCGGTACCCTACGGTGAGTTCGGCGCCATCTCGCCGGACGGCGCCACCCTCGCCTATATGCCCTTGTCACGCGATTTCCGAACCTGGAAGAGGTACCGCGGCGGAACCGCGCCCGAGATCTGGCTCTTTGGGCTGTCAGACCACCAGGCCCGAAATCTCACCGCGAACGACGCCAACGACGGCCAGCCCATGTGGCACGGCTCGACCCTGTATTTCCTCTCCGATCGCGACGCAAACATGCGCGCCAACATCTGGGCCTACGAGCTCGACACCGGCACCGTCCGGCAGGTGACGCAATTCACGGACTTCGACATCCATTTCCCGGCGATCGGACCCGATGACATGGTCTTTGAAAACGGTGGCCGCCTGTACGTGATGGATCTCGCAACCGAGAGTCCGCGCCAGGTGGAGGTCGAGGTGGTGACCGACCGCGCGTCGCTACGGCCGCATGCCGTCAAGGTTGAGAAGAGGATCACCCGGGGCGACATTTCGCCGTCGGGCAAGCGGGCGGTGCTCGCGGCGCGCGGCGAGATCTTCAGCCTGCCGGCCGAACACGGCGTGGTGCGCAACCTCACTCGGACCTCGGGAATTGCCGAGCGCTCACCGGCATGGTCGCCGGACGGCAAGACCCTGGCCTACTTCTCTGATCGCAGCGGCGAGTACGAGCTCACCGTGCGCCCGGCGGACGGCTCCGGCGGCGAGACAACGCTGACCTCAATGGGCCCAGGCTTTCGCTACGAGCCGATGTGGTCGCCCGACAGCAAGAAGTTGGTCTTTATCGACAGCGAGCAGGTCATCCGCCTCCTTGACGTCGGCACCAAGACCCTGACCGAGATTGACAGTGGTCTGTGGATGTCCCACGGCCCGCTGAGCGGATTCGAGGTGAGCTGGTCGGCCGATAGCCGCTGGTTCGCCTACTCGCGGGGGCTCGACAACCGCCAGTCGGCGGTCTTTCTGTACGATACCTCGGGCGGTGTCAGTCATCAGGTCACCGCGGGCTTCGTCGAAAGCTACGGGCCGGTCTTCGACCCCGAGGGGGAGTACCTCTACTACCTCTCCGATCGCACATTTGCACCGATCTATGCCGAGATGGACCCGACCTGGATTTACGCCAACACCACCAACATCGTCGCGGTGCCGCTGCGCACCGACGTCGCCTCGCCGCTCGCGCCTCGCAACGACGTCGAGGATGACGGCGAGGATGACGGCGAGGATGACGGCGAGGATGACGGCGAGGATGACGAGGGCAACGGCAACGACGAAGAGAAACCCGACGAGGATGCAGAAGACGGCACGGACGAGGAGAAGGTCGAGCCCGTGAAGATCGACCTCGAGGGCTTCGAGGCGCGGGCGGTAGTGTTGCCGCCTGAAGCGGGACAATACGCCGACCTCGCCACGGTCAAGGGCAAGGTGCTCTATCGGCGGGATCCGCGCACCGGTGGTGACGAAGAGTCGTCTCCCCTCCTGTACTGGGATCTCGAAGACCGCGAGGAGAAGACGATTCTCGACGACGTCGACGGCTTTGCGGTGTCGGCGGACGGAAAAAAGCTGTTGGTGGCGGCAAACGGCGGTTTCGCGATTGTCGATGTGGGGCCCAAGCAGAAGATGGACACCAAGCTCGCCACCTCGTCGATGGAAATGACCGTAGTGCCGCCGGAGGAGTGGCAGCAGATCTTCACGGACGCGTGGCGTCTCGAGCGCGACTACTTTTACGATCCGAACATGCATGGAGTCGACTGGCAGGCCATGCGCTCTCGCTACGGCGCCCTGCTTGACGACGTGATCACGCGCTGGGACCTGAACTTCGTCATCGGCGAACTCATCGCCGAGCTCAACACCTCGCACTCGTACCGTGGGGGCGGAGATGTCGAACGCGCCGCGAGCCGGGGTGTCGGCCTGCTCGGGGTCGACTGGGAGCTCGCCGACGGCGCCTACCGCATCAAGCACATCGTCACCGCGGCGCCGTGGGACACCGAGGTCCGTTCACCCCTGGCCGAGCCGGGTGTGGACGTGAGCGAGGGCGACTGGGTGCTCGCGGTCAACGGCACCCCGATCGACGCCTCGAAGGATCCGTGGGCCGCATTTGACGGGCTTGCCGAGACTGCGGTAATCCTCACAGTCAATTCTCAGCCGAGCCTCGAGGGCGCACGCGAGGTGCTCGTCGAGACCCTCGGCAGCGAGGCCCGGCTTCGCAACCTGGCGTGGATCGAGGGCAATCGCCGCAGGGTGGACGAGGCGTCCGGCGGCCGCATCGGATACGTTTACGTGCCGAGCACAGGGCGCGGCGGCCAGACCGAGCTCTACCGGATGTTCCGAGCCCAGTACAACCTCGACGGTCTGATCATCGACGAGCGCTTCAACAACGGTGGTCAGATTCCCGACCGCTTTGTCGAGCTCCTGAATCGCCCCGTCGTCAGCTACTGGGCGGTGCGTTCGGGACGGGACGCGCAGACGCCCACGATCGGCCACAACGGGGCTCAGGTCATGCTCATCAACGCGTGGAGCGGTTCGGGTGGTGATGCGTTTCCCTACTACTTCCGCGCCGCCGGGCTGGGTCCGCTCATCGGCACCCGCACATGGGGCGGCCTGATCGGCTACTCCGGTCAGCCGGGGTTGATTGACGGTGGGCGGCTGACGGTTCCGACATTCTCGTTTTACGACCTGGACGGCGAGTGGGCCGTGGAGGGTTACGGAGTCGATCCCGACATCGAGGTTGTGGACGACCCGTCGTTGATGCTGGACGGTGGAGATCCGCAGCTCGATCGTGCGATCGCCGAGGTTCTCACGGCGCTCGAGGAGAATCCGCCTGTGCGGCCACAGCGACCGGAGTACCCGGTGCGTTAACGTTTAAACGTTTAACGTTAAACGTTAGAACGTTTACAATCAGAAGCAACGATGGGACGGATAGCCGTACGCTGGTTGCTTGGCGAGCTCCCGAAGCTGGAGAAGGATGGGGTGATCGACGGCGCCGCCGCCGAGAGGATTCGGGCGCATTACGGGGATCAGACCGCCTTTTCGAGCAGCCGCCTCGCGGTGGCCGTCTTTGCGGTCTTTGGCGCCCTGTTGATCGGCTCGGGTGTGATCCTCCTCCTCGCCCACAACTGGGAGCACCTGGGCCGAGGGACTCGAGCGGCCATCTCCATGACACCGCTGCTCATTTCGCAGATCTTGGTCGGCTGGGTGGTGCTCAAGCGATTCGGATCAACAGCGTGGCGGGAAGGATCGGCGACCCTGCTCGCCCTGGCCGTCGCCGCCGCCCTGGCCCTCGTGGACCAGACTTACCACACGGGAGGTGATCTCGAGTCCTTCCTGTGGCGGTGGGCGCTGCTGTTGGCGCCGTTGCCCTGGCTTCTCAACTCGACCGCGGTGGCGATGATCTTCCTCGCGGCTCTCACCTGGTGGGCGGGCGCGGCAAAGGTCGAGGGTTCGGAGGTGCTGTGGCTGTGGCCGGTGGCGGCTGCGGTCGTTCCGCACGTCATCCAGGTCCTGCGCTCCGACCGCCGTGGCCTGCGCGCCGCCAACCTGCAGTGGGCGATTGCGTTGTTTGTGTGCGTCGCCGCGGGGCTCGGTCTCGAATACCGGATGCCGGGTCTGTGGATCGTGGTCTACGTCGGTCTCTTCGCGCTCATGATCACCCTCGGCGCCGTCAATCGGCGTGACGAGGAGGGGTTGTGGCGGCGGCCGCTGGAGGCGGTTGGGATCACCGGCAGCGTCGTCTTGTGGCTGATCCTGAGCTTTGACGAACCGTGGAGCCACATCGGTTGGCAGAACATTCGCACCATCGAGAGCTTCCACGAAGTGGCCTCGTGGGTGGACGTGTTGCTGGCGGTTGGCCTGCCGCTGGCGGCGATCGCGGGGATGGCGCTCCTGCTCGATCGCAGGCGACACCGGCTTCAGATCCTGTGGTGCCTGTCGGTGCCGCTGGTTGCGGTGGTGTGGCCGGTTGTGGCGGCGACCGACTCGGAGTGGATCGGGGCCGTGGCCTTCAACCTCCTCCTCTTTGGAGTTGGCATCGCGACCATCGCCAACGGATTGAAAACCCAAAGCTTGGCCACCGTCAACCTGGGGATGATCGTGGTGGCGACCCTGGTGGTCGTGCGTTTCTTCGATTCGGGCTTTGGCTTCATTCTGAAGGGGTCTGCCTTCATCGTGGTCGGCATCGGGTTCCTTGTGACGAACTTCGTACTCTCCCGGCGTCTCCGAGCGACCGTGGAGGAGGACCGATGATGGGCCGAAGACTGCGATTGGCGTTGTTTACGGTCGTGGCCCTGGTGCAGATCGCGGTCGCCGGTGGCGCCATTCTCCGCTCAGAGCTCGCGCTGCGAACCGGCGAGGCCTTCCGCTTTCGTATCCAACCCGTCGACCCGGTCGACGCCTTCCGCGGCCGCTACGTGGCGATCCGTTTTGCGATCGATCGGGCGCCGGTGGCCGACGATCTCGAGCTTCGTCCCAAGAAGCGGGTGTTCGTTCCAATCGAGATCGACGCCGACGGGTTCGCAATCCTGGGGCGAGCGGACGTCGAGCCGCCGGCCAGTGGACCCTACCTGCGGCTGCGGGCGGGAGGCATCTACCCCGACGAGGAGGGTAATCGCTTCGTATGGGTGTCGATGCCCTTTAGACGCTATTACATGGACGAGGACCTCGCCCCGAAGGCCGAACGGGCCGTGTGGGGCGGACGTCGCGGCCAGCGCGAGGCCTTTGTCAGCGTTCGGGTTCTTGACGGGGTCGGGGTGATCGAGGAGCTGTACGTGGACGGCGTACCAATCCACCAGTGGTTGGCCGAGAACGCTTCAGAAAATCGTTAAACGTTTGAACGTTAAACGTTGAACGTTGAACGTTACAACCTTGGGGAGGGCTTTGGTGTCGCTGAGAAAGACGCGCCGCCAGGAGATTGTCGAACGACTGCGTTCCGAGGAGTGGGCATTCGACGACCTGCGTCACGATCTGGGTCTCACGGTGCGGGTGCTCGAGGAAGACCTGAAGCATATCCAAAAGAGCGTGCGAGCGGCCGGCAATCGTCTTCAGCTGAGATCCGCAACGTGTGCGTGCGGGTTCGAGTTCACAGCCAACGCGCTGCATCCACCCGGCCGCTGCCCGAGTTGCCACGACCGCCGCATCGACGGACCGTGGCTACGAATCACTTCGTGATTCAATTCTCAATTCTCAATTCTCAATTCCCACCCCCCTGGAAAACCAAGCGGGTGGCCGGTAATTAAGAATTGAGAATTAAGAATTGAGAATTACTCTTCCTCCGGCACCCACCGCACCTTCAGGTTCCGTGCCGCACGTACCTCGTCGACCCGCCCTACCGGGGTGTCGTGGGGTGCGGTCTTGACGAGCTCCGGGTGCTCCTCGGCCTCCTTGGCGATGTCGAGCATGGCGTCACAGAAGGCCTCAACCTCCTCGGGCGCGGCGCTCTCGGCAGGCTCGATCATCAGCGCACCGTGGACGATCAACGGAAAGGACATGGTCGGTGGGTGGAATCCATAGTCGAGCAGCCTCTTGGCAATATCGGTGTTATGGACCTCGCGGCGTGCCTGGAGGCTGTCGTCGAAGACGACCTCGTGCATGCTCGGCGCGTCGTACTTGAGGTGATAGGCGCCGGAGAGGCGATGGCGGACCAGGTTGGCGTACAGCACCGCCACATCCGACATGGTCCGCAACCCCTCGGCGCCGAGGCTCTGAATGTACGTCAGCGCCCGCACCAGGATCAGGAAGTTGCCGTAGAAGCCGCGCATCGGTCCGATCGACTCGGGGTCTTCCCAAAGCAGCTCGAAGTTATCGCCATCCCGAACCACCCTGGGTACCGGCAAATAGGGAAGGAGGGCGTCGGAAACGGTGACTGGGCCGGCGCCGGGACCGCCACCACCGTGCGGCGTCGAGAAGGTCTTGTGGAGGTTGATGTGCATGGCGTCGGCGCCCATCAGCCCCGGCAGTGCACGACCGACAAAGGAGTTGAGGTTGGCGCCGTCGAGGTAGATCAGCCCGCCGCGATCGTGGACGAGCTTTGAGATCTCAACGATACGGTGCTCAAAAACGCCGAGGGTATTGGGCACGGTGAGCATGAGGGCGGCGACCGTGTCGTCCATCATCTTGTCGAGGGCCTCGAGATCGACCGTGCCGTCGTCGGCGGAGTTAATCTCGACCGCACGGTAGCCGGCAAAGCTTGCCGTCGCAGGGTTGGTTCCGTGGGCCGAGTCGGGGACCAACACCACCTCACGGGCGTCGCCGCGGGCCGAAAGAGCCTTGCGGATCATGAGGATGCCGGTGAGCTCGCCGTGGGCGCCGGCGGCCGGCTGCAGGGTCACGCCGGGCATCCCGGTGATGGTCTTGAGCGCCTCCTCGAGTTCCCAGATGAGGCGCAGCGCGCCCTGAATCTGAGCCACGGGTTGGAGGGGGTGGATGGTGGCGAATCCTGGCAATCGGGCGATCTGTTCGTTGATGCGCGGGTTGTACTTCATGGTGCACGAACCCAGCGGGTACAATCCCTCGTCGACCGCATAATTGAGCTGGCTGAGACGGTGGAAGTGCTGGACGACCTCCATCTCTCCGATGTCGGGAACGTGGGGATCGGGTCTGCGCAAGAGCTCGGGTGGGAGGATGTCCGAGGGTTCGACCGGCGGTACGTCGAGATCCGGCAGTGAATAGCCCTGCCGCCGCACCCGGCGCGGATTGAGCTCGAAGAAGAGAGGTTCCGGGCGGATTGCGCGGCGTCTCATGAGAGCTTCTCCAAAGCAGCCGCAAACGCCTCGATGTCGGCCGCGGAGTTGCGCTCGGTGACCGCGACCAAGATTCCGTCCGGCCACGAACCGCCCCAGGTTGTGGTGGGCACACCGGCGAGCACATTCTTCCTCGCGAGACGATCGACGAGCTCGGGACCGGCGCCTGGACCGAGGAGCAGGAATTCGTTGAAGGTCGGGCTCTGTGGGTAGGCGAGCCGCCACGGCCCACCGAGGTCGGCAATGCGCCGTTTGAGCTCCTCGCTCCGCGCCAGACATGAGGCCGCGAGCTCGCGAAGACCGGCGCCGCCGACGGCCTCGAGCCACACCGTTGCAGCGAGTGCCATCAACCCCTGATTGGTGCAGATGTTGGAGGTCGCCTTGGCGCGCCGGATGTGCTGCTCGCGGGTCGACAGCGTGAGGCAGAAGGCGCGGCTGCCCTCCTCGTCCACGGTTTCGCCGACCAGGCGTCCCGGCATCTGGCGCACGTGTTTTTCGGCGCATGCAAAGAAGCCGAGGTGCGGACCGCCAAAGCCGGGAGCGACTCCAAAGCTCTGGGCCTCGCCGCAGACGACGTCGAAGCCGAAGTCTCCTCCACCGGCAAGGAGGCCGAGAGAAACCGCCTCTGTCACGACCTGGACCGCCAGCGCGCCGCCTTCATGGGCGACCTCGGCGAGCGGGGCGAGATCCTCGACGATGCCGAGGAAGTTTGGTGACTGGAGAACGACGCTACAGGCTCGGTCCCCCGCAGCGGCGCGAACCTGCTCCGGGTCGAGTCTGCCGTCATCGGCGGGCGGCACGACCACGATCTCGATGCCGGCGGCCCTGGCATAGGTGTCGAGGACCATCCGGTACATCGGATGAACCGTCTCGGCCACCACCACCAGGTCGCGTTTGCCCCGCAGCACGCGGTGACTGAAGAGCACCGCTTCTACCAGCGCGGTCGCGCCGTCGTACAGCGATGCGTTGGCCACCGGAAGACCGGTGAGGCGGCCGATCAGAGTCTGGAACTCGAAGATGACCTGCAGGGTGCCCTGGGAGATCTCGGGCTGGTATGGCGTGTAGGAGGTGAAGAACTCGGCCCGCGAAAGGACCGCGTCAACCACCGCGGGCTGTACGTGACGATAGACGCCGGCACCAAGGAAGCAGGGGAGGGAATCCATGACGACGTTTGCGTCCGCCATCGTGGCAAAGGCTCTTCGGATCCCGTCCTCATCTTGAGCCGGCGGCAGATCGAGCCGCTCGACACACACCTCTGGCGGGATCGGCGCGAAGAGGTCGTCAACGGATTCCAGACCGAGCAGGGTGAGAATGTGGCGCTGATCGTCGAGACCAGCGCCGACCCACGGGTGCATCAGCCGCTCTCCTCCTCCAGGAACTCCTGGTATGCCGCGGCGTCGAGGAGTTTCTCATTTTCGACGGAACCGTTGAGCTTGACCAGCCAGCCCTCCCCGTACGGATCCTCGTTCACGAGATTCGGATTATCGTCGAGACGCTCGTTGACCTCGATTACCTCGCCGCCGACAGGACTCAGGAATTCGGAGACGGCCTTGACGGATTCCAGGGTCCCGAGCTCGTCACCGGTGCTGACCCCAGTGCCAACGTCGGGCAGCTCCACATAGACCACCTCACCGAGTTGGTCCTGGGCGTAGTGGGTGATTCCGATGACCACCGCGTCGCCCTCGACCCGGATCCACTCGTGCGAGCGGCCATACAGCAGTTCAGCGGGTACTGACATTGCAATTCCTCCTTCTCGTCATTTCCTTTTTCGTGAGTAGAACGGAAGCTCGACGACTCGCGCGCGGGCCAGGCGATTACGGATTTTGACGAAGAACTCGCTCCCCACCGTCGCCGTCTCGATCGGAAGATAGGTCATTCCGAGCGCCTTGCCAAGGGTCGGTGACTGGGTTCCCGAGGTCACGGCGCCGACCGGTTCGCCGTCTTCGTCGAGCATCACCGGGTAGCCGTGGCGGGCAATGCCGCGATCGACCATCTCGAAGCCGACGAGAAGGCGTTCGAGACCCTCATCCTTCTGCAGTTCGATCACGTCGCGGCCGATGAAGTCGCCCTTGGCGAGCTTGACGATCCACCCGAGGCCGGCCTCGAGGGGCGTCGTGGTCTCATCGATTTCGTTGCCGTAGAGGCACATGCCGGCCTCGAAGCGGAGGATGTCGCGGGCGCCCAGACCGGCGGGTTGCACTCCCTCGGGGCGGCCCTCGGCGAGGATCGCCCGCCACACCTCCACAGCTGCGGTTGGGTCGACATAGACCTCGAAGCCATCCTCACCGGTGTAGCCGGTACGGGCGAGGAGGACAGGAGCGCCGGCCATCTTGGTGGTGACGAATCGGTAGTACTTGATCTCGTTCAAATCCTGCGGTGTCAGCGGCTGCAGAACCTCGGCGGCGAGTGGCCCCTGAAGCGCGATCTGGGCGTAGCCGTCGGACAGATCCGTAACCTCGACATTCTCGTGGTCACGTGCGAGATCGGAGAGGTAGGCGAAGTCCTTGTGGCGGTTGGCGGCATTGACCACCAGCAGGTATTCGTCATCAGCCATTTTGTGGACCAGAATGTCGTCGACGAAGGTGCCTTCAGGGTACATCAGACCGGTGTATTGGGCGCGGCCGACGGTCATTTTGGAGTGATCGTTGCACGATACAAGCTGAACGAAGTCGAATGCCCCGGGTCCGCGGATTGCGATCTCGCCCATGTGCGAGACGTCGAACAGCCCTGCCCGATTCCGTACCGCCTCGTGCTCCTCGGTCAGGCTCGTGTACTGCACCGGTAGCTCGAAACCCGCAAACTCCACCATCCGACCGCCAGCCGCCACGTGCTCGTCGAAAAGGGGCGTTTTCTCGATATGATCGGATCCGCTCATGAGCCCTTCATCCTCCCCGTCAACCTCGAGGGCAGGGTATCATTTCAAGTGTTGGTTTTCCCGGTCAGGTGAAGGCTCGTCGCCGCCCTCGTGACGAAAGCTGATCAGTTCTCGCCGACCATCTTGGCGATGATCTCCTGCGCTTTTTCCAGCTCCTCGGTGGGATTTTCGACCTGCGACATCAGATATCGGAATCCCTCCCTGAGTTCGTCGATGTCCTTCGAACGCACAAGCTCGAGGAGCTTCTCCAGGGGTTCGCGCCCTGCGCCCCTGGTTCCGACTCTGCCAATTTCGCGCTCCAAGATCACCCTGACCAACGAAAGCACTTCGCTTTGCTCCTGGCGCTGGTGGGGGGGAGGCTCGCCTTCGCCGTCCGGGGAGACAAACGCTTCCTCGGATGGCGTCACTGAAGATCGATCGGGGGAGGTGTCGGCGGGGATCTCTGCGCGGGGCTGGTCATTTGCAAACAAGCCGTTGGGCAGGTCGCGCAACTCGCGGCTGAAGCGACCCAACATCAGGTAAAGCTCCTTTTCTGAGGCGAAGTTCCCCACCAGCCGCGCGTTGCGGTCGAGCTCCAGGGACTCGGACTCCTGGAGCATGATGTTTGCCTGTGCGCCTTTTTCAAGCGTGATGGTCCGAGCGCGGACGCGCCACGCCGTCAGCTCGCCGGCTACAAAGCACGAGTCCGCCGCCTGTACCGATACGGCCTCGACCTTGACGTCCGGGTCGATGCGCACCGAACCGCTGCCGGACTCGATCACCGAGTACACCCCCGAATTCTGGATCACGAGATTTCCGGGCGTGCGGATCGCCAGCTGACCATTCTCGTTCACCGAGATATCGGTGCCGTTGGGAATGATCATGGTCGGAAAATTCTTGACCTCTTCCATGGATTTACCTCCCTCGCATTCGTGACGGCAGCGGATCAAACCGCGACACGGGCGCCCTGCGACCGCGAACCAGAAGTTCTTCGTGTCCGGTCCACTGGTAGTTGAGTATATAGATCCTGGGGTCCACCGGCACCGGCTCGTCGCCCTCCTCCTCCCTGACCCGGACCTCGTAATGCAGGTGGGGTGAGGTGCTCCATCCGGTGTTGCCGACTGTGCCCAGCTGCTCACCGCGACGCAGATTGGCGCCCCGTCGGACCGTGATTTCCTGGAGATGGGCGTAGATCGTGAGGTAGCCCTCGCCATGGGTGACGACGACGGCGTTTCCGTAACGCCACCATCGGACATTACGCCGCAATGGGTAACGCCCGGCGAAGACCACTCTGCCGCCTCCCGTGCTCAGTACCGGTGTGCCTTCGCGGGCTGCGAGATCGATTCCGGAGTGGAAGTCCACCGTGTTGGTGAAGGGTGATGTGCGGGTCCCAAACGGCGAGGTGAGAACAAAGGTACCAACGGGCAGCGGACAGATCGACGGTACGGCTTGGGAGAGGTCTTCGTTGGACTGGGCAAAGCTCGCCAGCTCGTCCGCCAGGGTGAGCAGGGCTTTGGTGTCCGATTCCAATTTGAGTCCCCGCCGGACGGCGAGGCTAGCCTCGGGCACCTCGAAGTCGAGGGTTTCCGGTTCGGGGTAGCCGCCGAGGCCCTCCGAACCCTGCGGTGCGCCCAGGATCAGGCTCATCTGGCGCTGGAGAGCGCGCGCGGAAGTGACCTCTCTTTCGAGGCGGTCGAGGGCGGCGCTGCGCTGAGTCAGGATTTCGCGCTGCAGATGGTGCTGTTGGGACAGGTTGTGGAGCTGCCCGGTGAGGAGCAGGGACCGCACGCCGAGAGGAGCGAGAATCATGCCCGCAGCCAACACCATCACCAAAACGGCCCACACCACGACCAACCAGCGGAACCCTTTCCTGCTGAGGAAGTGGTAGCGCACCTGTTTGCGGATGTCCGCCGGATGAAACTGGATTTCATACATGCGCTGATACCAATGATGACTCTCCGCGCCGCTGGCGATTGTGTCGGTGCTCACAATCGACCGGGCGTGGCAGAATCTCTGATTCAGAGTATCACGGTGAGATCGGTTTTTATTCCCAACAGACACTGCAAATCAGTGTGAACTTATTGAAAGGCAAACACTTACAATGTCCGAATCTCGGGGTCTTTACGACTTCATACGGATCGCAGCGCGGCGACGGGATCCTGGCGCGAGGTCTTCCATGCCGGCCATATTGAGGCAACGAAGACCAGCAGGAGGCAAACTCCAGCCACCGCTGCGATGTGGAGCGGGGTCGGGATGAGCGGGATCGAGTCCACCATGTAAATGCGGGCGAGGCCTGGTGGAAAGCGGATGGCACGCGTGGCCGTCATGATCCAGCTCGCGACGCAGCCGAGGGCGATCCCGGCCGCTACCCCCGAGCCGCCGAGCAGCAACCCGGAGATGACCAGCACACGGCGAATCCGGGCGGGTGTTGCTCCCAAAGCTTGCAGCATTCCGGCGGAGCGCTGCTTGTCGATGGCGAGAACCACGAGCGCCGAGCTCACCTGGAACGAGGACACGGCCACCACCAGGCTCAGTACGACGAATAGCGAAAGTGTCTGCCAGCGGATAGCGGCGAACATGGCGCTGTTCATCTCCCGCCAATCGGTGAAGAACAGACGGGAATCGAGGTCCGCGAGGTTCTCCCGTGCACGATCCACAGCCATCGGATCCTCGAGCTCGACCTCGATGCCGGCCACGCCGAGCTCGGGGAGCACGCGGAGCATTTCGGAGAGGGGGATGGTTATCCAGCGCTCGTCGAACTCGGCAAATGCGAGCCGGAAGGAGCCGATGACCTTCAGCCGCAACGCAGGAAGGATCCATGATCCCCCCTCCGGTGGGAGTCGGACGGTGGCCGTGTCGCCGGCCAAAATCCCGACCCGCTCCAAAAGCCGTCCGCCAAAGACCGCGACCAGACCCTGATCCGCGGGCCAAACGTCGAGCCCGGTGTACGACGGGGGATCGGCGACTGCCTTGAGGGTCACGGGGACCGGGTTGGTGGGCTCCGAAGGGTCGACCAGCAGACCCGAAAGATAGGTGACCGGGGTCGCCCGCCGCACTCCGTTCACTCCCGCGATGCGCTGGGCGAGTACGGTTGCCTCTCCTGGCTCCAACGAGCCAAGGGCGAAGCCGACCATATGGGCATTGCCCCGTTGCAGGGCGGTGGCGATCGCTCGCGAGTAACCGTTCATCAGAGCCAGCGTGATGACCAGCGCGGTCACGGCGAGCGCCACTCCGGCAAAGGCCGCCAATGAGGTGCCGCGGAGCGCCACCCCGGTTCGGCGGCGCAGGAAGCGCAGGGCGAGTTCCAAATCCAGGTTCACCGAGGCAGTGTACCGTAGCTCAGCGTATCGTTAAAACGTTACACGTTAGAACGTTAGAACGTTAGGTCCGACCATGTTGTATCTGGGTGGCGTTCGAACGTTAAACATTCCAACGTTTAACGTTCTAACGTTTACGGGCGCGATACGTGACCGAGCGAACCATCCCCGTGACGTC
>RCNC010000673.1_pt1 | contig 22060 bp, 20 predicted proteins | sample 2041301 | NCBI WGS metagenome assembly RCNC01 (sample SAMN09708231, study PRJNA481090) | Marine sediment metagenome, whole genome shotgun sequencing project. | biome: marine sediment; feature: ocean; material: sediment; isolation source: Sewage treatment plant 13A marine sediment (STP13A) ...
GGCCCCATCCTCGGTGAGGGGTGCCACGGCCACAGTCCGGCCTCCCCCCCGGATTCTCTCATAATTGTGCAGATCTTTGGGGGGAACCTGATCGGCATAGATTTGGCGCTGCCCCTCCAACCGGGCGGACTCACCCTCGGCTTTGCTCTTCCCCTCCAGCAACTCGAGCCGCCGAGGCTCCAGGGAAGTCCTGGCCTCCTCGAGGGCCGTTTCCAGCTCCTCCAGCCGGTCTTCCATTTTCCGGATCTGGTCCAGGAGAGTCAACGCCTCCTTTTCGTCCCCCTCCAAGGCCATTCGAAGAAGATCCAACTCCGCCCTGACTGCGGCCTCTTCCCTCAGGTTCCGCACTCCCTTCAGACGTTCCTGAAGTTTCTTCGACCGGGCCCTCCGGTCGTCGGCAGAGTGCTCCAGCCTCAGCTCCTCGACCTTCACCTCCTGCATGCGCTTCTTGAGGGTGGAAACTTCCTGCTCGAGCGCCAGAGCCGGTTCGTCCACCTCCTCCAGAAGGGGGTCGAATTCGGCGATCCGTACACGCAACTCTTCCAGCTGCAAATCGATTTCTTGTAGGTCCTTTAAGGAACCAGCACTGTCTTGGGTCATCTGCCCCTCAGCTTAATGGGTAGGGTCAAAGTGGCTCTGGCGTTTCCGGATAGCCGGACGCCAGTCCGTTTTTAATTCTCTTCGAAGGCGAGCAATCTCCTCCAATTCCCTCACCAGCTCTTCCTGCCTGGCGGGATCCGTCTCGGTCCTCATGGCCGCCCGGAGAGCTTCGGCCCGGACTCCTAGCTGGCCTTCCTTGATCTGCCCAACAGAGTCATCGAACACTCGGGAGGCTTCGGCAAGCCTCTCCGGGTCACCCAGCAACTCCTCCAACCGGGACGCCGCCGTTGGCCCCATATCCGTGGGAGGCCGGGTCAGTTCCGGGTCCTCCACGAGAGCTACAAATACCGCCCTGAAGTCGGGATCCAGAAACTCCTCAGGCCCAAGACGTTCCGCAGCCAGATCCACGAAGTCCCTGAACTGGATGAGAAGTAGCAGGAGCTTCCGCTCAGCACCCAGATCGACGGTCCGCCGAGCCCCCATAGCGGGGGGTTTCGGCCCAGGCCGGCTCTGGCTCGGAGAATAGGTATCCGGGTTTTTCTTCTCGAGTTCAGCCTCTAGGGTTTCACGCCGGACCCCAGTCCGTTCGGCCACCTTCGACACGTAGATATCTCTGAGAGCCGGGTCCTTCGCCGCCCGAATCGTGGGGAGAAGACGGTCCACCGCCCCCCGGGTTCTTTCGATGGAGGCGAAATAGTCCTTTTCCTCGAGGATCTGAAGTTTGCGATCCAGAACGTCCACAGCCTGGGTGATATACTCCCGAACGCCGTCGGGCCCTTCCTTCCTGACGATGGTGTCCGGGTCCTCTCCTGGGGGAAGGGTCACTACCGCGGGGTGGAGCCCGGCGGCCAGGAGGATATCTCCGGCCCTGAACGTGGCCTTGAGGCCCGCAGGATCACTGTCGAAGAGGATGTGGACTCTGGAGCAATACCGTCCCAGGAGGATCGCCTGTCTCTCGGTCATGGACGTCCCCAGGGGTGCGACCGCGTTCTCGATCCCTCCGGCGGCCAGGGAAACCGCGTCCATATATCCCTCCACCACCAGGGCACTTTCCTCTCGCCGAATGGCGTTCTTTGCCCAGGACAGCCCGTAGAGGACCTCCCCTTTGTGATAAACGATGCTCTCGGGTGAGTTGAGGTACTTCGGGGCACCTTTTCTGGATTGGCCGAGAACCCTCCCTCCGAAGGCCAGGACCTTTCCGGAGGTAGATTCGATGGGAAACACCACCCGATTTCTGAATCGGTCGTAAGGCTCTTTCCCATCCTCCCGTTGAATCAGGAGGCCCACTTCCAAAAGAACGGCATCCTCGATTCCGTGGACGGCCGCAGCTTCCCTCAAGCCCCGCCAATCGTCGGGAGCGAAGCCGAGACCGAATCGCTCCGCCGTATCAGCGCCGATTCCCCTGCCGGTCAGGTAGGCCCGGGCCTCACTCCCGGCCTTCTCGTCCGCCAGCGTCTTCTTGAAGAAGTCCTGGGCGAAGGCATTGGCCTCATGGAGATGCCGATTCGGATCCTCCACGTTTTGCCTGTTCACCTCTCGGATTTCCACTCCGGATCGGTCTGCCACCAGCTTCACCGCATCCACGAAGCTCAGCCCGAGGCGCTTCATGAGGAAGGTGAACACATCCCCGGATTCATCGCACCCGAAACACTTGTAGAACCCCTTCCCGGGCACGACATAGAAGCTCGGAGTCCTTTCCTCGTGGAAGGGACAGCGGGCTTTGAAGTCCTTCCCGGACCTCTTCAGAGCCACATGCTCACCGATGATCTCGACGATATCGGCCCGGGCCCGGACCTCATCTACGACGGAATCCGGGATCACCGTAACCTCACGATGGTTACTCCGGCCCCACCCTCAGCGGGTCCGCCCATTCGAAAACCACTCACGCGCACGTCCTGATCCAGAATCTCCGAAACGGTAGCTCGGAGGGCCCCCGTCCCCTTTCCGTGAATGATGCAGAGTTCCCCGAGGCCACCGAGGACCGCCTGATCCAGAGCCCGATCCACCTCCAGCCCGACCTCGGACACCCGAAGGCCCCGGAGATCGATTTCACTCTCGGGGTGGGCTTCCGGGCCCTGCCAGGAAGACGCCAGAGCTGCTCCCGCGGACACTCGTGGTCCTCCGTCTTCCGGTAGGGGGTCGAGGGTTCGAAGGTCACTGAGGGGCAGTTGAAGGCGGACTCCTGCCATTTCCACCACCGCCCGGTCCTCCCGGACTTCCACCACAACCCCCTTGGACCCGGAGTTGCTCAGGGCCACCCTGTCCCCGGGTTGGAGTTTCTCCCTGGAGCCCGCCTTGGAGGGCTTTGGCCCCTTGGAGCGATGGCGTTGAACAGCTTGTTCCACCCGACGTCTCGCCTTCCGCTGAGCCTCGTCCAAGGCGGATCGCTCCTCCAGCATCTCAGCCGAAGTGGCCCGAACCTCGTCGATAGCCTCCTCGACCTCCCTTCGGGCCTCCAGGAGCATCCTTCGAGCCTCCTCCTGGGCTCGGGCCCGGGCGGAACGTTCCTTGGCCTCCAGATCCTTCTGTCGCTCTTCCAGCCCCTCCTTTAAACCCTCGGCCTCCGCCCTCTCCCGGGCCAACTCCTGCACAAGGGCGGCAGCCTCTTTTTCCTTCCTCTCCAGATCGGCCAGGAGCTCCTCCATCCGAGCCTCGTCCTTCGGGACAAGACCCTCTGCCCGATCCAGGAGATCGGAGGGAAACCCGAGCCGCCGGGCTATGGCCAGACCATAACTCCGTCCTGGCCTTCCCTTGAGGAGTTGATAGGTCGGCTCGATGCGATCCGGGTCGAATTGGAGGGAGGCGTTCACCACTCCACTTCCCGGTCGATCCAACTGCTTGAGGGCTCCCAGGTGGGAGGTTACCACGGCCAGGACTCCCCGGTCTACCAGATGTTCCAGGATTGTCCGAGCCAATGCAGCCCCCTCCTGGGGATCGGTGCCGGTCCCCATTTCGTCGATGAGGACGAGGGACTCTTCGTCGGCCTCCATCACGATCTCTTTGAGGTTCTCCAGGTGAGCCGAGAAAGTGGAGAGGCTTTCCGCAATGGATTGTTCATCACCGATATCGGCGAAGACCTTGGTGAAGAGGGGGATTCGACAGCCCTCCCCCACAGGTGGGATGACACCGCTCTGGGACAGGCCGGCGATGAGGCCCAGGGCTTTGAGGAAAACACTCTTTCCCCCGGTATTCGGCCCGGAAACGACCAGCACCCTCTCCCCCGGATCGAGGCGGAGATCGAAGGGAACTACCGATCCAGCCCCTTTGACGAGAAGGAGGGGGTGTCGGCCATCCACGATCTCCAACTCCTGGGACCCGGGAGGGAGGAGGACGGGAGCAGCCCCAGACCAGGAAAGGGCTGAAAGGGCCCGGGCATAGAGACAATCGAAGGCGACCAAGGCCTCCTGGGAAATCTCCAGGAGGGGAAGGTGGGGCCTGACCTGGTCCGTCATCTCTCGAAAAATCCGAAGGATCTCCCGGCCTTCTTCCCTCTGCAATTCCCTGAGCTCCGCCATCAGCTCCAAAGCGACAGGCGGCTCCACGAAGAGTGTGGCCCCGGTCGCGGATTCATCGAGGACCGCCCCGCCGACCTCTCCCTTCCCCTCTCGGCGAACCGGGATCACATAGCGGCCTTCCCGGATGGTCACGGATGCGTCCGGAACCACGATTCGCTCGGGAAGGGTGCTCATCAGCTTTTCCAGAGCCCGAACCACCTTCCCGTGAAGCCTCTTGAGCCTTCCCCGGATCCGACCGAGCTCCGGGCTGGCCGAATCGAGAACCGTGCCATCCTTGTCGACGGTCTTGGTGATGGCTTTCTCGACTCCCTGTTCCTTATAGAGGCCCTCCCTGAGGGAGGCCAAGCTCGGAAGTTCGGCTGATGCCTCCGTAAGGGCATCCCTCAGGCGCCTTCCGGAGCCGAGCAGATGTCCCACGGAGAATAGCTCCAGAGGCTCCAGGACACTCCCATCCATTCCAAGGCGAGCCAAGGCTCCCCGGGCATCGGGAATCTCCGGAGCATTCCAGTTCGAATGCCGATGAAGGAAGCTGGCTGTCTCTTCCACCCTCAGGAGCTCGGCCTGAGCAAGGCCCAGGCGCAAACTGGGCGTAAGAGCCAGAACCCTCTCCCGGCCCAGGTCACTTAGAGCCCGAGCCGCGACACCTTCCAGAACTTTCCCGAATTCCAGAACATCCAGGGCGTGTCGGTTTATGGACATGGTTCTCTCATCCCAGGAGCCTGTCCCAGAGCCCAAAACCGGCCCAACGGCCCAAAAAAGGACGGGCGCTGGCCCAGAGGCCAGCGCCCGTCCCCGGACGTGCTGGGTTTTGGAGGAGAACACCCATCACTCAGCCAACACCTCCCGGACGATTCGATTGGCTTCCTTACCATCGAACCTTCCCTTGAGGCGAGGCATGAGTTGCCCCATCACCGGGCCCATTTCCTTGGGGCCCCCTGCCACGATCTCCTGAACGATCTTCCGAACCTCATCCTCGGAAAGGGATTCCGGTAGATAGACGGCAAGCATCTCCGCTTCCGATTCCTCTTTTTGGGCCAACTCCTCCCGGCCCCCGTCCCTCATCAGGGAGGCTGATTCCTTTCGGCGTTTCACAGCCTTGGCGATGACGGACAGAACCTCCTTGTCATCGGCATCCTTGCCCTGATCGATTTCCAGATTTCTGAGTTCGGAAAGAGTGGTCGAGAGGACCAGTGTGCGGAGCTTCTCCCGGCCTTTTCTTGCTTGGTTCCGGTCGTTTTGAAGCTGGCTTTTGAGGGGACTGCTCAAACCTTCATTCCTCCATTTATTTGTATGTGGAAGCTACCGGGAGGCGTGAGGAGGGTCAACGCAGGGCTCACCCATCATCCCGGAGGCCAGGCCATTCCCCTGCCACCCAGGAGGTGGAGGTGGATATGGAACACGGTCTGACCGGCGTCGGCACCGGCGTTTACCACCATTCGAAACCCGGGTTCCGCGATCCCCTCCTCTTCGGCCAGATCTCGGGCCATAAGGAACAGCTTCCCAATGAGCTCCGCATCTTCCTCAACCATCTCGGTCACGGAAGAAATGTGCTTCCTGGGAATGATGAGGATATGAGTGGGCGCCTGGGGATTGATGTCCCTGAAGGCCACCACATCCGGGGTGGTGCGAACCTCCTGAGCCGGGATCTCCCCTGATGCGATACGGCAGAATAGACAGCCTGGTTCAGACATTGGGCCTCCCCCTGAGCGAAATACAACGATCCCCGGCCTCACTCCGGGATGATGGTCCGGGGTTCGGGTCGGCGCAATCCCCGGGAACGACCCATTTGTACTCCAAACGTCCCTTATGGCTATGGGCCAGACCCACCCCCCGGTGGAAATTCTCTTACCCATTGGAGGTCGGATCCCGGAACGCATGGAGGTGTGAGTGGAGCCCTTGATCGAGCAGGTGAAAACCATCCTCAACTTATCCCCTACCCGAAGCCTTCCCCTTTCTCAGTTGCTGAGGTCCCTCTCCGCTTCAGGAATCCGCCTGGATGGCCGGGTCGATTGGTTGATCCAGCGGCTCAGGGAAAATTCCGAGCTGTTTCGAATCATCCCGGACCGGCTCGGCCCCTGGATTCACTGGCCCGACGAGGCTGTGGCGGTTCCACCCAAACAGGGGCCTCCGGGAGATCCCTGGATCATGGCCGGACCCAGTCTCCTGACTCTATCGGGAACGCCCCAGGACATCCTGGACCGACTCCGAGAAACCCTCATGGCTTGGGGATGGGAGGTAGACGACGGGTCCCAGGTAGGGATCGCTCGCTGGTTGCAGGCCAACAGAGAGGCAGGGCTGGCTCTGGATAAACTCCTCAATCCTCCCGGGAATCCGATTCGAATGCCCCGGTCCACCACTCCCCCTCCTGGTCCTCCTCTACGAAGACGAATCCCTCGAGGGACGCCTGTGGAAAGATCTCATCCTGCTGGCCATCCAAAACGCCACTGACGATCAGCCAGCCCCCGGGTGAGAGGCTTGCTCGGAAGGTCGAGAAGAGGGGAAGGAGGAGGTGGCTCTGGAGGTTCGCCACGATGCCATGGAATGGTGCACCCGGAAGGACCGCCCCACCCTCTACCCGGGCCGTCCGAACCGTCACACGGTCCTCTACCCCATTCTTGGCCAGGTTCTCGAGGGCTGTTTCACAGGACATGGGATCCAGCTCCAAGGCCATCACCGACTCGGCCCCCAACTTCGCCGCCGCAATCGAGAGGATCCCGGATCCGGCCCCCACATCAGCGATACGGGCGCCGGCGACCACTCTTTTGTCCAGTTGCCTCAAGCAGCCCCGGGTGGTGGCGTGTTCCGCGGTTCCAAAAGCCATTCCCGGGTCCAAATAGATGGGGATTTCTCCCGGGCCCGGCTCCAGAGTCTCCCAGCTGGGCACTACCAGGAGCCTTGGGCTTATTCGCCGAACGCCCAATCCCCGCCGCCAGAGAATCTCCCAATCTTCCTGGGCCTGCCATCGCCAGCTCAATTCGAAGGAAAGAGAGGGTGAAAGCTCGGCCAAGTTCCGCCGGAGGAGCTCGAGGAAAGCCTCAGGGTCGGAAGGAGGGAGGAAATACGTGACCAGTATGTCCCCCGATTCCTGGACAGAGTCCGCCCCCAGGTCGAGGAGGGCGGAGGAAATCAGCGTCGGATCCTCGCCGGATGCAACGGTCACTTCGAGCCAGCGATCAGGCGGCATTCCTATTCCCTCAGGAGAAGGCCTCTTTCACCCGCGACCAAAAGCCCCGCTCACCCTCGTTCAGAGCATCCTCCGGAGGTGAGTCTTCCAGCTCTTTGAGCTCCTCGAAAGCCCGCTCCTGGTCCCGATTCAGCTTTTGAGGAGTCCAGAGTCGAACTCTCACAAGCTGGTCCCCCCGCCCCCTGCCGTGGAGGCCGGGCAGCCCCTGGCCACGGAGGCGAAGGACCTCTCCTGATTGGATGCCCGCTGGAACGGTCAGGCGGACCGAACCAGAAACGGTCGGAACCTCCACCTGATCCCCCAGGGCAGCCTGGGTGAACGTGACGGGGAGTTCATGGAGGAGATTCTCACCGTCCCGCTTGAACCTGGGGTCATCCTGGACTTCCAGAAGGACGATGATGTCCCCTTTCGGTCCACCTCGAGGGCCGGCATTCCCCTGGCCTCGAAGGGTGAGGAAGTTCTCGGAGCTAACCCCCGCCGGAACCTCAACGTCGATTTCCTTTTCATGCCGGAGACGGCCATCCCCCCGACATTGACCACAGGATTCGTCGATGGTTCTTCCCTCGCCTCCGCAAACCCGGCACGGAGCAACCGAAACGAATTGCCCGAAAACGGAGCGTTGGACCTGCCGCTCCTCCCCGGACCCTCCACAGTTTTTACAGGGGACCGGATTGCTTCCGGGCTTCGCCCCTGATCCACCGCAGGTTTCACACTCATCCAGGAGGGCCACCCGGATTTTCTTCGTGACCCCGTCAGCCACGTCCTTGAGGATGAGAGGCACGCGGACCTTTAGGGTCTGACCTTTCCCGGCATCCCGCATACCGCCACCCGCCCGCCGGCCGCCAAAAATCTCCTCGAAGCCAGCGAAACCTCCGAAGTCCCGCATAAATACCTCGATGGCATCGGAGAAATCGAATCCCCCGAAGCCAGGCCCGCCGGGACTGCTCCTCAGGCCTTGTTCCCCAAACCGATCGTAGGTCGCCCGTTTCTCCGAGTCCCGTAGGACTTCATAGGCTTCGGTGACCTCCCGGAATTTGGCCTCAGCCTCCTTCGACCCTTCATTTCGGTCGGGGTGGTACTTCAGGGCGAGTTTTCGGTACGCCTTCTTCACCTCTTCGGTGGAAGCGTCCCGGCTCACGCCAAGGCGTTCGTAATAGTCTGACATTCCTATATGTCCTGGGATCCTTTCCGATCCGAGTCCGCTACCCGGAGGAAGGTACCCCCTTTGAGATGCGTTCTATGTTGGGGTGCCGCAAAGGACGGATTCAAGAGCCAAGAATCCGGTTGATGAGAGAGGATGTGGAGTCCACGATGGCGATGACCTTCTCATAGGGCATCCGGGTCGGTCCGATGATCCCGATCACCCCCTTCAACCCACCAACGTGGTACTCTGATGTCACCAGGGTGAAATCCGACAACTCTTCCTGCCGGTTCTCTCCTCCGATAGTAATCTGAAGGCCGCTCTGTTCATGTCGGCCCGAGAGGGCGTCAACCAGTACATCCCGCCGCTCGGTGAGCTCGATCAGGCCCTTCAGGCTCTCTCCAGAGTTGAACTCCGGTTGGGCAGCAAGAAGGCTCGTCTTCCCGAGGAGAATCTCACCCTCTTCGAGATCGGACCAGTTGAAAAGTTCCGGGCCCGATTCTATGAAGATGTTCAGGAGCTCCTCCACCACAGGCGAGTCGTCGGGCCTTGAGTCCCGGAGCCGTTCAGGGAGGGTTTCTCGAACTTCCCTGAGGGTCAGGCCTACCAATCTTTCATTCAGCAGAACCGCCAGGGTAGCCAGAGTGTCCTCGGGGATCTCCCCTTCAAAATCTACATAGAGAGTCCGGGCGAGCCCGCTCCGGATCGTGGCAACCAGAAGCACCTTGTTGGAGGCCACCCGAAGTAGTTCCAGCCGCTCCAGAACCGCCGCTTCAAGCCGGGGGGCCAAACCCACCCCCAATTCCATGGAAAGGAGGCTGATCGCCCTGGCAGCCCGCTGGATCAAGCGTTCCACAGCCGTCGATCCGTGGCCGCCCAGTTCCCGGAGGAGGGTGCTTTGATCCTCTGCGCTGAGGTCGGGGAGGCGGATCAACTGATCAACATGGAAGCGGTAGGCCAGATCTGTGGGCACACGACCGGCCGAGGTATGGGGGTGGGACAGATAGCCTTTTTCCTCGAGATCGCTCATGGTGTTCCGGACGGTCGCAGCCGACACCCCCAGCCCACTCAGGCGCGCCACCGACCGGCTTCCCGCCGGCTCTGCCGTCTCCACATATGCCTGGACAACAGCCTCAAGGACGCGGATTTCCCGCTCCGTGAGGTCTTGCCCGACCGGTCTCGAAACTACGCCTGGTTCCATCATATCCTTGAAAGATCTAGGAGGCCCGGAGGGAGCGTCAACCCATTGCTGATTTTCCACCCTGCACCCGGTCCAGTTCAATCACGAATTGGTCCAGGAGGAGCCAGCCTTCCGGGGTCAGCTGAACGGTGCCCCCCACCCTCCGGGCATAGCCTTCCGAGATCCAATGATCCGCCAAAGCTGAGCTTTCACAGCCAAGATCCCGGAGAGGGATCCCCCGGTCGGTCCTCAGGCCCAACCACAGACTCTCCAGACGTGACTCCTCCGGGCCAAGGGTCTCCTGGTCCACCCAGGGGACTCCTCCCTCCAGACACGACCTCTGGTATGCGCCCCAATCCCTCAGGTTCCAACGCCTGAGGGGAGGGTTGAAGGAGTGGGCGCTATTCCCCAGTCCCAGATAAGACCCTCTCTCCCAATAAACCCGGTTGTGTCTGGCTTCAAATCCGGGCAAAGCGAAGTTGGATACCTCGTAGTGGGAATACCCGGCGGCGACAAGCCGCCGGTCGGCTTCCAGAAACTGCTCTCGAAAGGTCTCATCCACAGGATGGGAAAGAGCCCCTTCCTCCAAGGCCCTGGCAAGGGGAGTTCCCTTTTCAACGGTTAGGCCGTACAAGCTCAAATGGGGAACCTCCAGTTCCAGGACGGCGTCCAGATCAGCTTTCCAGTCCCGCTCCACATCAGGAGACAGCCCAAAGATCAGGTCCACATTCAGGTTCAATATGCCTGCCGCCCTGGCCGCCCGAATGGCTTCCAGGGCCTGCCCCGGGCCATGGAGACGATGAAGCCATTTCAGAGCCCTGGCCTGGAAGCTCTGTACGCCCAGACTAATCCTATTCACCCCTGCCCGGGCCCACCCTTCCGCCACCTCGGCATCGAAGGATTCAGGGTTTGCCTCGACGGTCCACTCCAGAGAAGGGCTCTCCAAGGAGGCCGGGCCGAGGAGGGCGGCCAATCCAGTCATGGCCTTGGGGCCCAGAGTAGATGGGGTTCCGCCCCCAACAAAGAGGGTGTCCAACGAATCGTCCAGGATAAAAACGCCTTCGTCCCTTACCCGATCCAGCTCCTTCCCGATTGCTCTGAGCCAGTTGGCAGGATCCACATCCCGGGCGACGGTGACCGCGAAATCACAATAGAAGCAACGGCCATGGCAGAACGGGACGTGGACGTACACAGATCTGACGGGTTTCCCAGCTCCTGGAACGGTGTCTCCACGACTCTTCACAGGTCAGCTCCCCGGCCCTGATCCGTACCGCTGATACCTCATGCCGGGACATTGGCGGACCCAACCCCCGAGTTCCAGTACCGAGAGGCCGGATAAGGCATCGGAGAGAGAAGCGGCGGCCGAAAGGGCAACCTCCTCCACCGATCGAGGCTCGTTCGAGAGGCCCCCCCAGATTCCCCTCAGCTCTTCGGGGATGGCGGGGCCCGGAACATCGTCGGGAGAAGGTCGAGCCTCTCGACCTGCCGCCCCCAACCCCAGTTCATCCAGGACGTCCAGAATCGCGCTGGGATCCGGAAGGGCCGTGGCTCCGTCCCTAAGGAGAGCATTGCTCCCGAGGGTCTGTGGATTTTCCACCGATCCAGGGGTCACCAACACCTCCTTCCCCAGATCCAGACCGTGATCCACGGTTATGAGAGCCCCGCTCCTCCTTCCGGCCTCCACCACAACGATGGCCCGGGATAGGGCAGCGATGATCCTATTCCTCTTGGGGAAATGGTGCGGTAGGGCCGATTCAGCCGGGCAAAACTCGGAAACAAGGAGCCCCTTCTCGCCAATCTCCCGAAAAAGGCCCCGATGAGCCGCCGGATAGACCCTCTTGAAACCCGACCCGAGTACGGCGATCGTGTCCCCTCCCACCTGAAGAGCCCCACGGTGGGCCTCACCATCGATCCCCAGGGCCATGCCGCTCACAACCGGAATTCCAGCCCTGGCCAGTTCCCGTCCCATGGTCTCAGCCGCTCGTCTGCCAACGCCGGTGGCCTTTCGGGACCCGACAATTGCCACGCCCATGCGCTGAAGGAGCTCGAGCCTACCTCTCAGAAAAAGGACGGGCGGGGGATCGACCAGGGGGAGAAGGGAGGACGGGTACCGGGGGGAGGTCATGGGAATCACATCGAAATCTCCCTCCTCCCAGCTGCCCACCCGCCCCGTAAGGGGGACATCTTGGAGGAGGTCGCCTTGCACACCTCGGGCCCGGAGGGCAGCCACACCGGATCCATGGGCCTCCACCAGCTTTCGGATCCCCCTGTCGCCCAACCTGGAGCTTTCTTTCAGGGCCATCAGGGCCCGGACCTCTTCCCGTTCCCCGGGAATCGGGCTCATTCCGGGACCCACCACTCCTCCTCCTCGCTGGGGCCTTCCTCCTTCAGGGTGATATGACTCTGAGCGTAAAGGCCTTCAAGGAGGGGGGCGAGGCCTACCCTGGTAACGGAGCTGATGGTGAGCACTCCCCAGGCGTCGGGAGCCAGGATCTCGGGAAATGAGGCATCCGGAGGGAAGAGATCCACCTTCGTAATCACCACACAATGAGGAGTCCGGGCCAGCTCGGGGGAGTAGTTTTCCACTTCCTTGCGCAGCTGATCGTATTCCTCTTGAAGGTCTTCTGTGGTGGCCGGAATCAGAAAGGCCAGGGTCCTCGTACGTTCGATGTGACGAAGGAACTGGAGGCCCAAACCCCGACCCTCATGGGCTCCCTCGATGATCCCGGGGATGTCGGCAACGACAAAGGACCTGAAGTCTGGAAGGGGGACCACGCCCAGATTCGGGGTAAGGGTGGTGAAAGGATAGTCGGCAATCTTTGGCAGAGCCTCGGAGATGGCTGCCAGGAGAGTAGACTTCCCGGCGTTGGGTTGGCCTACCAGGCCCACGTCGGCGATCAGCTTCAACTCGAGCTCGATGCGACGCTCCTCCCCCTCCTCGCCAGGTTCCCAGCGACGGGGGGCCTGGTGAGTGGCCGTGGCGAAGCGAGCGTTTCCGCGCCCACCTCTCCCTCCCCGGGCGACGGTGAGACGCTCCCCGTCCGCCAGGAGCTCCGCCAGGAGCTCGGCCGTTTCGGCATCCCTGACGACGGTTCCGGGAGGGATCCGAATTTCAATGGCCTCCCCGCCCCTTCCAGTCCGATCGCTACCCTCCCCGTGCTGGCCTCTTTCGGCCTTGAAGTACTGCTTCCGGGTTAAATCGAGGAGGGTGGTGAGCTGGGAGTCGGCCAGGAGAACCACGTCTCCCCCTTTCCCACCGTCTCCCCCAGACGGACCGCCCCGGGGGACGCCTTTTTCCCGCCGAAACGCCTCGGCTCCTGAGCCGCCTGTTCCAGCTATCACTTGGATGACGGCACGGTCCACAAACATCTTTGACCACTCCTAATTCGGAAGGTTCAGGCTGATGGGGTACTTGAGTTTCCTTTTGGCCTGGTTCGTAGGCGGCACCAAACCTCCCACACCTCAGTCCAACCTGAAACATCGAGATATTCTCTGGCGATCTCCAGTGATTCCTCGACATCTGCCGGCTCTGCGCCGGCGTTCAAGGCACCTCGGAGATGCGAATACAGCTGGGTCGGGGCTCCCAGGACCGCCAATAGAGCTACGATGCAGAGTTCCCGGGTTGCAAGGTCCAACTGGGGACGCCCAAGGACCTTCCCGTACCCCTCCACCACCATCCACCGCTCCATGTCGGGATGCAGAGCCCTCACATTTCGGCGAAGTCCTTCATAGGTTCCCCCATACACTTCTCGGCAAACAGCCCTCCCCCGGTCGACCCAGGCGGACCAGTCGTCCTCAACTCCGGGGTTCGCTTCTCTCCCTGATATCTCTCGCCAGAGAGCGAATGCATTCAGGGAAATGGGATACCCGAGGAAGAGATAACTCTGAAGAAGAACCTCCTCCACCCCAGATGGATCGGAGACCCGCCAAGCCTCGTCCATGGCCCCCTGAAGGCCCTCGGATTCCCGAGATGCCAAAGCGGCACTGAGTCGGACCAAAGCCGACCGGCTCCTCCCTAATCCAGACGCCCGCATTTCGTCCATGGTTCTCAGCGTTCCAGGTCGAAGTTGGCGGAGATTTCCCCCACGTCCTCACCCAGGGTGTTCCGGAGGACGGTTCGGCGAAAACCATGGAGGGCCTCCACTTCCTGGGGTTGGAGGAGGCCGAAAAGCTCCAGAACCCTTACGGCGGCCGAATCCCCTGCCCGTATCCCCCCATCTTCTACCTTCACCGCCACCCCCAAGCCCTCCTCCGGGACGGAAACGCAATAGACACCCTCTGCGCCTAACTTCCCGACCAGGCGGCCCCCTGTAACCTGGGGGAGGGCTGAGCAAAGTCGGCCCTTCCCTCCCAACATGTAGGAGTGGGTGGCCATGGAGTCCAAGACATGGGACGGCCCAAGCTCATTCCCGGCCGCTGCCCCGAGCTTGGCGAAAGAACGCGCCATGGCGCGAAGGGGTACCCCGAAAGCGACCATGCCACATCCATCCGGCATGGTCCGGATCTCCTCCCTCGCCAGACCCGTGAAACGAACCATCTCCTCCATCATACGACCCTGGAGAGGGTGGGTAGGCTGGAGGTATGTATCCAGGGCCCATCCATGGATCTGTGCCAGGCCCAGCATGGCCGCATGCTGGCCTGAGCAGTTGTTGTGCATGGGGGTTACAGGGGCTCCGGACCGGTAAAGGGCCTCGGCGGCCTCGGGCAAGAGGGGAGGAAAGGGTCCCAGTCTGAGAGCCGAAGGTGGTTGATCCACTTTTTCCAGGATCCCCGCGACCCCTTCAAGGTGAACGTCCTCACCGTTGTGGGAAGCGGAGGCAAGGGCCACCTCGGGCTTTTCCAGCCCGAACTCGGCTACGACACCATCCTCCACCAGGGGAATGGCCTGGAACGGCTTGGCCGCAGACCTGTAGACCGCTAACCAGTCCACCTCCCCATGGCGGGCAAGGACCTTCCCTGCATCTGTCACGACGGCAGCGTGGACACGGTGAAGGGATTCCACCACTCCGTTTCGTGTACACCATACGCCTTTGGAAAGGGATCCCCCTGAAAGGGCCACGCTTCACGCCTCCGGTTCATGCCTCCGGTTCATGCCTCCGGTTCATGCCTCTCGGGAAGCTGGACCGAACCAGCTGGACCGAACCAGGAGGAAGTTGCTCCCAAATTGTCGGATTCAGGGGGCCAGGAAATGGGCCTCTGGGAACCCCCGGGATTCCCGTCTCATGTTAGGAGACTGATTCGTCAGGAACCAGCGCCGATGGCGCCCTCCTCCGGTTCGGAGCTCAGATCGACCACGGGCACCCAGTCCGAATACCCGGGATCGGAAGCGAGGCTAAGAAGGGCCGGTGTAGCCGCCGCCTCATCCAGGAGAAGAATCGCCCTTTGGAGAGCCCGGTCCCCGACCAGGAGCCGTCGGAACTCCCCTGATGCACCCCATGCCTGGAGGGCGATCTCCCGCTCCAGGTTGAACTCGATGAAGCGCACGGCGGCGGAAAAAGCCTCCGGGCTCAACTCGACATCTTCGTCCACGAGGCCAGCCTGGAACGCCCGAAGATCTCCGTCGTTCAATTCAAAGGACGGAGCAAGGTTCGGATGCTGTTGGCGATAGGATACGGCAAAGTTGAACACCGCCGTCAGGAACCGCCCCCCACTTCGGTCCAGCTCCCTGAGAGCCCGCTGCTCGGAAAGAGTGAGGGTGTCCGCCATGACCAGCACGTCGGGAGTGATTCCCCCCCCACCCAGAATCCGCCTTCCTCCGTCGGTGGAGAACACCGGCTTGGCCAGCGTATCCGGCAAGGAGGCGAGACCCCCGGTCAGCGTCAGGGCACTCCGTTCCATGGCCAGGATCTGATCTTCCCGATCCTTGTGGATAGAACGCCCCAAGGGGGTGTACCACCTGGCCGTCGTGAGCCTCAGGATACTCCCTCCCGGGAGGGGGAAAAGAGTCTGAACGGACCCTTTCCCGAAGGTCGGGGCCCCAACCACGAGAGCCCTGTCATGGTCCTGAAGGGCTCCGGCAATAATCTCCGAGGCGCTGGCACTCCGCTCGTCCACCAGAATCACCAGGACCATGCCGGGAAAGGGCTGGACTCGAGTTGCTCCAAATGCCTCTGACTGGTTGGCCGCACGACCCCGGGTTTCGACCACGCCCTTGCCCGGATCCAAAAAGTGATCGGTAATGGCGATACCCTGGTCCAGGGCCCCTCCGGTGTTCCCCCGAAGATCCAGGATCAATTTCTGAATGCCTTCACCCTGAAGGGAGTCCACCGCCTGCCTCACCTCCCTGAAGGAGGTTTCACTGACGCTCTGAAGGGGCACATACCCGATTCCGTCAGCCACCTCCAACACGAAGGGTACGGATCGGAGTTGGATCAGCCCTCGGGTGATTGAGAAAGGAATGGGAACGTCCACGCCGGGGCGCCCGATTTTCACCGCCACATCGGAACCCGGTTCGCCCCGGAGGGCATCCACCACATCATCGGAGTTCCATCCCTCTACGGACTCCCCGGCTACTTCCAAGATCTGGTCCCCGGCCCTGACGCCGGCTCTGGTGCCCGGAGAACCGGGCAAGGGGGTGGTCACCGTGACCCAGCCGCCCCGGGGGGTGACTTCCAGCCCTACCCCTCCGTACTCACCCTCCATACGGATCCTGAAATCATCCACGTCTGAAGCTGGCATGAAGGAGGTGTTCGGGTCCCCCAGCTCCTGGAGAACTCCCTGGATGGCCGACTGATAAAGGTCCTCTCTGTCCACGGGATCCACGAAGCTGGTCAGAACGTGGTCCATGACCTCCTCGAAGAGGCGAACCTGGAAATAGACGTTCTTTTCCTGGCCCACTCCCCTTTGGAGAAACCACCCCCCCGTCAGGACCGCAGTGAGCAGGACCAACCCTGGAGCAAATAGTGTGGAAAACCTTTTCATGACCCTCGGCTTGAATTGGGGGTCCGAACAGACCCCTCCCCTTCTGCTAAACCTCTTTGAATGAAAAGGTTTCTGGAAATGCCTCGGCAAGAGCAAGGCGTAGAAGCTTTTGGACCTCTGCCATGGTGCCCATTGCTGGAATCAGGCGGACCCTCTCATCCTCTTCCGCCAGTGTCCGGTACCCTTTCAGGACCTTGGAGAGAAAGGAGACACCTTCCTTCTCGATTCGGTCCCCCTCCTGACCTCCGCCCTTCCGTGCCAAACCCTCCTCAACCGGAAGGTCCAGGACCAGACTGAGATCCGGTTTCAGCCCCCCGGTGGCCATGGCGTTGGCTTCCCGGACTTGATCGAGGTCCAGGCCTCTTCCGAACCCCTGGTAGGCGAAAGTCGACAGATCGAACCGGTCGGCCAGAACGACTTTCCCGGCAGCGAGGGCGGGCCGGACCACCTCCTGGGTGAAGGCGGCCCGGGCCCCCAGAATCAGAAAGAGTTCGGTCTCCGCCGGCATGGTAAGGTCTCCGCGATCAAGAACGACTCGCCGAATCGCCTCCCCTACCGGGGTACCGCCGGGTTCTCGGGTCAGGACTACCTCAATGCCAAAACCCTCGATCCACTCGGAGAGGAGCCGGGCCTGGGTACTCTTCCCGGCTCCCTCCACCCCTTCCAAGACAATAAATATGCCGGCCTTCAAGCTCACTCCTGGTCGTAGTCCAGCCCCAGGTGCGTGATCAGGTCCTCACCCATCATCCAACGAAGCGTGTTCTTCAGCTTCCGATGTTGAATGAATAGATCATGCTCCGGGTACAGGCCTTCAATCTTTTGGGGGCTCTTGAAGTAGAAGGAGAGCCACTCCTGAACGCCCGACATCCCCACCCGGGCCGCCAGGTCCAGGAAGAGGACCAGATCCAAAACGATGGGGGCTGCAAGAATTGAATCCCTGCAGAGAAAGTCCACCTTGATCTGCATCGGATACCCCAGCCAACCGAAGATGTCCAGGTTGTCCCATCCCTCTTTGTTGTCGCCTCTGGGGGGGTAGTAGTTGATCCGGACCTTGTGGTACATATCTCCGTAGAGTTCGGGATAGAGCTCGGGCTGAAGAATGTGCTGCAGCACGCCCAGCTTGGATTCTTCCTTGGTCTTAAAGGACTCAGGATCATCCAAGACCTCGCCGTCCCGGTTCCCGAGAATATTCGTGGAGAACCATCCATCCAGTCCCAGCATCCTGGCCTTCAGGCCGGGAGCCAGCATCGTCTTCATGAGGGTCTGACCGGTCTTGAAGTCCTTCCCGATGATGGGAAGACCGACGGTTTTGGCCAGCTTCTCCAGGGCCGGAATGTCGGCGGACAGATTGGGCGCGCCGTTGGCGTAGGGAACGCCCTCCTTCAGCGCTGCATATGCGTAGAGCATGCTCGGGGCGATAGTCGGGTCATTTTCCTCCATGGCCTTTTCGAAGGACTCCATGGTCTCATGAGCCGGCCCCGAACGCAGGAAGATCTCCGTCGAACCACACCACACCATCACCAACCGGTCACAGGCGTTCTCGGCCTTGAACTGCCGGATATCTTCTCGGAGGGCCTCGGCTAACTCCCGCTTGTTGGAGGCAGCCTTCTTGTTGGGGCCATCCAGCTTTTTCACGTAGGCTGGGTCGAACACCGCCGGCATAGGCTTGATAGAACTCAGGAATCCTTCGATCGGATCCAGGTGAGTGCGATCCAGCACACCAGATGTCAGGCAACTCTGGAACACATCGTCGGGAATGGGATCCCATCCCCCGAAGACCAATTGGTCCAGACCCGCCAGAGGGACGAAATCTTTGATCAACGGGCTCCGCCCTTCCGTCCGTTTTCCCAAACGAACCCTGCTCATCTGGGTCAAGCTGCCGACGGGCTTTGCCAACCCCTGGCGAACCGCTTCGACCCCGGCGACGAAGGTGGTGGCCACGGCCCCCATTCCAGGAAGGAGAACCCCCAGCCGACCTTCCGGTCCCTTGATCTCTGGCTTTTCCATTGTCACTTCCTCCGATTTTTCTAAAGCGGTATAAAGATCCGAACTGACTCAACGGGAACCCGGAGCTCCTCAGGTGAGGATGATCCGGCTTTCAGCACCCTTCTGGATACCCTGGTGAATGGTCTCATTCACCTTGCCCACGATCTTGTCGAAATTCGATTGGGCAGACACCAAACGCTGATAGGCAGCGTTGCCCTGGAGGCTCCCGAAGAAAGCCTCATACTCCTTGGCCTGCTCCTCAGAGGGCTCTTCCCCCTTCTGAAGCCTTCCCTGCATAGCCTGCTCCAACCCCTGGATCTGAGTCTGGAGTTCGGCCAACTCTCTGTCCTCGCCGGAAGCGGCGATGGCTCTACGAAGCGCTTGATATTCCTCGGTCCGGGCCAGAGCCTGACCCAGACGATCCGCCATCTCCATAATCTCTTGCATCATTTCCCTTTCAAAAGAACCAACACCCAAAGATCCATCAAATCCTAAACGGAGGCTACCCCCAAAACGATCCGGTCTCGTCCAGTAAGATCGGGCAGTATGGAGACCTCGCTGAAGTGCCCGGTTTCCTCCAACGCCTTCGCCACCCGGGCCCCTTGTTCCTCACCGATTTCCGTCGCAAAAAGTCCGCCTGGACGGAGAGATGCCGGAGCCACCTGAACCAGAGGTAGAATCACGTCCAAACCCTCCGGGCCGGCGAACAAGGCATCTTTCGGCTCCCAATCCCGGACCTCAGGTTGGAGGGAGCCTTTTTCCGTCCCGGGAACATAGGGCGGATTGGACACCACCACGTCAAAGCACTCCCCGGGTTCGACGGGATCGAGAAGCATCCCCTGGCGCAGGTCCAGGACCTCCCCGAACCCTAGTGCCTCTGCGTTTTCCCTTGCCAACTCCAGGGCCGTCGGCGAGACATCGGTCGCTACCATCTTCTTGAAGGACCCCTCCTTCAAGAGGGAAAGGGCAATGGCACCGGATCCTGTCCCGACATCCAACCCGGTCAACTCCGGACCCTTTTCACCCACCCTGGAAAGAACCTCACCAACCAGGACTTCAGTCTCAGGGCGGGGAATGAGTGCCCTGGGATCCGTCCGCAGTTCGAGTTCCCTGAAAGCCGTCGTTCCCAGTATGTACTGGAGGGGCTCTCTTCTAGCCCGCCTCAGAAGTAAGGCCTTGAACGTTTTGAGCTCGGCGGGCTTGATGGGACGATCGAACTGGAGGTAGAGATCGAGACGGGCGATACCCAGAACCTTGGCCAAAAGAAGTTCAGATTCGAGGCGGCCGTTCTCGACTCCCTTTTCTATCAGGTATTCTCCGCTCCAGCGTGTCAGGCGGATCGGTGTCCATGACTCCCCTGGTCCCGGGAGATGGGAGTCCCTGGGGCTTGAAGGGGGTTGGTTCACGCCTCGGAGGCTTCCAGACGCTCCTCCTCCTGGGCCAGCCGGAGAGCGGAGATCAGGTCGTCAAGGTCACCGTCAAGAATCTCTTCCAATCGATGAAGAGTGAGTCCGATCCGGTGATCGGTAACACGGTTCTGGGGAAAGTTGTATGTCCGGATTTTGGCTGACCGATCCCCCGTCCCAACCTGAAGTCGCCGCTCCCGAGCCCGGTCCGCTTCTTGTTCCGCGACCTTGCTGTCCAGAAGCCGGCTCCGGAGGACCTTCATGGCCTTGGCTTTGTTCTTATGTTGGGACTTCTCATCCTGGCAACTCACGACCAGGCCCGTGGGGACATGGGTGATCCGTACGGCCGAATCGGTTGTATTCACCGACTGACCCCCCGGCCCGGAAGAACGGAACACGTCGATCCTCAAATCGTTGGGATCGATCTCCAAATCCACTTCCTCGGCTTCAGGCAAAACGGCCACCGTGGCGGCAGAGGTATGGATCCGCCCGGAACTCTCGGTCCGCGGCACCCTCTGGACACGGTGAACACCGGATTCGAAACGCATCCGAGCGTAAACTCTCCGCCCCTGGATGGAGAAAATCACCTCTTTCACCGACCCGGAAATGCCCTCGGACAAACTAATCAGCTCCACGGTCCAGCTCTGCCGCTCAGCCAACCGTCGATACATTCGCAGGAGGTCTCCCGCAAAGAGACCCGCCTCATCCCCTCCGGTCCCTGCCCGAATCTCCACCACCGCCGGCCGATCCTCCAAGGGATCTTTCGGGATGAGGAGCTCCCTGATTTCCTTCTCCAGGACAGTGAGTCGATCCTCCAGACTCACCATTTCCTCCTCGGCGAGCTCCTTCATTTCCGGATCGTCCGACCCCTCCGCCAGTTCGGCAGTCGAAGAAAGCTCTTCCTCCAACCGCCAGAGCTCCAGAGCCGACGAAACCACCGGCCCCACCTCCGACCGTTCCCGGCCCAGGGTTCGAAGCCGCTCAGGGTCTCCGGAAACGGCGGGGTCCGAGAGTTGGTCGTCGATTTCTTTCAGACGGACCTCGGCCTCCGAGAGACGCTGTGAAAGCCGAGGGTCAACGATGGGGTTCTTCATGGATGTCAGGGTTCCACCGCTATCAGCGGGGTCCCCGCCAAGTGCGAGAACAGCGAGGGAGGATACAAATAACCGCCGGTCGGGTCGTCCCGACCGACAGAATCATTTTTCGACCTTCCCGTATTTCCGCCTGAACCGATCGACCCGACCGGCCGTGTCCACCAGCTTTTGCTTGCCCGTATAGAACGGATGGCAAACAGAGCAGATTTCCACATGGATCTCATCCTGGGTGGACATGGTGCCTACCCGGTTCCCGCACGCGCAAATAATGGTCGCCGGCTTGTAGTCCGGGTGAATTCCGTCCTTCATTTCCTTGCTCCGCGTCCTAAAGAAGCAACGGGCCCGAAGGGGCCCGCTTAGCCTGGAAAATATAGAAAAGGCTGATACCCAGTTCAACCCGGGCCCGGGCGGTAGTTTGGGGGCCGGGACCAACCGGCACCCTTTTCCTTCATCCGGCCTGCCCAAAAAGACCCCCCAAGGAGCGTCAAACCGAGGAGAAAGGACCCCAGCCCAACCCAGTCTCCCGTTCGGGAAAAGACCGTCGAGCCGCGATAAACCGGTAGCCGGCCCTGGACCGAGCCTCCCCCAGATGGGACCACTTGGGCGATTTTCCTGCCGGCAGGGTCCAGGAGGAGGGTAAAACCCCCCTTGGCCGCCCGGGCCACCGAAGTTCTGGTTTCAACCGCCCGGAGCACCAGGTGGGCAGGATGTTGGTGGAGGAACAAGGAACCCAGCAGGGAACCTTCACGGCCAAACCAGATATCGCTGCTGAGGTTGAGGAGGAAGTGGGCCCCGGCCCTCCTCCCCCTTCTGGCTATCCCGGAAAACAAGGACTCGTAACAGATGAGGGGAACCGCCACCCACTCGCCCACACGAAACGTTTCCCCTTCCCTACCCCTGGCATAAGAGCCCGCTTCCATTCCCGGAACCAGTCGAACCTTGTCGTAACGCTGGTTGACCTCTCCATCCACCGACATCAGAAATGCGGAGTTGGTCTCTTCCCCCTCCCCAGCTACCGAGCCTGTCCGCCCCA
>RCNC010000674.1_pt1 | contig 22048 bp, 16 predicted proteins | sample 2041301 | NCBI WGS metagenome assembly RCNC01 (sample SAMN09708231, study PRJNA481090) | Marine sediment metagenome, whole genome shotgun sequencing project. | biome: marine sediment; feature: ocean; material: sediment; isolation source: Sewage treatment plant 13A marine sediment (STP13A) ...
TCGGCCCTGCTTCGCTTCAAGAGCCTGGTTCAAGACATCCTCGACCTGCCGGCCCCCGACCGGTGGCTGGAGACCCTTTCCAACCCGCACGCGCTCCGGGATCTGGCCCTCCTGCTGGGCACGAGCGACTTCCTCTGGGAGGATTTCATTCGCCTCCACTACGAGACCCTTCTTCCCATGCTCCAGCCCATCGTCAAGGGGCAGCGATTCGGCCTTCCCGAGGAAACCCTGGTCGAGAGGCTGGAAGAGACCCTGCGGGAGGCCGTGGATCTGGAAGACAAACGCGACCGGCTGAATGCCTTCAAGGACCAGGAGATCTTCCACATCGACCTGGATCACATCCTGAACCCTGGAACGGATTTCCGAGACGTTGCCAATCGCCTGACCCGCCTTGCGGAGACCGTGGTGAGGGCGGCGACGGAGTTCTGCTACGATCATCTCGCGGCAAGGTATGGAAGACCCATGACGGCTGTCGACATGGAGGCCGAGGCCGCGATCTTCGGGTTGGGGAAGTTCGGAGGCGCGGCACTGGGCTATGCCTCGGACATCGAATTCCTCCTCGTTTACGGCGACAACGGGACGACCGATGGGGAGGAACCGATCGCAAATTCCGAGTTCTACAACCGGCTGGTGCAAATGACTGCCCAATCGATCCGGGCGAAACGGGAGGGGATCTTCCAGGTGGATCTGCAGCTGCGTCCCCACGGAAGCGCGGGCCCCCTGGCGTGCAGCCTGGAAAGCTTTTGTGAGTACTACGGGCCCGGCGGTCCGGCCCACGCCTACGAACGCCTTGCCCTGGTACGCATGCGTGCCATCGGAGGGAGTCCGTCCCTGGGCGCCCGCCTGGAGAGAATCCGGGACGAGATGATTTACGGGTCCCGATCGATCGACCTCGAGGCGCTTCGGGAACTGCGGGAGAAGCAGTTTCATGAAAAGACGGAAAAGGGGAGGCAGAACGCGAAGTTCAGCCCGGGTGGCCTCGTGGATCTTGAATACAACGTGCAAATCCTCCAGGTCCTGCACGGGAACGCCCACCCGCGGCTCAAGACACCGGAACTGCATCTGGCCCTCGCGGCGCTCTCCGATGCGGGGGTCCTCGCCCCGGACGAGACGGGCCAGCTTCTGGATGCCTATGCATTTCTCCGCCACCTGATCAACGCCATGCGCATGCTGCGGGGATCTGCGCAGGACCTCTTTCTGCCCCCTGCCGACTCCCTGGAGTTTTCGCACCTGGCGCGGCGCATGGGCTACCGGGAGGGCAGCCCGCTTGGACCTGCCCGGCAACTCCGAATCGACTACGAGACACACACGGCGGTCATACGCGCCTTTGCCGAGCGGTATTTCGGCCGTACCTCCCTGCCCGGGCCGGCCATGGGCACGGTGGCGGACCTTGTGCTCGCCGACAGTGTGCCGGAGGAACTCGCTCGCGAGATCCTCGAACGGGTCGGTTTCGAGAACCCTCAACGTGCCTACACAAATCTGCGGGGCCTGGCGGGGAAGGGCTATCGACGGCACACGTTCGCCAAGCTCACCCTCCTGGCCGTGGATGTGCTTTCTCAGACGCCGGATCCGGACATGGCGCTCAACAACTGGGAGAGATACATCCACGTCAGGACGAGTCCGGAGTTTCACTACAACCTGCTCCTGTCGCAGCCCATGCGACTGGAAATCCTGCTGAACATCTTCGCGGGAAGCCAGTTTCTTTCCGATACCCTCGTGCGTTACCCCGGTTTTCTCGATTGGGTCATCTTGCCGGAGAACCTGCACGGCATCCGGAAGCGAGCCGACATCGAAGCGGAGCTGGAGGGGTCTCTTTCCCACCCGGGGAGTCACGAGAAATGGATGAACCATCTGCGGCGCACGTGGAGGAGGGAGATGCTGCGAATCGGGGCGCGGGACATGGCGTTAGGCGTGCCCACCCAGGAGGTCATGCTCGATTTGTCGACGGTTGCCGAAGCCCTGGTCCGGATGGCCCTCCGGAAGGTCCTGGAGGAGATCCGGGAAGCGGGCGAGATCCCGGATGGTGTGGCGAACCTGCAAGAGCACTTCTGCATCCTGGCATTCGGAAAGCTGGGCGGGCAAGAGCTGAACTACAGCTCGGACATCGACCTGGTGGGCGTGTTTGAGGCTCCGGGAGGCGCGGACCCGGAGGCGTTCAAACAGCTCTACGCAAGTGTCATGGAGCGAGTGAGCCTCGATCTGTCGAGGCATACCGAGGCAGGGTCTGCCTACCGTGTCGATCTCCGACTGCGGCCCCATGGGCAGGCGGGCGACCTGGTCCCCTCCTTCTCCGGGCTCATGGACTACTATCGCCGGGAAGCCTCGCTCTGGGAGATCCAGGCGGCCCTGAAGATACGGCCCCTTGCGGGGAGTCCCGGACTGGGAAAGCGGTTCCTCGAAGAGATGAGATGCATCCTGCTGGAACGCCGGGACACGGCAACGATCATTCGATCCATCGTGGGCATGCGACAGGCATCCGTGAGGAAGGCGTCCCGATCACTGGGCGGCGGTCGGGACGTGAAGGACGGCGAGGGGGGGATCCGAGACGTGGAGTTCCTCGTTCAGGGCCTTCAGCTCATCCATGGGCCGGACCGACCCGAGCTTTTCACGGGCAATACCCTGGAGGCGCTGGGTGCCCTCGAAAAGGCCCGCCTTCTGCCCGAAGCCGTCAGGGCACAGCTCGAGGAAGACTATCTTCTCCTGCGCAGGGTCGAACACTTCCTGCAGATCCTGGAAGGGCGCCAAACGCATGCATTGCCCAAGGATCCTGCCGAGCGGAAGGCCCTGGCGAGGAGGTTGTTCGGAAGGGAAGGGGACGAGAAACGCCTCGCAGAAGAACTGGAGGCCTGCATGCTCCGGGTCCGAAAGGCCTACACGACCTATTTGCTGGAAGCGGTGTAGTGCTGAGCCATCGAGGACGAGGACGGGTACGACGACGAGGACGAATTCTGAAAGGTGGGGTTGGCGTTAGGCCCTGAACCCTGTCCCCCGACCCCTGATCCCTGACCCCTATATCGCATCCTTCCCCATTTCCCCTGTTCGAATCCGGCAGGCCTTCTCGACAGGCAGAACAAACACCTTCCCGTCGCCGATCTGGCCGGTCTTCGCCTGCTCGAGGATGATGTCCACGACCCTGTCGCACATGTCGTCGTCGACCACGATCTCGATCTTGACCTTGGCAACGAAATCCACGGTGTATTCCGCGCCTCTGTAGATCTCCGAATGCCCCTTCTGGCGCCCGAAACCCTTGACCTCGCACACGGTCATTCCCTTTATCCCGAGGGAAGAAAGGCCTTCTTTGACCTCTTCCAGCTTGAACGGCTTTATGATCGCCTCGATCTTCTTCATTTCTGTCCCCTCCTTGACGTGTGTTTTCGCACAACACTCGCCATCTTGCAAGTGGGGCAGAAGAAATCGAGGCCAAGTTCCGCATTGTAGTTGCAATAGGCACAGTTTTGTGTAGACTTGATCAGAAAACGACAAAAATGGTGTCATTTTTAACGCTGGCAGAGCTGAGATTCTGCCTTCTCCCTCGCGGGATCGCATGACCAAAGACAATCTCCAGGAAATCACCTACCTCTACGAAATCGTCAAGGCGCTGAATTCGACGATCGATTTGAAGAAATCGTTGTACGTGGTGCTGGAGATCCTTTCCGAATCCCTGGACATGAAGCGGGGAACCATAACCATCCTGAATCCCCTGCGTGAAGAAATCCGTATCGAAGCAGCCCACGGGCTGACCCGGAACGCGATGCGGCGTGGCCGTTACAAGCGCGGCGAGGGGATCACGGGCCGGGTCATCGAGAAGGGGAAACCGATCGTCGTGCCGAAGATCAGCGAGGAGCCCCAGTTCCTCGATCGGACGGCCGTGCGGCGGAAGGACGACGAGGAGTTTTCGTTCATCTGCGTGCCCATCCAGAAGGGTACGCAGGTGGTGGGTAGCCTGAGCGCCGATTTTCCTTACGTCCCCACTGCCGACCTCAAGGCGAGTGAGCGGCGCCTCTCCGTGATTGCCACTATGCTGGCGCAGCGAGTGATCAACCTCGAGACGATCCAGATGGAGCAGGAGAGCCTGCGTCTCGAGAATCTTCGGCTCCAGGAGCAGCTCGCCAGCAAGCACGACATCAAGAACATCGTAGGCAACAGCAACAAGATGCGTGAGGTCTACCAGATGATCTCACAGGTGTGCCGGAGCAATGCCACGGTCCTCATCCGGGGGGAGAGCGGCACGGGGAAGGAGCTTGCGGCGAGCGCGATCCACTACAACAGCCTGCGAGCCAAACAGCCCTTCGTAAAGTTGAACTGTGCGGCTCTTCCGGCCAATATCATCGAGAGCGAGCTGTTCGGACACGAGAAGGGCGCATTCACCGGGGCCATTCGGCAGAAGCAGGGGAAGTTCGAGCTGGCCCACAAGGGGACCATGTTCCTCGACGAGATCGGCTCCATCGGGTTGGACGTCCAGTCGAACCTGCTGCGGGTGCTGCAGGAAAAGGAATTCGAGCGCGTCGGGGGGGACAGGACGATCAAGACCGACATCCGCATCATCGCCGCCACCAACAAGAACCTGGAGCAGTCGGTCGAGGAGGGGTCCTTTCGGGGCGATCTGTACTATCGACTGAATGTCTTCCCGATCTACATGCCCCCCTTGCGGGAGAGAAAGACGGATGTTCTTCTCCTGGCGAACTACTTTCTGGAGAAGTATGCGAAGGAGAACCAAAAAGAAATCCGTCGCCTCTCCACACCGACCATTGACATGCTGATGCAGTACCACTGGCCCGGGAACGTGCGTGAACTCGAGAACTGTATCGAAAGGGCCGTACTGCTCTGCGAGGGGAACGTGGTACACGGCTACCATCTTCCCCCCACCCTGCAGACCGGCGAGGAGTCGGACACCCTGCCCGCCCAGTCCCTGGAAGAGGCGGTGGCCAACGTGGAGCGGGAGATCATCATCGATGCGCTGAAGAACACCCGCGGCAATATGGCGAAGGCCGCAGCGCTGGTCAGCGTGACGGAGCGAAAATTCGCCTACAAGGTGAAGAAGTACGGAGTTGACTACCGCCAGTACCGTAGCTAGCAGGCCGTCCCTAAACGCCCATCTGCGGCGTTGCACTCATCCTTCGTCACTTCGGCGTACGGTGTACGCCTCATTCCTCAGGCTTTCGTGCGCCTTGCATATGGACGTTTTTGAACGGCCTGCTAAACCTTCTCTGCTAGAACCCGGAGCCGAGAAGAAGTGGGGGAATTGCGCGCGCAAATCGGTTAGCGAACCCGGGACCCCACACAATCAGTGGAGCTCTGACTGGGCAAAATAGCGATTGTTTCCTTCCGAACAACTAGCGTTACTGGGCTAAAGAAGAGAAAAGGAGAGGCCGCTTTACACGCTGCTTCTCCTTTTTGATTACAATGGGATGGGAAGCGGGGGGCCTCCGGTGCCATCTCCTGTCCCGTCTCGGTTCTCGCAGGACGACTCGTGGAGGCTTCCCGAGTCCCCGCGTGCATATCGAAGGACTCGGCGCTGTGCGCCCCAAGTTCCGTCGTGTGGGACGAGGGGCTCCGTTGCCGGAACATGGAGGCCAAGAGAACCGAGACGGGACAGGAGATGGCACTACTGGAGCACGAAGGCCCTTTCTCCGTGGATTGCACTGTCCAGCCCTTCAAGCTCCTCTTCATCGCTCACCCGCAGCCCGCCGGTCACAACCTTGGTGATCGAAGCCAGGACAAAGGTGGCCACCGCTGCGTAGACGATCGTCGCTGCGACGCCGACCAATTGGATGACGACCTGCTTCGGGTTGCCGTACAGCAGACCGGTGCCTGCCTCGTTGATGGCAGGGTTTGCGAAGATGCCGGTCGCGATGGCGCCCCAGATTCCGCAGAGCCCGTGAACGCCGAAGGCGTCCAGGGAATCATCGAATCCCAGTTTCGGCTTCAGGACGGCCACCCCCAGGTAGCCCAAGAGGCCGGAGCCGATTCCGATGGCAAAGGCCCCGGAGAGATCCACGAAGCCCGCAGCCGGCGTGATTCCCACGAGCCCGGCGACCAGTCCGGAGGCAAGGCCCAGGAGGGTCGGCTTCTTCTGGACGACCCACTCGACAGACATCCATGTCAGGGCCCCGACGCAAGCGGACGTGTTCGTGACCAGGAACGCGGACGCGGCGATGCCGTCGGAGGCCAGCGCACTGCCGGCGTTGAAGCCGAACCACCCGAACAGGAGCATGGCGGCGCCGGCGGATGTCAGTACGATGCTCGAGGGAAACATCGTTTCCTTGCCGTACCCTCTCCTCTTCCCTAACATTATCGCGAGAACGAGGCCCGAGACGCCCGCGTTGATGTGCACCACGGTGCCTCCGGCGAAGTCGAGGGCTCCGTGATTGCCCATCCATCCTCCGCCCCACACCCAGTGGCAGACAGGCGAATAGACGAAGATCAACCAGAGTACGGCAAAGACCAGCCAGGAAGAGAACTTCATCCGTTCCACCACAGACCCGCTGATCAGGGCAACCGTGATGCCGGCAAAGGTCATCTGAAAGACGATGAACAGATAGGCCGGAATGGTCCCGGACAGATCGTTGACCCCGATGCCTTTCAGGAAGAAATGAGACAGGTTGCCCACGACGCCGCCCACATCCGGGCCGAAGGCGAGGGTGTACCCGCAGATCATCCAGAGAACAGACCCGATCACGTACGAGGTGAAGCTCAGCCCGACGGTGTTAAGGAGGTTCTTCGATCGCGACATTCCGCCGTAGAACAGGGCAAGCCCCACCGGCGTCATGAACATCACCAGGGCCGTTGCAACGATCATCCACGCCGTGTCGCCGGAATCCAGGGTGGGTTCCTCCCCGGCGGACACGTTCGTGGCCACCAGCAGAAGGAAGACGATGAGACTGAGTACGATTCGTTTGTTCTTCATTTCTATGACCTCCACCTCATATGGCATCTTTGCCCTGTTCTTTGGTCCGTATTCGATAGGCCGCCTCGATGGGAAGCACGAAGACCTTTCCGTCCCCTATCTTCCCGGTGGATGCGTGCTCCAGGATCACCTCCACAACCTTGTCCACCATGTCGGCAGCCACAACGATCTCCACCTTGACCTTGGCCACGAAATCGACGGTGTACTCCGCCCCGCGGTAGATCTCCGAATGTCCCTTCTGGCGCCCGAAACCCTTGACCTCGCTCACGGTCATCCCCGTGATCCCGAGCGAGGAGAGGCCCTCTTTCAGGTCCTCCAACTTGAACGGCTTGATGATCGCCTCGACTTTGCGCATATCGACACCTCCTTGTGGTTTGTTTTGCGATCAGCTTCCATGCATAGTACAAGAGCCGTGCCAGGAGAGTGTCGTCGGGCAAGGGCCGTTATTAACTGTTTGATATGGCAGTGAAATCTTCAGGAAGGCGGGATGAATCCGAACGGGTGGGGGAGGAAAGAAGACGACATAAATGTTGGGCAGCAAAAACTCTACTACAAAATTGTTATTTCTGTGGATCGATGACCACCTTCATTGAGTCCTGTTCCGTCGGGTGGGTGAGGAGGTGAAAGCCTTCGACCGCCTCGGCCAGGGGAAGGCGGTGGGTGATCATCTCGTTGACAGGCACCCTCTTGGAACGGATCAGGTTGAGTGCGGCAATCGAGTCGGCCGGGGGGGCTGCATAGGAGCTCGTGAGGGTGATCTCGGTGCGCCAGAACAGGTCGTTCACAGGCACGGGGATCTTGTCGTCTTCGCGGGCACCGGCAAAGAAGAGCACCGTCCCACCTCTTTCGACGGAGTGGAGGGCCTGGGAAATCCACTTGGCGCGGCAGATGATCACCAGATCTGCCAGCATGCCGTCGTTCAGCGCCCGCAGCTGTTCCGGAACGTTACGGTCCGTTGCGATGACGGCATCGGCGCCGAATCTCTTGGCCATCTCGAGGCGAAACGGAATCGTGTCCATCGCGATGATCCGGCCCGCACCCATCGCCCGGGCGGCTTGGATGTGGAGTTGGCCGGAGATGCCGCACCCTACGACGAACACGGTGTTCCCCGGTCTCAGCCTCGCGACCCTCTGCCCCCGAATAACACATCCCAGGGGCTCGACGAAGGTCGCATCTTCGTAGGAGACCTCCTCGCCGAACTTGAACACGCCCCGGTCCACGTTGATCGAGGGGACCCGGACGAATTCGCAGAAGCCTCCGGGATCAAAGTTCGTGGACTGCAGGGTCCTGCAGGCGCTGTGGTGGCCATTTACGCAGTAGTGGCAAGTGTTGCAGGGTACGTGGTGGGCAACCGAAACCCGATCGCCCGCGCGGTAGGTCTGCACATCTTTGCCGACCTCGACCACTTCGCCCGCCACTTCGTGGCCGAGGACCAGGGGGGCCTTGTGGAGCCGATACCACTCCATGCCGTCGCTGCCGCATAGCCCGCTCGCCTCGATGCGGACCAGGATCTCGTCCGGCCCGATCCCCGGGACCGGCCTCTCCTCCACACGTACGTCCCTGTTATTGTACCACATCGATACCCGCATGATGCGCCCCTATTTTTTCCCCTTCTTCTTCTTCTTCTTGCCCGGCTCTTTCTGCCTCAAGTCCTGGTAGAGCTCGTAGGCTTCCTTGGGCTTCATCTTCTCGTGCACGACCTTACCGACCGCCTTGATCATGGCGATCGGGGTGTCGGACTGGAAGATGTTCCGGCCCATGTCGACGCCCGAGGCACCCTGATCGACCGCGTTGTACGCCATGGTGAGTGCGTCCAACTCGGGGAGCTTCTTGCCGCCGGCCATCACGATCGGCACGGGACAGGAAGAGGTGACCGTATCGAACCCATCCTCGATGTAGTAGGACTTTACGAAATGGGCACCCAACTCGGCGCACATCCTGCAGGCAAGCCGGAAGTAGCGTACATCCCGGGCCATGTCCTTACCGACCGCTGTGACGGCCATCACGGGGATCCCGTACTGGTTTCCCAGGTCCACGAGCTGGGTCATGTTCTCGATCGACTGGGTCTCGTACTCGCCGCCGATAAAGACCTGTACGGCCAGTGCGCACACGTTCAAGCGGGTCGCATCCTCCATGTCCACGGCAAGCCTCTCGTTCGAAAGCTCCTTCAGGATGCTCGGGCCGCCGCTGGCCCGAAGAACGATCGCCTTGGTGAACGACGATGGGATGACTGTGCGCAGGATGCCCCGGGTGAGCATGAGGGCATCCGCATACGGGAGGAGGGGAACGATGGAGAGGTCGATGCGCTCCAGCCCGGTGGTCGGGCCCTGGAAATACCCATGGTCCACGGCCAGCATCACGGTTCGCCCGGATTTCGGGTTGAAGATGCGTGCCAGCCGGTTCTGCATGCCCCAATCCAGGGCTCCCGATCCCTTCAGGAAGAATCCTTCGGTCTTCTGGGGAAGGTCCGTGAAAAAGTCTTTTGCCTCTTTTCCCTTGTCCGCCTCTGGCATGGTTCTTTCTCCTTGCCGTTCATCAGGATTGGAAAGTCTGGGTTCGTGACGGGGAGAGCATATTCCAAGCATGCCACGATTTCAACTCGACCCGGGTCAACGGGCAACCGGCTGGTACCAGATGGGGGAGGTCCAGGCGCGCTCCTGGATCGTCTTGTCTATGCCCGGATCGCCGCAGTGATCCGGCCGTTCCTCCATGGGAAGGCGGATGCAGTCGTAGGTGCTCCAGCGGCAGGTCGGGTTCTCTACGACACGGGCGTAGTAGAAGGCCCGCTCACGAGGGTCGAATTCCGGATCGCTCCACACCGTGCAGAGCGTGTCGAACCCCTCTCCCGTGGCTTCGCAGGTGTCGAGATTTACGCTCGCCCCGTTGTTCGGATCTCCGGCCACGTCGAATACCTTCTGGATCGGTTCTCCGTCCAGGTTCAACCATCCCTTGATGATCTGAAGACGCTGCAGGGGCGTCCCCTCTCTCTGCCCGAAATCCGCCTCGCGCATCGCCAGGACGGCGAATCTGGGTGCGGCGGCACCCTGCGGCCGGGGCGGCAGGTCCCCCCCCATCGGGGCCCCCTGTTCATAGCCCCTTTCCACGAAATCCGACGCCTCACACAGGCCTTCCGGGTAGTCCCAGCCCCCGAAAAGACGTACGACCATTCTCGGACCGCTGGTCCCGAATGTTTCCCGCCGCTTTAGCGCCTCGAAGATGGCATCCCTGGAGTTCTCCACGGCCCACACGGCGGCAAGGCCCCCTGGATTATTGACGATTTTGCCTGCCTCCGACCTCTTCTGCGGGTCATCGTCCTGGTTCCCGTGGTGCCCCACGTACCGGTCTTCGACGACGGCCCCTCCGGTCGCGTTGTGGGTGTCCGTGCTTGCCAGGATGCCCAGCCTGTAAGGGTTCACCCCCAGTCGCTCTTCTTCTTTCAGCCCCTCGAGCAGTACGTTTCGTATGAAGTCCAGCTTCGATACGCATCCCAGGTAGATCGCACCCAACGCTCCGGTGCCTTCTCTGCAATCCGGGGAATCAGGGGACCGTATCTTTTCGAAGTTGCACAACTCATCCGGCTCGCCGAGCACGCCGGCAAGGCCGTTCATGCACTCCATGTCGCCTTTGTGTTGAAACACTTCGACCAGCGGTTCTGCTCTGCCTCGCAGGGCTGCAAGCTGCCGCTCCTCATCGATCGTTTCGGCGCCCGGGTAGCGCGGGAAGAAGACGTTGCCGTTGCTCTCGTTCGAGTTGTGCGGGATGGCCAGCACGTCACAGCCCTCTGTGTCTTCCAGGCATGTTTGCTCGAGTTCCGTCCACAGACCGTAAAGTGTCGGCTGATCCACGTACGAAACCGCCTGCTCCGGCACGTTGGCATTCCGGAAGATCACGTTGCGGTGATAGTTGCTGATGCCGGGCACGCCCGTGTACTCGTACCCGACGAAAGTCGTGAAGGAACAGTCCGAAGTCTGGTCGTAGGCGTCCCGTGCAGCCTCCTGGACCTCTTCCCACACGCTTCCCGCCAGGGCAGGGCAGTCGACCCTTCCCGGGCCGCAGATGTCGTTCGGACGTTTGGGGTTCGTAAGATAGAGCTGATTCGCCATGGCAACGGTGCTCAAGAAATCGTCTCGCCGGAAGAGGACGCACGTGAGTGAATCGTAGGCGTCCGAGCCGGGGGTTACACAGGCCTTGACCTCGGCGAAGAACTCGGCGTGGTCGGTCACTGCGGCGAAATCAAGGGGACGTTCGAGCCGGATCGTCTGCGTTCCCTGTCCGCCCTCTTCGAGATGCGTCAGGGCGATCGGCTCACCTCGTGCAAAGCGATAGGCATCTGCCGGAGTGGTTCGGACGTCCCAGATCCACGCGTCAAAGGAAAGGGAGGTGTGAATGTGGAGATCGCCGAAATAAACGTTTCTCGACGGGTTGTGCTGCGAGCAGGGCTCACGCGCTTCGGTGTAGTCCGTACGTCCTCCGCCGGGGTCGGCGGCAGGCGGCGGGACCTCGTCGCTGCACGCTGCAAGGGAAGCCGCCATCCCTGCACACAAGACAAGAAGGAACCAGGTTCGAGACATTGCTTTTCCTCTCCCGGGACGAGGAATCAGCCGGACGGGTTCGCTCCCCTCTTGAGAACGATGGCCTCCTTCCGGCTGTCCCCCTGCTCCAATCGGATCTCGTATCGATCGCTCAGGCGTCGAATCGCCGCCCGTGTCGCTTCTTCGCGTTTCATGGCCTTTAGACGCTCCTGAGCCTGTGGTCGTACTTCTTCGAGGGTCGGCTCTCGTCCCTCTGTTCTCGAAGTGATTCGTACGAGATGGAACCCGTAGCTCGATTCCATCGGGCCGCACCAGGCCCCCTCCTGCAAATCCTTCAAGCTATCGGCAAAGGAGATTCCGAAGAGGGCAGCCAGTTCCTTGCCGGTCCTTCGCACGAAACGGGACCCGTGGATGAATGGATCCCCGAGGTCGCCCGGATCCGTTCCGGCGGAGAGTTTGTCGAGGATGCGTTGGGCCTCTGTTGCCGGAGCCGCCCCGGAACGGTTAGGGGCCAGGAAGACGTGGATCAACGAGACCCGGCCCTCCTGTGCGAAGCGCTTGCCATGTCTTTGGAAATGTTCCCGCAGTTCCGCCTCGGTCGGCTCGGGCACCGGATTCAGGTTTTCCACCAGAAAGCCCATCTTCTGGAGAAGTCGACGGCGCACGATCGGGTCGCCTTGGTCCAACCCGATTCGCAGCGCTTCGCGGAGCAGAACTTCATCCAGGAAGAGCCTCTCGATGAGCGCCGATTCCTCCTCCGGCGTGGGAGGAAGGCCCGTCCGGCGGAGATGGTCCTGGCGCAATCCTTCCACATGGGCCTGGGAAATCGTAATACGATGGTCCTTCGGGGCAACCTCTCTGTAAAGCAGGAAGATCGCGGAACCGATTGCGATAAACTGCCAGAGAGGCTCTCTGCACCCCTTCCGCAGCTTCTGGGTGATCCGCTCGATCACGGGTACTTCCTCGTTCGCCTCTGTTCCGTATGCGGGCTTTCCGTAAAGCGGGTTCTCGTCCGGTTTCCGATCGCGTCGATGGCTCGATGCGGGAGCGGCACTTGAGGTGCCGCGGAAGCCCTTCAGAATAGCCCTTTTCACCTTGTCCTGCAACCGGACGCGTGGAGGATGGTTGACACCTTCTTTGCGCCATAATAGATATGGAGGTCCGGTCCTTAGCGAAAAAACGGTTGTCTGGGAGAAGGCATGATCGAAACGATGCGTTGGAAAGAGGGTTGTGTGGAACTCGTGGACCAGACGCTTCTTCCTTCGGAGTTGGTCTACAAGGATTGTCGGAACGTGGAAGAGATCGCCGAGGCGATCGAGAGCCTTCGTGTTCGGGGGGCGCCCGCCATCGGCATCGCAGGGGCCTTTGGGGTGGTTCTGGGGGCGGAAGAGATTCGGGAGGAGAAGCGGGAAGTCTTCCTTCAGGAACTCGAGAAAAAATTCGAACGACTTGCTGCCACGCGCCCCACGGCAGTGAATCTGTTCTGGGCCTTGGATCGGATGCGAAGCGTCCTTGAACAGTGTCGTGCGGAGAGCGTAGAAGAAATCCGGAGATGCCTCTTGAGTGAGGCCCTGAAGATACAGGAAGAGGACAAGGCGATTTGCAGGAAGATGGGATTCAACGGAGCCGATCTGCTCGAGGATGGGATGACCGTACTGACCCACTGCAATGCCGGAGGACTGGCTACGGCCGATTTCGGTACGGCCCTCGGCGTGATCTACGCGGCGAAAGAGCAGGGGAAGAGGATTCACGTGTTTGCTGACGAGACGCGGCCTCTCCTGCAGGGGGCGAGACTCACCGCGTGGGAATTGATGCAGAACGGGGTCGAGACAACCCTCATAACCGACAACATGGCGGCATGGGTGATGAGCCGGAAGAAGATCGACTGTGTTATCGTGGGTGCGGACCGTGTCGCCCGAAACGGAGATGTGGCAAACAAGATCGGTACATATGGGGTTGCGATTTCCGCAAAGGCGCACGGGATTCCTTTCTACGTGGCCGCCCCCTTCTCCACGATCGACAGGAATCTCCCCGGGGGTGAAGACATACCCATCGAGGAACGAAAGCCTGAGGAGATCACGTCGTTGGCCGGAAAAAGGATTGCGCCCGAATCGGTGCAGGTCTACAATCCCGCCTTCGATGTCACGCCCCACACCTATGTGACGGCCATCGTGTCCGAGTGGGGCATAGCCAGGGCCCCTTATGCGGAGGCCTTCGATCGATGGGCGAGAGCAGAGGGCCTGGAATAGGAGAAACGGCATGGTTTCGATCGGAATCATCGGGGGGTCGGGGTTGGACGATCCGGCAATCCTGAAACAACCGGAAGAGAAGATTCTCACGACCCCTTACGGGGATCCCTCCAGCCCGGTGACCTGCGGTGAAATCGAGGGGGTGCAGGTGGCCATCCTCGCCCGGCATGGGAAGAAACACACCATCTACCCTTCCGGGGTGAATTATCGGGCGAACATCTGGGCCCTGAAGGCCTTGGGGTGCACACACATCCTTGCGTCATCGGCGTGCGGTTCCTTGCACGAGGCGATCGAACCCGGACATCTGGTTTTTCTCGACCAGTTCATCGACAGGACCACGAAGCGAGAAAGCACCTTTTACGACAAGGACAGGGTCTGCCACATTCCGATGGGAGAGCCCTTCTGTCCACAACTGAGGAGGCTCCTGATCGAGAGTGCCGCCGAGCTCGGGATCGAGCATCACAATGCCGGGACCATGGTGACCATCGAAGGCCCCCGGTTTTCCACGAAGGCGGAATCGCACCTGTTCCGAAGCTGGGGATGTGATGTGATCAACATGACCACGATTCCCGAGGTCACCCTCGCCAGAGAGGCGGGCCTTTGCTATGCCACCGTTGCCATGTCCACGGACTATGACTGCTGGCACGAGACCGAAGAGGACGTGTCGATCGAGATGATCCTCGAGATCATGAGGAAGAACGCGGCGAACGTGATCCGCATCATGCTCGAGACGATTCCGAAGATCCAGTTTACGGAGTGCGCCTGCAAGGAGTTCATCAAGACCGCGGTGATCGGTGGGTGAGAGGGGGGTGTTCGCTCCTCAGCGATTCCCGGATGTCTCCTGCATGATTTCCTTGAGCACGGCCTCTGCCCGGGGGCGGTCGATTTTCAGATAGTTCGCCGCTTGGCGGGGGTCCTCGCAGAGGAGGACCTTGTTCAGGTTGGCGACGGCCTCGTCGTAGCGCCCTTCTGCGGCGAGGAGTCGTGCCATGGTAACGTAACTCGGAAGGTGGTCGGGATCCATCTCGAGCACTCGTTCACAGAGCCTCATGGCCTCCTCGTTGTCTCCGCCGAAGACCCCGGGCATCTCCATCAGGAACTGTGCCCTCGCCAACAAGGCGGGCGGATAGTCCGGGTCGATTTCCAGGGTCCGGTCCATCTCCCTTTTGATCTTCCGGAGTTTCCACATGGATTGCAGGATTCCCTTGAGCTGCGCGGTGGCTCCGATGTTCGCCATGTAATAGAAGTGCCCTTCTTTTCCGTCCGGGTTCGCCTCCACCGCCCTGCGGCCGTAAGCCACCCCCTTCTTCCAGTGCTCCAGCTTCTCTTTCTTCTGATCCCCGCCCAGTGCCTGCCCGTAGATCTGGTACCTCTTGGACAGTTCCCAGAGGAGTTCGTAGTCGTTCGGCTGTAAGGCGATCGCCTTTTCGTACCATACGAGGGCCGTATCGAACCGATCCGGCGCAAGGTTATACGTTTCGTACAATTCCTCGCCCTTTTGCCAGTATTCCGCCGCTTGATCGGCATGGACGGCCGAGCTGATGCATATCGCCACCATGGCGATAGCAGCGATAAGCACTGTGCAGGAAGGGAATCGGGTTCTGGCTGTCATGAAGGTCATCGTTCTACTGTAGCACAGAGATCCTTTTCTCCAAAGCGGATCGCCAGATCAAATTGGAGATCCGTGCCCGTGCACGAAAGAAGAAAAGGTATCAGGTGGCGTGGGGCCTCTGGTGCTATCCCTGTTCCGGACGAGGTTTTAGCAGGGCGACTCGTGGAGGCTTCCCGAGTCCCCGCGTGCATATCGAAGGACTCGGCGCTGTGCGCCCCAAGTTCCGTCGTGTGGGACGAGGGACTATGTTGCCGGAACATGGAGACCAAGAAAATCTCGGCCGGAACAGGGATAGCACACTAGAACGAGAATCGCACCGAGAAGCTGATCTCGTCATTCCGGGCGTATTGCCCCAGGTAGGTTTGTTGGTCCCCGTCGAGAAGGAGCAGGCGCGTGCCGACCGACCATGCGTCTGTGATCAGGTACCTTGGCTCGAGACTGACCATCCAGAAATCGGACATGGGATTCAGCACCAGTCCTGCCTGGACGAGCAGGGTGTCTTCCAGGAATCGAGAGTTCACGCCGAGGATCATGATCAGCTCGAATTCTTTGTAGATCAGGGGCTCGCCCTCGTAGTTGAGGATCGAATTTCCGAGCAGCTGAAGGGTAAAGAGGTGGGCGCCCCACTGGTAGTCGACACCGCCTCCGATGGAAAGGAGGTTCTTCGGAAACGCGATTTGCGGGGAATACGGAAAGGAAACGGCCAGTCCATTCGGACGGACCGAGATGTCGATCTCGGACAGGTCGGGGAACTCGAAATCGTCTGCCAACCCCGAGATCGCCTCCAGGCCCACGTTGATGTAGCGGTCTTTGATGAAAGCCCCTTCTGCACGGATCGTGAAGGCGCCCCGGCTCATCGCCATATCGAGTCCGAAGATCTGTACCCGGTGCAACTGGGGTCGCAAGTTCATCACGTAGGTGAGGTCCAACTCGGGCGGGAGGAACTCGAGGTCCGCCACGATCGTTCCGTCCACCCCAAAGACCGGCTGGCGGTCGAAGCCGTAGAAATAGCTCACACTGATGTCCGCGGTCCCGATCGTCCGGGAGAGGCGAATACCGAAATCGCTGTTTTCGAACGTTCGGGGGGGCAGGTCCGGTTCCGTGTTGACCTGGATGATGTTTATTGGCGGCAAGTCGATGGGCAGCCCAAAGTCAGGGGTCGGGTAGGACGTCACAGCCTCGAACAGGGGCGGATACCATCGGTCTCCCGGATCCGGCATGCGATAGGGCACATAGAAAGGCATCCAGATGGCCTCGACCAGTACCGACGAGAAAGAGGAGCCGAAGAGTGCGCGAACAGCCGGAATCCCTATCTTTCGCTCGAGGGAGTCTGTCGTGAAAGGGTGTCGAAGATCCCAGGGGTTCAGGTTGTCCGTGGGGTTGAACTGGTCCAGGGTGCCCCAGGCGAATTTCTGGATGCCGACCCGAAGATCCAGCTCGGAAACGTAGAAACTCAGGTAGGCTTCAGCGATTTCAACGAACCGGTCCTTGCTGGGGTAGACCTCGTCGAAGCGAATCAACACGCCGTCGTTCTTGGCAGAGATCTGGCTCCCCTCGTAACCGCCTTGAAACACACCGTAGAAGCTCACGTGTTCTCCGAAATCCGCCCGCGGCTCGAGGCTGACATAGGCCGAGGGGTTCTCATAGGGCGTTTCCCCGTTGAAGGGAATTACCCCCCTGACCTCGATTGCCCCGTTGAGGCTGGCGGCAAAGAAGCCGTGCTCGTATTCTAGAGCCTGAAGAGGAGCGCCTAGGAGCAGACTTGCCGTAAGAAGGAGCAAGGGGATCAGGAGTTGCCGGGGTCGCGGCCGAGGTCTACCCAGTGGATGCTTTATGCTTGACATTGCGGGTGCGCCTGCGCAAACGGTCGAAGAGCTTTCGCGCTCTGTTTGTCGTATACGTGTGTGAAGGCAAAGACCGCGAGCCTTGGTCGAGCCCCCCAAGCTTCGTAGCACACCTCCTGGCCTAAGGCAAGAGGAACCCGGCGCCGCGAAGGGGCCCCTGCCTGCGTTCCCGACAGCAAGCCGGAGGTTGTTTCCCCGGAGAGGGTGCTGACGAATCCTTGCGGTTTGTGGTATGTTACCCTTCCTGAGAACTGCGGACAGATCGGAAAGAAGAAGATGAAGGATGAGAGCGAAAGTGTCCATGTTTCGTTGCCCCATGGGGGCGGCTATCCCATCCTGATCGAGTGGGGTTGCATCGACAGGCTCGGGAGCCTGTTGCGTCGGCATTCGATCGAGGGGGAAGCCTTCCTCTTGAGCGACAGGACGGTCTGGGGACTGTACGGGGATGCCCTGGAAGCAGGGCTGGAGGCTTCCGGGTACCGGATTCTGGAAAGACTCGTCCTGGACCCGGGGGAGGAGAGCAAGAGCCTGGAAAACTGGACGGCCGCACTCGATCGGCTCGTCGCGCTGGAAGATGGGACAGCGCACAGCGTCTTCCTGGTCAACCTGGGCGGTGGTGTCATCGGCGATATCGGGGGCTTCGTTGCGGCCTCCTACCGGAGGGGGATCCCGTGTGTGCAGGTGCCGACGAGTCTGCTCGCTCAGGTGGACAGCAGTGTGGGCGGCAAGACCGGTGTGAACCATCCGGGAGGTAAGAACCTGATCGGCGCTTTCTACCAGCCCCGGCTGGTTGTTGCGGATCTTCGAACCCTCGAGACCCTGGACGCAAGAGAGGTCCGGTCGGGTCTGGTGGAGGTCGTGAAGTACGGGCTGATCTGGGATGCTTCGTTTTTTTCTTACCTGGAGGAGAACTTCCCCCGCATCCTCGATCTCCAGGAGGAGGCGCTTCGTAAGATCGTTCGGACCTCCTGCGAGGTCAAAGCGGCCGTCGTGGGCAGGGATGAAAAGGAGGAGAAGGGCATTCGTACATTGCTAAACCTGGGCCACACCTTCGGGCATGCCTTGGAAGCCGCCACCGACTACAAGCGATACACACACGGGGAAGGGGTGGCAGTGGGAACGCTCTGTGCGGCATGGATATCGGTTGCCCTGGACATGCTGCCGGCTCGCCAGTACGACCGTATCCTGTCGCTTTACGAGGGGATCGGTCTGAGCACCCGCGTTTCCGAGGCGGAGACGGCAAGGCTGTGGGAGGCCATGAAGCGGGACAAGAAATTCATCCACGGCCGTAACCGGTTTGTCCTGCTGGACGAGATCGGGAAGGCTCGGGTGGTCGAGGACATCGATCCGGCGGTTCTAGAGCAGGCCTTGGAGGCACACCTGAAGTGATCGGCACAACGCGGTAGATGGCCGCTCATAGACAGCTGCCAGAGCCGATCACGACATCTTCTTGATGTAGTAATGGCAAGTGGACTTGGCGATAATCTTGCCCTCGGTGTCGTGACAATCCATTTCCAACACCCACTCCCCCTTGCCCTTCTCGTCGATGGGCTGGAGCATTTCCTTCGCCTTCTCCTCGGATATGGACAGTTCACAGATGATGTCGGTAACGCCCATATTCAGGAACTGGATGTCCATGCCCTTGTTGATCGGGACGTACTTGCCGTAGGGATAGGTGCAGGTGAACAGGGCGGCGCCCGCGATTTCCATCAGCATGAAAAGCGACCCTGCATAGACGATCCCCACGTGGTTTAGGTGACCTTCCTTGGGGAGCTTAAGGACAACGTGCCTTTCCTCCAGGACTTCCGCCGAAAGGCCGCTCGCCTTTATCCACGGAATGTTTCCTTCGATCATCGGCTTAAGCGTGCTGTAATCCATGGTTCATCTCCTGAATCCTGAAAGAGACCTCTTGGCAATCCGGGACAGCTAATCCGGAAGAGACCCCGGGTGCAAGGTGCGTGAGTCCGCGTTGAGGCGGATCTTCCTGTAGATGCGTAGTCGGAGCCCGGGACGTATGGGCCGGTGGATATCGATCTGATTCCAGTCAGAAAGCTGGGCAACGGTTACATCGAATTCCCGGGCGATTTCCCACAGGCTGTCCCCGGGCTTGACGGTGTACCAGATCTCTTCTCCCTGTCCCTTCGCAGGTGGGGCTTTTGCCATCTTGGGCGCGTTCTGTGGTGTAGGACCTTTCAGCCAGACGACGATCTTCTGGCCCGGGCGAATGCGGGAAGAATTTCTTTTCCGGTTCCACTTTCTGAGGGAGGAGACGCTGACCCCATATCGGTGACCTATGAGCCAGAGGGAATCCCCCTGTTCCACCACGTGAACGACCTTGCGATACCCCCGGCCGGAGAGGTCCGGCAGCGTGACAGGCTTCCGGGCCCGGGACTTCTGTGAGGCCACCACGTAGCTGGCGGGGAGGGGGATGATCAGGCTCCTGCCTTCCCGTATCGAGTGCCGGCTCCCCAACCGGTTCATCGCCATGATGGAGTTCACAGAGATGCCGTACCGCTGGGCGATGTGGGACAACGTTTCGTTCTTGCGAATCCGGTGCCGGCGAAAGGTCAGACGTTTCGCCGGATCGAGCTGGGAATAGTAGGCCAGGAACGACTCTTTCGTTCCCAGGGGGACCTTTACCTCGTAGTCCGGGTAGTCGGGGGGGGTGCAGCCTCGCAGAAGTTGAGGATTGAGCTTGTTCAACAAGGCGAGACTCTTGCCACACCCTTTCGCGATGACGGCCAGGTCCGTGGCGTCCGGCACCGTGACCGTCTCGTACAGCAGAGGAGCATCGTACTCAACATCTGCAAAGCCGTAACGGCCTGGGTTTTTCGCGATCGTCAGGGCGGCAAGGAACTTCGGAACATAGTTCTTGGTCTCGCGCCGCAGATACCTGTACTGGGAGAGGTCCCAGAAGCACGTGCTGTCGTACTTGCGGATCGCCCGCCGCATCTTGCCTTCTCCCGCATTGTAGGCAGCGGCCGCGAGGTACCAGTCGTCGAACAGGCCGTAGAGGTTTTTCAGGTAGTGTGCGGCTGCCCGGGCAGATTTCTCCAGATCCCGCCGCTCATCGATCCACCAGTTGATGACGAGTCCGTACCTGCGGCCCGTTCCGGGGATGAATTGCCAGATGCCCATCGCCTTGGCTCGAGAGTAGGCGTATGGATTGAAGCCGCTCTCGATAAGGGCCAGGTAAACCAGGTCTTCCGGTAGGCCCTCTTCGCGCAGGATCTCCTTCATCCTCTCGGAATAACGGCCTGAGCGGCGCAAGCCCCTTTTCATCCACTGCTTCTGCGGGCCCTCGAACAACTCGATGAAGGCCTCGACCCTTTCGTTGCTCACGACGGGCAGGACGGAGGAATCGTCTTGGGGGAGTCCCGATTGCTCGAGTTCGGTGAGGAAGGTTACGTCCTCTGCCTCCCCCTGAGGAATTTGCATCTCCGGGTGGAGGCTCGCATCCTCCTCCTTTTCCGCACCAGCACCCACCTTGCCGGGCGGTTCGGCCGAGGCAAAGATCAACGCAGGGGTTCGGCCGTCACAGGAAGCCGATTCGATTGGGTGGGGTTGGGAATATCCTGGGGCCTGGCCGGTGTTCGAGGTCCATGAATGCTGGGAAGGCGAGGCGCAGCTTCCCAGGGCGAGGCCGAATACAAAAACCCAGCAAAGCATGTTTCTCAGGTGTCTAGCCATGTTGTCCTGTGTCCAGAACAGCGGAAATGGAATGGGTGGATATCCTGTAAGAATCTTTTCTTCTTATCGGATGATCTCCGTGAAAAGCTAAGCGTTTGCGCCGGCTCGGCCCCGGGTTCCTTGCGACAGGCCGACTCATTTTGAAACCTTGGTATACTAGATTCCTGAAGCCAAAAGCAACCCCCCCCTGGAGGCCGTCGAGAAACGGTATTTTCAAGGCTAAAGGTCAAAGGTAAAAGGTCAAAGGGGACCTCGCGATCAGGCGATGGATCTAGATTCGGACAGGTTCTTTGAATGTCCGCCCAGTGCCTTGTTCTTTCACCTTTCACCTTTTACCTTTTGCCTCAGTAGTGCCGATCTGTCGCGCCGGGTCTTCTCTGTATGTACGCAATCTTCTTTCCCTGCACGTCGAAAGCCTTTTCAACGAGCCGGTCGAACGCCTGCCCCCCGTCGAACAGGTCCGGTTCGATCTCAAGCCGGTCTACGAGCCTCTTCTCGAAAGCCGTTTCGGATTCCAGGCTGCCGTCTTCCCGGATGTGTTGAATGGAAATCCCCTCGTTGCGAAGATGCCGGCAGACGAGGATGCCTCGGTGGCAGTCCAGGGGGTCCCGTTCCGCGCACATGAGGGCGATGCGGTAGCGCCGGATTCCCTCCCGTATTCGCTGGAGACCCTCCTGGAAGACGGGGAGCGCGGCGATGCGGTCGTGCTCGGCGCGTCCGTCCACGTAACAGCTCGGTTCCACACGCCTGGCGCCCAGTTCCCTGCCGAGAAACACGTAGGCGATCTTCGCCTTCTTGAGGTCGGCTGCAAGCACTTCCTTGTTGAATTGGGGGTGAACCCTGGAGATTGGATGGGATCGGACGTCCACCAAAGCATTGATGCCGTGGCTGCGAAGGAGGCGCAAGAAGTCGAAAATCTTGTGGTCGGAATGCCCTATGGTGAAGAGTTCCCTCATCATTTTTCGAGCATACCACAACGACCCAGGAGCCGGTAGCCGGGCTCTCCTTGTGCCCTGTCCGGATAAGAGCTAAGATAGAAGACTTGGCTCGTTGTCCTGCCATCTTCTGCCGTGAAGTCCCTCGTGGGCGAACAGGCAGTCAGCGCCGTCTTTTCTGGCGTAGTTCGAGTTGCTCGGTGTTGCCCTGGGTTCCCTTGGAGATTTGCGCCGGGCGACTTCGGGGGAGGGAGAGACGGAGCCCAAGCAAATCGGAGA
>RCNC010000675.1_pt1 | contig 22034 bp, 20 predicted proteins | sample 2041301 | NCBI WGS metagenome assembly RCNC01 (sample SAMN09708231, study PRJNA481090) | Marine sediment metagenome, whole genome shotgun sequencing project. | biome: marine sediment; feature: ocean; material: sediment; isolation source: Sewage treatment plant 13A marine sediment (STP13A) ...
ATAATTGTTAATTTTTAAGCGTGCAAATATACAATATTATTTTTGTTTTTGATTACTTTTGCATCTTTTAAAATACTAAATTGTTTTGCAGTGTTAAACTGTTGAATAGTAATAAAAAATATAGGATGAAATACAGTAAGCTTAGCAAGGAACAGTTTGAAGAATTGAATGAGGAATTTGCTGTATTTCTGGCAGCTCAAAGTATAGATGTGAAAGAGTGGACCAGTATAAAGGAAAACAAGCCCGAACTGGCAGATAAAGAAATGGAAGTTTTTAGTGACTTTGTTTGGGAAAAGGTACTGAATAAAGCCAATTATTTAGAGCATTTTTCACCTGATTCGCTCAATCTTTTTAAATGTAATGAGAAGGCTATTGAGAGAATCGTTGTTAAGGTCCATAAAGAAGGAATTAATTTACTTGAAACCGATGGCTTTGAATGGCTACTTGATCATTCTAAGGATCCACGAATTGAATACTTAAAGGGGAAAAAAGCCTATAGTCAGGATAGGAATGATGAAATATTTGATTTGATACAAAAAGGGGGTGTTGTTTCAGACGGTAAATTGTTTGAAGCTATCTTTAAGATGCTGAATACTTAGTATTTAGCTTATTAACTCAATAAATTTTTCCATTCCTTTTACTGCTTTTTCCTGAATAATTGTCAAATTATTGAAATCACCGCTGCTAATGGCGGGTTTAGGATCTATAAAATAGATTGGCGTTGTGTTCTCAATATAGTTGATCAGACTTGCTGCAGGGTATACCTGCATAGAGGTCCCAACAATAAGCAATATGTCCGCCGAAGCGGTTATTTCAATTGCGGTTTCCAATAAGGGTACGGCTTCTCCAAACCAAACGATATGAGGTCTTAACTGGCTCCCTGATTCGCAAAGGTCTCCCTGAACCAAATCTTTTTCCCACTGGTATACCAAATGTTCATGTTGAGTGCTTCTGACCTTTAATAATTCCCCATGCAGGTGCAATACATTTTTGCTACCGGCTCTTTCGTGCAGGTCATCTACATTTTGAGTGATAATACTCACTGAATGGGTTCCTTCTAAACTGGCGAGTAATTCATGTCCTTTGTTAGGACTGACCTCAAGAAGTCGCTGTCTTCGTTGGTTATAAAAATCAAGTACCAGGTCCTGATTGCTATACCAGCCCTGAGGGGATGCAACCTCCATTACATCATGTCCTTCCCAAAGACCATCAGCATCCCTGAAGGTATTGATCCCGCTTTCAGCACTCATGCCCGCTCCGGTAAGTACAGCGATTCGTTTCATGGTTTATTTAGCTCTGTATTTTGAACTGATCTCAAAGATATGCTGCATTATATTTTTATCTTCTTCCGTAAAATCTTCATGCTTTCTATTTATCACTAAATCAGCTGTTTCAAATGCTTTAGACAAAGTATAAGTTTTAAGACCTGCTGCACCACCCCAAGAAAATGAAGGGATGAAATTTCGTGGAAAATTACTTCCGTAAATGTTGGCACTAACTCCTATAACCGTACCCGTATTGAACATGGTATTGATCCCACATTTAGAATGGTCGCCCATGATCAATCCGCAAAACTGCAGTCCGGTATCGACAAATCTTTCTGCCGAATATTCCCATATTTTCACATTGGCATAGTTATTTTTCAGGTTTGAATTATTACTGTCAGCTCCAATATTACACCATTCTCCAATTACTGCATTTCCCAGGTATCCATCATGACCTTTACTGCAATATCCTGAAAGAATCGCATTGTTCACCTCGCCCCCAATTTTACTCTTTGGACCTAGTGTTGTGGGTCCGTAAACCTTGGTTCCCATTTTGACAACAGAATGTTCTCCCATTGCGAAAGGACCTCTGATCATCGCACCTTCCTGAATTTCGGCATGTTTACCTATATAAATAGCCCCTTTTTTGGCATTTAAAACTCCAATTTCAATGTCAACATCTTCTTCTAAAAAGATACGTTCTTTATTCATACAATGTACCGTATCAGGGATAGGAGCCGAGACCCTGTCTTTTGTAATCAAATCGAAATCCGCTTCCAGCGCTTCTCCATTATGACTAAAAAGATCCCATGAATGTTTGATTTGAATAAATTCTCCTTCAAATTCAAGATGCTTATAGCTTTCAAAATCAACTTCCTCTTCCTCTTTGGTGTAAAAGGCGATGAGTTCACCATTTTTAAAGACCGCCTCATTAGCTTTGATGTCTTTGATCAGCTCTACTAGGGCTTCATTCGGTAAAACTGAAGCGTTGATCATGACATTCTCCTCCATTTCAACCATAGGGAATTTGTTAGCCAAATAATCTTCGGTTACGCTAGTAGTCGTCGATCCTAAGTATTTCTCCCATTTTTCTCTGATGGTCAGTATGCCAATTCGCAAATCGGCAACTGGTTTGGTATAAGTGAGGGGGAGTAAATTATCCCGGTATTCACCATCAAATAATATATAATTCATGAGCTATTTTTTGAGCAAATATAAGTTTTTTCGATTTATACATGTTCTTTATAAAGTCAGAATGTAAAGGTTGAAAATATATTGCTTATTTTGGATGAAACTATAAAAAAAAGTGAAGATTCAATTAAAGCAAGGACATTGGATTGGGTTTGTATATGCCGCGTTGGCTACCATTATTTGGTCAGGAAATTTTTTGATTGCCCGCGGGCTCAATGATAAGATTCCCCCTGTAAGTTTGGCATTTTGGAGATGGGCGGTGGCATCTTTAGTGATTTTTCCAATTGTGGTGAAATCGATGTATTCACAGAGAATAGTGCTGAAACGACACGCCGGATATTTGATAATTACTGCTATTTTAGGGGTTTCTGTGTTCAATACGTTGATTTATATTGCAGGTCAAACGACCACTGCCGTAAACCTTTCCCTAATTTCCATAACCTTTCCGGTATTTACTATTATTTTGGCCAGAATTTTTTTAAAGGAATCGATTACTAGTTCAAAAATTATTGGCGTTATCGTGATCATTTTTGGGGTAATTTTATTGATTTCTGAAGGGAAATTGGGCTTCCTGTCTTCATTATCATTTGCCATTGGAGACCTATGGATGCTCTTGGCTTCTCTTATATTCGCCATATACAGTCTTTTGGTTAAATCAAGACCTTTAGAAATTCAGCCGCGAAGTTTTCTAGGAAGTATTTTTATCATAGGCCTGATTTTTTTGTCTCCTTTCTATTTATTTTTGTCAAGTGGATCTCAAACAAATCCTTATGATGAGATTACCATATATTCCATCCTGTATATCGGTATTTTTGCTTCCATAATTGCTTATTTTCTATGGAACCGATCTGTAGATCTTTTAGGCCCTTCAAAGGCGAGTATGATTTATTATACGATCCCTTTATTTAGTGGATTACTGGCCTATATATTTTTGAATGAAAAAGTGAGTGCCATTCATTTAATCAGCGGATTATCAATCATTTCGGGTATTTTAATGGCCAACAGTAAGGGGGTGACTTAAGTGAGAGGTTTACTTAAGTGAGGGGCTCACTTAAGTGAAGCCCTCAACAAACCCTCACCAAACATAAAAAAAGGCCCGAAAATTTTATTTTCGGGCCTTTTAATTTTGCAAAGTTCCAAGTTACTTACTTAGATACATTTTTCTTCGAGAATAGAGCTCATAGAATTCATCATCCTTTAGGCTATCAATAAATAAAATGCTTTCACCAGTTGATTTCATTTCTGGCCCAAGGCTTTTATTGACATTAGGAAACTTATTGAATGAAAATACGGGTTGTTTGATGGCATACCCTTCAAGTTGAGGATTAAAATCAAAATCAGTCACCTTATTCACTCCTAACATCACCTTAGTGGCATAATTCACATAGGGCTCACCATAGGCCTTAGAGATGAAAGGCACCGTCCGGGAGGCCCGTGGATTGGCTTCAATGATATACACGATATCATCTTTTATGGCGAATTGAATATTGATTAGTCCTTTGGTTTCAAGAGCCAAGGCGATCTTTTTCGTATGATCCTTGATCTGCTGCATCACAAATTCACCCAAATTAAATGGGGGCAAGGTAGCATTAGAATCTCCTGAATGCACACCACAAGGCTCAATATGTTCCATGATGCCAATAATATAAACATTCTCACCATCACAAATAGCATCTGCTTCGGCTTCTATTGCGCCATCAAGATAATTGTCAAGTAAAAGTACATTGTTAGGAATCTTTCTAAGGATGTCAATAACGTGGCTTTCCAAATCTTCCTTGTTGATCACGATTTTCATTCCTTGACCACCAAGTACATAACTAGGTCTCACCAGTATAGGGAAATCTAATTTATCTGCAACAGCATCAGCTTCTTCAGCTGAGGTCGCAGTTCCAAATCTAGGAAATGGGATATCTAATTTGGTAAGTAATTCTGAAAAATGACCCCTGTCTTCAGCAAGATCAAGCGCTTCAAAACTGGTTCCTATAATTTTTACACCGTATTTACTGAGTTTTTCAGCCAACTTCAAAGCGGTTTGCCCTCCGAGTTGAACGATGACCCCTTCAGGTTTTTCCAATTGGATGATATCCCAGATATGTTCCCAAAATACAGGTTCGAAATAAAGTTTATCAGCAATATCAAAATCTGTTGAAACCGTTTCAGGATTACAATTGATCATGATAGTTTCATAGCCACATTCTTTTGCAGCAAGAACTCCGTGAACACAGCAGTAATCAAATTCAATTCCCTGACCTATACGGTTTGGTCCAGAACCCAGTACAACTATTTTTTTTCTATCACTCACCACACTTTCATTTTCGGAAAACGCTTTTCCGTCAACGATCATGTCGCTTTCAAAAGTAGAGTAGTAGTAGGGTGTTTGGGCCTGAAACTCCGCAGCACAGGTATCTACTAATTTAAATACTCTATTGATATTGAATTCTTTCCGTTTGGTATGAACTTCGCTCTCCCAACAATCTATCATATGAGCAATTTGCCTGTCTGCGAATCCTTTTTGTTTGGCTTCTAGCAACAGTTCTTTAGGCAGAGATTCTAAATTATTGTAAGACGTAATCTCTTTTTCAAGCAAATGCAATTCTTCATATTGTCTTAAAAACCACATATCAATTTTTGTGATTTCGTGGATCCTTTTTAATGGAATTCCCATTTGAATGGCATCGTAAATGATAAATACACGATCCCAGCTGGCGAATTCTAATTTTTCGATTATTTTGTTGTAATCTTTTAGCCCTTTACCGTCAGCACCAAGTCCGTTGCGGCTTACCTCTAAAGATTGTGTAGCCTTGTGCAGTGCTTCCTGAAAGGATCGCCCGATACCCATTACTTCACCAACGGATTTCATTTGCAAACCTAAGGTTCGATCAGAACCTTCAAATTTGTCAAAATTCCAACGTGGTATTTTAACAATCACATAATCAAGGGTTGGTTCAAACAACGCTGAAGTCGTTTTTGTAATTTGATTATCTAACTCATCCAAACTATAACCAATCGCTAATTTCGAAGCAATTTTTGCAATTGGATATCCGGTGGCTTTTGATGCTAGAGCCGAAGATCTCGACACTCTAGGGTTTATTTCAATGGCGATAATATCCTCTTTTTCATCCGGACTTACCGCGAACTGAACATTACATCCACCTGCAAAATCACCGATACTTCGCATCATATGGATTGCCATATCACGCATTCGTTGAAACGCAGTGTCAGATAAGGTCATGGCAGGAGCAACAGTGATTGAATCACCAGTATGAATCCCCATTGGGTCCATATTTTCAATAGTACAAATAATAACTACGTTATCATTTTTGTCGCGAAGTAATTCTAATTCATATTCTTTCCATCCTAATAAAGCTTTGTCGATCATCACTTCGTGAATAGGAGAAATTTCTAAACCACGACTTAATGCTTCGTCGAAATCTTCCTTTTTATATACAATTGAGGCCCCAGCTCCACCCAAAGTGTAAGAAGCTCTAATAACCAAAGGAAACCCGAACTCTTGTGCAATTTCCTTTCCTTTCAAAAAAGAAGTGGCTGTTTCCTGCGGTGCCATGCCAATGCCAATTTTCAGCATGAGTTCTCTAAACTGCTCGCGATCTTCAGTAATGTTAATAGCGCTTATGTCTACTCCAATAAGTTCTACACCAAAATCTTTCCATATACCTTTTTCATCTGCTTCAATACATAAATTTAATGCAGTCTGACCGCCCATGGTTGGCAATACCGCGTCAATATCATGTTTTTTTAAAATCTCAACAATCGATTTGGTTGTCAAAGGTTTTAAGTAAATATGATCAGCCATCTGGGGATCTGTCATGATCGTTGCAGGATTGGAATTGATCAAAACAACTTCTATACCTTCATCTTTTAAAGATCTTATCGCTTGTGTACCTGAATAATCAAATTCACATGCTTGACCAATAATGATGGGACCAGAACCTATGATTAAAACGGATTTTAGGGAATTGTTCTTTGGCATTTTTGTTTTTTTTAAGCTAATTTATTGAAAAGTAATTAATTATCTAAATAGATTTGTATTCGTTGGTATTTGGGTATAAAAAAAGGTGTTACTCGTTAAAGTAACACCTTCAATATTTATATGTTCTGACATATTATTTTTTGTGATCTGGTACAGATGAAACTGAAAGTTTAGATCTTCCTTTAGCTCTTCTTCTCGCCAGGATCTTTCTCCCATTAACACTAGACATTCTTTCGCGAAATCCGTGTTTGTTTTTTTTCTTTCTATTCGATGGCTGGAACGTTCTTTTCATTTCTAAATATCTTAATAATTCTGTGTCTCCTTTTTTTCTCTAAAAGTCCGGCAAATATACAAAGGTTTTTAGTTCTGACAAGAAGTAAGTGAAAAAAAAACCAATAAATTCTAAGAGTTTTTAACAATTTAAAAATGTATTTTTGTTGGAAAATATAACCTATGGATTATAGTAAACCCATGTTAAGGGATAATGCCTTAAAAGATGAAGTGATTATTGTGACTGGAGGAGGCAGTGGATTAGGAAAAGCCATGTCAACTTATTTTCTTGAATTGGGAGCTAAAGTGGTTATTACTTCTCGGAATTTAGATAAATTGTTAACAACTGCTAAAGAGCTTGAAGAGAAAACCGGAGGCGAAGTACTTCCGGTGAGTTGTGACGTAAGACATTATGAACAAGTAGAAGCCATGCTCGCTGCCGTACTCGAAAAATTCGGTAAAGTTGATGCCTTGGTCAATAATGCCGCAGGTAATTTCATTAGCCCTACAGAACGCTTATCAGCCAATGCCTTTGATACGATCATAGATATTGTACTTAAAGGATCAAAGAATTGTACTTTGGCACTAGGGAAGCATTGGATCGCTACAAAGCAAAAGCGCTCTACTGTTTTAAATATCGTTACTACTTATGCTTGGACGGGCTCAGCCTATGTCGTGCCTTCTGCGACTGCAAAAGCTGGTGTATTAGCAATGACCAGGTCGTTAGCCGTTGAATGGGCTAAATATGGCATAAGGACCAATGCAATAGCCCCCGGACCATTTCCAACAAAAGGAGCCTGGGACAGATTACTCCCGGGTGAATTAAAAGAGGAATTCGACATGAAAAAGAAGATCCCAGTTGGAAGATTGGGAGTACATCAGGAACTGGCTAATCTTGCGGCCTATCTGATTTCTGACTTTTCTGCATTTGTGAATGGTGAAGTTGTCACAATTGATGGAGGTGAATGGTTGAAAGGAGCAGGTGAATTCAATATGCTTGAAAAGATTCCCGAACAAATGTGGGACATGCTTGAAGCGATGATAAGAAGCAAAAAAAATAAATAAAAGACCTGACCTTTATTCTGGTGAATATCTGTTTATTTCTTCACTATTCAATTTATAGTCAACCCCTTGGTTCACAATGAATTTTTAAGGCTGTCAAAACTTGTGGATAAGCAAGGGTTTTATGTTAAAAACTTCGTTTCATAAGCTCATAAATAATTGTATTTTTACAGCGATATAAATTCAATATTTGAATGGGAAAGATTATAGCGATTGCTAATCAAAAAGGGGGAGTTGGTAAGACCACAACAACGGTTAATCTGGCAGCGGCACTTGGTGTGCTTGAGCAAAAAGTTTTGCTGGTTGATGCGGATCCTCAGGCCAATGCCACTTCCGGATTAGGAATTGAAGTTGAAAGTGTTGAATTTGGTACCTATCAGGTGCTGGAGCACACTGTTTTAGCTAAAAAGGCTATAGTAAAGACCAATTCACCTAACGTAGATATGATCCCTGCTCATATTGATCTGGTAGCTATCGAGATAGAACTTGTTGACAAAGAAAATAGAGAATCTATGTTAAAGCAGGCCCTTGATCAGGTAAAGGATAATTATGATTACATCATTATTGATTGTGCACCTTCTTTAGGTTTGATCACGGTCAACGCACTTACAGCTGCAGACTCTGTTATTATTCCGATACAATGTGAGTACTATGCGCTAGAAGGGCTGGGCAAGTTGTTGAATACAATAAAAAGTATCCAGAAAATTCATAATCCGAACCTTGAAATAGAAGGCTTATTACTAACGATGTATGATTCTCGATTAAGACTGTCGAATCAGGTTGTGGCTGAAGTGAAAAAGCATTTTCACAATATGGTGTTTAAGACCATTATTCAACGTAATATAAGATTGGGAGAAGCCCCTAGTTTCGGAGAAAGCATTATTTCTTATGATGCTACTAGCAGAGGAGCTGTAAATTATATTAATTTGGCTCATGAAATTATAAAAAACAATAGTAACAATGGCCAAGGCGACTAAGAAACAAGTTTTAGGAAGAGGCTTATCAGCCTTATTAAATGATACGAAGGAGGATATAACCTCTGTTCAGGACAAGAACGCAGAAAAACTTGTTGGCAGTATTGTTGAGATAGAATTAGATGCTATCGCGGTCAATCCATTTCAACCAAGAACCAATTTTAGCGAAGAAGCGTTGAAAGAACTTGCAGGTTCTATTAAGGAATTGGGCGTAATACAACCAATTACAGTAAGAAAACTTGAAGGAAATACATTCCAGTTGGTTTCTGGTGAAAGAAGGTTTAGAGCGTCCAGATTGATTGGCGCCACCTCCATTCCTGCTTATGTGCGCCTTGCAAATGATCAGGAAATGCTGGAAATGGCCTTAGTGGAAAATATTCAGAGAAAAGATCTTGATCCTATTGAGGTAGCCTTGTCATACAGGCAACTGATTGAGGAAGTGAAACTTACCCAGGAACAATTGAGTATCCGCGTTGGTAAAAATCGTTCTACGGTAACCAATTTTTTAAGATTATTAAAACTGGACCCCATCATTCAAACCGGAATTCGGGATGGTTTTTTAACTATGGGACATGGACGAGCACTCATCAATATCTATGAGCCTGAGTTACAATTGGCGGTGTATCAAAAAATCATTAAGGATAAACTCTCAGTTCGTCAGACCGAGCAATTGGTAAAAAGTGTTAAAGAGGGTAAGCCTGTTGAGGCATTACCAGTAGTTAAAAAAGAAATCCCAGAGTACTTTAAAAAAGGGATAAAAGAAATAAGTGGCTACCTAGGGCTTAAAGTTGATGTGAAACTTTCCGGGAGTGAAAAGGGGAAAATTATTATTCCATTTCATTCAGAAGAGGATTTTGCTCGCATCAAAAAATTACTTGAGTAAATGTTGCAAAAAATTACTTTTAGTTTAATTATTTGCATTTTTTGTTGGAACCTTTGTCAATCTCAGGAGGAGAAGAAGGATAAAAAAAAGAAGAAAGACAATACAGAGGAAGGAGTTCTAACGCTGGAATCGCAAATGATCGACCCCCTTTCACCTGCAAGGGCCGCATTTTACTCTGCGGTACTGCCTGGATTGGGTCAGGCCTATAACAAAAAGTACTGGAAGGTACCAATCGTATTTGCAGCTTTGGGTACAGGTATTTATTTTGTGGTTGACAATCAAAAGGAATACGATCGTTATCGAGATGCTTATAAGCTTAGGATTTCAGGCAGACCAGATGAATTTGACGGAACAGGAACTAACCCCAATATTAGTGAAGACGGACTCATCAGGGCCCAGGAAGTTTTACAAAAAAACAGAGACCTTGCTGTGTTTATCACGATTGGTTTATATGCTTTAAATATCATAGAAGCCAATGTTGATGCGCATTTGGATGACAAGGCCTTTAACAGGAATTTATCGTGGAAGCCCTCTTTATACATCGATCCTGTGAACAATCAGACAGTCGCTGGATTGAACTTGAAATTTGATTTTTAACTGAAAAAGGAGAATTGAACAATGAAAATTGCATTATTGGGTTACGGTAGAATGGGACAGACCATAGAAAAAGTGGCGATGGAGCGAGGTCATGAAATCGTAATCAGAAAAGATATTGATCCATTGGAGATAGATCTAAGTATTGCCGACGCGGCAATAGATTTTAGTCACCCCACCGCTGCATTTGACAATATTAAGTCATGTATAGATAGTGGCGTGCCTGTAGTTTCAGGGACCACAGGATGGTTGGACAAATTTGAAGAGATCAAGGAATATTGCAGAGAACAAGGTGGGTCATTTATTTACGCGTCTAATTTTAGCATTGGCGTAAATTTGTTTTTTAACTTAAATACTTACCTTGCTCAAATGATGAAAAATATCAATGGCTATGAGGTTGGTATGGAAGAAATTCATCATATACACAAATTGGATGCGCCCAGTGGTACAGCGATTTCTTTGGCAAATGATATTCTCCCGCATTCAGAAAAAAATAAATGGACTATTGAGTCTCCTGAGAAAGATGCACTGTATATAAAAGTAAAAAGGGAAGGAGAGGTTCCTGGAACCCATGCGGTAACCTATGCTTCTCCCATAGATGCCATAGAAATCAAACATTCGGCTTTTAACCGAGAAGGATTTGCCCTTGGGGCTGTTGTAGCTGCTGAATGGCTAAAAGATAAAAAGGGCATTTTTAACATGAAAGATGTGCTGAGCTTATAATTTTAGAGATTAACTTCTGGAAAACAGTAACAATTCCAAAAGTAATTCTACTAATAGTAGAGAATAACAAATAAATAGAAATACGATTATGACCTTAATTCAATGGTTACTTTTTATATTGATCCTGCAGGTTGTTCATTTTTTGGGCACCTGGAAATTATACGTAAAAGCAGGAAGAAAGGCTTGGGAAGCCTTAATCCCGATCTATAATGCTGTGGTTTTGATGCAAATCATCAACAGGCCAAAATGGTGGGTGATTTTGTTATTTATTCCAATTATCAATTTGCTGATGTTCCCGATTATCTGGGTGGAAACCATTAGAAGTTTTGGTAAAAATTCATCTAAAGATAGCTGGTTGGTGATATTGAGTCTTGGATTCTATATCTACTATGTGAGCTATATGGAGGATGTCAGTTATATTAAGGATCGCAGTTTAAAGCCAAGGACAGCCACCGGTGAATGGGTGAGTTCCATTGCTTTTGCCATTATTGCAGCTACTTTGGTACATACCTATTTTATGCAGCCCTATACCATACCAACGTCTTCGTTGGAAAAGTCTTTATTGATTGGAGATTTCCTCTTTGTGAGTAAGTTCCACTACGGGGCGAGAGTTCCTATGACAACTGTGGCAGCTCCTATGGTACATGATACCCTTCCGTTTGTTAAGATCAAAAGTTATTTGAATTTCCCTCAATTACCTTACTTAAGATTACCAGCCCTGCAGAAGATCAAACGAAACGATATCGTAGTATTTAGCTGGCCCGTAGATACCGTGGAGCAGTTCTTTAAGAGAACCAATAGAAGGATCAGAAAACCAATAGATAAAAAATCTAATTATGTAAAGAGATGTGTTGGTGTTTCGGGAGATTCTCTGGAGATCAGAGATGGTTATGTCTACATCAATGGTATAAAGAATGAGTTACCAGACAGGGCGAGACTGCAATTTTTTTATGAAACAGACACCGACGGTAAAGCTTTGAGCGTAAAGAGTTTAAAAAGCCGTTATCATGTTAGGGAAGGCGGAAGGTTACAAGATGGGAATTATATATTAAACCTCTCAGACGAGGATGCACAGCTGGTCAGTAAAAATCCTACGGTAAAAGAATTGAGAAAACGAATTAGTCCAAAAGGAGAAAGGGAAGAAGTCTTTCCAAATGTTGCTTCCCTTAATTGGAACAAGGATAATTTTGGCCCTGTTTACATCCCGGAAGCAGGTAAAACAGTAGACTTAAATTTAGAAACCTTGCCTTTTTATAAGCAGATCATTATAGAATATGAAAAGAACAGTATTGAGGTAAATAATGGACAGATCTATTTGAATGGAAGTTCGGACCCGGTTAGTTCTTATACGTTTAAGCAAAATTATTACTGGATGATGGGTGACAACAGGCATAATTCTGAAGATTCAAGGTATTGGGGTTTTGTTCCTTTTGATCATGTGGTTGGAAAGCCGGTTTTTATCTGGTTTAGTTGGGATTCTGATGGTCAGGGTCTGGCTAAGGTCAGATGGGATCGTTTGTTTACAACTGTTGGCGGAAGCGGAAAGCGAGTATCTTATTTTTATCCATTTGTGGGATTGATGCTTGCTCTTTATGGCTTTAATTGGTATAGAAAAAGAAGAAAAGCTGCTTAACTAGATATGTTATTGTCATGGCTTTATTGATACAACCTACGTTTTTTGGCCCAGTGACTCAATATGTGGCTATGGCCAGTCAAACAGCTATCGTTTTTGAGAAGCAGGATAACTTTCAAAAGCAGACCTATAGGAACAGGTGTTATATCTATGGGGCCAATGGTAAGCAATTGCTATCTGTTCCCATTTTGCATTCCAAATCAAAGGGAAGGCAAAAAACCAAAGAGGTTAAAATTGACAATAGTTTTTCCTGGCAGAAGATTTTTATAAAGTCTTTAGAATCGTCCTATCGTTCTTCTCCCTATTTTGAGTTTTATGAAGATGAGATCAAGATCGTATTTGAGAAATCTTATTCCTATCTACTGGATCTGAATTTAGAAGCCCATGAAATAATGAGTTCTTGCCTTCAATTGGAAAACAATATCACATTTACAGATACCTATAAGGAATTGAATTCAGAAGTTCAGGATTATCGTTTTTTAGTCGATGCCAGAAAAGAACCTGCTTATGACCTGAGTTCCTATACACAAGTTTTTGATAATAAGCATGGTTTTATAAATAACTTAAGTATCCTGGATCTTTTGTTTCATGAGGGAACAAATGCCTTGACTTATCTGGAATCTCATAGAGGTATCTTTGAAGAAAAAAGATAATCCATATACACCTTCTGGTGAATCTTAACGAGAAGGGATAGGAGGTGGGCCTTCCGGAATCATGGCTTTATAGACTTCAGCACCTTTTCTATCTTTGTATTCCTGCCGTACCTCTTCAATCATTTTGGGGTTTTCGTACAAATCAAGCATGGTCATTGCCATGGCCTTAGCTGCATGCATCATACCTTTGTGGCCAATTGACATTCCTCCACAGGCTACAACTGCCCATGAATGCCATGGTGTCCCTTTTGGGGCAGTAGTGATTCTAAGATTTATATTGGGTACGTTCCAGCTAACATCGCCTACATCGGTAGAACCTCCGTCAGGATTTTCAAGGGTTGCCCTTAAAGGATTGATATTGCTGTCGAATCCTACCTGGGGTTTATTGGTAGCTTCCTGTATTTTTTCACCAAAAGTTATTTCTTCTTCTGTATAGACGATGGGCCCCAGAAGTTCGAGATTATTTTGCATGATTTCACCACCTGTTCGATTGACCAATATTTCGTAAATACCAGAAATCAAAGATATTTTATAATCGACATCAGCCATGATCGCAGCTCCCTTGGCCATTTCCATCACTCTTTCATAAACAGGATTCATACCTTCTCGTTTAGAATCTCTGATACGAACCCATAATTTTGCATAATCAGGAACAACATTAACTACTTGCCCTGCATCCTGTATATGATAGTGCATTCTAACACTTGGCTTAACATGTTCGCGGTAGTAATTGATTCCTGTGGTGTATAATTCCAATGCATCAGAAGCACTTTTTCCATTCCAAGGATCCATTGCAGCATGCGCTGCCTGGCCAAAAAACTCCACTTTAAAATCTACTAAAGCTAAAGAACTTTGAACATCTGCTTCGGTCATCGCATTTGGATGCCAGCTAATATTTACATCAACATCATCCCAAAGGCCTTCTCTTACCATCCAGATTTTACCGAAAAATTTCTCTTCACTTGGCGTACCAAAAAATTTAACGGTTCCTTTGATCTTTCCGGCCTCGATCATCTCTTTTATCGCGATGGCCGCCCCCAAACTTGCTGTGCCGAATAAATTGTGTCCACAACCATGACCCGGAGCGCCGTCTTGTAATGGGTTTTTAGTGGGTTCAGCCTTTTGAGAAATTCCCGGCAAGGCATCAAACTCCCCTAAAATACCTATTACGGGTTTGCCTGAACCATAAGTGGCAACAAAGGCTGTCGGCATGCCCGCCACACCTTTTTGCACTGTAAAGCCGTTTTTCTCAGCAAAATCAGATAAAATTTCTGAGGATTCGTATTCTTCGAAAGCAGTTTCTGCCTTGCCCCATATTTCATCGCTGATCCCAATGAGTTCAGATTTATGACTTTCAACAGAAGCCTCTATAAGGGCTTTGTTTTTTGGTAATTTTTGTTGGGCAAATAGTAAGCTACTTGTAAAGACGAAGAAAAGGAGGGTTAGTTGTTTCAAAATTTTAATATTTAAGACTAAAAATAATAATTTAAGAATTAATACTTCTGTGATTTCCTAAAAATATATAAAGCAGACTATTTGTAACGAGATGCACCATAAAAAAACCGAATAAGAATTTATTCGGTTTTTTTATGATGCTATTTTATAAGGTTACTTTTTACCTTTCTTGTCAGCGTATTTTTGCTTGTTAAGTTCGTCCTGTAACTCTCGTCTTACTTTCTGTTCTCTTTCAAGGGCTTTTGCCTTATAGGCCTCAAATTCTTTTTCAGTATCGCTTAATAGATCTCTGGCCTGCACCGTGATGGCATTACTTGATTTGAATCTAAAAATAAAGAACAATAATAAAGCAACCAAACTAAAGATAATCGTCCAAAGTAAACTGTTATAACCTGTTTTAGTCATTGGCATACCGACAAACTTGATATTATCTTTTTCTTTAGTTACTGCAGTAAGGTTATCATTGGTAGTTTGAAGATCGGATTTTAAACTCTTAATTTCATTCCCTTGTACTTCAACTAGTTTTTTAGTATCTCCAAGGTCTTTTTTTAAGCCTTGCATAGAATCCAGTACATTGCCTTTTATCTTTTGATAAAACGTTTTTTTGACAACTTTATATTCCTGATAGGAGCTTGATTTTCGATATAAATAATCAAACTGGCTTTCAATCGTGCCGTTGTCTAAAGAAGGTTTTGGCCCGGTTTGTCCTTCAACCTGCCCAAATGAGACAGTGCTAAAGCATAAAAAAAAGGTGAAAGACAAAACAGTAATGAATTTTTTCATTTCAATGTTATTTGGTTAATTAAATTATAAAGACTTGTCAAACAATAATATACGTTCAATATTATCCATATACAAGCATGGATGTCCGTTTGAATAAGGTCATTATAACCGTTCTCTAACTAAAAGTAAGAGGGGTCTAAAATTAAATAAATTTACCATGTCTACAAAAATTATTTTAAGGCTTCCTTAAATAGGCTGATTGGATGTTTTGCCTTCCTTTTTGTGCCATCCGATATTTGATGTCTGCAGCTGGTTCCGGCGGCAATAATTTCAATCTCACGACCATAATTACGGATCTTTGGGAACAAAGTATCTTCACCTACTTGCATACTTAATGCATAGTGTTCTTTTTCGTATCCAAACGAACCTGCCATTCCACAGCATCCCGTATTCATAATGCTCACCTGAAAGTTTTTGGGAAGGTTCAACATGCTAAAGGTTGCTTTCATGTTTGAAAGGGATTTTTGCTGGCAATGTCCGTGCACCTTAATGTTTTTAGCTTTTAAAGTAAACAGATTCTGGTGGATATGTCCCTTTTCAATTTCTCTTTCAATAAATTCTTCTATGGTATAGGCATAAGCCGCGATTTCCTTGGCAGCTTGCTTATCATCGGCAAGCCTCAGATATTCATCTCTAAATGTCAATAGTGCTGAAGGTTCTATACCAACCAAGGGAGCATCTTTGTTAATTTTGTCTTTAAAAAATTCCACATTTTGATTCGCAAGTTGCTTCGCCTCGTCAAGTAAACCTTTTGAAATAAAGCTCCTGCCACTTTCCTCGTGATCGGTTATGATCACTTCGTATCCCAGTTTTGAAAGTACTTCTATGCAGTCTCTTCCAATAATATCATCATAAAAATTTGTGAATTCATCGATAAACAGATAGACCTGCCCTTTAGGAGCAAGCTTTTCAATGAATTGATTCTTGTGTTTTTTATACCATTTTCTAGTGGTCATTTTTGCCAGTTTTGGGATGCTCCTTTCAACTGCAACTCCTATCACTTTTTTTGCTAAACTCGTACCCAAAACCAGGTTGGTCACTGATGGCATAAGAGACCCAAGCTTATTGTATTTCACGTTATCTGCAAACAAGCGGGTTCTAAAAGAAACCCCATTCTTTTTTTGATATTGATATAGAAACTCCGCTTTTAAGGCTGCTACATCCACATTGCTAGGGCATTCACTGGCACAGGCTTTACAGCTCAGACATAGATCAAACACTTCTTTTAATTCTTCATGATCAAAGCGATTTGCTTTGTTACTGTTGGTTAGAAACTCTCTCAGTACGTTTGCTCTGGCTCTTGTTGTGTCTTTTTCATTTTTTGTTGCCCTATAACTAGGACACATGGTACCACCTGCAAATACTGGTTTTCTGCAATCACCAGAACCATTACATTTTTCGGCTGCTTTAAGGATACCTTCTGAATCAGAAAAATCCTGAATGGTTTCAATCACAGGTTCTTCCCGGTTTGCAACATACCTCAGAGAAGCATCCATTGGCCAGGGGTCAATAATTTTTCCTGGGTTAAATATTTGTTGGGGATCAAAAACAGTTTTGATCTTTTTCATGAGTTCATAGTTCTTTTTGCCGACCATCTGGATCAGAAACTCTGATCTTACGATCCCATCACCATGTTCACCGCTCATGGAACCTTTGTATTTTTTCACCAGTTGAGCGACTTTGCTCGTTATCTCACGGAATAAATGAATGTCTTCTTCTTTTTTGAGATTTAAAATAGGTCTTAGGTGAAGTTCTCCAGCACCTGCATGGGCATAGTATACCGCTTCCTGGCCAAACTCTTTCATCATTGATGTGAACTCAGCGATGTACTGTGGTAAGTCATTTACCTCCACCGCAGTATCTTCAATGCAGGCTACCGCTTTTCTGTCGCCTACTATGTTACCGAGCAATCCTAAGCCTGCCTTTCTTAAGTTACTCGCCTTTTCTATGTCATTTCCTTTAAGAATAGGGTAGGCGTAACCAAAATTATGAGCTTGTAGATCAGCAATCAATTTTTCTGCCAGGATTCTTGTTTCCTCTACATTATCACTAGCCACTTCCAACATCAGGATCGCTTCAGGATCGCCTTCTAGAAAGAAGCGATTCAAGGTTTGTTCACGATTGTTTTTGGTGCAATCGAGAATTTTTTTATCCATTAATTCACAGGTATAGAGATTGTGTTCCATGGCTACCACAACTGCTTCAAGGCTTTCCTGTATACTGGTAAAATGAGCCGCAACGAGCATATTGTATTTTGGAGGCAATTCATCCAGTGATAAGGTGATATCTGTTGTGAATGCTAGGGTACCCTCACTACCACAAAGCAATTTTGACAAGTTGATGGGTGCTTCATTTTCTGAAAAAAGCGCATTGTTTAGGATGGCATCAATGGCATAACCATTGTTTCTTCTGTGAATGCTGGCTTTTGGAAATTCTCTTTCAATTTCTTCCCGGGTCTCCTTGTTGGATAATTCGGTAAATAATAGGTTATAAATCTTGCTTTCAAGAGAGTTTCCCTTTAGTTTTTCTTTAAAATCCTTGGCGGATAATGATCCAAAAACAACCTCAGAACCATCCGATAATATCGTATTCATTTCCAGTACCTTGTCTCTGGTTACTCCATATTGAATGGAAGTGGTGCCGGAGGAGTTATTGCCAACCATACCACCCATCATACATCGATTGGAAGTAGAAGTGTTAGGCCCGTAAAACAAGCCAAAAGGTTTTAAAAACACGTTCAACTCATCTCTTATCACCCCTGGTTCAACACGAACGGTTTTATTCCTTTCATCAAAGGCCAGAATACGGGTAAAGTATTTAGAGGTATCTACAATGATTCCTTCTCCAACGCATTGTCCCCCCAAGGAGGTGCCTGCTGTTCTGGGAACAAGTGACACGCTGTGTAAAGATGCAAAAGAAATAAGTTTTTTTAGATCATTTTTATCTTTGGGATAAGCTACAGCCAGAGGAATCTTACGGTAAACAGAGGCATCCGTGGCGTAAATATTTTTATGTAAATCATCAAAATGAAGTTCTCCATGAAGGGCTTGCGATAGCTGTTGCAATTCTTTATTTATAGACATGCTTTATGAGGTAACAATTTGGATTCGAATTTTATAATACTTGAGTACCATTAGCAACGGCAGCATTAAGATGTAAAAGTACTACATCTTTGCCGTTTTGTATACCTAAAACCAGGCATTCGCTTTTAAAGTTTGCAATTTGCTTGGCTTCAAAATTTACGACGGCAAGTACTTTTTTATGCAGTAGTGATTCTTTTGAATACAAGGCTGTAACTTGTGCGCTCGACTTCTTAATACCTAGTTTTCCAAAATCAATTTTCAGTTGGAAGGCAGGAACTCTTGCTTTAGGAAAATCTTTTACCTCCAGTATGGTCCCCAGGCGTATATCAACTTTTTGAAAATCTTCGAATGAGATATTTGCCGTAGTCATTATCTGGAAAGTTTTTCAAAAACCCAGGCGGGTCCTATCAAGAGAAATTGTAAATCCTTAAAAAATGATGGTTTTTTACCTTCTATTTTATGCCCATAGAATTGTCCGATCCATGCCACCACGAAAATGATCAATGAGGTATAAAAAAGAGGTAAGTATTGTCCGAGATAATAGTTTCCCATTATGCAAAGCACTGAAAATCCAAGCATCCTTAGAAATAAGCTAAAAGATAATCGCAAGTAAAAAAGAAGCAAAAGAATCAACAAAACAGAAGCCCAGTTACCTAGCATAGGATTAGCTATACCTAAAGTATTTTGCAGAAAACCTGAGGGTATACTCATGATCATACCTACAATGCTAAAAAAAATCGCAGGAACGCAGATATAATGGATTTTTTGATTGGTTTCATTTTGATGACTCACCGCATAATCATCATACCATTGTTGAATCGTTTTCATAAGTGAAGTATTATTTTTTATAGAGAAGCACATCGTCAATAACCATTTGACTTGAACATTTTCTATGTCAAAATGCTGTAAAAATCTTATTTTTGAATGCGTTTTCAAGTAAATATAGAAATAAATTGTGATTTATGGCAAATACACCCTCCAATATGATTCCCTTAGGTTCAAGGGCAACTGATTTTAAATTGTTTGACACTGTTTCTGGGGAAGAATTATCTCTCAATCAATTAAAAGGAAAGCTTGGAACCGTACTATTTTTTATCTGTAATCATTGTCCCTTTGTGATCCATGTCAATAAGGAATTGGTAAAGATTGCGAATGACTATCTGCCAAGAGGCATTTCATGTATCGCTATAAGCTCCAACGATGTTGAGAATTATCCGCAAGATGGTCCTGAGCTGATGAAAAAAACTGCCAGTGATTTTAATTACCCTTTTCCTTATTTGTATGATAAGAACCAGGATGTAGCTAAGGCATATGAAGCAGCTTGTACGCCAGATACTTATCTATTTGATGAAAATCTCAATTTGGTATATCGCGGTCAGCTAGACAGTTCCAGACCAGGTAATGGTTTACCTGTAACAGGATCGGATCTGAGAAATTCGATAAACCATTTATTAGATAAAAAGGGTATGGTTGAGCATCAGAAACCCAGCATGGGTTGTGGTATCAAATGGAAATAGCTATTTGAAAAAGATTTATTATAACCAGCCTTTTCGTTGTAACAAGTTTTCAATATGTGCATAGTGGTGCTGACTGTGCCAGGCATAGATGCCAATATTCTTTTCGATTGAAACTTTGGTATTGGTTTCTGGGTGAATAAAAGATCGCTTAAGATCATCTTTGGAAAGATTCTCCAAGAGATAGACCCATTTGGCGTGCAAACCTATTAGGGCGTTCAATGAAATTTCTATGGGTGCATTCAAACTATCCGGAAGTTCGGCCCATCGATCTTCATAATAAGCCTTGATGATAGGTTCATCTTCCGTAAGGGTCCATTTAAATCGGATATAGCTGTTATAATGAGAATCCACCAGATGATGTACAACTTGTCTGATTGTCCAACCACCTTCCCGATAGGGTGTATCGAGTTCTTCTTGATTTAACGAGCTCGTTAATTCTTTTAACTTAAGCGGAAAATCTTTCAGTATTGCTATCCAATTCTGAATTTGACCTTTGGATACAGGCTCTTGGATATTGGCCTTTCCTATGGGATATTTCAGATCTTCCATTATTGCAATACTTATAGCTAAAAATTGCCATGGAGGGTTATCGAAGGGCCAGAAAAATCCATATCAAATTTACCTTTCCAATTATCATTATCTACTTTAGCGTTCAGTAAAAAGAAACGATAATCTAAGCCTATTCCAAAGTTTTTTATAAATTGATACCTAACCCCAGGAGCTAAATCCCACAGGCCACCCGAATATTGATCAATTGAAATTCCAAACCAATCAACACGAGCAATAAAAGCCCACTTCTCTGTTGGGGCCCAATGATACCAGGCACCAATGTTAGGTAAAGGAACCAAGGCATTAACACCACTTCTTCTAAAACTACCGTTTAGATCTGGATTATCTGATTTGATTTCCCCTTCAACAAAGGCTCCAACATCTAAGGCATGGACCCCTAAGCCTGCACCTAAGGAATGCTTTTGACCAGAAGAAATTAATCTTCCCACAAATACCCGATAAAGAGAGAAATTAAAACCCGCACCAACATTAGTTCCTTCTTGAAAGGTTATTTCATTAAAAACAAGGTCTTTCTTCAAAGTTGCTCGGGAAGAATTATTTACTGCAAAAGTCTCAGCAGTCAATCTCCAGTTTTTATTCCAGCGCCATTCGAAATTAAAAAGATAGGTGGTCTGGCTGTCATCTATACCAAAGGTCTCATTAAAATCAATTTCATCTTCGGGTAATGACGCATTAGCTCCAATCTTTATCGATTTAGTTGGAAAATAAACACCAGCTTCTATCCAGAATTTATCTGCAAGGAGTGGGTGTTTGGCCACATCCTGAGTTGATTTTTCTTCTACCTGAGTTGATTCGGCTTCTTCCTGAGTTACCTTCTCTTCTTCCTGAGAGAATAATGGGTTTGAAAGCAGGACCAGAGATATAAAAATATATATAAAATGTTTCATGAGGGGTATTTTACTTTTTAACAATAATTAAAGTTAGTGTAAATATAGATATAAAAAAAAGCGCTGTTGAAATATTTCAAGAGCGCTTTTTCTTATCACTTTTTTTGGATTATTTCACATCCATTAACTCAACATCAAAAATCAATGTAGCATCCGGTGGAATAACGCCCCCAGCACCCTGAGAACCATAAGCCAAATGAGAAGGAATGACCAAACGCGCCTTGTCACCAACTTGTAACAATTGTAATCCTTCATCCCATCCTTTGATCACCTGACCAACGCCTACTTGAAAATCAATAGGTTGTTTTCTATCATAAGAAGAATCGAAAACCTTACCATCGCTTAACTGTCCTTTATAGTGAACCGAAATATTTTTACCCTGGGTCGCTTTTGCTCCAGTACCTTTTTGTATGATCTGATATCTTAGACCACTATCGGTTTTTTCAAAACCAGCTGCCAGCTTGTCTAGTTCAGCATCCATTTTAGCTTCAGTACATATC
>RCNC010000677.1_pt1 | contig 22013 bp, 18 predicted proteins | sample 2041301 | NCBI WGS metagenome assembly RCNC01 (sample SAMN09708231, study PRJNA481090) | Marine sediment metagenome, whole genome shotgun sequencing project. | biome: marine sediment; feature: ocean; material: sediment; isolation source: Sewage treatment plant 13A marine sediment (STP13A) ...
TTCAGAAAGATTAAAATTAGAAATAATCATTTTTTGCTATATGAGAAATTATTAGCTTTGATTCACTAACAAACTAATGTTTAAATAGTAGATCATATGGACATTATTAAACTAAATCAAATCGGTGCCTACACGGCCATTTTCATCCTCCTTACAAGCAGTTTGATATTTATTTTTAGACTATTAAATCAACATTCAGCAGAATATTGGACCGGAATTGCCTTTATGATTACTGCTATTCCATTGATCTATCTCCTGTTTAATGCGGCGCAATTTCAAAGACCAACCCTATACTTTGTTCAAATTGGATTGATGATTTGCTTTATAATTATTGAGTTGTTACTTGACTATATTTTTAAGTTTGATTTCAGACATACAAAGTGGATGGCCATATCGTATGCTATGTTTTTCTTCGCCAGTACGGGAGGTATGATAGGCCTGGCATCTCAGGCTGGAAAACCATGGACTATAATATCCATAATTCTATTCTTCATAATGACAGGGCTCGCTTTTTATCAGCGTTCAAAAACTGGTATGTAAAATAGACTAGAGTAGGGAACTTAATCAAAATCTGTACTGAAAAAGCACAGCAATTAACTTAAACTACTCAAACATATATAAGCTAACTATCTGATCCAGATAGCTATTAAGTCTTGACTTGGCTCCTGCATAATCAGAATTAAATTGAAGGGCTACGGCTATTTGAGTTTCAGGATAGTATGCAAAAAGTGCGTTAAAGCCTGGGACAAAACCACTATGGCCATAGGCAATTCCATTATCTGTTTCAAAAATAAAACTCCCAATACTATACAAGGTCTTCTTTCCCAGTCTGATTGCCTCATCAGTAGGGCAAACAATTTTTAAAAGAAGTGAATCAGAAAACAGATTGCCAGTATAATAGATCTCAGCCCATTTAGCCAGATCTGAAGTGGTTGAAGCAACTCCTCCTCCGGTCCACTCCATCTGAGGATTAAATACATAATTGCCATCCAAAACAACCTTTTCCGGGATCATGAAATCATCAGGAAGCCTGGAATATCCCTGTGCCAGATTATATATATCGCGATGGTCTGAAGGATAGGTGCTTTTTAAACCTGTAGGCTTCAAGACTCGATTATCCAGTAAATCATAGTATTCTTTACCTGTGAGCTTCTCAATTAACATACCTATAAGCAAATAGTTGGTGTCAGAATAGCCCCATCCTTCGCCTGCCGGATGAGCAGGTTCATCATCAAAAACAAAAGCAAAGCGATCTTCATAGGTCCATACTTTATTCGGACTATCATGCAAAACTTTCCATACATCAGGCTTCATTACCCACCTGGTTACGCCTGTAGTATGCTTCAATAACATTTCTATTGTAATATCATCAATATTTGGAATTCTGCTCAGCCAATCAACTTCCGGGAAGTAATCTGCAATGCTATCGCTAAGAGAAACCATCCCCTCATCAACAAGCTGCATGAGAATGGCAACTGCATAGGTTTTGCCAATGCTGCCTGAAAAAAGCACATCAGCGGGATCTAGCATAATCTCAGATTCGACATCATTATAACCCGAGGAGTAATTTTCTTGTGTTCCATCAGGAAGTAGAATAGAAAAATTCAGGCCTGGAATATCATTTGCAACCACCAGTGAGTCGATGAGTGCCTGTGTTTCAGGCCTATGAGCCAGTTCATTCTGAGATTGTGTCAGGTTGCAACTTATTAGAGTAGCAACAATAATTAGGGACAGGGCAGTAATTCTCTTCATTTTAATTTAGGTACTAAGTAGGATCAAACGTGTAACAACCAGGCTAATTTACTGTTTTAAAGCGGCTTTACTAAATAAATATTCCGGGATTTCCTGATTAAACTGAATTTTGGTAATATGCAATTCCGTTCCATCTCCCTGCTTTAACATATCTTTATAAACCATTCTCATAGGGAACCATTTTCCCTGTACCTTTTGAATATCTGACAAATTGGTTCTTTTAAGCAATTGCCCGCTTTTAGCAAATAAATCTTCTTTTAAAGGTACAAAATGCTCTTTATCGACCCACACTTTTCTCGAATGGTAAGCTACACCTTCTACTTTGGCAATTAGTTCCAATACAAAAGAGTTTATACCATCAACCTCTTCTTCCCCAACCAGGGTAGCATTATAAGTATCTTTTAACTCCCGATCGTCCATCATATCTTCATAAGAAAAATCGGAACCCATCACTGACTGACGGAGCATATGACCTGATATCTGGATGATTCGATCGGTATCTGGGGAATAAATCCACAATTTATCTTCCAATTTCAACATCTTGGTTCCTTTTTCACGTGCTGGTGACAGGTACTCGGTGAACGACTGTTCATCACCCACAGAATAGGATACTGAAGTCATGGTGCGACTGTTGCGTTTCCCGTGTATGGTCATGGATGATTCAACAACACGGTTTTCGGCAGACATATTTTTATCTACCCGATCCAATATTTCATCTGCTGTTTGACTGTAAAGGCTCAGTGGTAATAAGATGCCTAATATTATTGCTATTCTTTTCATTTTAATCTGCTTTTTATATATAAATCAAAATTGATGCCTAAAATTTATTTATTCTATAATCTCTGACTATTATGGATGAAATACTTCTTACTAAACTTCCAGTTCTTTAAAAAGTTGAGCTGTTTTACGTTTGTAGATTGCATAACCTGCCAGAGCACTGCCCAGTGTCATGGCAATTAAACCGGGGAAAAATCCTATATAGAACAATTCTGGTGTTACCGCTGCCCGGTAAATGGGAGGAAGCATCATATTTATATTTTTGGTTAAGGCGCTGAAGTCAATACCATATTTTTGTAAATACATACATGCCAACACCCCCAGTATTGTTCCTACAATGGAACCAATAATTCCAATAATAATGGCTTCATATATTATTGTTCTATAAATATGTCCCTTTTCCTCACCCAAGGCCAATCGCACTCCATACTCACTATATCGTCTCAAGCCACCCAGAAGCCCGGTATTCCATAATACGATGGACATGGCTATTATAAAGATGAACACCATAATACCAGACATGCTTTCTGCCCTGTTTAGCAACTCATCCAAGCTTTGTTGTTCCCGGAGCTTAAGCATTTGTGGTGAGAATTCATCGTCAGGAGAACTATACGCAGCATTAAACGAAGCCTTTAAAGAATCTGCTTTTACATCGTCATATTTACCATCTCTAAAATATCCCAGGATTTCACTTGCGGCATTTTCCATATCAAGGGCCACTTGAGCGTCAGAAATATCAACAATAATTGCACCCCGGTCAAGCATAGTGTTGCCAAAACTAATAGTACCACTCATTTCAAAGGTTTTGAACATCATGCTACCGTACATGGTGGATCCAAAAAGCGTGATTTCATCTCCAATTTCCATTCCAAATTTTTCAGCGAAGTCATTGCTTATCAGCGCCTCTCCATTTTTCTCAGGGATTCGACCTGTAACAATTGAATTCGTAATGTTCATCCTATCTGCCTCTTCGCTCTCTGGTGAAAAAAGGTCTATCGCTTTTCCCGCAGCAGTACCCTGCGCTCTTGTTTCCCCATTGGCATCAGGAATATCCAACAAACCACCAAATTGGATTCTTTTAATCCATTTTAAATCCGGATGCTCACGATTTACGTCGTCCATCAATTCATCCACATCCAATAATGCCAGATCGAGGGGTAACTGAGCCTCATTCTCAGCATATGCCCGGGTCACTATTTTCACATGGCCAGTGGTAAAATTAGCACTTAAGTCAACCATATCCATAAATACGCCTTTCATCCAACCACTCATAAAGACGGTTAGAAATACCCCTAGTGAGATAACCATAATTGGCAAAAGGCTTCGGCTTTTATCTCTTAGAATTCCTTTAAAAATAAATTTTATCATTTCTTTTTGCTTTTAGCATTTTTAGGCAATCTGATACTTTCAGGTAAGTCACCTCACGCATAATTTTACTGTAGTTTCCCTTTTAATGCTTCCGTAGGTTTCATCTTTGAAATCTTACGTGCCGGCAAATAACTGACAATGGTGGCGGATAATACCACAAGTAACAGGGTGGAAATTATCAAGCTTACACTATAATATGGATATATGGTTTCTGCTAATGTGATTCCCATATCCCCGGAGCTTTTCCCCATGGGAATTCCAATTTTATTAAGATAAATAAACAGGGGAATACCGTATACTGCCCCCACGAGTGCCGCTAGGATACTATGTGCTCCGCCTTCCACTGTAAATATGCCTACTACCTGTGAGCGGGTAAGTCCCAATGCAATATAGGTGCCTATTTCTTTTTGCCTGCGAAATATGGATAAAACCTGTGTATCGAAAATTGCCAATAATGCAATTAGCAATAGTACAGCCTGCAAAACAACTCCCCCTCCCTTTTTTGATTGAATTAATTTATCAAAATCAGCTAATAGAAAGTCTGTATCTTTAAAATTCCAGTCATCCATTTCCTTCAAGGTGCAATCTTCACCAGCAACCAGTAAAGTAGCTTCATTTTTCATATTTGTCATTTCCTGCAACACATCCATAGACAAGTACATTTGACCAAAATCTACAGAGGGAACATCACAACTAAAAATAGATGCAATTTGAATTTCACGTGCATCAAAGGTTCCGTTTATATCACGCCAGCGAATAAGAACCCTATCCCCTACTTTTAATTTAATTGCTTCAGCCATTCGTTTGCCAATGATGCCTGAATAGCCATCCTGAACATTTTTTAAATCTAAAGTTGGAAGTGATAGAATCTTTTGATCTGGATCAACTCCCTTAAGCAGAACGCCTTGCATTCTTCCCTGGGGGTATGCCGTGGCCTGAACAATTAGCATAGGAGTAACTTTCCCTTCCTTGACAAGATGGCTCACCTCATCCGATAATGGCTGATGAGAATCCTGGATTGTGTATGGATCATACTTATCATACTCAGGATGCCAATATTGTCCCTGACCAATTTCCCAGGCCTGGGTATCATTTCGACCCTGCCGGTTCCAACCATCCAACATTCCATTGTAAAAAATAATTAAAACGAATGCAAAGGAGAGTACCAGCACATTCAGCCAGGTTCTGAGACCCGCTCCCATAAGGTTCTTAAATGCTAAATTTAATGCAATCATGATTCAAATATTTATGATTTTATCGCTGACTACTTTACCATCCTCCAAAGAGACAATTCTGTCAAGATATTTCATTACTTTTTCATCATGGGTAGCAAATAGAAAAGTAACTTTAAGCTCTTCATTGAGCTTTTTCATAGTTTGAAGAATGTGATGAGAGTTTTTAGAATCAAGATTAGCGGTAGGTTCATCGGCCAGAACAATCTCTGGCTTCTTCACCATGGAGCGTGCAATAGCTACACGCTGACTTTCGCCTCCTGATAACATATTTGGTTTTGACTTTACCTTATCAGTTAAACCAACCCATTCCAGAGCTTCCATAACTGCCTTTTTACGATCAGGTGCTGAAATTTTCTGCAGTAATAAAGAAAATTCAACATTCTCATATACAGTATAGACAGGAAGTAAATTATAGGTCTGGAAAATAAAACCGATATGCTTACTTCTCAGTTTTGCTGACTGTTTGTGCGTAAGTTCTGAAATTGATTCACCCAAAACAATTGCACTACCCTCCGTTGGTGTGTCCAATGAGCCAACAATATTTAGTAGGGTAGTTTTACCTGATCCACTAGGACCCACAAAACCGGCGAACTCCCCTTTCCCAAAGCTGAGATTTACCTCGTTTAGAGCCGTAAAAAACCCTTTCCCTACGGGGAATTTCTTTACCAGGTTGTTGATTTCAATTATGTTCATCGTTTTGAATTTTATAGGTATTAAGATATCACATTTTAATGATTAAATACAAACATAAGTTGGAGGCCAATCCCACCATACAGGTTTTGTGTGGAGCCCATAGTTGGCAGTTGGTTGTTCTGAGGGTTCCAGTAAGCCATCACATATAATGTTGTTCGGTTGAATTGCCGGTACCAGTTCACAAAATTATACAGTGCATTATTCGTCCAATCATAGTATATAATAGCATTTATATTATCAAACATTCCAACGGCATACCGCACTGAAAGAGCTGTAAAATTTAGTGTATTTGAAAACTGAAATGCCTTTTCATCGCTGGCAATAATCATGTGTTCCAATACCAGGTTCAGTCCACTGCCAATACCGAAGGTATAATCGGTGCCTAGGGTAAAAACCTCCTGATTCGTGAACTCCCCCATATCTTTCCTTTTATTTACCCATTCACCTTCAAACCAGACCCCTAAAAGCAGATCCCATTTGGCATCCACCCCAATCTTATTCTCTGGAATTTCACTGTAAATGGGCACCAGACCATCCAGGTCTCTGGAATCAGCCACTCTGTGATGATAGGATATGGCAGCTTCACCTCTTGGAACAGGTGTTTGAAATCGTCCACCAAATTCGGGATAATTGGAATTTGTTTTCAAGATTTCCATCCCAACAAGATTTTTATTTCCATACAATAGCCAGAGCCAGATATTCGCATTGTTCAAAAAGTAATATCGGCCCAAAGCGGCCCAAACTCCCTCTGTCAGCTGCAACGGGTCACGTGGATCTATTTGATCAAACCATCGGAGGGCGCGAAGCATAAAAGCCGACCCAAAATTAATTTTCTGTAAGCCCAAGCGGATTTCGAGTTGTTCTGTTGAATACCTGCCCCATACCCTGTATGGATTAATATCTCCATACGCAGATGCAGAATCAAAGAAGTGAATTCCGGTTTCTCCATAAATATTTGCAGATGCCTCGAAATCAATTAGTTTATTTTTGGGAAGTTGTATTTCATAATTAAGCTGTGGTATATATCTGCCTCCCAGATACAGTGGGTAGGGATTTTTTGGATTAAAATTAGCCCAGATTGAAAGCTGACCTTTATATTCTAATGATTGATGAACCTTCGGGATACTGTCCTGGCCATATAAGTGTAGAACACTAAATACCAATATTAAGGCAGATATGAATCCCTTTATATTCATTCGCGTGGGAGCAATCCGTAAAACATAAAATTCATGGCTTCTATGATCAAGTCCTGCGGTTCATCATATTTGGAAACTAAATTTTCATCCTCCATAAGTTTTATTACCTGAAAGGAATATGCTAAGATGAAATCAATTTTTATATCTTCCCTGATGTATCCCTTATCCTGAGCATCTTTATAGAAATTAACAATAACGTCCATTGATTTTTTCTGAAGGCCAGCCATATAATTAACCAAACCCAATTCAGGGTTACTATAAAGGTCGTTAATCAATTCCATACTGATATTTTTCGTGCCTTCAATCTTCAATTGAAAAATCTTCTCTAATTTATTCGAAAAAGGAATATCGCTCAAAATTAACTGGTTGACTTCTTCAATAGATCCTTCAAATACCTCATCAAGTATTGCTTTTACCAGGGCAATTTTATTGGGGAAAAATTTGTAAAAAGTCATTTTACTAACACCTGCCTCTTTACATATCTCTTCAATGGTAACGCGCTTTATTCCGTATTTCCAGAAAAGTTCTTTGCCTTTATTGAATATATCCCGATACTTTGGAGTGTTCATTACAATGTTCATAAATATACTTTTATTGATCAAATATACGTTATTAGTTTTATTTAACCTATTTCGTATACTATTTATTTTTATTCTATGAAGAGGTTTTCTCAGGCGGATGAGTTAAATGCACGATAAGTAGGGGCAATAGGAGTACCTGAATATTCAGGAATATAAGATCCTGATATTTACTAATTAATACGAAAGTTGAGAGTATTCTGATGTAAATTCACCAGTAATCTATGAAATAAAACTATGTACTTCTTATTTCTCTGCCAAAGGGAGTAAGAGCCAGGCCTGCCAATTTAAAGTGCTGTTTTGCAAATGGGATACCTATAATTGTTATTCCAAATAATATTCCAAAAACAATATGAGAAAGACTGATCCAAATCCCTCCCACTATTATCCAGATAATATTCATAAGAGTTGATACGCAGCCAGGAGGATTATTCACATAAACAGCTTCTTTTCCAAATGGCCATAATGCCAGGCCAGCAAGTTTTAAAGTCTGCATTCCAAAAGGAATTCCAATAATGGTAATAATAAGTAAAAAGCTTGCAATTAAATATTCAATGGCTATGCATATCCCTCCAAACAAAAGCCATATTAAGTTCCCTAATGTTTTCATTATCAAGCTACATATTATTGTATGGAAAATAAAAAAGTGATGCTTAAGTCTATAAAATTAAAATATTTTTGACAATAGATTCACAAATTAATCTTTTTTTCTATATTTACATAGTGTATTATTTACGCATTATAATATTTTTATAGATGCGAAAAATTATTCCGAATATTTCAGTTGACTGTGTCATTTTTGGATTTGACTTCAAACAGTTAAATGTTTTACTAGTAGAACGTAAACTGGATGATGAAAAAACAGGCAAACCCATTATAAAAGATTGGACATTAGCGGGAAATCATATTTTTGAAGATGAGGACTTCGATACAGCAGCCACACGCGTCCTCAAAAAACTATCAGGCCTTGATAATATTTTCCTTGAACAGTTCTATGCCTTTGGTGCTCTAAAACGTACGAATAGTCCAAAAGATAAAATCTGGTTTAAAAAACGAAACGAAGGATTCAGTGATAGGATTATCACAATAGGTTATTTTGCGTTAATTGACAATACAACTGTTACGCTCTCCTTAAAAGAAAGAAATGTAAAATGGTTTCCAATTACCGAATTGCCTGAATTTGCATTTGATCATGGGTTTATTTTGGAAAAAGCCCTCGAGAAATTAAGGGCTAAAGTGGGCACTTATCCAATTGGCTTTGAACTTTTACCAGAAAAATTCACCATTTCTCAATTACAACGCTTGTATGAAGTTATTCTTGGGAAGAAATTTGACAGGCGAAATTTTAGAAAGAAAGTGCTACAAATGAAATATATAATTCCTCTTAACGAAAAACAAAAAGACGTCAAACACAAACCCGCCCAATATTTTACTTATAGCAAAGAAGTATATAATTTAACGAAACTTGAACGGTTTGACAATTCTATTTAATCTGAATAAACTCCCTAAATAGGTTATACAAGCATGGATCTCTCTAATGTAAAACTAAAAGTTACTGAAAAGATTGGCTATGCCCTTGGCGATGGTGCAGCAAACATTGCCTGGCGGGGCGTATCCACTTTCTTGTTTATTTTTTATACTGACGTTTTTGGACTGAATCCAGCTGCTGTGGGTATCCTCATGCTTGTCGCCCGATCAAGTGATGGAATTAGCGATGTACTTATGGGTATAATTGGCGATAGAACTAAATCGAAATATGGCAAATTTCGTCCGTGGATATTATGGACAGCAATTCCATTAGGAGTAATTCTTTCTTTGCTCTTCACTGGTCCGAATCTAAGTCCAAGCGGGAAAATTGTCTATGCCTATGTCACCTATATAGTATTTACGCTCGTTTATACTGCTAATAACATTCCTTACGGAGCTTTAATGGCTGTTATGACTGGGGATGATAAAGAGCGGACAAGTTTAGGATCATACAGAATGGTTGGCGCATTCGCAGGAGGAATGTTGGTTCAGGGTGCTTTATTGTTTTTGGTTGCCCACTTTGGAAATATTGATCCAACTATCCAGATAGAAAAACTCGATTCTAAAAAGTATGAGCTTACTGTCTCTGCTTCTCAAGATTTTAAGAATGTGAACATTAAAACCAAAGATGGGATTGCCATGTTCAGCTGGGTCGATGCTAATTCAATCAGTACAGACAATGTTCCTACTCAGGGGAAAAGTTTCGCAATGGAAGCTAATGAAGAATATACTTTTCTCGTTACTGGGGAAGAGGATCTTGTTGCAGAGAAAATATCCATAATTAACCAAAAAAGAGGATATAGTAATTCTATATACATTTTATCAATTGTCCTGGTTTTAGCTTTGTTTGTGACCTTTTACACGACTAAAGAAAGAATTGCCCCACCAAAAACCCAAAAAAGTAATTTAGCAGAAGATTTGAAAGACCTGATTAGGAATAAACCATGGATTATTCTCTTGATAATAGGTCTTTTATTCAATATTTATAACTCTATCAAACAAGGTATTGTAGTTATTTTCTTTACTCATTATCTACATAATCAGCTATTGGCTGCCTCTTATATGGTTGCACTTATGATTGCTTCGATAGGAGGAGCCATGATAACGGCTACCATAAGTAAAAGAATAGGTAAAAGAAAACTTTTTATTTATGCCTTAATTTTCTCTGGTCTTGTTAATGCTTTATTTGTTTTCTGCGGACCGGATAATATCGGAAGTATATTTGCCATTGGAATTATTTCAGAATTTGCTGCTGCAATTTTCCCAACATTATTTTTTGCGATGCTTGGTGATGCTGCCGATTACTCTGAATTTAAAAATGGGCGTCGAGCAACTGGTCTCATCTATTCAGCAGGTTCCTTTGCTACAAAGTTTGGAGGAGGAATTGCAGGTGCAATAATAGGGCTGGTATTAGCAGCTTTTCATTATAGTGGTCAGGATGCCGTAGCCATTCAGGGTGCCGTTCCTGGAATAAAAATGCTTATGAGTTGGATACCCACTATTATTACATTAATAGCTGCAGGTGTTATGACACTATATCCATTGAATCAGAAAAAAATGGATGAAATCACGCTTGAACTTGGAAAAAGAAGAGCACTTGACCAGGCAGATGAATAGGAAAGAATATATTATCAATATTAAGTAAAAAGTTAATATAATGAAGTTTGGATTTTTCGATGATTCTCAAAGAGAATATGTTATTACCAATCCTAAGACACCCTACCCCTGGATCAATTACCTTGGCACAGAAAACTTTTTCTCATTGATTTCAAATACTGCAGGAGGATACTCTTTCTATAAAGATGCAAAGTTCCGCAGGATAACACGATATCGATACAACAATGTTCCTACCGATGCTGGGGGACGATATTTTTATATCAAAGACGGTGATAGTACATGGTCACCTGGTTGGAAACCATGTAAAACCAAGCTCGACAAATACGAATGCCGACATGGCATGAATTATACATCAATTGAAGGCCTAAAGGATGGTATTTCAGCCAGGGTATTATTTTTCGTGCCACTTAAAACCCAGGCCGAAGTTCAAAAGCTGAGCCTTACCAACACCAGCAGTAAAATAAAAAAAATAAAAGTATTCTCATTTATTGAATGGGCTTTATGGAATGCAGCCACTGATATGGAAAACTTTCAGCGCAATTTCTCTACTGGTGAAGTTGAAATTGAAGATTCCGTCATCTACCATAAGACTGAATACAAGGAAAGAAGAAATCACTATGCATATTATTCAGTAAATACTCCTATCAAAGGATACGACACAGATCGGGAAACCTTTTTTGGCTTGTATAATGGCTTTGATGAACCTCAGGCAGTAGAAAATGGAAAACCTGGGATGAGTGTGGCACACGGATGGTCACCCATTGCATCACATTATATAGAAGTGGAATTGCAACCAGGCGAAACAAAAGATTATGTATTCGTTTTAGGTTATATTGAAAATGAGGAGGAAAAGAAATGGGAATCCAAAAGCATAATCAATAAGACAAAAGCCAAAGAAACTATAGCCCGTTTCGACACTTCCGAGAAAGTAGATTTTGCTCTTTCAGAATTACGAGAATACTGGGATAATTTATTGGGTTCCTACATTCTGCATTCAGGAGAAGAGAAATTAGATCGCATGGTGAATATCTGGAATCAGTATCAATGCATGATTACATTCTTATTTTCACGTTCAGCATCATACTTTGAAAGTGGTATAGGACGTGGAATGGGATTCAGAGATTCTAACCAGGATTTAATAGGGTTTGTGCATCAAATACCTGAGCGAGCCCGGGAGAGAATAATTGATATTGCCTCTACTCAATTTCCTGATGGTAGTTGCTATCATCAATACCAGCCTCTTACCAAACAAGGAAATAATGATATTGGAAGTGGCTTTAACGACGATCCATTGTGGCTAATACTTGGAACCATCAGCTATATAAAGGAAACAGGTGACTTTGGCATTCTTGATGAAATGGTTCCTTTTGACAATGATATTTCTTTAGCCCGTACACTTTTTGATCACCTCACGGCCTCTTTCGACCATGTAATAAATAATTTAGGCCCACACGGACTACCATTAATTGGTCGAGCTGATTGGAACGATTGCTTAAACCTCAATTGTTTTTCAAACGACCCAAATGAGTCTTTTCAAACTACAGAAAATAAATCAGAAGGTTCTAAGGCTGAATCGCTTATGATTGCAGGCTTATTTGTGGTTTATGGCAGGGATTACATCGAACTATGTAAAAAACTTGGTAAAGAAGAAGAGGTCACCCGTGCCCAAAAACATGTAGATGCTATGGTAGCCTCAGTTGTGCAGCATGGCTGGGATGGGGAATGGTTCTTACGCGCTTATGATTTTTATGGAAATAAATTAGGCAGCAATGAGAATACCGAAGGCAAAATCTTTATTGAATCCAACGGTTGGTGTTCCATGGCTGGTATTGGTAAAGAAGAGGGTATGATTGAAAAAGCCCTTGATTCGGTGAAAGAACGCCTGGATTGCGAACATGGCATTGTATTAAATAATCCAGCATTTACCAAATACCATATTGAATATGGTGAAATATCAAGCTATCCCAAGGGATATAAAGAAAATGCAGGCATCTTTTGTCACAACAATCCCTGGATAATTATTGGAGAAATTGGAATCGGCCGAGGTGACCAGGCATGGGAATATTTCAAAAAAATATGCCCCTCCTACCTCGAAGATATTAGTGATTTGCACCGGACCGAACCATATGTATATGCTCAAATGATAGCCGGGAAAGATGCCTCTAAGCCTGGAGAAGCTAAAAACTCCTGGTTAACTGGTACAGCCTCATGGAACTTTTATACCATCAGTCAGTATATCTTGGGAATTCAGCCAGATTATGATGGTTTAAAGATCGATCCCTGCATTCCTAAACATTGGAAGGGGTATGAAGTTACCCGTAAGTTCAGGGGAGCGACTTACAAAATCAAAATACTTAACAATAAGCAGGTAAATAGAGGGATATCAAGTATTCATATTGATGGAAAACTCCATGAATCAAAAGTACTGCCACTTTATAAGAGCGGAGAAATACATAACATTGAAGTAATGTTAGGCTAAGATATTGGTTTCTACTGGAATTTCTACCTTATTTAATTTCATAGCCGTAGATTATAGGGCTCGAATCTGCACCCCAATCATTTGATTTATAGTAGTCACTGGAACCTTCAACACCCACAGCAATGTCAATTTTATTACCAATACGCATTAACATATTGCCTGAAACATCTTTTAAGAATCCAGCCAATTCAACTTTTACTTCTACCTCAGAACCATCCGGTGAAAGAGCAATAATTATGTCTTCACTAGTTCCTTCTGTGTAATCGTGGGTTATAAAACGTGATTTTTCACGATTTACATATTCAATTTTATAACTATCTCTATTTTGCCCATCACTGCTTTGTGGTGAATAAAAGGAAGGCCCCAACTTCAATTCACCACTGAGAACTTCTTTTTCTGCTCCAACTCCAGTAAATCCGAAGAAAGTTTTTACAAAAGTATTACCCACAAATTCAAATTGAGCTTCACTATCATCGCCTATGGGTATACCAAAATAACAATTATCATCGCGTGTAGGTGGATAACCCGTTGTTGGATCAGAATCTATATCAATATATACGTACCAATAATATCTTCCCTTTTCACCAGTACGACCATGCGCTCCTATAACCCTGGAATATAAGTAAAGGTACTTATCATCATTAGAAACTTTAAAATCCAACAAATCGGTATCAGGATTTGGATATAAATAGGAAACGTAGTCTCCTTGAATATCAGAAACGCCCTGAATATTTCTCCAATCCTGAAAATCTCCATCAACTTGAATAATTGAGCTTATTGACTGAGGTTCTTTGTTAGCCTTTCCATTCCCAATATCTACAATAAGATCTGAATTTATGACTGAAACTGATTCAGAGAATTCTCCCTGGAAAGTCAAGCTAAGAATCTCACCATTACCTGGTTGATTACAGCCCTCAATTAGCTCGGGCCGAAAGCCTTCTCGGGTTTTTACAAGTTTTGAGGTATTTAGATTACAACTGGCTAGTTCAATTTTCATCCCATCCAGAATTCCATATAGGACTAGAAACGAATTTGAAGATTTGTTCTCTAATTTAAAAGTCATCCTTTCCAATAATTCGTTCTTTGAATTATAAACATCCAGGGGGAGAAACTGTTTCACATTTTTTTTGATAGCCTCGCCTTTACCAGGTGTTATTCTGAGGAGTTTCCATTCGAAGGGATCGAAAACAATCTCATTGGCCGGTATTTTTAAAATGGGAAATTCAATGGAATTTTCACCCTTCAATTGAGGAATAAACTCTCCATTATTGTTTATTATCCCAACCGGTCTTTCATTATACCTGGAGGAATAACCACCTACAATTAAATTTCCATTCTCTTCATATATCCTACCATCCCAAATGGGAGATACAAAATTAACAGTGTTGTATTCTAATACAGTCTCCACTAAAAAATCTAAATTTAAAAATTCAGCTGTTTTGATTGGCATTAATTTACCATCGTTTTCTCGACACTCACTTTTTAAAATACTTAGCGTGAAATAGGGAATAATCTCGTCTAAAGTATTCTGTGGTCCTATTTTATTCTTATTCAGAAAGACCTCATGAGAAGGATTTCCTTCAGAGTCTAAATACAATGCTTGAAGTACATTTATGGGATTTTTGGCAAATGTTTTCGATTCATGCAGACTCAGGTTATTCAAGTCCACCTGTGCATATGTAGCCCATATGTTGAAAATTGAAATTAGACTTCCTAAAATTAGTATAGCTGCAATATTTTTGATATTTGCCATAAATAGTTCTCTAATATTTAAAAATTACACAACTTAATATGCTAAAGAATGGTATATCAATCTTCTTTTCTAACTTTTAATGTCTGATTCTAAAATAGAAAAATCCGGTAATTCCTGTATAGATTAATCTTCTTCAATCTCTAAGCCTGTGCTCTGTTTCAGGAATTGATGCAGCCTAATCATCTGACTTCGGGCCATTTTTTGACCAAAATAAGCCACTCCATAGAGTGAGAAAAAAAGCAAAACCAATACCGGGATATACCATAGAATAGTTCCAGGTTTATTGAGTGACATATTTGACAAGCCAATAATACCAATCGTCATAATGGTAAAGCCTATAATGGAGTAGAAAAAAACAAACATGGTCCAAACAGTTGGTCGTGGAGCATACAGACCGCGAAGCAAGCTCCCTTCTTCAGTTTCCTCCATAGTAATAGTTAACTGTGGAGACCAGTAGCGTTGTTCCTCAACTGGTAGTGAAAGAGTAACAAAGCCAGGTGTAACCTTGCCCAAACAACCAGTATCTTCATTCTTTAATCCATCCTTTATCTTTCCTTCCCAATGCTCCATGGGGAATTCAGTTTCAATTCTAAATCTAGGACGAACCCGATAATGAGGAAGATGTGTACTGGATTTTTGATTCATATGAACATTCGCTATAGAATTGAAGATAAGCTAGTTTTCAAATATAGTACAATTTTTTTGCTCATTTCTCTTCTAATTTTCATCCCTCTAATGGTAGCACCATTATTGAATAGGCTTTCCTTTCACCAGGACCTAACAATTCAAATCTATCTGGCTCACCAAAATAATCTTGTCCTTCATACACGGGCAACTGGCTGGTGTGTTCAATGCACAGCATTCCAGAATTGAAGCCAGGACTCCATAACATGATATTATCGCTAAAATCATCGCTTGACACTTTTACACCCAGTTTAGTGATTTTATTTTTATATGTAACTGATTGAGTTCCTTTTATTGTCAAAGCTTCTTCCGGTGGGATTTCTGATTGGATAATGACTTCTTCCAGGCTGGCTATACAAACTCCATCATCATTTAAGAACTCACCATCTTCAACTCTTCCATGAACTTTAAAAGCCGGATGCCAGCCTAGCATATATGGCATTTCAATATCTGAATCATTTGTTACTTTCAAACTACAAATTAACCCTTCATTGCTTAGCTCAAAAGTCTTCTCAAGGGTGTATGGAAGCCAATTTAAATACTCCGGATGACCATTACCCGGACTATATTTCGGATTATCTATATCTCTGCCTGAATACCTTTGGACCAAAGAAATAATATTATCATTTACCTGGTTTGGTAAAGAAGGATTTTCATTTGTATGCCGTGAAATACCATGTTGTTCAAGGCTGAAAAGTTTCTGACCCACTCTAACTTTCTGCTTGGCTGCAGGCCCAAATATAGGAAATGGAACTACTTCGGAATTCCCCCAACCTGGTCCATCAAATGAGGAACTTCCGCCATTGTGGAAGTATTCAATTCCATTGGAAGTTAAACTTATTAATTGACCATTCTCAGAATTAATTTCAGCCTGTAGCTTACCATTCTTTATTATACTATTCTTACCCATTTTTGTATAATTTTTATTATTAATCACATGAATTTAAGAGCCTATTTTACTGCCTCAATCACAATTTTCGAACTAATTAAGTCTGCAGAAATTGCTTTCACCTCTATTATTCCTTCCTCCCCTGTAGATTGAATAACAATACTGGCAGTTCCTTTTTCAGTAAATGAAGAAACACTCCCTCCAATTCCCACTATTTTGCCGGGACCTGATATTTGAAAGGATACTTCCTCATCATTTTCCGGAACTATGTTACCCTCGTTATCAACAAGAGATGCGTTCACTAAAATGGCATCGAACTCACTTGCCTTAATCCTTTCATCCTTAATTGAGCAAACCAGGTTTTGAGGTATCCCGGTAGTACGGAGAACATATTCAACAGTCTTGCCCCCTTTTTTCCCAATGGCTTTCAATTCACCACTTTCGTAAGGAACTTCCCAGACATTATTTAATGAATTCTTAATTCTCTTCCCATTCAGGTAGATCTCCGCTTTCTCACAATTATGCCAGACATGAACTTCTTTTACTATTCCTTCATCACCTGTAAAATTCCAGTGTCCGGCAATGTGTATAAAAGGATCTGGATGCCACCTGGCTTTTAAATAATAAGCTGTTTCTTTCATCTGACGGTATTCATTCACAACTCCGGAAGTCTGCATAGGCCAAACAGGCTCATAATTCGTTCCATAGTCATGAAATCCCCATATACAGGCTCCAGCCAAATAATCCCTGGCGGCGATAAAATCCAAATCGGATTTTATTTTTTCAACTGCCACTAATTCTCCCTCCAATTCCCCAATTTTGGTTCTGTCAGCATTGGTACATTCTGTATTAACAAGGGCTATTCCAGGATAATTGGCATGGAAATCATCATATTTATTAAGATTATAATTTAATCCCAAAACATCGGGCTGATAAATTGTCCCTTCTTTAATTCCCTCCTCAATTCTATTCTCTGAATAGCAGGTTGGACGAGTTGGGTCAAGGTCTTTGGCTGTTTTGTGAAGTCTCTCAAACATTTCATACGACTGCCCCTCGTTCATCATTCCCCACAAAACAATAGATGGGTGATTTCGATCCCTTTTTATCATGCCTTCCAACATTGTATTCATATTATCAATAAACTCATCACCGCCAATGTGTTGCCAGGATGCGACCTCCTCATACACAATTAGCCCAAGACTATCACAAGCATCAAGGAATATGGGATGCTGAGGATAATGTGCACATCGAACGAAATTTGCCCCCAGTTCTTTTAATAGAATAGCATCTTCAACTTGAAATCGTTTTGGAACTGCATTACCCATTCCAGGATAGCATTGATGGCGATTAAGACCGTGAAGCTTCAAGGACTGATCATTTAGAAAAAAGCCTTTATCAGGATCGAATCTAAAACTTCGAAAGCCCATTTTGGTTTGAATAATATCTATAATTTCTCCATCCTGTAAAAGTGAAACTTTGAGTTTGTATAAATGAGGGCTATCAACTGACCATAAATCCACATCTCTCACCTCCGCAATAAGATTCCTGACAGGGATCTTCTGCCGGGGGGCTAGTGTGAGGGAACTGGAAAAATTGGCCACAAGTTTCTCTCCACTATATAAATCGCATTGAATTTCAGCTTTCTGAGTTTCAAAACTTGTATTATGTATTGATGCAGAGACGGAGATTCTAGAAACATCTTCAGCAACCTCAGGAGTTTGAACAAAAAGCTCATCCTTTTCCAGATATACCGGGGAAAGACTAAGCAATTCTACCTCCCGATATATGCCACCATATACATTATAATCCATTCTCCATCGCCCTGGGGGAACTTCATCATTATGCAGATTATTCACTCTTATTGCAATAACATTGTCGCCATTCCATGAAATAAAGTCTGTAATATCAATTTCGATCGGGGTATATCCATTGGTGAATTTCCCCATAAACTTCTGGTTTACCCATATTTCAGATTCATTTCCAATGGCTCCGAAATGCACTTTAAGAATTCGACCATTTTCCGATTCTGGTACTTTAAAGTGTTTACGATACCAGCCAAAACCACGATAATATCCCCTATCATCATCAAAAGTATCCTCGGCATTAAATGTGTGTGGAGTGGATACGGGAATCCAGTCAGCCTCATTCCAGGACATGCTTGAACCATGATAGAATCCAACCCAATCATTTTGATCATAGAGCCAATTCTTATTAAAATCAAAAACTCTTCTGATATCGTTTCCAAAAATAAAATTGGAGAATGATACAATGATCAACAGCAATAATACTTTCTTATTTCTATTCACAAAATTCTTCATAATAAAGATTTTACCATGATTATTCTTAAGAAGTATACTTTTCTTAAACTGCCTTGTTATGTGACAATATAGCAATTTATTGAACAACAGAATTATTTGTTTTCGTAGAAATCTGAGATTTCATCACAAAGAACAATTAGATCCAATATTTTTTTATCGGGTGTCCCATCTTCTATATCAGCCGCAACAATATCACAGGGGCCATAGTTTTCAGCAATTTTCGTTAGATCCTCTCTAATTTCATCAATTGACTTATTGGCTACATCCATAGGAGTGTACATAATTGCCCTTCGTGATGTGGGAAAGAGATTTCGTGCTTTCTCCAGATCAGACTCAATCCCCATATCGATATAGACTACCCTGGGTATAGAAGAGTAACTTTCAAGGTAAGGATTTGCATTCCATGCACAGTTGTGGATACCAATAGTGGAAAAGCTTTCTGCAATCTTTTTATCAAATGGGAGGATAAACTCATCATACAATTCAGGAGACAGCATATTTACAAGGCAATTACTTATTGTAAAAAAATTATACTTAACACTTGTTTCAGCCTGTATTTTTTGTAAACCTGCTGCAGCCTCTATCATTGTGTTGGTAATACATCCCAATAAGTTCTTTGTACCCTCCGGATTCGTAAACATATCTATAAAAAGTTCTTGTCCACGCAAACGCTGCCCATTATTTAAAACACCCTGCCAATTAATAAACCCAAGAACTTTGTCTTCACTCCTGGCAATAGAATCGACCTGTTCCAAGATCGACTGGTAAAATCGGTTTTTATTTAGATCCGGGGAAACAAGCTTATTCATTTCCTCTTCAGGCAAACTAAAATGCTCGCTCGTTGGCCACTTATCAGCCTCATACCGAATTGGCAAACCATATATGGCTGCCACAGTACAGGCTCCATGTATGCCTGTGAGTAAATCAAGAGATCTTTCCTGATCAATAACTCCAATTCTATTTCCAGGGAATCGTCGATCAATTTCCTCGCGCATTTTTAACAGGGACTTTTTCCTATAATTAATATCGATATGCCATTTCTCCCCAAAGTCAATATCAAGTGCATTATGGAACCATTTTGGAGTAAAGCCAATTTCAGGCCTCAGGAATGGCAATACTTCAAATACCGGTCTTCGGGTTGCCGGTGCTCCCAAAGCGATATAACTAACCAATTGATTTTCAGAATCCATATCAAGTTTGATTAAAAAGTATTTCCCGGATGATACTAAAGAAATTGACCAATTTTATCCATAAAAATAGAAACAAACGGATATAAAAGTGAATTTCCCAATTAAAAAACACAATTGCTGTATGAAACTCAAGAGTAGCTACTGATTCCACATCAATCTATGCAACTTTACTTTGGGCAAAATATAATATTTATCATAAAAATTAAAGAATTTTTGGTATATGTTTATCGCATAACCCAAAACCAACCAAACTGATGGAGACTCAGAAAAACGATTACCACATTAGTTTTTTAAACCTACCACAGACAGTGCAAGGAGGTACAGAAACATGATCCTTCAGCTTATAATAGTATGGACTGTAGTTATTTTCGGTTTTCAAATACTATTGAAGATTATAGAAAAACCGGTGCCTGAACCCGCTTATACAATTTATAAGCAATATTGAGAAGGAGTAAAATCCAGCGATATGGATATTAAAGCAATTAAAATATTACACAATTACCAATCCCTAAAACTTAAAAACCTATGGATCACGGACCAGCAGTAGAACTCGGTGTAGATCATGCAGCGAAAAGAAAAACCAGGCTTGGCATATGGATGTTCATTTTTTATACGATTGTATATGGAGTATTTGTAGCCATTGGTGTAGTTAATTATGAAGCAATGAGTATTATAGTATTTGGAGATCTCAACCTTGCTGTTACATACGGCTTCGGATTAATTTTTCTGGCCATAATTATGGGGCTGATTTATAATTGGAGATGTACTAAGATTGAAAATCAAATGAATAAGGAGGAAGAATTATGATTTACGGAGTATCATATTTAGCAATTGCATTGTTTGTCTTTTTTGTATTGATTGTACTGGGTTTGTCATTTTACTTTGGCTCAAGAACTAAATCTGCCAGCAGTTATTTTGCTGCTGGAGGTTCAATTCACTGGGCTGTAAATGGAATAGCCTTTGCTGGTGATTATCTATCCGCAGCTTCTTTTCTGGGTATTTGCGGGATGATTGCTTTTGTAGGCTATGATGGCTTCCTGTATTCAATAGGGTATTTAGCTGGTTGGATTGTGGCACTTTTCCTTGTTGCCGAACCCATGAAGCGCTTAGGAAAATATACGTTTACTGATGCATTGGATTCAAAGTTTAATTCTAAAGCCATCCAGCTTACGGCAGCCATTAGCACATTGATTGTTTCCATATTTTACCTGATACCTCAAATGGTAGGTGCAGGTACCCTTGTCGAACCCCTACTTGGGCTTGACCACTGGGTTGGGGTTGTTATTGTAGGCGTAGTAGTGATTTTTATAGTTGCAACGGCAGGCATGACATCGACAACTTACGTTCAATTTATTAAAGGGGGATTACTGATTATTTTTTCTACAGTTCTTGCCATATATATTTTTAACAATGGCTTAAACCTTAATCCCGATAATAAAAATCAAGACTATATTCAGCCCATGACATTAACAACCGACAATATGCAGGGCTTTGCTTTGGTTTCCAGTATGGATGTTGAAGATGTTTCATTGGTAAAAATGGAAAAAGATGGCATATATCGCTGGTTTACTGTAAGCGGCAATAAGTTCGAGGAGGCAATGACTGTCACAACTACAAGTGATGGGGAAAAATTATACAATGGTGCACCAAAAGAAGAAGGAAAGTTCTATCAGGTAGGTACCCTGGTAAAAATTATTAAGGACGGTGAGGAAGTTGAATCAACCGGGAAAGTAAGTCCTTTGAAATTTTTAAGCGTCATCAATTCAAGTGAAGTAGCACGATATGTAAAAGTTTTATTTGATGATGGAGATAATGAAGTAACTGCCTATGTTCAGAAAATAACCTCCGGCAAAGAAATGCTAATTCCCGGCTTAAAATTTAAGATTGGGAAAGGTGCTACGCCATTATCAAAATTGAATTTCATATCTCTTATGCTTGCCTTATTCCTTGGTACAGC
>RCNC010000678.1_pt1 | contig 22006 bp, 14 predicted proteins | sample 2041301 | NCBI WGS metagenome assembly RCNC01 (sample SAMN09708231, study PRJNA481090) | Marine sediment metagenome, whole genome shotgun sequencing project. | biome: marine sediment; feature: ocean; material: sediment; isolation source: Sewage treatment plant 13A marine sediment (STP13A) ...
GACCTGGTCATCGAAGCCGTGGTGGAAGACATGGCCATCAAACAGAATATATGGAAACAGTTGGAGGGGGTCTGTCCTTCCCACACCGTGTTTGCAACCAACACCTCCGCTCTGCCCATAACGGAAATGGCCTCGGCGCTATCTGATCCAGGCAGGATGATCGGTCTTCATTTTTTCAACCCGGCCCATCGCATGATGCTCCTGGAGATTATCTGCGCCGAGCAGACATCCAACCAAACCCTTGCCACGGGCGTGGCATTTGGTCGGCAGATCAAAAAAATTCCCATCGTGGTCAATGACGGTCCCGGTTTTTATGTTTCCCGGCAACTGGGTGGGTTGATGGGCGGTGCCGTCTATCTCACGGCTGACGGTGTTGATGGTTCCGTCATCGAGCAGGCCATGATCAACTTCGGCATGCCCATGGGGCCGGCGACCCTTTCCGACCTCACGGGAATCGACATCAATTACCACGTCAATAAAACCTTCGAGAAAAGACTGGGAGAACGCTACAAGGTTCACCCCCTGACGGAGCTGATCTATCAAACCGGATGTTACGGTCGTAAGACCGGCGCCGGATATATGGATTACAGCGGTGACACACCTGTTCCGAATCAAAAGATTGTGGATGTCGTGCAATCCTATCTTGCCGACAACGGTGTGACACCCAAGGTGATGCCGGAACAGGAAATTGTCGACCTGATGCTGGCAAACGCCATCAATGAAGCCGCCTACATGATGCAGGAGGGTATCTGTGACAGACCACAGGATATGGACCTGGCCATGATTTATGGCACGGGATTCTCACCGTTCCGTGGTGGTATACTGCGTTATGCAGATGCGTGGGATCTTGCAAACGTTCTTGAGAAGCTTATTGAACTGGAAACCCAGTACGGTGTTCATTTCAAGCCGGCAGCCCTGCTCGAGGAGATGGTTGAGAAAAACGAGATGTTTTATTAAAAAGTGTATCGTGTTTGGTATTTAGTGTTTTGCCTGTCGCTGTTCGTACTAAGTGTTTCGTGTTTAGGCGTTTAATAACTGTCGATGACTGTGAAGCTTTTGCAACACACCAAACACAACACACCAAACACGATACACCAAACACAAAACACAAAATACCATATGTAAACAGGAGGTACTATCATGAAAGAAGTTGTCATTGCCGGATATTTGAGAACCGCACAAACCCGGTCACGCCCGAATGATCCTGCACGGGATTGGTTCTGCAAAATGCGCTCGGATGAGTTGCTGGCAAAGATCCTGCCGGAAGTTATTAAAAAGACCGGGATCGACGCCAAAGAGATTGATGATTTTATTGTGGGGTGCGCCACGGGTGTTTCAGAACAGTTTACTTTCGGTGGTCGCTTTCCCCTTTTTCTGGCCAACCTGCCGGAAACCATAGCTGCAAAATTCGTGGACCAGCAGTGCGGTTCGGCCATGGCCGGAGTCCAAATCGGTTTCATGGAGATTGCCATGGACTTTGCGGATATCGTCATGGTGGGAGGCATGGAGCACATGACCCGCGTACCCATGGGCGGCCCTCTAATCGATCGCGGCGCCATTGTTCCCAACATGGGTTTATTTATGGACCCATCCTACCAGCACTGGGATATGATGACCAGTATGAACATGGGGCTGACGGCGGAGAAGCTTTTTGCCCAGTGTGACTTCACCAAGGAAGACATGGACAAGTGGGGGGTTCGGTCTCATCAGTTGGCTGCCAAAGCGCAGGCAGAAGGGTTTTTCACAGATGAAATTCTACCTATCGAGGCAGAACAGGCCGATGGCTCGGTTATGACCGTTGACAAGGATCAGGCTGTCCGGGCGGAGACGACCCTTGAAGGTCTCTCCCAATTGAGACCGGCATTCAAAAAAGACGGCGTGATAACAGCCGGTATATCTTCGCCCTTGAACGCTGCGGCAACATCCATGATTCTCATGTCAAAAGAGACAGCAAAAAAGAAAGGCATCAAACCGCTGGCAACCATCCGTTCCATCGGCTTCGCTGGTGTGGATCCCACCATCATGGGAGACGGCCCGGTTCCCGCTTCCAGGAAGGCACTGGAAAAGGCTGGCTTGAAAGCGTCGGACATCGATTTCTGGGAGATCAACGAGGCTTTCTGCATCGTGGCCTTGAACTGCATCAAGGAACTGGGTATCGATCCTGAGAAAGTCAATGTCATGGGCGGCGGTACCGCCATCGGTCATCCCTTGGGAGCAACCGGTGTGCGTCTGATCGGTACGCTGGCGCGTGTTCTCGAGACAAAAGGCGGGCGTTACGGCTGTGCCAATGCCTGTGTTGGGGGTGGCCAGGGCGTGGCGACGATCATTGAAAGGGAAAATTACTAGAAGCCATCTCAAAAATGTCTTTTGGCCCAATCTCGGCGTTGGGATCGTGTTTCAATTCCTCAAAATACGACAGTATTCACCCCAAGGGCACTTCCTGCGGGCGCCTGCGGATTGAAACGCGATCCCGCCTTGACCTTGAACCAAAATCCTATTTTTTAGATAGCTTCTAATAGCGGCAATAATTTTCAGGCTGTAGGCTATTAGCCGCCTACAGTCTAACAGTCTACAGTCTAATCAACCTGCAGTTAATTATGAAATTACTTGTCTGTGTCAAACAGGTTCCGGAACCCGAAGCTGCCATTACCATTGATGAGGCTTCGCAATGGGTTACTGTCGGCGGCACATCGGCGTTCAGAATGAACCGCTTTGATGAATGTGCGGTGGAAACGGCCGTCCAGATCAAGGAGCAGTTCCCCGGGACGTGCATTCATATTCTATCCGTTGGTCCGGAACGATCAGAGGCGGTTATACGGCGGGCTATTGGCATGGGGGCAGACCATGGGACGCACATCGTCACACCATCGGATGGATTTGTGGACCCATCCATTTTGGCCGGGTGGATGGCCACTTTATCCGAGGCTTCAGATGCTGACCTTATTTTCTGCGGCGCCATGTCGGAAGATCTGATGCAGGGGCAGGTGGGCCCGCTTTTGGCCGAGTGTTTGTCCCTGCCATGTGCGACAGCTGTTATGCATGTGGAGATCATGCCGGCCGGCCAGGGCGTAAATGTGGAACGGGAAATAGAAGGGGGTTACAGGGAGACGGTTGCCTTACAGCTTCCGGCCCTCTTGACGATTCAGACCGGTATCAACCAGCCACGCTATCCGTCGCTGTCGAACCTGCTGCGGGCAAACAGGCTGACGTTGAAAATCCTGAATGTAGATGAGATGGGTGCATCCCGTCCTTTACAGACAGTGAAGCAGGTGATACTCCCCAGAAAATCGCGGGAGGGTGTTTTTCTGGAGGGGTCAACAGCGCAGAAAGCGGAACAGTTGATAAGACTTTTGTCCGACAGGTCATTTTTACCATGAGAAACATGATACAACCCGGATCCATCGTTGTGGTAGCCGAACATTTTCAGGGAGAGTTCCGACCGGTTACCCATGAGTTGGTACGTTTTGCGGAAGCCCTCCAGGAATTCAGGCCGGTCGAGATCCAGATACTGATTCTCGGGGATAAGGTGGAAGACCTTGCAAAAAGCCTGGTGAAAACAACGGGAAAAGATGTCCTGGGAATATCGGCACCTCAACTGAACCGGTACAATGGTCAGGCCTACAAGTCCGTTTTGTATGAGGTCCTGAGGGAACAGCCCCCTGCCTATGTCTGTGTTGCCCATTCCTCCCGTGGATCGGATTTTGCCCCGGGGCTCTCCATGCGCCTGAAAGCCGCATGTATCACAGGCGTGAGTTCGATCTCAGCCCAGGAGGACAGGATCTGTTTTTCCAGGGGTGTCTACGGGGGTAAAATCAATGCGGACATGGTGTCTTCTGCGAAAACAACGGTTCTCACCCTTCAACCGGGGTCGTATGGGTCGACAGCCAAAAATAATCAGACAAAGGGAACGGTTTATCTGAAATCAATGACCGTTGCCCCCCAGGCCTCTGCTACACTTTCCACCACAGCATTTCAGACGAGTGATCTGGACCTGTCAATTGCCAGGGTCATTGTATCCGCCGGCAGGGGGATCGGTGAGGCAGAGAATCTTCAACTTATCCGGGATCTGGCATCTGTGCTTCCGCGATCGGTGGTGTGTGGATCCCGCCCGGTCATCGACCTGGGATGGATGACTTATGATCGGCAGGTGGGCGTCACGGGTGCCATTGTAACACCCGATCTCTATATAGCCTGCGGCATATCCGGTGCAGCCCAGCACGCCAGTGGCATGAGAGGATCCGGATTTATCGTGTCCATCAACACCGACCCCATGGCGGCCATTTTCAATCTGTCAGACATCTGTATTGTCGAAGATCTGATGACCTTTATTCCGGTACTGTTGGAGAAGATAGCAGAATGCCGTGAGCTGTAAGCTGTAAGTGTATGTAGTCGGCAACAGGCCCCTTACATCCCTGTTCGGCAAACACAATCCAATGCGCTCCCTAAGACAGTTGCCCGGGTTATAGGGGTTATCAGAAAAACGTTCCGATTGAGGACCGTTTTTCTGCTACAAACCCTTATGCCGCGATCCAATTTTCGGAACATTATTATGACAAGCGGTATAAAATGCGAATCCTTGAAGGCCTTTGCTGACGGCAGCATTTGGACGCAACAGACAAACGTGTATATTCCTTCCCAATCCCTCAGCTGAGAGCGCAATATTTCTTGACTATTCGGTGCCTTGTTTTATTTTATGTAAACATTTTTGAATGTTGACTCGTCGTTGTTGTGAGCAATTCCGGTCTCAGGTATCTGGTTTCAGAGAAGTCGCCGGTTGACAGCCTGAGCTTATCGCTTTACAGCCCTTTGGATAAATAGAAAACGATCTTTTTTGTGTCATATGATTCGATTTGCCGCTTTATTGATACTCTGGCTTCTGATATCGGGTTGTGCTGCTTTCGAGCCGCAGATTCGGACCGAGCCACCCCTTGAAATGCCCCACAGGTACGCTCTTTTTAGTGAAGGTGAGCCCCAAAATAGTACCTGGTGGCAGGATTTTAAAAGCCCCGAACTGAATGCACTGGTGACGGAGGCGATAAAGGAGAATTTTGATATCCAAACAGCCTGGGCGCGTCTCCGGCAGGCTGAGGCCGTGGCACGTCAGGTTGGCGCTCAGCTGTTGCCGGGTATCGACTACGACCTGGGTGCTGGTAAAAGCCGTATTCAAACCAAGGCTACTGAAAATGCGTCTACCCAGACCACCGTGCAGAAATCCTATCGTGCAGGACTGGCGGCATCCTATGAGCTGGATCTATGGGGCAGGATAGAGGCGGAGCAAAAGGCAGAAATCGTCAATACCGCAGCCGCCCGGGAGGACCTGGACGCCGCGGCGGTAACGGTAGCCGCCGAGGTGGTGAAAACCTGGCTCAACATCATTGCCACCCGCAGGGAAATGGCCATTCTGCATGAACAGATTCAGACCAACGAGACCCTGTTGAAACTCCAGGAAATAAGGTATGTCAACGGCCTGGCCAAGGGTCTAGATATATCACAGCAAAGGGCGACCCTGGCGGCGGCCAGGTCCGGGCAGCCGCTTCTGGAACTGACCGAGCGCCTCCTGTTCAATAGCCTGGCGCTGCTCCTGGGCCGTTCATCCTCGCAGGCGCTGCAGGTCGAACAGACCACGCTGCCGGATCTGATACCCCTGCCGCCCACCGGTCTTCCGGTTGGCCTCCTGGCGTCCCGTCCGGATGTCCGTTCTGCAGGCCTGAAACTTCGCTCGGCAGACTGGGAGGTGTCGGCTGCCAGGGCCAACCGGTTGCCCTCTTTGAGTCTTTCGGCAAGCGCCACATTTTCGAGCGGCAGTGTGGATTTGCTCTTCGACAATTGGGTTGCCACGCTTGCCGCAAGTATTACCGGCCCCCTGTTTGACGCCGGACGAAGAAAAGCGGAGGTGGCGCGTACCCGTGCCGTGGCAGAAGAACGGCTGGCCAATTATGCAAAAACAGTTGCCGGGGCTATCAAGGAAGTGGAGGACAATATTGTTGCAGGGCAACGACAAGGGGAATATTTAAAGCTGTTAAAAGACCAGTTGCAGGCGACCCGCCTGGCCCTGAAAGCGGCCGGTTTGCAGTACCGGAACGGACAAAGCGACTATTTGTCCTACATTGCTGCCTGGAGCAGTGTTCAGAGCCTGGAAAGACAGATTGTAAGCGAAGAGGCCAACCTGATCAAGTACCGTGTGGCACTTTACAGGGCTCTCGGTGGAGATTGGACACGGGGGCTTGCGTCGGAGGACAAAGAGAATCGCCTTACATGGCATGAAGGAGAACCCATCGAAGTGATGGAGAATTAAGTATGACACTTGAAACCAAAGAGATTTCGATGCCGATAAAGATCGTTAAGTTTCTCATTCCTGTGCTGTTGATAGCGGCCGGCGGAGTGGCATGGGCATATTTTCAGTCCACGGCCCCTAAGGTGGAGCGCAAGCCTGCTGTCAAGCGGGAAGTGGTGGTGGATGTTTTGACTGTAAAGCTGAGTGATGTGCAACCCGTCATCACGGCCATGGGTACGGTGGTGCCGTCACGGGAAATTGTTCTCAAGGCAAGGGCATCTGGTGAGATCCAAGACCTGGTGCCCCGATTTGTTCCCGGCGGGGTTATCGCCAAGAACGAGATCATCATGCAGCTGGATGCCGACGACTACCGGGTGGCAATTCAGAAAGCAGAAAGCGCCCTGACCAAGGCCAGGGGAAACCTGGCCTTGGAAGCAGGCAATCAAACCATCGCACGTGAAGAAATGCAGCTGCTGGTGGAGGTGTCCGGTGAAGAGATTCCCGTGACAGATCTCATCATGCGAAAACCTCAACTCATGCAGGCCCAGGCCGATGTTGCCAGTGCAGAAGCAGATCTGCTTCAGGCCCGGCTCAATTTGAGTCGAACAGAAATCCGGACGCCTTTTAACTGTCTTGTGGTGGCACGAAATGTCGATCTGGGATCTCATGTTAATCCCCAGGACAGTCTGGCTACCCTGGTGAGTGTAGACGAGTACTGGGTCGAAGTGGCTGTTCCCATGGACCGCCTGTCTTTTCTCGACCTGACACGGAAAGGCGGGTACCCGGTTGTAGTCCGGTCCCAGGCCGGTGGTGGGCAATGGCAAGGGTGGACATTGCGGACCACCGGAACGCTCAATGAGGTAAGCCGAATGGCCACCCTGATTGTCCGGGTGAAGGATCCCCTTGGCATACGATCCAAAAACCCATCTCACCAGATGATGTTGAACGATTATGTTTCTGTGGAGATAACGGGGCGGGGAATCCCATCGGTGGTGGAACTGTCCCGGGATGTCCTGCGGGACAATCAAACCGTCTGGGTCAACAACAGGGGCACCCTGGAAATCAGAAAGGTCGATATTGTCTGGAAGCAGGGTGACAGGGTGTTTATCAGCAAGGGGTTGACGCCGGACGAGGAGGTCATCGTATCGAATTTGTCCACCGTTGTCGAGGGCATGCGCGTTACATCACGCAAAAAAGGTTCTTCTGTAACACCCCAGGAAAGTATCGGATTCGCCCATGAAGGTTGAAAGCAAACCATACGGGCAACAACAGAAAGGCCCCATTGCCTGGATGGCGGGCAACACGGTAGCCGCCAACCTGCTCATGCTGGTGTTGCTGGTGGGCGGTCTTCTGGTGGGGTTTCAGATCAAGCAGGAGGTTTTCCCCGAATTTTCCCTGGACAGGGTTTCTATAGTGGTGGGGTATCCCGGTGCCAGCCCCGAAGAGGTGGAGAACGGGATTTTATTGGCTGTGGAGGAGGCTGTTGAGGGTCTGGAAGGTGTGGATGAAATTCGATCCACCGCCAGGGAAGGTTCGGCTTCCGTGATCCTCGAGGCCATAGAAGGCACGGATATCACGCGTCTCTGGCAGGAAGTCAAGAGTGAGATCGACCGTGTCAGCACATTCCCCGATGAAGCCAACGAGCCCCAAGTGGCCATTGCGGCCCGTCAGCGAGAGGTGTTGAATATCGGTCTTTTCGGTCGGGCGGATGAAGCCACACTCAGAGAAGCTGCCGAGCTGGTGCGGGATGAACTGCTCCTGGATCCCAATATTACCCAGGTGCTTCTTGATGGTGTTCGGGACTATGAAATTCATATTGAAGTGCCCCAGGAAAGCCTGCGGCGATACAATCTGACGCTTCAGACGGTTGCCGATACCGTGGCACGGGCTTCGGTGGAACTTGGCGGCGGTAGTCTGAAAACCTCGGGTGGTGACATACTGGTTCGCGTCAAGGACCGGCGGGAACGCGCCCGGGAATATGCCCGTCTGCCGGTGCTTAGTCTGGCGGATGGTTCCCAGGTGCTGTTGGAGGATATCGCCACGGTCAGAGAAGGGTTTGAAGATACCAATGCCTGGGCTTCCTACAATGGCTATCAGGCAGTCATGATCGATGTATACCGGGTTGGCGACCAGACACCAACACAGGTGGCGGAAGCTGCCAGGGCTGTGCTGGAACAGGCCGACGACAATCTACCTCAGGGCCTTGACCTTGCCGTACTCAGGGACCGTTCGGTGATATTTAACGACCGGGCAGAACTGCTGCTGAAGAATGCCTTTATCGGTCTTACGCTGGTATTTCTTTTCCTGGCCGTTTTCCTGGATATTCGTCTGGCCTTCTGGGTGAGTCTGGGAATTCCCATATCAATTCTGGGGTCATTTTTATTTCTGGAGCCCCTGTCCATTTCCATCAACATGATTACCATGTTTGCATTCATTGTAACTCTGGGCATCGTGGTGGATGACGCTGTTGTGGTGGGGGAAAATGTTTATTACTACCGACGCAAGGGGATGCCGTTTTTGAAAGCCGCTATCATGGGGGCGCGTGAAGTCGCACTACCGGTGGTTTTCAGTGTGCTGACGAACATGGTTGCTTTCCTGCCGCTCTTTTTTGTGCCCGGGATCATGGGCAAGGTCTTCAAGGCGATTCCCGTGGTGGTGATCTGCGTATTCGGGGTATCCCTCATTGAAAGTTTGTTTATCCTCCCGTCCCATCTGAGTCATAGCAGCTCGCGCCAGGCTTTTTGGCCCCTCAACCATCTTGAGCGATGGCAGCAGCGTCTCAGTCAATTCATCGAGTGTTTAATCCACCGGCGTTACGGGATGTTCCTGTCGGTGGTGTTGAGGCATCGCTATACTATTGTGGCATTGGCTCTGGCCCTGCTGATGGCCACGGTCGGATATATTAAATCGGGCCGGATGGGTATGGTGCTGTTTCCCAAGGTGGAATCGGACTATGCTTATTGTGAGGCCTACCTGCCCTTTGGCACTTCACAGGAGCGAATGGCGGCCGTGGAGAAAAAGCTGGTGAATGCTGCCGAGCGTGTGGCAATGGAGAATGGTCAGACAAGGCTTTCAAAGGGTGTCCTTTCGCAAATAAAGGAGAACAGGATTACAGTACGGTTTTACTTGACGGATGCCAAGACCCGGCCCCTGGGCACATCACAGGTGACCGCTTTGTGGCGGGACCAGGTGGGGGTCTTGTCCGGTCTGGAATCGATCACTTTCGAGTCGGATCGGGGTGGGCCCGGTTCCGGTAAAGGTTTGACTGTCCAGCTGAGTCACCGGGATATACCGGTCCTGGATGCAGCGGGTGAGACCCTGGCCGAAAAACTGGCGGAGTTTCCCATTGTGCATGATATCGACGACGGCTCGGCCAATGGCAAACGTCAATTCGATATTCAAATCCGCCCTGCAGGTGTCCGCATGGGGCTGACGTCCAAAGAAGTGGCCAACCAGATTCGTCATGCTTTCCAGGGTGTGGAGGCAGTCAAGCAACAACGGGGGCGGAATGAAATAACGGTTCGGGTGCGGTTGCCTGAAAACGAAAGGATACGGGAGACAACCCTCGAGGATCTGGTGCTGCAGGCACCCGGAGGCGAAATCCTGCTTCGTGATGCCGTGGATATGATTCCAGGCCGTGCCTACACCGCTATTGAGCGAACCAATGGAAGGCGGGTCATTTCTGTCACAGCCAATGTCCGGCCACCGTCGAAATCGGAAAACGTCAAAAATACGTTGAATTCAGAAATTTTACCTGACCTGGCAGACCAGTATGCCGGACTCGGGTATGGGTTCAAGGGTCGCCAGGCAGATATCCAGGAGAGTGTATCCGCGTTGATCAAGGGGCTTGGATTTGCCTTGTTGGGCATTTATGCCATGCTGGCGATCCCCTTCAAAAGTTATTTTCAACCCATGATCATCATGTTCTGCATTCCTTTCGGCATGATCGGGGCTGTTGTGGGGCATTTGGTGATGGGCTATTCCCTCTCCGTTATGAGCCTGTTCGGTATCGTGGCCTTGTCCGGTGTTGTGGTAAACGATTCCCTGATCCTGATCGATTTCGCCAACCGCAGGCGACGAAGCGGCAAGGCCATCATGGACGCCATCCAGGAAGCCTCGGTTCAACGTTTTCGTCCTATTTTGCTTACAACCCTGACGACTTTCGGTGGTCTGGCACCCATGATCATGGAGACGTCACGCCAGGCAAGATTTCTGATACCCATGGCCATCTCCCTGGGATTCGGTATCCTCTTTGCCACCTTTATCACACTGATCCTGGTGCCCTCTCTCTATCTCATACTGGAGGATGTGAAGGCCCTGTTTGGTTATAAGGATTCAAAACCGGTCGTGGAGGAGATGGAAAGCGTTTCTTCCCATTCGTTGGGGAATAGAGTCTGAAGCTACGAGGGTTCAGGCGTTGCTGAGTGTTTAAGGCCTGAGGTCTTCCCCAGGGGCCCTGGGATCCTCGGACCGGGTTCTTACCGGTCCGGTACGCTGGTATCTTTTAGAAAAAAGGACAATACCAGGCACACAACAATACCCGTTACACAGATGGAAAAGGCATGGGTGAAGCCTGACAATGGATAAAGACCCTCAACGCGTTCGGTGCGGTTTAATATGGCACCGGTGACCACCTGAAATACGGCCACACCGAAAAAGGGTGCCGGATTGAGTATCCCCGACACCATACCCAGTGTTCTGTCCGGGGTTGTTTCCCGGATGAGGCCCCAGAATACACTGATGAAGCCACCGGCTACGGTACCCATCCCCAGCAGCATTACGGACAACCCCACAGCACCGAGCCATGAATGACAAAAGGTTATCCCGATCCACGATGTGACATAGATGGCTATGATAACCCGCAGGGTTGCTATTTTGGTCCACAAGAGACGTTCGGAGAGCCAGCCGATCAAGGGCGATCCGATGATGAAGCCGATGGGTATCAGCATATTCAGCTTGCTGGCGTAAATGCGTTCGATCTGGAGTGCCGACATGAGAAAGGGCGTGGCCCAGAGACCCTGGAAGGTTAAGACTGTTCCGTAAACGCCTAAAAATATGGTGGTAATGAGCCACAAACGACCCTCGACCAATATCTGAAAGACCGTGCTCTCCGAAGACGTGTCCCCGGCAATTGAATTTATTGCGGATTGTGGATCTTGTTTGTCTCGCGTGAAAACCAGGGCCACAAAGGCTAGTATCAACGTGATCACACCGATGACGTAAAACGTGATTCGCCATCCCCAGATATCCACGGACCAGGCCAGGGGCGTGGTGGCAATGACGGCCCCGAAATTTCCGACGGACATGAGCAGTCCGATCATGAATGAGAACTCTTTTTTCCTGAACCACTGGGAGAAGGCTTTGATGGCCGGGACATAAACACCCCCGACACCGAATCCAATCAAGGCTCTTGCCACGGATGCCCAGAAAATATTCGAGGCCATGCCGAACAAGAAACACCCGAGGGCTGCCATCAAAGACCACACACCGATTACCCTGATGGGTCCCAGCCGGTCTGTCAGATATCCCACCAGGGGTTGCTCGAAAGCATAGATATAAAAATACATGGAAGACATGAGGCCCAGTGCCGTGGCATGGGTGTCAAAGGCTTTCAACAGGTCCGGCACGATAACCGAGGTGGAGACCCGGTGAAAGTATACAAAAAAATACACAACACTGATGACGGAAAAAACCATCCATCGGTGGGGGTCGCGGTAGGGCTCATGAGATGATTTAGACATATACGTATAACCGGCTCTAACGAGCACATTCCTCTCAGTTTACAGTGTTTGTCGGAATAAGGTTCCGGGACTGTTTTGGAAAACGATGTGAAACAAGCCCTTGAACTGAGGAACAGGCGTTGCAGCCATATCATGTTAGAATCATGGATATCAACAGCTGTTTTTATGCTTGATCCTTTATCAAAAAACTAATAATTATTGTTGCCATGAGGACTGCCTATGTACATCTCGAGGAACCCATATGAAAAAATTTAAGAAAAGACGCGTCTATATCCTTGTTATAGCGATTGCCACACTCCCATTGTCCTGCGTGTTCACAGGGTATGATAAAAAATCAGAAAATATGAAAGCTTCCACATACCCTGATGACATGGCTATTTTTTCATCCGGGGAACCTGCCATTGAAAAAGACGGGCAGTCATCGATTCCCGCCAGTGGACCACTGCGGATTTCTGTGCATGATGCCATTTTAAGTGCCATGGAAAACAATCCCTCCCTCATCGTGGAACGAACCAACCCTGAGATTAGCAAAACCTATACGGAAGAGGAACAGGCGTTGTTCGATCCGGTTTTAGGAGCGGAAATTGCTTTTGAACGAAACGACGTTGCACAAACGGGCATCACGGGCCGCGGCACCATAGACACGACCACGGATGTTTACGGGGGCAGTATCTCTCTCAAAGAATACTTTCCTACGGGTACATTTGTGGAACTGGGAATATCCGGCAGCGTCACAGATGCTGATCAGTCCGACGATCCTTATGCAAAAGCACGTGTGGGTTTATCTATTACTCAGTCCCTGCTGCGTGGGTATGGCACCGAAGTAAATCAGGCAAGGATTCAACAATCAAGACTGGAAACAGCCATCAGCGTCTATGAGTTAAGGGGTTTTAGTGAATCCCTGGTCGCTCAGGTTGAAAATACCTACTGGGACTATGCCCTGTCCCAGCGGCAGATCGAGATTGTCGAGGAGTCCCTGAAACTTGCCAATCAACAACTTTCCGAGACCGAGGAGATGATTCGCGTGGGTGTCATGGCAGAGGCCGAGCTCGCTGCTGTTCAGGCTGAGGTGGCTGGCCAGAAACAGGGCTTGATCAACGCAAAAAGTGCCCTGAGTTCGAACCGGAATTTTCTGCTGCGTCTGCTGAACCCACCGGGGGAATCCTTATGGAAAAGAGAAATATCTCTTGTACATTCCCCATCCCTGCCGGATGCCGAGCTCGGTGAGATCGAGAAACACGTGGCTATCTCCCTGCGCATGCGGCCGGAGATAAACCAGGCCAAACTGGATATCAAAAGAAACCAGCTTGAAGTCGTTCGGACCAGAAACGGGATGCTCCCTCTAATGGATCTGTTCATAAACCTGGGGAAAACCGGATATGCGGATTCCTTTTCAGGCGCGGTAAACGAACTTCCGGGGGATAATTATGATGTGCTTGTGGGTCTCAACTTCGAACACCCCATAAGAAACCGCAGCGCCAAAGCGCAGCTTAGAAGATCGCTTCTCAAAGAGGACCAGGCCGGAAAAACAATGGAAAACCTGTCCCAATTGGTTGAACTGGACGTGCGCAACGCATATATCGAGGTCAATCGAACCAGGGAACAGATAGCTGCCAGTGCGGCCACAAGAAAATTTCAGGAAGAAAAAGTAAGAATCGAAACCGAAAAATTTCGCGTGGGCCGATCGACAAATCTGCTGGTCGCACAAGCCCAGAGGGACCTTCTGGTGAACCGTATAGCTGAAGTCAATACGGTTGTCAGTTACCTCAAGGCGCTTACCAATTTTTACCGACTGGAGGGCTCCCTTCTCGAGCGAAGGGGGATTGCGGCTCCAGGCAGGGAGCCTGTTGATGACTCCCGATGAAACGTTACCTTTGGAGCATCCATGGCCATACAAGTTTTCAATCCATCTCATCACCTCCGTATCACTTACTTTTCCAAGATATCTATGGGTAATTGACAGCTTGTAATGACGGAGCACGACCTTTGAAATGATCTCAATTGGCATTTCCGAGCGACAGCCATTTTTTTAAAAATAAAATCTAAACCTGAGGAATAGTGTCAACATCTCAATGTTTTACGATTCTTTCGCCTGCAACGCATTAATCATCGAAGGGCTAATTGAGTAAAAATATAATTTGAAAGCATATCTAATGGTTCAGGATATAGTGTATTATTTTTCATTGACATACCATATATAGTATGAGAGTGATCATTCCCGTTGGTTCTTGCCCATCTGCAAATGATCAGCTGCCCAGCTTTTGTTCGTGTACTTGTGATATTCGCTAAGCGCGAATTCATATTCTTATTTGCGGGTGGACGCAACATCAACCATTCTGATAAAATCAACTTGACATATGCACCACCTCTTAGAAATGGGAGCCTTGATTTAGGTCAGCTATAAAAGTAACTATTCCATCGATTTCTTAGCAGTTGCACTGGAGCGCGAAATGGGTCAAAAACGAAAATTCTTGGTTACAGATAATGAACGAATCGATTTAAATACATATAAATGGGATGATAATTTATTTTCCAATATCCTGGTGGAGGAGAATCGTATCGAGAAGGACAAGGCTCTCGGGATCAGCAAATTCATCCGGGAAGCCATAAACCAGACCAATCTTGAAACCATCACGCTACCGGTAATAGATGAAATGGTTGGAGCCAGGTTACAGGAGGCCGGGTTAAAAAATATATTTTCACTTAATTTGAGTCCTTCCATTTTCGTCCAAAACGGCCTGGATCTTTCCGACAACGCCAGGAGAGTATTGAAACGGCGTTACTTAAAGAAGGACAGCGAGGGCAAACTGGTTGAATCACCCAAACAGATGTTCACCCGGGTGGCCCGCCATATTGCGCGTGCCGAAAAAAAATACAGTGATGCCGCCAACGTCAAAAAAGTGGAAGAAACCTTCTACCGCATGATGACGGAGCTCAAGTTTTTACCTAACTCCCCCACCCTGATGAATGCAGGAAGAAGACTGGGTCAGCTGGCAGCCTGTTTTGTACTGCCTGTGGAAGACAGCATGGAAGGCATCTTTGACTCATTAAAAAATGCAGCTCTCATCCACAAATCCGGTGGCGGTACCGGATTTTCATTCTCGCGTCTGCGCCCCAAAGACAGTCGTGTGGGAACCACTGGTGGTGTAGCCTCAGGCCCTGTCTCCTTTATGAAAATCTTCAACACAGCAACCGAACAGGTTAAACAGGGTGGTACCCGCAGGGGCGCCAACATGGCCATCCTGAAGGTCGACCACCCGGATATCATGGAATTTATTTCCTGCAAACAAAATGACGGTGAGCTGAACAATTTCAATATATCTGTCGGTTTGACTGAAAAATTTATGGAGGCCGTCAAATCCGATAGCACCTATGATCTGATCGATCCTTTTGATAAGAAAAAAATCGACGAACTGAAAGCGACGGAGGTCTTTAACACCCTGGTAAACCAGGCCTGGGAGACCGGCGATCCGGGGATTGTTTTTTTAGACCGGATCAACCGTGACAATCCGACTCCAGGCCTTGGAAACATTGAAAGCACCAATCCATGCGGTGAACAGCCCCTGCTGCCTTTAGAGGCCTGCAACCTGGGGTCCATCAACCTTGCCAGGTTTGTCGACACCAGCGGCAAGGTGCCCACCGTGGACTACAAAGGGTTGGAGGATGTGGTTTTCAACGCGGTGCGTTTTCTGGACAACACCATAGATATGTCCAATTATCCTCTACCGGAAATCGACAAAATGGTGAAAGGCAACCGCAAGATCGGTCTGGGGATTATGGGTTTCGCCGATCTCCTTTTTCGCTTGAACGTGCCTTACAACTCAGAGGCGGCCCTGGATGTTGCAGAAACCGTTATGGGATTCATCCAAAAAATATCCCACGACGCCTCCAAAAGCCTGGCAGAAAAACGGGGGGTTTTTAAAAATTTCGACAAAAGTATTTACAGTGGAAAAAACGGTGGTACCTACCGCAATGCCACCACTACCACCATCGCGCCTACGGGAACCTTGAGTATTATATCGGACTGCTCAAGCGGGATCGAGCCGATATTCGCTCTCAGCTATGTCAGGAACGTAATGGACAACGACAAGCTGACGGAAGGCAACCCTTACTTCGAGCATGTCGCCAGGGAGAAAGGTTTTTATTCCAAAGAATTGATGGACATGATCGCTGAGCAAGGCACTATCCGTAATATTTTGGAGATCCCTGAGGATATTCGAAATGTTTTTGTAACCGCCCACGATGTGACCCCGGAATGGCACCTGCGTATGCAGGCTGCGTTCCAGAAACATACCGACAATGCTGTCTCCAAGACCGTAAATCTGCCTAACGACGCTACTGTCGAGGATGTTCGTCGGATCTACAACATGGCCTTTGAATTGGGCTGCAAGGGTGTTACCATCTACCGGGACGGCAGCAAAAAGAACCAGGTGCTCTCAATAACCAATGAGAGAAGCGCGAAAAAAAGCTTCCAAACCGCCGTTCGGGAGCGTCCGGACACACTCGATGGATTTACCACGCGTATCAAAACCGGTATGGGGAATCTTTATCTCACCGTCACAGAGTTTGAAGGCCAACCATTTGAAGTTTTTGCCACCATCGGAAAATCAGGTCGGTCCACAACAGCCAAAACCGAGGCCATTGGCCGCCTGGTTTCACTGGCACTCAGATCAGGTGTGGCTGTGCAAGAAATTATTGACCAGCTCATTGGCATCGGTGGTGAGCACCCCGTTTTTCAGGAAGGGGGGCTGGTGCTTTCAATACCGGATGCCATCGCCAGAGTGCTGGAAAAACGGTATCTGAAAGACGGTTACCGCAAGGCCAACGGATACGCTTACACATTAAAGGGGGAAGCCTGTCCCGATTGCGGACAGACTATCTCTTTCGAAGAAGGCTGCATGAAGTGTCATTTCTGTGGTTACACTAAATGCGGCTGAGTCGAATATTGTGTAGAAATTGGTGAACCTGTTTAACTTGTTAAGATAAATGCACAAATAATAAACAGAATCCAGCCCCAAAGTTGGTATTTCAGATCACTTTTTCCAGTATTCATGCTCAATTTCCTTTTCATTGCTGCACGGGTGGATGTCTTGGCCTGTATCGATATGGCCGGCCCGCTGACCCTCCACGATCTCCAAAATTGATCAAGTATTCACACTTATGTGTTTGCCTCCCGTACTCCAGAGAAGATTTACAGCAGTATCGGAGGTTTTAGAATATTTATTTCAATCCGAGGCCGCTCATTTCCAGCGTCTGTACCCGGCAGCCAGTCTTGAACGCTGCCGGGAAGCCGGCATGATGCTTTATGGCCCGGATGCAAAAACTTCCGAAATTGAATACGCCCGGGTTGAGGGTCAGGAAAAGGTGTGGGCGGAGGCCGACCGGATAGGCCGGCAAATCGGAGAACGCTTGAAAAAATAATGACTAAATCACAATTAAATAACAGGAGATTACATCATGAAAGTATTAGTGACTTATTTCAGCCAGAGTGGAAACACAGAAAAAATAGCCAAAGCCATCTTTGAGGAAGCAGCCCAGGACAATAAAGCCGAACTGAAAAAGATTGAAGATATCAGCCCCGGTAATGTGGCTGGATACGACTTCATTTTCATTGGCTCGCCGTTACACTCTGGCAGCCTGGCAGCACCGGTAAAAGAATGTTTAGGTTATCTTCAGGCAAGTTCTGGTCAAAAAATGGCTGGATTCATAACCCATTTCGCTCCTGCCTATCCAGGCCAGGACATGGATGGATTTACAGAACCAATAAAAGCAGCATGCAAAGAAAAAGGCATTGAATACAAGGGCTGTTTTGACTGCCAGGGAGCTTTGATCGAATCCTTGCACGAAGCAGTACAGAAAAAGCTTAATTTAAATGATGAGCAGTGGGCAGGTATGGTCAAAGAGATGACCGGGCACCCCAACGAAGAAGACATGGCAAAAGCCAAAGCGTGTGCAAAAGACGTATTGAGCTGATTTAATGACATCGAAAGGAGGACTTTATGCCTGAAAATAACAACATCAAGGGAATAAAGGCGTGTGTGTTTGATGCTTACGGAACGCTCTTTGATGTTCATTCAGCCGTTGGAAAACATCGGCATCGACTGGGTGATCTTGCTGACCAGGTGTCTACTTTGTGGCGGACTAAGCAGTTAGAGTACACCTGGCTTCGCAGCCTGATGGGGCATCATACCGATTTTTGGAAAATCACACAGGATGCACTGGATTTTGCCTTTGATATGCATGGCGTCAACAATTCTGACTTGAATAGGGATCTCATGGAGGCATATCTGAAACTGGATTGCTATCCAGAAGTACCCGAGGCACTTTCGATTCTGAAAAGCCGTGGTTACAGGCTTGCCATCCTGTCAAATGGAACACCCGACATGCTTGAAGCTGCAGTGAAAAACTCGGGGATTGACAATTTGATCGGAAAGAACTTTTCTGTTGAGGATGTGGGCATATTCAAGCCCGATCCCCGTGTGTACCAGATTGCCGTTGATGGATTGAATGTCAGGTCTGAAGAAATCGTATTTCAGTCTTCCAACGCGTGGGATGCCTCGGGTGCATCTGCTTTTGGATTTAAAGTGGCTTGGGTGAATCGGTTTGGTCAGAGCAAGGAAAGACTTCCAGGGCAACCCGATGTTGAAATCAAAAACCTTTTGGAGTTGCCAGACATTCTGAAATAGCAGTTAATCTGAATACAAAAGATTAACGTGTTTTTACCAGCTATGGGCTGTTTTTGAATAAGGATTTTGGTTCAAGGTCAAGGCGGACGCAGAGATTGGGCCAAAAGATAATTTAGAAACAGTTCATTGGAGCATTGTAGGGGAATCTCTATGGATATAGTCAAAAAAATTAAATTCTGGCGAGGGATTGGTCAAATTCTTAATACCAAAATGGGTTCTTCAATCAGTCATGCTATAGGCCAACCCGTTAACTGGATGGCAAGCCTGCCAGTATCTACCAACAATGATGATATTCCCTGGACACCGTTTAAGAAACCCCTGTTAGAAAGCTGTTTGGCTATAGTCAGCACCGCGGGATTCTATCTTGAAGACGATGAACCCTTTGATATTGACAGCGCACGGGGAGATGCCAGCTTTCGCACAATTCCTTCGAACTTTGCCAAAGAAAAGCTAAAGATTGCCCATACCCACTATCCTCATGCCCGTGTGAAAGAAGATATCAATGTGCTTTTTCCCATTGACCGCCTTCTGGAGCTTGTCGAGGCCAACGTTATTGGCAAACTGTCAACAAATTTTTACAGCTTCGGTTTTGGGGGAGATTTGATTCAAGCGTTTATTGGTGAGACGGATGGTAGTGCTCATCAGTTAGCCAAAAAACTTAAGGCAGATGAGGTCGATTATGTGCTTATGATTCCGGCCTGACCACTTTGCAATCGGGCCGGTGGCCTGATCTCTCGTGTTCTTGAAGCCAACGGTATTCCAACGGTTTCGCTTTCGATAAATCGTCAAATATCAGAGAAACTTTTAGCACCAAGAGCTGCTTTTGTTAAGTTTCCTCATGGGGCCTCTTTTGGAGAACCTCACAATCGTCTTCAGCAGATGACAATTTTACGTGAACTGCTGTTGTTACTGCAAACGGCAAAGGAGCCTGGCATTTTAACAGATTTGCCTTATAAATGGAGACGTTCGATCTACGAAGAGGTGACTTGGGATTCTTTTGTCGCCAGTTAGAAAGAGTGATTGTTTAGGGAAGTGCGAGTTCTGCGCAACCTGTGACATCTGCAATAATAAATTCAAGTTTGATGAGTGACTGGTACTAAGGGGGCTGAAAGTTAGTCCCCCATATTTTTAATGCTCAATGATTTTTCTTTCGACAGGTTATATATAGTAGGGCGGATTAAATATTTATAATAGCCATATTGGAATTCTCAGGAAAAATGTTTATGTAATTGACCACCTGAGATTTTTTATTGTTTGAAATAACGAAATCAACACCCAAGGATGACCATAACCAAGCGAAGACTTGGTCATGCCTCCAGATTTTTCCGGTTCATTGATTTAATCATATTATGGTGCGTGCTGAAGTTATGTTTTGTCTTTAATTCCCCTATAATTCCCTTTCTTGTTGAAGGATTTGAAAAATCCTTTTAATTCTTTTCATTCCATTTTTATATTTTATTCCGACACATATAGGAAAAGCCCGAAGCAGCAACTTCGGGCTTTAGAAAAAGAGCAAAAATTTCGCAGCTCCATAAAGGAGTCTAAATCTAAAAAATTGTAGATCCAATAAAGGTTTGTTCATACGATCAGATTTTATAGGATCGAAGATTCAGTTAGCAAGTCTCAATGTGGCCGAGATCCTCTTGATAGATCAAGTCTCCATATTACCTATCAGTTATTACCTTGAAATTAGAAAACGAAATCTTCGATAATGAACGCACGATATTTTAGATTGATACCCCGGGCATGCCCGGGGGTATCTATTTTATTTACCTTCTTTTACAAACTATCCGTTCCTTCCTAATCACTCAAACAGTTCGTCCAAGTTGTCGAATACTTTCTTAATAGCGGCTGCGTAGTGGTCCATAACCTCGCGCTTCTGGGCTATCATCGGGAACGAGTGCGAACCAATGACCAGCGAATTATCGAGCAGCATTTTCGCTTTCTCGTAGTCTTCCGGAGCTGTTTCCGGGGCCGGCTCATCGCGAAGTTTGCATGCCCAGGGGCACTTGCTGCCGTATCCGACATGGTTCTTGAACATATATTGGAGAGGCAGAGGCAGAATTTCCCAGAGGCAGGATTCCACTCCTTCCACCTGGATTGCCTTCAGTACTTTGTCTCGGAAATCTACAGACGGGACATCTATGCCTGCTGCCTTGGGATCCAGCCTGATCCTGAATTTGTGATAAACAGTTTCGTTATATTCGGGAACGAATGGAGGTTCCAGTCCGGGAGTGTCATTGATGAGGTCAGACAGGTATTCACCATTGGCACGGGAGTTAGCATTTTTTTCATCGAGAGATTTCAACTGCGAGCGGGTCATGGCAGCGGGCAGCTCGCCGGTCATATACTGGTAGCCCATGATAACGGATTCGAAGCCGCGGAATCGGTCTATCGGCCAGTTGAGGTCAATAAGCTTTTCGTCTTCGAATGAAGCATCCTGGCCGAAGAGCCGCATCCTGTTGGCGAAGTTCGCCATTTCGTTGTTATTCGTAACAAAGAAACCGCCTTCTCCGGATGCCAAGTTCTTGCTGGCCTGCACGCTGAAGATGGACATATCGCCGAGTGTTCCGGCAAGTTTTCCTTTATACTTTGCGCCGTGTGCCTGGGCCGTGTCCTCAATAACGATTAGATTGTGCTTCTTCGCGATCTTGTTAATCGCATCCATATCAGCACACTGGCCGTGGAGGTGCACCGGGATAATTGCTTTTGTGCGTGATGTGATCCTTCCCTCTATCTTTGACGGGTCCAACATGAACGCGCGAGGTTCGATATCTACAAATACCGGCACTGCATTGTTATGAAGAACGGCGAGTGCGGTTGCCAGGAAGGTGAATGACGGAACGATCACCTCGTCGCCGGGTCCGATACCTGCCACGGCAACAGCCATGTGAAGTGCAGCAGTTCCGCTATTTACCATGAGCACATGTTTCACACCGAGATATTCCGCGAATTCCGTCTCGGCACCGCGAACCTGGGGGCCGTAAGGACCTGTGAAAATTCCGGACTCCATACATTCTATCACCATTTGTTTGTCTTCGTCAGTAATGATCGGCCAGGGTGTAAGAATTCCGTCCGGAACAACCTTTTCTCCGCCATTAATTGCAAGATTTGCCATTTCTATTCCTCCAACATATTGAAGAGTACCCTGCAGCAAACAGCAGGGAATGTTCTGCCTTCCGGCAAGTGCTTCGCAGCCCGGTGGATTTTATATATTTCAGCGGTCGGGGAGTTTTAATCAACAAAAATATCTAGACTTTTACTAAAATTATGTATATATGAATAGTCTCTATAAACTTTTCAAA